>LNAP01000353.1_pt2 | contig 30350 bp, 27 predicted proteins | sample 602601 | NCBI WGS metagenome assembly LNAP01 (sample SAMN02440304, study PRJNA202911) | soil metagenome | biome: Subtropical and temperate rainforests or woodlands; isolation source: soil samples (1 kg each in a 20% v/v slurry with milli Q water) were... ...
GCGCTGGACGAGCCTTGCTAGTGCTGCGCAACGGAGTAGCGTTCATAGCGTTCACCTTGCAGAAATAGAAACGCCCGATCAGCAACGAGGCTGATCGGGTGTTTTGGGGGGGAGGAAGTAACCGGTTAGGCGACAAGTTGCAGGGCGGTGTCCAGAGCACGTTGCTTGATCTGCGCCCCTTGGCCGAACCAGGCCGAGTCCATGCGGTATTCGTTGCTACGGGCGCGACGTTCGTGGTCGACGTACTCGGTTACGGCGTTAAGCAGGCCCCAGGCGGTACCACGAGCCGAGTCCAGCTGACTGCCTCGGCCGCGACCTTCGTACAGCTCCTGAACCTTTCGCAGGGCGCGTTCGTTGGGCAGTACCTCCGGCAGTGCGCCGGTTGGATTGGTCTCGCACAGCACGCTCATGAAGAAGCCCAGCGCTTCATGCCACTGCACTTTGCGTTCGGCCAGCGCACGCATGCGGTACATAAAGTCGTCCCATTGCGAGACTGCAATGCCGAGCTGCTTCTTCACCGCTTTTGGATCGAAACGCGTGTTGTGCGGCACTTTGATCGCACGGTTGGTGCCATTCAGGGCGATGGTCAAGGTGTTGTTGCAGACTACGCGCACGGTGGTGGGTGTTGCTGTGGTGGCCAAGGTGCCGTCGCAGGACGTGGCTAACAGCAAGTAGCCGTTGACCTGATCGTTACCCTTGAGCGCAGCACCTTGACCGGTACGCGCCAGCGCCCAGAACTTGCGCCCACCCTTGAGCACTCCGGCCGTTTCCAGCTCGTAGCCGGATACCTCGGTGAGGTCACGATAAAACTCCAAGACTTCCCGAGGCTGCACGGTGTGATAGCGCTGGGAGACCACCGACAGCGGTGCCTTGGTGTCCGAACGGAAAAGTACCTTCTGCTCGGGGAAGGAATGGATTGCGCCCAGGTGGCCGACGGTCTCTGATTTGAAGAGTACGGGGCTTTCCTGGATCGCCCAGTCCATGCCGGCTTCGCGTTGCCAGACTTCGATGGGCTGTTTCTGAGTGAGTTGATTACCTAGGCCATGCCACGGTGCAGCGCCAGCGTAGGCCATAGTTTCGACGAGATGAGCCATGGTTGAGATTCCTTTGGGTGCAGGCCGGCATAAAGCGCCGCGCCCAGCGCAGCGCCGTCCGGACGATATGGATATAAAAGGTGTGGTACTGCTAGATCAGGCCGGCAGGTTAAAGCGGTGACCGCAGAGCAAGCAGAGGTTGTGGGCTAGGACGTGGCGATCAAGCGACTCACCCAGTTGGGCGCCGAGAGCGCATCCGCCTACACCGCCGGCCAGTCCGCCGAGGATGGCACCTGACACTGAGCCGAGAGTTATGCCGACGGGCCCGGCAATAGCGCCGATTAGCGCACCAGCCTGACCAGCTGCTAGAGCTGCGCTGACGCCACGCGCGGCACCGCCTACTGTGCCGATGGCCGCGCCGACTTTCATAGCATGATGGAAAGAAGCAACTTTTGGGGAGTGACAGCGAGGACACTGCAATGACATGGGATGAACCTCGTTGGGGGGGGGCAAGGTAGTTATGTATGACTGAGATTTTTTCGAATGGACTACGAGGCCTGCTATTCCTGCTACTCCGTAGCAGGAATAGCAGGTCTGAGGTATTAGATTTGGGAATTTTCTTGGTCTTGGATCTTGTTTTTGTGTAAATGTCAAGATCTGTGCTTAGGGGGTTCGTATAACTTTTAAGCAGTGCAGATGAGGTATCGGGGTGCACGCAATACGATGACGCCTCAACCGATTTGGAGGTGGCTCATGAATTGTGAACATAGAACTCAGTGTAGCGAAGCTGGATGGGTGGCAGGTGGACCTGAGGTGAGGGTGATCCGTATGAAGCGGCTAAGCGAGATGCTCTCGGTTTCGAGATCAACCCTGTATGACTGGCTAAATCCAAGTAGTCCCCGTTATGACTCAGAATTCCCGAGGCCAGTACGCTTGTCTGCAAAGGGAGTAGCGGTTGGCTGGTTTCTTGATGACGTTATGCGTTGGCTCAGCACCAGAAAATGAAAATTTAACCAGTTGAATAGCTAATAGATAATTATTTAAGGTTGAGTAAGTAGGAGTGAAATAATGGGCTTTTTCGAAGGTAATAGGCTTGATGGCAATGAGTTTGAAGATACGTCCGTTGATATGGAAGAAATCGATTCATTCCCGGTTTTTAAAAGTGCGGTAATAAGTATCGTTCAACAAACTCTGGCGCCGATTGACCTGGTTTTGTCGGTTGTACTTTCAGTTGTTTCGCTGGTTTGTCAGTATCTAATAGATGTAAGAAGGCCGTGGGGAAGCCTTGGGCCGGTATCACTAATGATTTTTTCGATAGCGCTTTCAGGTGAGAGGAAAACCGCGATTGAAGATATTGCAGTTAAAGCGCTAAGAGCGTTTGAAAAGAAGCGTAAATTGTCGGATTCTCAGAAAATAAGAGAGTGGTCATTTTTGTTGGAATTGTGGGAAAGGCAAAAAAAGAAGATTCAAAAGAAAATGCTTGATGAAAGCTTAACGTTGAGCAGTTATAAGCAGCTTGAAAGCGATCTTCTGGTGCACGCGAAATCAGAGCCTACTCGCCCGCCGATGTTTAAGATGACTCATCAAGATGTTACTTGGGCTGCATTATCTAAAGCCTTGGCACAAGACTGTCCATCCGCAGCATTATTTACGAGTGAGGGTGATATAGCTTTAAGGGGCGTTTTTAATCAGGTAGGCATGATGAACGCTTTATGGAGCGGCTCCGGTCTTGAAGTTGGGCGGGCTTATTCTGGGGATTTCTCATTGACAGACGTGCGGTTTAGTATTGGTATTGGGGTCCAGCCAAGGGTGTTTGAGGAATATCTAGAAAGAAAAGGCGAGCTTGGTAAGGCATCAGGATTTTTTGCGAGGTCATTGATTTTTTATCCAGAGTCTACTCAGGGTACTCGATTTATTGAAGGTAAGGTTCAGGTCGATTTAAGTCGATATGAAAAGAGGATAGAAGAACTTCTCGAAGAAAATGTTAAAAAGTTTGATGCCCGTGATGCGAGTAAGTTAGTGGTTGGTTTTTCAGTTGAGGCTAGCGAGGAATTGATATGGATTCACAATAAGATCGAGAAAGAAATGAGGGTTGGTGGAGGCTATGAACGGGCTCGTGATCATGCGTCAAAGTTGGTGGAAAATATTTCTAGAGTGGCTGCTTTGCTTCACTTCTTTGAATCTGGTGGAGCTGAAATTTCACTATCCGAGTTGTCGTCTGCTGAGAAAATTGTTATGGGGTGCTCTGTAATGTATAAGAGGCTTTTCTCGTTTTCGCCTCAAGTTGTTACTGATGCTGAAGCGCTAATCTCTTGGTTGCAGTCTAGGTGTGATAGCCCACTTTTTAGGCGGACAAAGCGAAATGACGTGTTGCAGCGGGGGCCAGCAGCCTTGCGTCGTGCTACGCGGCTCAATCGCGCAGTTGATTATCTGGTGGAAAAGGGGCTAGTGAAGGAGGTTGCGTATGGGCGAGTAGCGGAGATTGAGTTAATTTAATATGATATTGTATTTTTTAGTGTTTTAAGTGTTGGCGGGTGATGAATGGACGTGCCTCAGGCAATAGAGTGCTTGGTTATCCTGGTTGGATCTAATGGCCGTGTTTTATTACGCACAAAACCCGGCTTGGTTGGAGGGTTCTTTATAAGGGTTGAGCTACCTGTCGATAAGTCTCCAGAAGACGCAATTGCCGACTTAGTATTTAGTGAGAGTGGATTGCAGGTGCGAGTGGACGCTGTTGGGGCAGATATTTATTTTGGTGCGCGGGGAATGTGTGGGTATTTTATTGTTAAATTAGTTGGATCTGAGGAGGCTGTTGGGTTGGATGGGTTTTCGGTTGACTGGTACAGCATTGAGGGGGCGGCTAATCTTATCTCTAGTTTAAAGAATGATAGTGAGTTTGAGTTGGAAATGTCTGTTTTAGCTGTGGCTGCAAGTATAGCTGAAATGAGTGGTGCTCTGGTTGATGACAGGTTTAAGAGGGTGGTTGAAAATTCAGAATTTGAGAGCTTTAAAGAAATTTGTGTTGATCTTGAAAGAATTTTGTCAGGTGGCACGGGTGAGTTTTGGAGGCGCGGAATAAACTCGGATCGGGTAATTGGGATGTTAGATGAAACTCAAAAGCGAATTAGTCTTGGGGAGATAGATTCTGAGTATGAAGAAAACGTTCTTTCTCTTGTTAGTAGAAACTCTAGGTCTAAGGAGCATGAGCGCTCTTTGATAGAGGCTATTTCAATGTGTTCAACGAAAGCGTATGGTTTTTTGTTGCGTGGGGACTATGTTGGTTACAATGAAGCGTATCTTGGTGTTCTGAATTATGTCGAATTATACGATCGATTATATCCGGGAGAGGGGCGGGCGCGGCGAGAGAGGGGATTTAAGGGCGGGCATGGTAAGGCGAAGGCTAGTGCGGAGGTTAGTCGTAAAATTGGTGAAATTGAGGATCTCATCCGTCAAGCTATATTGGATGCTCTCCGTGCACACGTTCCTTACCGTGCACGCACCACTTATGTATCTGTTGTTGACAAGATAATTGATGAGGTTTTTCATAGTGTTAAGTGTCAGGGGGTTGAGCGTAATCGAGATGATCTGTGTGGTTTAATTCTAGATATGCTAGCAAATGATGCAGCAGCCAAGAAAATTGTTAAGTCCCGGTAGAGAATGTAAAGCGTTTTAAGCTGTGGTTGGTTTATCCGTCACTTAAAGTAAATCGCTCAGTGTTACTTTTTGGCTACATAATGCTAAACCGCACCGATACGTCTATGGCGCAAAATTTGAAGGTCTCTCGCGCAAGGCTCTGCATGCGCGAGAGGTGATGAAATCACCTACTGAAGGTGTGCTTTTTCTAAGACTGAGCAATAGATTAATTAGTGCTCAGGTTAACGAGGGTGGGGGTGCTACAAATAGGCTCCAGTCATTCATGAGTAAACGCCTCTTATCAAGAAAGTCCGAGCGAGAGTACGCTCCCTCGGTCTGATCACGCTCGTCATGTGCTAACGCCATTTCACAGACTTCACGAGGATAATGGGTACATTCACCGGCCCAGTCACGAAACGAAGATCGAAAGCCATGGCGAGTGATGTGCTTGTACCCCATGTCATGCAGTAGGGTTCGTACAGCATTTGCATGCATTGCCCCAGTCTTGCCTTGGCCTGGGAACAGAAAAGGACTTCCTTCATCTCGCGGAATACTTTTCACAAGCCTTACGACTTCCTCTGCAAGCGGAATGACGAAAGCTACCCGCATTTTCATTCTCTCATCTGGCAGTGACCAAGTTTTAGCTTCTAGATCAAACTCATCCCAACGAGCGAACCTGACCATGTGGGCGCGTGCGCTGGTCATGATCAGCAGTTGAGCGGCCCATGATGGAGGTGTGGCGTTCGCCCTGAGCTTTATCATCAGCTCAGGCACTTCCTGCCAGCGCAAAGCTTCAAAGTGCTCACGCTTCCGAGCTTTCCTCTTTTCAGAGCGGCTCAACAGATTGTCTAAGTGCCCGCGCCAGCGAGCAGGGTTCTCACCTTGTCGCAGGTTGCGTGCTTTGGCTGCGTCCAGGACTTGTTCTATTTGCCCGCGTACCTCGTCAGCGGTTCTGGTCTTGGTGGCCCAGATGGGTTGCAACACCTTAAGTACTTCGGGAGTGCCTATGTCTTCGGCTGACAGCTTGCCTATGTGATCAAACGCATACAGCTCCAGTTTCCGCAGCCACCCTTTATGCCACTTTTCCGACCACGCCGCGCCGTGAGCATCACGGTATTGCGTTGCGAGCGTCTCGAATTTTAGTTGCTTGGCTTCACTTGCACGCTGGGCTTCCCGTTGAGCTGCACGCTCTACGTCTCTGGCTGCCAGGGGATCAATGCCATCGTTCAATTGACTGCGTTTGGCGCTGGCTGCTTGTCTGGCTTTCTTGAGGCTGACTTCAGGGAATGAGCCCAATCCCATCTCCCTACGACGCCCCGCCAATTGAAAGCGAAGTAGCCAGGATTTACGTCCGGTAGGTTTGACGACCAAACGGAGACCATCACCATCTTCGTAAGTGCCAGGCTCGGTCAGGTTCTCGACTTGTTTCGGATTCAGTTTACTCATTGATTTCCCCTTACTGTTCCTTTGTCCCCCCACCTGTCCCCCCACTTCATCCTCGGATGAGGTCAAATGGCGTTGAACACCATCGGACAGGGAAATGTCTGAAACCCCCGGAATAGCTAAGCTATCAGGAAGATTCTCGGATGGGATAGGATTATTTCGGACAATTAAAAAGCCGGCTTGTGGCCGGCTTCTCGTTGACTAACTCAGTTCGTTTTTGACAAACCTCACCAGCCTTCAAAACGTACATCCGGCTCTTGCGGCCGGCTGTGGGACTTGGTCCCTTGTCGGTGCGAGCGTGGGCTCGCAAATGTGGGGCGGAGGATACGCGGGTTTGCTTCAGAATCCCAGTGGTAAGTGGTGTGGAATCATTGGGTTAGGGGTGATTCAGGGGGAAAGCAGGGGGCTGCTGCGCAGCCCAGCGGGAGCAAGCTCCCTCGCCACAAAAGCTTCTGCCACAGCCTCTGCCACGGCTCCTGCCACAATTCCCGCCACGGTTTCTGGCCTTGGGTGGGTTAGTCGAACACCGGCGGTCTCCGTTTGTTGAGGGTGGACCACCAGAACACCCAGCCGATTACCCGGATGTGTTGCGCTTCGATCTGTTCGGCGCTGAAGACCTCGTCAGGATACGCAGCACAGTTATGGCTACGCAGGCGTAGCCGATTACCGGGAATGCGGTGCAGGTATTTGATGCGCAGCATGCCGTTGTGCTCAAGCGCATAGATATGGCCGTCGACGATTTGGGTCAGGCCGCGGTCGATGGCGAGGGTGGAGCCGTCTTCGATGCGTTCGGCCATGCTGTCGCCGACCATGGTGGTGCAGATGGCGTCGCCGGGGTCGATTTCCAGGGATTCTAGGTGGCTGCGGGGCAGGCGGATGGTTTGGTCGGGGATTTCGATGATGTGGGTTTTGGTTTCGCCGGGGGCGATGGGGGCTTCCTTGTAGAGGGGCAGTTCGATGTCCGTGGTTTCTTGCACGCTGTAGACGCCATCGTTTTCGGCGGCTTCATAGGTGATGCCAGGGCCCAGGCCCAGTGGGGTCTGCGGGCCTTCGCCGGTGGCGAGCCATTGCGGGCTGACGGTCAGCAGGCTGGCGATGGAGTAGATGCGCCCTGGCGGGATGCCACGGTTGAACCAGTTGTTTATGTGCTGGGATTTCACGCCGTATAACTTCGCGAAGTCGGCGGATCGGATATTCGCTTCTTTTAGAAGGGCTCTGAAGCGGTCGCCACTGGAAAGTATTTTCATAAACGGAAAGTTTAGGGGCGACTGTGTTTTCGGCAATAAACAAGTCGTGCAAATATATAAGACGATCTTTCCGTTTGCAGGATTTGAAAGGGGCGGGCTAAACGGGGTTAAACGGTATTAATACAACTTTGTATTTATCATTATTAAGACATAAAAAACCCCGGTGCAAACCGGGGTTTTTCTTTACTTCAGTCTCAGCCTTTGTAGGCGGCAACCGACTTGGTGATCGCTTCGCGGGCGGCGTCAGCACCGGCCCAGCCTTCGATCTTGACCCACTTGCCTTTCTCGAGATCCTTGTAGTTCTCGAAGAAGTGTTCGATCTGCTGGATCAGCAGGGCTGGCAGGTCGGTGTATTCCTTCACGTCGACGTACAGCTGCGACAGTTTGTCGTGCGGTACGGCGATGACTTTGGCGTCGCCGCCGCCGTCGTCGGTCATGTTCAGGATGCCAACCGGACGGGCGCGGATGACCGAGCCTGGGGCGACTGGGTAAGGGGTCACGACCAGCACGTCGAGGGGGTCACCGTCGTCGGCCAGGGTGTTGGGGATGAAACCGTAGTTGGCCGGGTAGAACATTGGGGTGGCCATGAAACGGTCAACGAACAGGCAATCGCTGTCTTTGTCGATTTCGTATTTGATCGGGGCGTGGTTGGCCGGGATTTCGATCGCGACGTAGATGTCGTTCGGCAGGTCTTTGCCAGCCGGAATCTTGCTGTAGCTCATTGGGCGGTGCCCCCGTTAGTTGACCAAATGACTGGTCGGATTGACCAAAAAGTGGCGGCGATTATAGGCATATTCGGCCGTCGATGCCACGTTACAAGGGTCTTAGAGACCTTAGTATGACGCCTGATAGACCGGATCTTCGGCTTGAAGTTGCCGCAGCCGGGCCAGCGGGTCCTGGCGGTAGAACGCCTTGAGCTGTTCATAGACCCGCGGGTACGCCTGGTGCAGCAGGTCTGGGGCGCTGAAGAAGTATTCGCTGGTGACGGCGAAGAACTCCGCCGGATTCTCTGCGGCGTAGGGATCGATGACCGTTTCTGCGTCCGGATCCTGGTCCAGTTGGCGGTTGAGGTCGTCGAAAGCCTGTTGCATGGCGTCGGCCCAGTCTTTGACCCGCATGTCGGCATGCAGCGGTGGCAGGCCGTTGGCGTCGCCGTTGAGCATGTCGAGTTTGTGCGCCAGCTCATGGATCACCAGGTTGTAGCCGTCCCAGCCGCCGCTGGCGAGCACGCCGTCCCAGGCCAGGATGATCGGGCCCTGGGGCCAGGCTTCGCCGCTGTGTTCGCCGTCCCATTCGTGCTCGATGCCGCTGGCGTCACGGTAGCGCTGGGGGCTGAGGAAGTCGTCGGGGTAGAGCACGATTTCGTGGAAGCCCTGGTACCAGTTCAAGTCGCCGAGGTGCATCAGCGGCAATTGGGCCTGGGCGGCGAGCAGCAGGCGTTGTTCCTGGTGCAGTTCGACGCCGGGCAGGGCGCTCAGGTGTTTGTCATGCAGGAACAGTACGCAGGCTTCGCGCAGCCATTGGTCCTCGGTGGCGCTGATGCCGTCGAGAAAGCTCAACTGGTGACGCACCCGCTGCCAGGTTTCCTCGCTGACGGGATGTTTGGCGAGGGTGCGTTGCCGGCGCCAGCCGCTCAAGGACCACATGGGCGATCAGCGCGGGTGAGCTTTCGAGGCGTTGGCGGCGAGGCGGCTGCGGATCACGCCGATGATCATCGGTACCAGCGACAGCAGGATGATGCCCAGCACCAGCAGCGACAGGTTCTGCTTGATGAATGGCACGTTGCCGAAGAAGAACCCGAGGGTGACCAGGCCGCCGACCCACAGGATGGTGCCCAGGACGCTGAAGGCGAAGAAGCGCGGGTAGGGCATTTTTGCAACGCCGGCGACGAAGGGGGCGAAGGTGCGGATGATCGGCAGGAAGCGCGCCAGGGTCACGGTTTTGCCGCCGTGCTTGTCGTAGAAGTCGTGGGTTTGTTGCAGGTAGTCGCGGCGGAAGATTTTCGAGTTCGGGTTGCTGAACAGCCGTTCGCCTGCGGTGCGGCCAATGATGTAGTTGGTGCTGTCGCCGAGGATCGCCGCCAGCATCAGCAGGCCACCGAGAAGCACCGGGTCCATGCCGCCACCGGCGGCTACCGCGCCGGCGATGAACAGCAGGGAGTCGCCCGGCAGGAAGGGCATCACCACCAGGCCGGTTTCGCAGAAGATCACCAGGAACAGGATGGCGTAGATCCACGGCCCGTAGTTGGTCACCAGCAGGTCGAGGTACACATCGAGATGCAGAATGAGGTCGAGGGGGTTGAAATCCATGCAAAGCACCTGTGGTCGCGGCCTGACTGGGTGGGGCCTGTGGGTCGGGCTTCGAGTAAGGCTACAGCGCGTGTAGCTTTTTCTTACAAGCCGGGAAGAGCGGCATTATACGAGGTCGAGGGTGGTGTGCGTGGTGAGTTTGTAGCGGGGGATGTCGGGAGGCTTCTGGCTGGGTGAAGAACTCTGTGGCGAGGGAGCTTGCTCCCGCTGGAGCGCGAAGCGGTCCCAAATGCAGCCAACCCGGTCTGCCTGATGCACCGCGTGCTCAGGTTCTGGGGCTGCTGCGCAGCCCAGCGGGGATAAATCCCCTCGCCACAACTTTTCACCCAACCACAGGGGTTATCGATCGTTCCTACGCTCCCGCGTGGGAATGCATCCCGTGACGCTCTGCGTCAAGCGGAACGCGGAGCGTCCCTGGCGGCATTCCCACGCGGGAGCGTGGGAACGATCAGTCCGCGGTAATCGGGTCAGAGCTCTTCGCTGATCGGCAACACGTAGTTCTTGAACTCGGTGTCTTCCTTGAAGCCGATGGACTCGTAGGTTTTCTGCGCCACGTCGTTGTTGCTGCTGGTGGAGACGCGCATGCGTACGGCGTTGGTTTCCTTGGCCATTTTTTTCGCGGTGCGGATCAGGTTGTCGGCCACCAGTTGGCGGCGGGCGTCCTCGGCGACGTAGATGTCGTTGAGGATCCACACGCGCTTGAGCGACAGTGACGAGAAGCTTGGATAGAGCTGGCAGAAGCCCAGCAACCGGTTGTCATCGTCATCAGGCAACGCCAGGTAGATCACCGATTCCTTGCGGCGCAGGCGTTTTTCGAGGAAGGCTCGGGACGAATCCGGGTAGGGCAGCGAGCCATAGAATTCCCGGTATTTGACGAACAATGGGGTCAGCAGGTCCAGGTGTTCCAGGGTCGCTTGGATAATCCGCATAGTAGGTCTCGTCTGCAAAGGTCGACAGATACTCGGACAACAACGGCGTTCTGCCGTGCTTCGATGCTGCCTGAAAGCGGATCAAAAACGCAAACTTGTAAACGGATCAGCTTCGGGGCGGCATCAGTAGGAAGTTACCTTTCATATCGGCGGTATTTTCCGAGTCTAGAGTTTGGACCTGGGCTTCGTCCTTCAGGTTGACCCCCGAGAGCTGTCTGCGGCAGGCCTCGCGCATCAGGTAGATCAGGCGGTGGGCGGCCATGCCGTAGCTCAAACCTTCGAGCCGGACGTTGGAGATGCAGTTGCGATACGCATCGGTCAGGCCGACCTTGGGGTTGTAGGTGAAATACAAACCCAGGCTGTCGGGGGAACTGAGGCCGGGGCGTTCGCCGATCAGGATCACCGACATTTTTGCGCCGAGCCGCTGCGCCACCTCATCAGCCACCGCGACGCGGCCCTGTTCCACCAGAATCACTGGCGAGGTTGACCAACCATCAGCGGCGGTCTGTTCTTCCAGCCGCGCCAGGAACGGCAAGGTATGCCGATGCACCGCCAGCGCCGACAGGCCGTCGGCCACGACGATGGCCAGGTCTACGCCGCCGGGATTGGCCGCTGCGTAGTCCTCCAGGATTTGTACGGAGGACTCGTCGAGCCGTCGGCCCAGGTCCGGGCGCTGCAGGTAGCTGTTGCGGTCGCTGGCGGCGCTATGCAGCAGCAGGCTTTCACGGCCGCGTTCGGTTAACTGTGCGCGAATGCCCTGGTGATCGAACGCCAGGTGCACCGCATCGCGAGCCTGGGCATGGGCGTACTGGAAGTCCAGTTGCGCCGAGGTCGGCAGGCTGGTGCCGGTGCGGCCCAGGGCGATGCGCGCCGGGGTGAGGTTGCGCAGATTCAGCCAAGGGTTTTGTGGATCTACAGGTTTTTTATCCATGGGCAGTTCTCTCATCCCAAATGCGGCTTATCCCAAATGAGCTAATGCGTGACGAAACGCCGGTGGCAGGTTGTCGCCGAACCGCACCCGGCCATCGGCCTGGGTGAAAATGCCCATGTTCGCCAGCCAGGTTTCGAATTCCGGCGCCGGCTTCAGGCCCAGGGTCTGGCGGGCGTAGAGGGCGTCGTGGAACGAAGTGGTCTGGTAGTTGAGCATGATGTCGTCGGAGCCGGGGATGCCCATGATGAAGTTGATTCCGGCCACGCCCAGCAGGGTCAGCAGAGTGTCCATGTCGTCCTGGTCGGCTTCGGCGTGGTTGGTGTAGCAAATGTCGCAACCCATCGGCACGCCCAAAAGCTTGCCGCAGAAGTGATCTTCGAGGCCGGCGCGGATGATCTGTTTGCCGTTGTACAGGTATTCCGGGCCGATGAATCCTACAACCGTGTTCACCAAAAACGGCTTGAAATGCCGTGCGACGGCGTAGGCCCGGGTTTCGCAGGTCTGTTGATCGACGCCGTGGTGGGCGTTGGCTGAAAGGGCGCTGCCCTGGCCGGTTTCGAAATACATCAGGTTGTTGCCCAAGGTGCCGCGATTCAGGCTCAGCCCGGCGTCGTAGCCTTCCTGCAAGACGTTCAGGTTGATGCCGAAACTGGCGTTGGCCGCTTCGGTGCCGGCAATGGACTGGAACACCAGGTCCAGGGGCACGCCACGGTTCGCCGCTTCAATGGAGGTGGTGACGTGGGTCAGCACGCAGCCTTGGGTCGGGATGTCGTAGCGCTGGATGATGGCGTCGAGCATTTCCAGCATGGCGCAGATCGACGCTGTGCTGTCGGTGGCCGGGTTGATGCCGATCATGGCGTCGCCATTGCCGAAGAGCAGGCCGTCGAGGATGCTTGCGGCGATCCCGGCGGGTTCGTCGGTGGGGTGGTTGGGTTGCAGGCGGGTCGACAGTCGCCCGCGCAGGCCGAGGGTGCCGCGAAATTTCGTCACCACGCGGATTTTCTGCGCCACCAGCACCAGATCCTGCACGCGCATGATCTTCGACACGGCGGCAACCATTTCTGGGGTCAGGCCAGGGGCCAGCGCCCGCAGGCTGTGTTCGTCGGCCGCATCGCTGAGCAGCCAGTCGCGAAAACCGCCGACGGTGAGGTGGCTGACGGCGGCGAAGGCCTGTTTATCGTGGGTGTCGACGATCAGTCGGGTGACTTCGTCGTCCTCGTAAGGAATCAGCATTTCTTGCAGGAAATGGCTGAGGGGCAGGTCGGCCAAGGCCATTTGCGCTGCTACGCGTTCGCCATCGTTGAGCGCCGCGACCTCGGCCAGAAAATCCCCGGATCGCGCCGGGCTGGCCTTGGCCATCAGGTCTTTGAGGCTGTCGAAGCGGTAGGTCTGGGCGCCGACCGTGTGTGCAAAACTGGCCATACAGGTTCTCCGTGACGGCGCCGCTGGGCGGCGCCGTGGTTTTCGGCGTTTTACAACTTAGTGCAAGGCTTCTTCAGCTTTCTGAATGGCCGCGAATTCTTCTTCGGGCGTGCCTGCTACCAAGTGATGCCGACTGTAGAACGCGAAGTAAGCAATTAACACTCCATAGATGATCGCCGCGCCGATGACCACCCGCGGATCCACCAGAAAGCCCGCTACTACGGCGATGCACGCCAGCACCAGGGCCACGCCCGAGGTGAAGATGCCGCCCGGTGTGCGGTATGGCCGGTCCATTTTGGGGCGGCGGATGCGCAGGGTGATGTGCGCGGCCATCATCAGCACGTAGGAGATGGTGGCGCCGAACACTGCCACCAGAATCAGCAGATCGCCCTGGCCGGTCAGGGACAGACCGAAACCGATGATGCCGGGGATGATCAGCGCCAATACCGGTGCTTTGCTTTTATTGGTTTCGGAGAGCTTGCGTGGCAGGTAACCGGCGCGAGACAACGCGAAGATCTGCCGCGAGTAGGCGTAGATGATCGAGAAGAAGCTGGCGATCAGGCCGGCCAGGCCCACCAGGTTGACGAAGTTGCCCATCCAGGTCGAGCCGCCGTAGGCCTTGGCCAGGGCTTCCACCAGCGGGTTGCCCGAAGCCATCAGCGCATTGGAACCCGCACCGCCTGGGCCGATCACCAGAATCAGCAGGGCAAACGCCACCAGCACCAGCATGGCGCCGATCAGGCCGCGTGGCAGGTCGCGCTTGGGGTTCTTGGTTTCTTCAGCCGCCAGCGGTACGCCTTCCACGGCCAGGAAAAACCAGATGGCATACGGAATGGCTGCCCACACGCCGACATAGCCGAACGGCAGGAATGGGCTGGCGCCCGTGGCCGCGGTGACCGGGATGTCCAGCAGGTTGGCGACGTCGAAGTGCGGCACCATCGCCACCAGAAACACGCCCAGTGCCAGGGCGGCGACGGCGGTGATGATGAACATCAGTTTGAGCGCTTCACCCACGCCGAATATGTGGATGGCGATGAAGATGATGTAGAACGCCAGGTAGATCATCCAGCCGCCAATGCCGAATAGCGATTGGCAATACGCGCCGATGAACACGGCAATCGCCGCCGGGGCGATGGCGTACTCAATGAGGATCGCCGTGCCCGTGAGAAACCCGCCCCAGGGCCCGAATGCGCTACGGGCAAAGCCATAACCACCGCCGGCGGTGGGAATCATCGAGGACAGCTCGGCCAGGGAAAAGCACATGCACAGGTACATCGCGGCCATCAGCAGCGTGGCAAGAAACATCCCGCCCCAACCGCCCTGGGCCAGGCCGAAGTTCCAGCCGGCGTAGTCCCCGGAAATGACATACGCCACCCCCAGGCCCACCAGCAGGACCCAGCCCGCCGCGCCTTTTTTCAGTTCGCGTTGTTGGAAGTATTCGGAGCCGACTTTTTCAAAGTCGACCGAGGACGTTGCCGGTTGCGGGTTTGCTTGATCGCTTGGCATAAGGGTTTACCTGTTTTTATTGTTTTTTGGCCCTGTTGGAGCGGGGCTGCTCTTGGAACCGGTGTGTTGCATACAGCAGGGATGCAAGCTTGATTGTTCCCACGCTCTGCGTGGGAACACAGCCAGGGACGCTCCGCGTCCCAAAGAGCCGAACGCGGAGCGTCCGTAGAGGCGTTCCCACGCAGAGCGTGGGAACGATCGGCCGGGCACAAATTTCCCGCAGGTTAGAAGAACCCCAACGGATTGATGTCGTAGCTCACCAGCAGGTTCTTGGTCTGCTGGTAATGATCGAGCATCATCTTGTGGGTTTCACGACCCACGCCGGACTTCTTGTAACCACCAAACGCCGCATGAGCCGGGTAGAGGTGGTAGCAGTTGGTCCAGACGCGACCGGCCTTGATCGCCCGGCCCATGCGATAGGCGCGGTTGATGTCGCGGGTCCAGAGACCGGCGCCGAGGCCGAACTCGGTGTCGTTGGCGATCGCCAGGGCTTCGGCTTCATCCTTGAAGGTGGTGATGCTCACCACTGGGCCGAAGATTTCTTCCTGGAACACGCGCATCTTGTTGGTGCCCTTGAGCAGGGTTGGCTGGATGTAATAACCCGTGGCCAGGTTGCCCTCGAGTTTTTCCACCTTGCCGCCGGTCAGCAGCTCGGCGCCTTCGCCCTTGGCGATTTCCAGGTACGAAAGAATCTTGTCGAATTGCTGCTCGGACGCCTGGGCGCCGACCATGGTGTCGGTGTCCAACGGGTCGCCGCGCTTGATCTGCAGGACTTTGTTCATCACAACTTTCATGAACTCGTCGTAGATCGACTCCTGCACCAGGGCGCGGGAAGGGCAAGTGCAGACTTCACCCTGGTTGAAGAACGCCAGCACCAGACCTTCGGCCGCTTTCTCAATGAAGCTCGGCTCGGCCTGCATGATGTCTTCGAAGAAGATGTTCGGCGACTTGCCGCCCAGTTCCACGGTAGACGGGATGATGTTCTCGGCCGCGCATTTCATGATGTGCGAGCCGACCGGGGTCGAGCCGGTGAAGGCGATCTTGGCGATGCGCTTGCTGGTGGCCAGGGCTTCACCGGCTTCCTTGCCGAAGCCTTGCACCACGTTCAGTACGCCAGGTGGCAGCAGATCGCCGATCAGCTCCATCAGCACGCAAATACCCAATGGGGTTTGCTCGGCGGGCTTGAGCACCACGCAGTTACCGGCGGCCAGGGCCGGGGCGAGTTTCCAGGCGGCCATCAGCAGCGGGAAGTTCCACGGGATGATCTGCCCGACCACGCCCAGCGGTTCATGGATGTGATAGGCCACGGTGTTGCCGTCGATCTCGGCGGCGCTGCCTTCCTGGGCGCGCAGGCAACCGGCGAAGTAACGGAAATGGTCGGCGGCCAGGGGGATGTCGGCGTTGAGGGTTTCGCGCACGGCCTTGCCGTTGTCCCAGGACTCGGTGATCGCCAGAACCTCAAGGTTCGCTTCGATGCGGTCGGCGATTTTCAGCAGGACCAGCGAACGGGCCTGGGCGGACGTGGCGCCCCAGGCATCGGCAGCGGCGTGGGCGGCGTCCAGGGCTTTTTCGATGTCTTCGGCCGTGGAGCGCGGGAATTCGGCAATGGGCTGGCCATTGACCGGGGAAGTATTGGTGAAGTACTGACCTTTGACAGGCGCGACGAACTCGCCGCCGATGTAGTTACCGTATTTGCTCTTGAACGAAACGATAGCGCCTTCAGTACCGCGCATGATGAGTTCTCCTTGGCTTTTGTGCTTATACGGGAGGCCGCGCAAAATTGAGCGCTGGTAATTAAGCCTAGAGCAAAGGTCGGGCCACTGCCTTGCAGGGCCCGTAAATCAAGACTTTAGGAGCAGTTCGTCGGACAAACGGATGCCCTGCGTGACGATAGCGATACAGCGGGTGTGACAGTTTGTGCCAGATGCGAGACAGTCTGTGACTGACAGGTCGCGCCAGCATTGCAAAGCGCCAGTGGCTGGAGGATGCTGAGGGCCGCTACCCTCGGGGAGAACAATAAGAAATGCACAGCAACCACTTGAGTCGCCATGCCCAACAAGTCCTGACGGTCACCCAGGGCAAGGCCCATTTGCAGGGCCCAGGCAGCGATCCGTCGATTGCCCGCTCCTGGCTGCGTTGCCTTGAGGACTATCACCTCGACCCGGCGCAAAACCTGGCGCCGACGGTGCTTGAGCATGGCCGGGTGCTGGAAAGCCGCGAGCGCCTGCAACAGGTGCTGCACATCGCCGGCACGGAAATGACCAGCCTGCATCAACAGCTCTCCGGCGCCGGCCACGCGGTGCTGCTGACCGACGCGCGCGGCGTGATCCTCAACTGTGTCACCGCCCCCAGCGAGCGCAAGATTTTCGAACGGGCCGGCCTCTGGCTCGGCGCCGACTGGAGCGAAGCCTGCGAAGGCACCAACGGCATCGGCACCTGCCTGGTGGAGCGCCAGGCCCTGACCATTCACCAGGAAGAACACTTTCGCGGCCGCCACACCGGCCTGACCTGCTCGGCCAGCCCGGTTTTTGACCCCCATGGCGAACTGCTCGCGGTGCTTGATGTGTCGTCGGCCCGGCCGGACGTGTCGCGCCAGAGCCAGTTCCACACCATGGCCCTGGTCAACCTCTCGGCGAAGATGATCGAGAGCTGCTATTTCCTGCGCTGCTTCGACAATCAATGGCTGCTGCGTTTTCATTTGCAGGCCGAGTCCGTGGGGTTGTTCAGCGAGGGGCTGCTGGCGTTCGACGGCGAAGGACGGATCAGCGCGGTCAACCAGAGCGCGCTGAACCTGTTGGGGCATATTCGCGGTGGCTTGCTGGGTCAGCGGGTGGAAGACTTTTTCGATTGTTCACTGGATGAGCTGCTCGGACGGGCCAGCACCCAGGCCAGCGCCAGTTGGCCGTTGCGCACCCGTGACGGGCGGCACTTGTTTGCCGTGCTACGGGGGCAGCCGCGCAGTGTGCCGGTCCCGGTCGTCCCTGCGTTTAAAGCCATCGAGCCCGCCCGGTTACCGGGCATCTGCCTGGGGGATGCGGCGTTGCAAGAGCATTTTCGCAAGGCGCTGCGAGTGTTCGAGCGCGATGTGCCGCTGCTGATCCATGGCGAAACCGGCTCCGGTAAAGAAGCCTTCGCCAAAGCTGTGCATCATGCCAGTCAACGTGCCGGGAAAAACTTCGTGGCGCTTAACTGCGCAGCGATCCCGGAAAGCCTGATCGAGAGTGAGCTGTTCGGTTATCGCGGCGGCAGCTTCACCGGCGCGCGCAAGGAAGGCATGCGCGGCAAGCTGCAACAGGCCGACGGTGGCACGCTGTTTCTGGATGAGATCGGTGACATGCCCCTGGCCTTGCAGACCCGTTTGCTGCGGGTGCTGGAAGACCGCCAGGTGGTGCCCATCGGTGGCGAACCCGAAGCGGTGAACGTGCGCATCATCAGCGCCACCCACCGTCAGTTGCTTGATCGGGTGCGCGACGGCAGTTTTCGCGAGGACCTGTACTACCGCCTCAACGGCCTGGAGATCCCTTTGCCGGCGTTGCGCGAGCGCAGCGACAAGTCCCAGTTGCTGGATTTTCTGTTGGCCGAAGAAGCGGGCGCCGAAGCGGTGGCGATCGACGAACCGGCGCGCCAGGCATTGCTGAGTTTTGATTGGCCGGGCAACGTGCGGCAACTGCGCAATGTGCTGCGCACCCTTGCTGCGTTGTGCGACGGCGGGCGGATCGGGCTGGAGGATCTGCCGGCGATGATTCGCCAGTGTCCGGTGGCGTTGGTTGAAACCGTGGCGGAACGCCCGCTGGAAGATGCCGAGCGGTTGGCGCTGCTCGATGCACTGGAGCGTCAGCGCTGGCACATGACCCACACTGCTGAACAACTGGGCATCAGCCGCAATACGCTTTATCGGAAACTGCGCAAACACGCCATCGCCCGCTGAACCGCGTCGCGGCCATTCGCGAGCAAGCCCGCTCCCACAGTTGACCGAGTTCTTGCAGAAGGAATGCGGTTGAATGTGGGAGCGAGCTTGCTCGCGATGGCGGCGGCACATCCAACATCGCCGCAAACTGACCCACCGCTATCGCGAGCAAGCTCGCTCCCACAGAGGACTTGCGGTGTTCTGATGGTTGCAGTTCGAAACACAAGGTGCGATTTCCCCCTCCCTACGCTAACCTGCGGCCATGTTTACGAGGTCGACTATGCACATCCATATTCTCGGTATTTGCGGCACTTTCATGGGCTCGATGGCGGTATTGGCCAAGGAGCTGGGCCATCACGTGACCGGTTCCGACGCCAACGTCTACCCGCCGATGAGCACGCAGCTGGAGGCCCAGGGCATTGAGCTGACCCAAGGCTACGACCCGGCGCAACTGGACCCGGCGCCGGACCTGGTGGTCATCGGCAACGCCATGTCCCGTGGCAATCCGGCGGTTGAATACGTGCTCAACAAAGGCCTGCCTTATGTGTCCGGCCCGCAATGGCTGGCCGATCATGTGTTGCAGGGCCGTTGGGTCCTGGCCGTGGCCGGCACCCATGGCAAGACCACCACCAGCAGCATGCTCGCCTGGGTGCTGGAACACGCGGGCATGAGCCCAGGCTTCCTGATCGGCGGCGTGCCGCAGAATTTCTCGGTGTCGGCGCGCCTGGGCGGCACGCCGTTCTTCGTGATCGAGGCCGATGAATACGACAGCGCGTTCTTCGACAAACGCTCGAAATTCGTCCACTACCGCCCGCGCACCGCGATCCTTAACAACCTTGAGTTCGATCACGCCGACATCTTCCCCGATCTGCCGGCCATCGAGCGGCAGTTCCACCATTTGGTGCGCACCATTCCAAGTGAAGGCCTGGTCATCCATCCGACCACCGAGCCCGCGTTGCAGCGCGTCATCGAGATGGGCTGCTGGACCCCGGTGCAAACCACCGGCGCCGGCGGGCAGTGGCAAGTGAAGTTGCTCAAGGACGACGGTTCGCAGTTCGAAGTCATGTTCGAAGGCGTGGCCCAAGGTGTGGTCGATTGGGACATGACCGGCCAGCACAACGTCGCCAACGCCCTGGCGACCCTGGCTGCGGCTCGTCATGTCGGCGTGGTGCCGTCCATGGGCATCGCCGCGCTGAGTGCGTTCAAAAGCGTGAAGCGGCGGATGGAAAAGGTCGCTGAAGTGCGCGGCATCACCATCTATGACGACTTCGCCCACCACCCGACGGCCATCGCCACCACCCTCGACGGTTTGCGCAAGCGCATCGGCGATGCACCGCTGATTGCCATCATCGAGCCGCGTTCCAACTCCATGAAACTCGGCGCCCACCGCGACGGCCTGCCGGAAAGCGTGGTGGATGCCGATCAGGTGATCTGGTACGCACCGGCCAACCTGGGCTGGGACCTGGGCGCCACCGCCGCGTTGTGCACGGTGCCGTCGATTGTCAGCGATTCCCTGGAGGGCATCATCGAGCGCGTGAAGAGCCAGGCCCAGCCCGGTACTCACGTGGTGATCATGAGCAACGGCGGCTTCGGCGGCCTGCACGGCAAACTGGCCGAGGCACTGAAATGAACACGCGCCTGGAGAGCAATGGCCCCGACCGCATCACCCTGGCCATGACCGGTGCTTCCGGCGCCCAGTACGGCTTGCGCCTGCTCGATTGCCTGGTGCGGGAAGACCGCGAGGTGCATTTCCTCATCTCCAAGGCCGCGCAATTGGTGATGGCCACCGAGACCGACGTCACCCTGCCGGGCAAGACCCAGATGATGCAGGCCTTCCTCACCGAATACACCGGTGCGGCGGCGGGGCAAATTCGTGTGTATGGCAAGGAAGACTGGATGTCGCCGGTGGCTTCGGGCTCCGGGGCGCCGGCGGCGATGGTGGTGGTGCCGTGTTCCACCGGCACGCTCTCGGCGATTGCCACCGGCGCCTGCAACAACCTGATCGAGCGCGCCGCCGACGTGACGCTCAAGGAGCGCCGCCAGTTGATCCTGGTGCCGCGTGAGGCGCCGTATTCGAGTATTCATCTGGAGCACATGCTCAAGCTGTCGAACATGGGCGTGACGATTCTGCCGGCCTCTCCGGGTTTTTATCACCAGCCACAGACTATCGATGACCTGATCGATTTTGTGGTCGCGCGGATTCTCAATCTGCTGAACATCCCCCAGGACATGCTGCCGCGTTGGGGCGAGTACCATTTGAGCAGTGATGAATAAGCTGCTGGTGGTGCTGCTGGCGCTGCAACTGACCGGCTGCGCCACCGCCCGCACTCTGGACGCCGCCAAACCCGGCGCGCCGGTGGTGTATGCGGGCACGCGCCTGGACTTGTATGCGCTTAACGGTGGCTGTTGCGCCAAGGACCGCTTTGGCGCCGAAGCGCCGCGTTACCCAGGCGTGGATCTGCCGGCCAGCGCGTTGCTCGATACCTTGTTATTGCCGTTGTCGTTGCTGACGGTGATTGGCGTGGGGTTTCAGGCTACGGGTGGGTTGTAACCAGCGCTACAATCCAACATGGATGTAAGCTGGGCCACCGCTATCGCGAGCAGGCTCGCTCCCACATTGGTACGCATTCCTTCTGAAGAACTCGGTCAACTGTGGGAGCGAGCCTGCTCGCGATGGCGTCCGCCCAGGCGCCGCAATTATTTGCCCAACTTACGCAACTCATCCGACTCCACCACCCGCACCCCTTCCTGTTCTTCCAGGGCCAGGCGCCACATGGCGCGGGCCAGTTGGCAGGCTTCGATGCCGTGGTACTTGCCGGGGATCAGCCTCGACAAGGGGCCGGCCAATTGTTCGGCCAACCGCGGTTCGGTGCGTTCGCCCAGTAGCAGGGAAGGGCGGCAGAGGGTCAGTTGTGGCCAGTCCTGGGCCTTGAGGGCGGCTTCCATTTCGCCTTTGACCCGGTTGTAGAAAATCGAAGAGCTCGGGTCAGCCCCCAGCGCGCTGATCACGATCAGGTGCCTTGCGCCCAGCTCACGGGCACGCTTGGCGAAGGCCACCACCAGGTCCAGGTCCACCGCGCGAAACGCCTGTTCTGAGCCGGCCTTCTTGATGGTCGTGCCAAGGCAGCAAAATGCGATGTCCACCTGGCCACTGAGGCGGGGCAGCAGTTCGGCTGTTTCACCGACCGGGTTTTCCAGGTGTGGATGCTCGGCCAGCGGCCGGCGTGAAGGCGCCAATACACGTGTGATGGTCGGCTCGTTGAGCAGCCGGTCCAGTAGATGTTCCCCGGTCAACCCGGAAGCTCCGGCAAGCAAAACATGCTGAGGCGTCAAGTACATAGTGTTTCCCCCTTGATACGATTCAGCTTAGTTGCTCTTTTGGGCCTCGTCGTTCAATGCCGTACTTTGTAAAGCTTTTCGCGCCTGTTGCTTGCGCAATAGCTGCCAATGGGAAAGGACGGTCCTGGGCGCCCAGATCTGCGGCTCGGAGGCTTCGAAATTGTCCGCCTGTTCCCGCTCGGCCACGGTGGCCTTGGCACGCTTGAAGGCTTGCTCAAGATCGTCGGTCTGGTTCAGTGCCTGGGCGAACAGGGCGTCGCCGAAGTAGGTGAAGTTGGCCTCCTCGGAGCAGCCGAACGACACCCGATCGGCGCGGGAAGCTGTCATGATCAAGGTGCGTTCATCCTTGAGCGCCGGGATGAAGCCGCCGGAGTAACAGGCTGAAATCACCACGATCTTGTCGCGATCCTTCAGCGGCGCCAGCACCACGGCCAGTTCATCGGCGGGCAGGTCGGCCAGCTCCATGCGCGGCTGGTCGAGCACCAGTTCGTGTTCGCTGGTGCCGTGGCTGGTCAGGTAGATGAAGATCAGGTCTTCCGGGCCGCTGCGTTCGGCCAGGGCGCTGGCGGCGCGGCGCAGGCTTTCGCGAGTGGCCATGGGCCGGTCACCGAGGTGATCGCGGTGGTTGACCAGGCGGATCTGGCCGAACGCGCCAAAACGGCTGGTGAGCATATTGGCGACGTAGTCGGACTCGCGCAGGAACACACTCTGCTTGCCGTCGCCGCCCACCGTCAGGCTGTACAGCTCCACCGCAGGGGTCGAGGCCGGGATATTGGCCAGGGCATTTTCCAACAGGCGCCCCTGGGCCAAAAGGCCGAGCTCGAGCACATCCGGCAGTAGCCGCCCGCCAGCGTCGCGTACTCGCAGGCCGTTGGCCCAGGTGCCGCTTTGCACGGTGCCATCGGTCAGCGCCAGGGTGCCGCGCCCGTGGTAGGTGTCGTTCTCGAACTGGCCGATATAGAAGCTGCCGTCGGGCAGGTTCAGCCGGCCCTCGCCGCTAAAGCGCCAGTCATTGAATTGACCGAGGTAGTGGCTGCCGTCGGCACCGATCAGTTGGCCCTTGCCAGTGAGCGCGCCTTCCTTGAACTGGCCAATCCAGACATCGCCGTCGGCATTTTCATAGCGGCCGCGACCGCTGAGCTGGTTGTTCTTGAACCCGCCGATGTAGACATCGCCCTCGGCGCTGTTGAAGGTGCCTTTGCCCTGGAGCTGGCCGTCGACGAAATTGCCGGTGAACTGGTTGCCACTGGCATCGAAGCGCTGGCCTTCACCGTTGGGTTTGCCGTTGACGAACGGCCCCTGGTATTGGCTGCCGTCCTCAAGCTCCAGGCGCCCGAAGCCGGAATAGCGGTCGGCCTTGAATTCGCCGCGGTAGACCATGCCGTGTTCCTTGAGCGTACCTTCACCGTCGCGCCGGCCTTGCTTGAAGCCGCCGGTGTAGCTGCTGGTGGGCGTGGTCAGGCTACCCTGGCCGTTGAACAGGCCCTGCTGGAACTGGCCGCGATAGACCTCGCCATTGCTGCCGTGCCATTCCCCGGTGCCGTGCCACTGGCCTTTGTCGAACTGCCCGGCGTACCAACTGCCGTTGGGGTAGTCGACACGCCCCTGGCCTTGCAGCAAACCGTCCACCAGGTCGCCGCGATAGCGTCCGCCGTCGGGCAGGCGCGCGTCGGGAGGCAACAGCGATTCGCCGTCGCCGCAAGCGGTGAGCAGCAGGGTCAGGGCCAAAGGGAGAAATGAGCGCATAACGGGATCCAGATAATCAGGTCACGAGTATGCCGTAGCAATGCGCGTCAGGAGAAGCGATGCGAAACTGCCGCAGCGGCTTCGCATCCGCGAGGGGCTACACGAAGCAGAGCGACAGGGGCTCAGCGATGTAGGCCGGTTTGTCCGAACCTTCGATTTCCAGGGTGGCGGTGGCCTTGAGCAGCCATTGGCCGGGTTTCTTCTCGGTCACGTCCACCAGGTCGACCTTGAGGCGGACCTTGGAGTCGACTTTCACGGGCTGGATGAAGCGCACGCTGTCCAGCCCGTAGTTGACGACCATCTTCACGCCTTCGGGCAGGATCAGGATGTCTTCCATGAGCTTGGGCATCAGCGACAGCGACAGGAAACCGTGGGCGATGGTGCTGCCGAACGGTGTCTGCGCGGCCTTGACCGGATCGACGTGGATGAACTGAAAGTCGCCAGTGGCTTCGGCGAACAGGTTAATGCGATCCTGATCGATGGTAAGCCATTCGGAACGTCCAAGTTCCTTGCCGACATAATCTTTGAGCGCTGCAACGGGAACGTAGGGCATTGAGACTCTCCTTGGGTTCATCGGTTTTGTCTTTTTTGGAACGGGGATCGGCGTCCCCGGAGAACCACTGTAGATCAACATGACGGGCAGGGCAGGTCATCGACCATGCTTTTTACGAATGCCGACCCATAGCGCGGGCGTGCTTATAATGCGCGCGCATTGTTTGCGTACGTGTTGCTGGGGAGGATGAAGGATGTTGCTACGGGGCCTGACCTGGCTGGTGCTGTTCCAATTGCTGGGCACCGCCATCAATCATTTGTTCCTGCCGGTGCTGCCGGGGCCGATCATTGGCCTGCTGTTGCTGCTGGGCTATCTGGTCATCCGTGGTGAAGTCGGCGAGCCATTGAACCTGGCGGCCGGCAGCCTGCTGCGCTACTTGCCGTTGCTGCTGGTGCCGCCGGCGGTGGGGGTGATGGTGTACGCCCGGGCCATCGCTGCCGATTTCTGGGCCATTGTCGGTGCGTTGGTGCTGTCGTTGATCCTGTCCATGGCGTTTACCGGTGTGCTGATGCAACGCCTGGCCCGGCGTCACGCCCCCGAGTCGGAGGATGGGCAATGATGCTTGATTGGCAGGGCGCCTGGAGTTCGGTGATCCATCATCCGCTGTTCGGTATCGGCATCACCCTGGGCGCCTATCAACTGGTGCTGGCGGCGTTCGAAAAGACCCGCTGGGTGTTTCTGCAGCCGGTGCTGATGTCGATGTTGCTGCTGATCGGTGTGCTGGTCGGCTGCGGCATCAGCTACGCCGAGTACCGTGAGAGCACGGAAATTCTCAGCATTCTGCTGGGGCCGGCCACCGTCGCGCTGGCGGTGCCCTTGTACCTGAACCTGCGACGGATCCGGCAATTGTTCTGGCCGATTTTTACTACGCTGGTGATAGGCGGGGTGTTCGCCACGGGCTCTGCGGTGGTGTTGGGCTGGGCTTTTGGCGCCGAACACATGATCCTGATGACCATGGCGCCCAAGTCGGTGACTTCACCGATCGCCATGCTGGTGGCCGAGCAGATCGGCGGTGTAGCGGCCATGGCCGCGGTGTTTGTGTTGATCACCGGGGTGCTCGGGGCGATTCTGGGCCCGAGCATTCTGACCAGGCTTGGGGTCCATAGCCCAGAAGCCCGTGGCATGGCCCTGGGCCTGACGGCACACGCGGTCGGCACGTCCGTGGCGTTGCAGGAAAGCGAAGAGTCCGGCGCCTTTGCGGCGCTGGCGATGAGTCTGATGGGCGTGGCCACGGCGGTGTTGCTGCCGTTGGTGGTGTCGATGACGGTTTAAGGAACTGCTTATGAGCTTGCCGCTTTTCCCGTTGAACACGGTACTGTTCCCCGGTTGCATCCTCGATTTGCAGATTTTCGAGGCGCGTTACCTCGATATGATCGGTCGCTGCATGAAAATGGGCGAGGGGTTCGGGGTGGTGTGCATCCTCGATGGCGAGGAAGTCGGCATCGCCCCCGACGGCTTTGCGCGGGTGGGCTGTGAAGCGCGAATCACCGATTTCTCCCAGCAGGACAACGGGCTGCTGGGCATTCGCGTGCAGGGTGGACGACGTTTTATCGTGCACAGCAGCAGTGTCCAGGCCGATCAACTGACCGTCGCTGAAGTCGAGTGGCTGGAGGATGAGCCGGAACAACCGCTGCAGGATGAGGATGCCGACCTGGTGGCGCTGCTCAAGGCCCTGGCCGAACACCCGATGGTCGAGGCCCTGAACATGGGCACCGAAGCCACCGGCCAGCAGTCGCTCGCCAATCAACTGGCCTACCTGCTGCCCTTCAATGAACTGGACAAGCTCGACCTGCTGCAACTCGATGATCCTCAGCAGCGGCTGGATGCAATCCAGGCGTTGCTTGATGAGTTGCAGGGCGAACTGTTCGCCTGAGGGCGCTCATCACTGACCAGGCTGATCTCTTGTGGGAGCGAGCTTGCTCGCGATAACGGTGGCTCAGTTTGCATCAATGCTGAATGTACCGACGTCATCGCGAGCAGGCTCGCTCCCACAGTTGATCTTCAGTGACCACAAAGGGGCGTTTCACGGCCGATTCCCTGTGGGAGCGAGCCTGCTCGCGATAGCTGGCTGCCGGCCTCAATAGGCATACCGCAGCATCCCATTGGGCAGGTGGCGCAGTGCGAAGAAGCTGAATGCCGCCACCATCGCCGGCAGAATCAACCACCAGATTTTCGGCGGCATGGCCGGCAGCGGGGTCTGGCGCTGGCTCAGCCAGAGCATCGCTGCGCAGACACAGGCGGCGAGCATGGCGCCGGCGACGATGTCGCTCGGCCAATGGGCGCCCAGGTACACCCGCGACAGGGCAATGGCCAGCGCCGGCAAACAGCCCAGCAACAGCCAGGTCAGGCGCAGGCGTGGCGGTTGCCCGCGACCGGCCAGGATGGCCAGCGCCAGGAACAGGGCAAAGGCGCCGGAGGCATGACCGCTGGGCATGCTGTAGCTGGTCAGCGGCTCGCTCAGGACTTCCGGGCGTACACGGGCGAAAAAGTGCTTGGTGCCGGTATTGGCCAATGCGGTGAACAGCATCGTGGCCCCGGCAAAGATTGCCTGGCGCCATTGGCGCGCCAGCAATAGCAACCCGGTCAGCAGGGCGCTGAAAATCAGCATGTAGTGGAATTCGCCGATCAGCGTGAAGGTCACGGCGATTTCGTCCAGTGTCGGGCTGCGATGTTCCTGGACCAGAGCCACCAGCCCCTGATCGAAAGCTGTGAGGTAGCGAAAGCCGATGAACAGCCCGATCAGGATCACCAGGCCCAGACCTGCGATCAGCGCTGAGGCATGTCGATGGCGCCGCAGGCTGCTGTTGACGCTCAATGCGATCATCACCGCGATGCTGCCAATCACGACACCGGCCTGTGGCCAGAAACCCTCGGGCAACGGCAGGCGGATCGCTGCGCCAGTGGCCCAGCCGGGCAGCAGGTACGCCACGCTCCAGCCGGCGGCGGCCAACAGGCTGACGGCGGCGAAGCGCGGGAAGGGCATGTCGAACATCCCGGCCACCATCGGCAACATGGGCCGCAGCGGGCCAATGAAGCGCCCCACCAGCAGGCTGGCGATGCCGTAGCGCTGGAAATAGCTTTCCGCCGCGCTCATCCATTCGGGGTGATGCCGCAGCCCCGGCAGGCGCCGGATGTTCTGGTGAAAATGCCTGCCCAGGAAATACGACACCAAGTCCCCCAGCAAACCGCCCAGCAGGCCCAGCAGCAAAGTCTCGCCCAGGGACAACGCGCCGCTGCCGGCCAGGACCGCGACCGCAAACAACAGCACCGTACCCGGCACGAGCAACCCAGCGATGGCCAGGCACTCTACACACGCAACGATAAACACCGCCGCCGCCAGCCATTGCGGGTTGGCGGTCAGCCAGCCAGTGATGCTATCGAGCCATGGGCCCATAAAAACAACTCCATTTCCATTGAGCATTAAGCGGCATGCATTATTTACTGTGGGAGCGAGCCTGCTCGCGATAGCGGTGTATCAGCCAACCTCTGATTCGACTGACCTGGCGCCATCGCGAGCAGGCTCGCTCCCACAGGGTTGGGCAGTGTGGCGTTCAGGAAAGCAAAAAATAATCCCGCCCTTCGACCTGTCCGCGACGCAGCGGGTTCCGCGTGCACCAGGGTGCGTAGGCCGCGTCGACGAAGCGGTAGAGCAGATGTTCATCCCGTCCCAGTGGGATGCCCAGGCGGGTGGTCTGGATCACATTGACTGTCGGCACGCCCACGTCTTCCACCAGCAAGCGTTCCGGGTCGAAGCGCTTGGCATCCCACTGCGGCACTTTCAGCCCCAGGGCCTTGCACAACAACGTCTGGCCGGCGCAAAGCTTTTGCGAGGGGCGCGGGCGACCTTGGGCGTCGGGGTTGTTGAGCAGCATCTGCGCCAGGCTCGCCGGGCCGGAAACAGTATCGACCCACGGGTATGCCGATTTGATCAGCACCGCATTGCCGGGGCCATGGGCGCTGAAATTCAGCGAATCGCCACCCCGGGCGTAATACATATAGATGTGGCCGCCATCCAGAAACAAAGCCTTACGTTTTTCCGTGTAGCCCAGCGAGGCGTGGCTGCCCTTTTCAGCGCAGTAATAGGCTTCGGTTTCGATGATCCGCGCGCCGAGCCACAGGTCACCGACCTTGTGGCGAATGACTTTGCCCAGCAGGTCCCGGGCGAGCACCTGGGCATCGCGATCAAAAAAACCGTCGGGCAGGGCGTTTGGCAGTGGGGGCGAATCGGTCATGGCGTGAGACGAAGGGAGGCCAAAGGAAGCGCGATGATAGCAATGGAAAGCTTAATCGGCGCTGAACAGCGACTATTTGCGCAGGTTTTGCTCTTCCGCCGGTCACCACTGTGAGTCCACGCTGTTAGTCGAGGGATACGACAGCTATAATCTGCCGCTTTCCCCTTTGCCAAGACCACACAGACCATGACTGAGTCCGTTCTTGACTACATGACCCGCCTGGGTCGCGCCGCTCGCCAGGCGTCGCGCATCATCGGCCGTGCCAGCACCGCGCAGAAAAACCGCGCCCTGCTGGCCGCCGCCAATGCGCTGGACGCCGCTCGCGCCGAGTTGTCCGCCGCCAATGAGCTGGACCTGGCCGCCGGCCGGGCCAACGGCCTTGAGCCGGCCATGCTCGAACGCCTGGCGCTGACCCCGGCGCGCATCGACGGCATGATCGTCGGCCTACGCCAGGTCGCGGCGCTGCCGGACCCGGTCGGGGCGATCCGGGACATGAGCTATCGGCCGTCGGGTATCCAGGTCGGCAAGATGCGCGTGCCCCTGGGCGTGGTCGGCATCATCTACGAGTCGCGGCCGAACGTGACCATCGATGCCGCGAGCCTGTGCCTGAAGTCGGGTAACGCGACCATCCTGCGCGGTGGTTCCGAGGCCATTCATTCCAACCGCGCGATTGCCGCCTGCATCCAGCGCGGCCTGGCCGAAGCCGATCTGCCGGCGGCCGTGGTGCAAGTGGTGGAAACCACCGACCGCGCCGCGGTCGGCGCACTGATCACCATGCCCGAGTTCGTCGACGTCATCGTGCCCCGTGGCGGCAAGGGCCTGATCGAACGGGTCAGCCGCGACGCCCGCGTGCCGGTGATCAAGCACCTGGACGGCATCTGCCACGTTTACGTCAGTGCCCACGCCGAGTTGTCCAAAGCCCAGCGCATTGCCTTCAACGCCAAGACTTACCGCTATGGTATCTGCGGCGCGATGGAAACCCTGCTGGTGGACCAGGCCGTTGCCCAGGACTTCCTGCCGGCGATGGCCGCCCAGTTCCGCGAAAAAGGCGTCGAGCTGCGCGGTTGCCAGCGTACCCGGGCAATCATTGAGGCGGCCGAGGCCACCGAAGAAGACTGGAACACCGAGTACCTGGCGCCGATCCTGTCGATCCGCGTGGTCGACGGGCTGGACCAGGCCATCGAGCACATCAATCGCCATGGTTCCCACCACACCGACTCCATCGTCAGCGAACACCAGGGCGAAACCCGGCGTTTCGTGGCCGAAGTGGACTCGGCGTCGGTGATGATCAACACCCCGACCTGTTTCGCCGACGGCTTCGAATACGGATTGGGTGCCGAGATCGGCATTTCTACTGATAAGCTGCACGCCCGTGGCCCGGTGGGCCTCGAAGGCTTGACCTGCGAGAAGTACATCGTGGTCGGTGACGGCCAGTTGCGCGGACAGGAGCCGGTCTGACTTGGGCGACCTTGACCCGTCAGCCGCAGTGACGACGACAACTGCGCCCCAGCGCATCGGTATCCTGGGCGGCACGTTCGACCCAGTGCACATCGGCCATTTGCGCGGTGCGCTGGAAGTCGCTGATGCCCTGGCCCTCGATGAGCTACGCCTGACGCCCAGCGCCAGGCCGCCTCACCGGGATACGCCGCAGGTATCGGCCCAGGACCGTCTGGCGATGGTCGAGTGCGCGGTGGCCGGTGTGGCGCCGTTGGTGGTGGACGCCCGCGAATTGCTGCGGGACAAACCGTCCTACACCATTGATACCCTGGAGCTGATGCGCGCCGAACTGGCCGCCGACGCCCAGGTTTTTCTGCTTTTGGGCTGGGACGCATTTTGCGGCCTGCCCACTTGGCATCGCTGGGAAGAGTTGCTCCAGCATTGCCACATCCTGGTGTTGCAACGCCCGGATGCCGACAGCGAGCCGCCGGATGCCTTGCGCAACCTGCTGGCGGCGCGTTCGGTGAGCGACCCGCTGGCCCTGAAAGGGCCGAGCGGACAGATTGCATTCGTCTGGCAGACGCCGCTCGCGGTATCCGCCACCCAGATCCGTCAACTGCTGGCCAGCGGTAAGTCGGTACGTTTCCTGGTGCCCGACGCGGTCCTGGCCTACATCGATGCG
>LNAP01006896.1_pt1 | contig 30350 bp, 26 predicted proteins | sample 602601 | NCBI WGS metagenome assembly LNAP01 (sample SAMN02440304, study PRJNA202911) | soil metagenome | biome: Subtropical and temperate rainforests or woodlands; isolation source: soil samples (1 kg each in a 20% v/v slurry with milli Q water) were... ...
CTCCACAAGGTTTACGAGAAAGGCATCAACCTGCCGGCCTCTCTATTTGCTCTGGATATCAATGGCTCGACGGTGGAAAGCACCGGCCTGGGCCTGGACATCGGCGATGCTGACCGAATCTGCTATCCAATCCCCGACACCCTGTGCAATGAGCCCTGGCAGAAGCGCCCGACCGCGCAACTGCTGATGACCATGCACGAACTCGAAGGTGATCCTTTCTTCGCCGACCCGCGCGAAGTCCTGCGACAAGTCGTAGCCAAGTTCGACGAGATGGGCCTGACCATCTGCGCTGCGTTCGAACTGGAGTTCTACCTGATCGACCAGGAGAACGTGAACGGTCGCCCACAACCGCCGCGCTCGCCGATCTCCGGCAAACGCCCGCATTCGACACAGGTCTACCTGATCGACGACCTCGACGAATACGTCGATTGCCTCCAGGACATTCTGGAAGGTGCGAAAGAGCAAGGCATCCCTGCCGACGCGATCGTCAAGGAAAGTGCCCCGGCACAGTTCGAAGTGAACCTGCATCACGTGGCCGACCCGATCAAGGCCTGCGACTATGCGGTCCTGCTCAAGCGTCTGATCAAAAACATCGCCTATGACCATGAGATGGACACCACCTTCATGGCCAAGCCTTACCCTGGCCAGGCGGGTAACGGTCTGCACGTCCACATCTCGATTCTTGATAAAGATGGCAAAAACATTTTTGCCAGCGAGGATCCCGAGCAGAACGCCGCACTGCGTCACGCGATCGGCGGTGTGCTCGAGACCCTACCCGCGCAGATGGCTTTCCTCTGCCCGAACGTCAACTCCTACCGTCGTTTCGGCGCACAGTTCTACGTGCCGAACTCGCCGTGCTGGGGCCTGGACAACCGTACCGTACCAACCGGTTCCTCCGATGCCGTGCGCATCGAACACCGTGTCGCCGGCGCCGACGCCAACCCGTATCTGTTGATGGCTTCTGTTTTGGCGGGCGTGCACCACGGCCTGACCAACAAAATCGAGCCGGGCGCACCCGTGGAAGGCAACTCCTACGAGCAGAACGAGCAAAGCCTGCCAAACAACTTGCGTGATGCGCTGCGCGAGCTGGACGACAGCGAAGTCATGGCCAAGTACATCGATCCGAAATACATCGACATTTTTGTCGCCTGTAAAGAGAGCGAGCTGGAGGAGTTCGAACACTCCATCTCCGACCTTGAGTACAACTGGTACCTGCATACCGTTTAAGCGGATTGCCGATCTGAAAAAACGCCGTTGGCTCTCGCAGCCAGCGGCGTTTTTTTATGGCCGCCTTCGGCGGATCGCTAGCAGGCTAGCTCCCACAGTTGATCTCCAGTGAACATACATTCTGTGTTCACCGGAAATCCCTGTGGGAGCTAGCCTGCTAGCGATGGCGTCCTGGCAGACAACATCAAACCCTGCTCGTACAATGCCCGCTGCCCCGCAGGAGACTTCAATGACGCGCACCGCCACCATTCGCAAACCCCGCGCCCGCAGTCAGGCCCGGATCGATTCGATACTCGATGCCGCCCGCACGCTGCTGGCCGCCGAGGGCGTGGCCAGCCTGTCGATCTACAGCGTCGCCGAACGCGCGGAGATCCCGCCCTCCTCCGTCTACCATTTTTTCGCCAGCGTCCCGGCCCTGCTTGAAGCCCTGACCGCCGACGTCCACGCCGCATTCCGCGCCTGCCTGCAAGCACCCATCGATCACCATGCCCTCAACGGCTGGCGCGATCTGTCGCGACTGGTGGAACAACGCATGCTCGCCATCTACGACGAAGACGCCGCCGCCCGCCAACTGATCCTCGCCCAGCACGGCCTGACTGAAGTCACCCAGGCCGACCGCCAGCACGACATCGAACTCGGCGATCTGATGCACAAGCTGTTCGACCACCACTTCGAATTGCCGAGGCTGCCAAGTGATGTCGATGTGTTTGCGCTGGCCATGGAGCTGGGGGATCGGGTGTATGCACGCTCGGTGCAGCAGCATGGGCAGATCACGCCGCGCATGGCTGAAGAAGGGATGCGGGTGTTTGATGCTTATCTGGGGCTTTATTTGCCACCCTATTTGCCCAAGCGCACCGTTTGATTATTCGCTGACCATCCTGGCCTCATCGCGAGCAGGCTCGCTCCCACATTGAATTAGTGTCGGGCACACAATTCATGTTCACTGGAGATCAACTGTGGGAGCGAGCCTGCTCGCGATAGCCGCACCGCTGATTTACCGGAAAACACCCACAAAAACCCCCGAAGGGCTCACACCCTCCGGGGTTGTAGTTGGCGCACGCGCTTACAACTTGGCGATCGACACCTCAGTTGATTTCACAAACGCGATCACTTCACTGCCGACCACCAGTTCCAGCTCTTTCACCGAACGGGTGGTGATCACCGAAGTGACGATACCGGAGGCCGTCTGCACGTCGATTTCCGACAGCACGTCACCCAGCACGATTTCCTTGATCGAGCCTTTGAACTGGTTACGAACGTTGATGGCTTTGATAGTCATGATGTTGATTCCTGTCGTTGGATGAATCTTTAAGTTATTGCGCCCAACGCAATTGCGCAGGCAGTGGTGAAACAGGTTCCGGTTCCGGCGGTTGGCCAGGCAGGGACAGCACGCGGTTGAGCACTTCGGTTTCCAGCGCCGCCAGCCGATGAGAGCCACGGACCCGAGGGCGCGGCAGTTCCACATGCAGGTCGAGGCCGACTTCGCCCTCTTCAATCAGGATCACCCGATCGGCAATTGCCACCGCTTCACTGACATCGTGGGTCACCAGCAACACAGTGAAGCCATGCTGTTGCCAGAGCCGTTCGATCAGTTGCTGCATTTCGATTCGGGTCAGGGCATCCAGTGCGCCCAGCGGTTCGTCGAGCAACAGCAAGCGCGGTTGATGGATCAACGCGCGAGCCAGGGCCACACGCTGCTTCTGCCCGCCGGACAAGGCTGCCGGCCATTCGTTGGCGCGATCCGCCAGGCCGACCGCTTCGAGCGCTTGCAATGCTTGCGGCCGCCAGTTGCCCTTGAGCCCGAGACCGACGTTGTCGATGATCTTTTTCCACGGCAGCAGACGCGCTTCCTGGAACATCAGTCGAGTGTCTTCCCGCGCATCATTCAGTGGCGCTGCGCCTGCAAGCAGCTGCCCCCCCGTGGGCTTGTCGAGACCGGCGAGCAAGCGCAGCAAGGTACTTTTGCCGCAGCCGCTACGCCCGACCACCGCGACAAACTGCCCGGCCGGAATGTGCAGGTCGATTTCACGCAGCACCTGCCGTGAACCGAAGGTTTTTTGCAGCTTGCGCACCACCAGCGCAATACCGCGCAGCAGGCGTGGAGGTTGTTGAGCCGTCATGCGGCACCTCCCTTGGCAACCTGATAAGCCGGATGCCAGCGCAGCCACACGCGTTCAAGCCCACGCGCCGCAAGGTCGGCCAGCTTGCCGAGCACCGCGTACAAAAGAATCGCCAGCACCACCACGTCGGTCTGCAAAAACTCCCGGGCATTCATCGCCAGATAGCCAATGCCCGAGCTCGCGGAAATGGTTTCCGCCACGATCAATGTCAACCACATGAAGCCCAGCGCAAAACGCACACCGACCAGAATCGATGGCAGCGCACCCGGCAAAATCACTTGGCGAAACAGGCTGAAACCGGACAGGCCATAACTGCGCGCCATCTCCACCAACGCCGGATCGACGTTGCGAATGCCGTGATACGTGTTGAGGTAAATCGGGAACAACGTGCCCAACGCCACCAGAAAAATCTTCGCCGACTCGTCGATGCCGAACCACAGGATTACCAGCGGAATCAACGCCAGATGCGGCACGTTGCGGATCATCTGCACCGAACTGTCGAGCAGGCGTTCGCCCCACGTCGACAGGCCAGTGATGAAGCCCAACGCAAGACCGATGCCGCCGCCGATGGCGAAACCGAGCGCCGCGCGCCAGCCGCTGATGGCCAGGTGAGTCCAGATTTCACCGCTGCTGACCAGGCTCACACCGGCTTCGATCACCGCGATCGGCGCCGGCAGAATCCGCGTCGACAACCAGCCCGCCGACACCGACAACTGCCAACCGGCAGCGCCCAGGGCGCGAGGTTGTGGATGATTTTCTTCATGGCGGCGCCTCAGCTCTGGGACGCGGCTTTGGGAAGAATGTCGTTGGCGACCATCTCGCCGAACGGGCTGACGTAACCGGCGCTTTTGGGCAGTTCCGGACGCTCGATATCCAAGTGCGGGAACAGCAACTCAGCCACCCGATAGGACTCTTCCAGGTGTGGATAACCGGAGAAGATGAACGTATCGATGCCCAGGTCCGCGTATTCCTTCACGCGTGCCGCCACGGTCGGGCCATCGCCGACCAGCGCCGTACCGGCACCGCCGCGCACCAGACCAACACCAGCCCACAGGTTGGGGCTGACTTCCAGATGGTCGCGACTGCCACCATGCAACGCGGCCATCCGTTGCTGGCCGACCGAATCGAAACGCGCCAGAGACGCCTGGGCACGGGCGATGGTGTCATCGTCCAGATGCGAGATCAGTCGATCCGCCGCTTGCCACGCCTCGGCATTGGTTTCGCGAACGATCACATGCAAGCGAATACCGAAGCGCACGGTGCGGCCGAGCTTCGCCGCTTTGGCACGAACCTGCTCGATTTTTTCTGCCACGGCGGCCGGTGGCTCGCCCCAGGTCAGAACCATTTCGACCTGCTCTGCCGCGAGGTCTTGGGCGGCTTCCGACGAGCCGCCGAAATACAGCGGCGGGCGCGGTTGCTGGATCGGCGGATAGAGCAACTTGGCGCCCTTCACGCTGATGTGCTGACCGTCGTAATCAACGGTTTCACCTTCCAGCACCCGGCGCCAGATGCGAGTGAATTCCACCGAAGCCTGATAGCGTTCTTCGTGACTGAGGAACAAACCGTCGCCGGCCAGTTCTTCCGGATCGCCACCGGTGACCAGGTTGAACAGCGCACGACCGCCAGACAAGCGATCCAGTGTCGCCGCCTGACGCGCCGCCACCGTCGGGGAAATGATCCCGGGGCGCAGGGCGACAAGGAACTTCAAACGTTGGGTCACCGGGATCAGCGATGCGGCCACCAGCCACGAGTCTTCGCAGGAGCGACCGGTGGGAATCAGCACCCCGCCAAAGCCCAGACGATCCGCCGCTTGCGCGACCTGTTGCAGGTAACCGTGGTCGACGGCGCGAGCGCCTTCAGCGGTGCCAAGGTAATGGCCATCGCCATGGGTAGGCAGGAACCAGAAGATATTAAGGCTCATGGAGTGGTCTCCTCAGGAAATCGAATTACGGCGCTTTGGCCACGGCGGTGGGTGGCGTCCAGATCACGTCTTTGATGCTCAAGGGTTTGGGAATCAGCTTGAGCTGGTAGAAGCTGTCGGCAATTTTTTGCTGGGCGGCGACTACTTCCGGCGTAAGGAACAGCGCGCCGTAGCCCTGGCGTTTCACCGAGGTCAGGGTGATGTCCGTTGGCAGGCCGAGCAGTGGCGAAACTTGCTTGGTCACGTCCTCGGGATTGGCCTTGGACCATTCGCCAACCGCGCGCACTTCTTCCACCAGAGCCTTGATCACTTGAGGATTTTTCTGCGCGTAAGGTTTGGTCGCCAGGTAGAACTGATGGTTGTCGACGAGGCCTTTGCCATCGCGCAGGGTGTGTGCTTGCAGTTGCTGTTCGGCGGCGGCCTGGTACGGGTCCCAGATCACCCAGGCATCGACGCTGCCACGCTCGAATGCGGCGCGGGCATCGGCTGGCGGCAGGAACACGGTCTGGATGTCGGTGTATTTGAGGCCGGCGTCTTCAAGCGCACGCACCAGCAGGTAATGCACGTTGGAGCCTTTGTTGAGCACGACTTTCTTGCCCTTGAGGTCCTGCACCGATTTGATCGGCGAGTCCTTCGGCACCAGGATCGCTTCGCTGTGTGGCGCTGGTGGTTCGTAGGCGACATAAAGCAGATCGGCGCCGGCGGCTTGGGCGAGTACGGGCGGTGTTTCACCGGTGACGCCAAAGTCGATGGAGCCGACGTTCAGGCCTTCGAGCAGTTGCGGGCCACCGGGGAATTCAGTCCATTGCACGTCCACGCCTTGGCCGGCGAGGCGTTTTTCCAGAGTACCTTTGGCTTTGAGCAGCACCAGAGTGCCGTACTTTTGATAACCGATCCGGAGTGTCTCGGCCTGAGCTTGAGTAATGGCGCCGAAGGTTACAGCCGCAGCAAACAGAGCGACCAGACCACGACGCAAAATGACAGTGCGCATAGCGCTCTCCTTTTTGCAGTTGGGTTTTGGCTGCACCTGCTTGCCCGTTAGCGGGCCAGTAAGGTGGAGTACTTCAAATTCAGATGTGGCTTGAGGGCTGGCTTAAATGCTCCAGCGAGCACTCAACAAACGTTCGTTCAACAGGTTCGGATCGAGCGGCTTGGGCCGTCGAGCCATGGCGCTGAAAAACTGCTCCAGCGCTTCAAACAATCGTTGTGCAAGCTCCGGCGCCAATTGCGCCTGGGCGCTGCCTTCGCCGTAAGCGATCTGGCTGTCCACGGCGAAAATCCCCTGCAGCATTTCCTGGGCTTTCAACGCTGACAGCACCGGTTTGAGCGCGTAATCCACCGCCAACATGTGGGCGATGCTGCCACCGGTAGCCATCGGTAAAACCACCTTGTGGCTCAAGGCGCGTTCGGGCAACAGATCGAGCAAGGTTTTCAACGCACCGGAGAACGACGCTTTGTAAACCGGCGTGGCGATCAGCAAGCCATCGGCGTTTTCAATCTGTTGCAGCAGGTCGATCACCTTCGGGCTGTCGAAGCGGGCATGCAGCAAATCTTCGGCCGGGAAGTCCCGTACCTGATAACTCACCACTTCCACCCCTTGCTCTTGCAACCAGCGTCGCGAGCGCTCCAGCAAAACCCCGGAACGGGAGCGTGGGCTGGGACTGCCACCGAGTGAGACGACCAGCATTCAGACAATTCCTTGAGCGGTGTTAGCGATTCGCGGCTTGCGATCTCGCGTTGATGGAGTGACCTTAACAGCTGATTTATATATCCATAAATCATATTTATTCATTTGGTTATGCTTTAAATGAATATATAGATTGTCTTTTTTAGGTAAAAAACAGGCCGTCGAAACGGCCTGAAATCCCCTGCTTTGGTAGACCTGTAGGAGCGAGGCTTGCCCGCGAACGGTACGACTCGCTCTCTCTGGTGCCCCCAAAGACGCCTTCGCGGGCAAGTCTCGCTCCTACAGGATCGGTTGCAAATCAACGATTCGGCTGTGGCGTCAGGCGCAGGTATGGCCTCAGCGCGCGATAACCCTTGGGAAAACGTCGCTTGATTTCATCTTCGTCCTTGAGCGACGGCACGATCACCACCTCATCACCGTCCTGCCAGTTGGCCGGGGTGGCCACTTTGTAGTTGTCGGTGAGCTGCAGCGAATCGATCACCCGCAAAATTTCATTGAAGTTACGGCCGGTACTCGCCGGGTAAGTAATCGTCAGCCGAATCTTCTTGTTCGGATCGATCACGAACAGAGAACGTACGGTCAGGGTGTCGTTGGCATTCGGATGGATCAGGTCATACAGGTCGGATACTTTGCGGTCCGCATCGGCGAGGATCGGGAAGTTAACGATGGCGTTCTGGGTTTCGTTGATGTCCTCGATCCACTTGTGATGCGAGTCCACCGGGTCGACCGAAAGAGCAATGGCTTTGACGCCGCGCTGGGTGAATTCATCCTTGAGCCTGGCGGTGAAGCCCAGCTCGGTGGTGCACACCGGCGTGAAGTCCGCCGGATGGGAAAACAACACGCCCCAGCTATCGCCTAGCCATTCGTGGAAACGGATAGTGCCGGCGCTGGAATCCTGTTCGAAGTCGGGGGCGATATCGCCAAGTCTGAGGCTCATGCTGCTGCTCCTTGTGAGTGCTTGTTGAGCCCGACTGTGCCTGCGTTTGATATCAATTAAAAAGAATAAATATCGATTTATTTAGACCGAAAATGAATATTAAATATCTGTTCACTGGACCTGAATGCACATGAGGACGAACATCGCCGACAAGGTTCGAGAAGGCCTTGAGTTGCTGCAAAGAGGGAAATTCAAGGAGGGTTTACGGGGGTGAGCCCACCTTGAAAACGCAAAAGCCCCGCCCGGCGAGATGCCGGGCGGGGCTTTTTTTCTACGTCTTACATGAAGTTGTAAGTGTAGTTGAAGATCAGGCGAGTCTGATCCTGATCGGCGATACCGGTACTGCTGCCACGGTAGGTGCCGTGACGCAAGGTAGTGCCAAAGCCTTTCAGAGGGCCTTGCTGGACAACGTAGTCCAGGCGCATGTCGCGTTCCCACTCGGACGAATCGCTTCCGCCAGTGGCGGATTTGATGTCGTCACCGTAGAGGTAGGCAATTGCAGCCTTCAAGCCCGGAACGCCCAAGGCGGTGAAGTCGTACGAGTATTGACCGAAAGTGGTGTTTTCACCGGCACGGACAAATGAGTTGATCATGCTGTCAGTGAACAGATAGAAGCTCGAGCCGCCGGCACCTTCAAAACCACCGCTGTCACTGCGCAGACTGCCTTGGTTCAGATAGACGAAGCCACCGTCATCACCGACTTGCTGGTGACCCAACAGGAATGCGCTGCCACCCAGGGTGTACGTGAACATGGCGCTCCAGGTCTTGTTATCGACCTCGCCCGGGGTCTTGGCATAGCCGCCGTTGTTGTTGAACCGATAGCCGGCATCACCGTTGCGACCATCTGAGCTGCTGTCGAAGTAACGCAGGTCAGTCTTGAACGACTGGCCTTCGCTGATCGGGAAAACATGTACTGCACCCAGGAAGTGCTGCGTGTAATAGTCTTGCAGGTTGGCGTAGTAGTACTGCAGGGTCAGGTCTTTGGTGACTTTCCAGTCAGCACCGCCGTAACGGAACTGGTTGCTCTCCTCAGTACCGCCGTTCACTGCCAGGCCGGTGCTGTTAGTCCCCGCACGGCCAACGGCATGCTCCAACTGACCGGCGTTGAAGGTTACGTTGTCGATTTCCTTGGAGGTGATTGTGCCGCCTTCAAAGGTTTGTGGCAGCAGACGACCATCACTCGCGATCAGAATTGGCAGGTTAGGCGCCAGAGCACCACCTAAGTGAGCCTCGGTCTTCGAGAAAAGTGCCTTTACGTTGCCAGACAGACGACTCCAATTGTGTACGGCCGAACCGTCGGTGTCGCTTGGAACAAAGGAGTTGTTATCCGGGTGGTGACCCTTGCCGCCATCGAGGTGAATACCGACCAGGGCTTGGGCGTCGATACCAAAACCTACGACGCCTTGGGTGAAGCCGGACTTGTAGTCGAATTTCAGGCCTGTGGCCGTTTCGCGCTGGTCGGAACCGCCTTCGCGGTTATCGTTATCGAAATACAAGGTACGGGAACTGACGGACGCCTTGCTGTCTTCGATGAAACCGGCGGCGCCTGCCTGCTGCGCCAAAACCCCTACGGCCACTGCCAGGGCCAAGGTGGACTTCTTCATTGTTTCGCTCCTCTCGTTCTAATTTTTGTGTTCTTTGGTCTCGGGTCTAACGCCCAAGATCCACAGATGCGCGATTAGCACTGGTCCGTGACTGACAAGTCAATCGTAACCATGTGTGTCTACGACCAAGGTCTAACCGCCGTGATTTGGTCCCTGCAGGGTAATGACTTCCTCATAAACAAAAAAAGAATTATTTCATTCTTTTTAATTCCATTTAGGAATATAGCTCTCGAGCAATGATCCGAACCGGGACAAAAGGTATCGGCTCACAAGCTAATTCCTAAATGGTATTTATTTGCCTTTTTTTAGATCGATTAGCGTTGACGTATTCCCCATACGTCAATCCCTTTCGAAAAGGCGACGCCATCATGGCCAAACGCGCACTATCTAGTCAATTTGTTACAGTTTGTATATCGCTGATATTTTCTTTTTCCGCCGACGTATTGGGGCGTTCGCAAGGATTTACGCCGCGATGACCGGCGCCAATGATGTGCCGGAGCTGCTGGTCAGCTCGGCATCTCCAGCCCAGGCGAAGGGCGAGACGGCGAAGTTTTTGAAGGAGCAAGGAAAGGTCGAGACGGTGCTGCCGGATTATTCGCCGTATGTCAGCGCGAAATTCGTCACTGAATAACACCCCGCCCCCGTAGGGGCGAGGCTTGGGGCATCACAGGGCTTTTTCGAAGATCTTCGAATTACGCTGATAGTTGTAAAGCGACGCCCGCGCCGACGGCAGACGTTCGACGCTGCTCGGCACGAAGCCCCGCTCACGGAACCAGTGGGCCGTCCGGGTCGTCAGTACGAACAAGGTTTTCAGCCCCTGGGCCCGGGCGCGGGTTTCGATGCGTTCCAGCAGTTCATCACCGCGACCGCCATGGCGGTACTCCGGGTTCACCGCCAGACACGCCAACTCCCCAGCATCCGAATCGGCAATCTGATACAGCGCGGCGCAGGCGATGATCATGCCTTCGCGTTCGACCACGCTGAACTGCTCGATCTCACGCTCCAGCACCTCGCGGGAACGCCGTACCAGAATGCCCTGCTCTTCCAGCGGGCTGATCAAGTCCAGCAAACCGCCGACGTCTTCAATGGCCGCCTCGCGTACAACTTCGAATTGCTCCTGGGCCACCAGCGTACCGCCACCGTCACGGGTGAACAGTTCGGTCAGCAGCGCGCCATCTTCGGCGTAGCTGACGATGTGACTGCGCGCCACCCCGCCCCGGCACGCTTCAGCGGCCGCGTCCAGCAGCTCGGCCTGATAATTGTTGCCCAGACGCTGCAAATGCGCCGGTACTTGCTGCGGGCGCAATTCGCGAACCAGCCGGCCATTTTCGTCGATCAAGCCCAAATCGGCGCCGAACAGCAGTAGCTTGTCCGCCCCCAGATCGATAGCTGCACGGGTGGCGACATCTTCGCAAGCGAGGTTGAAGATTTCACCGGTCGGCGAGTACCCCAATGGCGACAACAGCACGATGGAGCGTTCGTCCAGCAGCCGGTTGATGCCCTTGCGGTCGACCCGGCGCACTTCGCCGGTGTGGTGATAGTCGACACCTTCAAGTACGCCGATCGGCCGTGCAGTGACCAGATTGCCGCTGGCCACCCGCAGGCGCGAACCCTGCATTGGCGATGAGGCCATGTCCATCGACAGCCGGGCTTCGATGGCGATGCGCAGTTGACCGACTGCATCAATCACGCACTCAAGCGTCGCCGCATCGGTGATGCGCATGCCGTGGTGGTAATGCGGAGTCAGGCCGCGAGCGGCGAGGCGGGTTTCAATTTGCGGGCGCGAACCGTGAACCAGCACCAGTCGCACCCCCAGGCTGTGCAGCAGCACCAGGTCGTGGACGATGTTGCCGAAGTTCGGGTGCTCCACGCCGTCGCCGGGCAGCATGACGACGAAGGTGCAATCGCGGTGGGCGTTGATGTAAGGCGAAGCGTGACGAAGCCAATTGACGTATTCGGGCATGAACCTGGGCCTGTAATAAATAGCAGCCGAAAGTAAACGCACAGCGGGCTGATGGTTATCGTCGGAACAGGCTTGGCGACACGCGCGCTCTCCTCATGAATACGGGTTGGGACATCGGCAATTTATACACACTCTCTGTAGGAGCTGCCGAAGGCTGCGATCTTTTGATCTTTGCATTTTAAAAACAAGATCAAAAGATCGCAGCCTTCGGCAGCTCCTACTCTGGCATCGCCGTTTTGGCTGGTGTCAGGCAGTAATGTTCAATCAGTTGACGTAATAGATGCACGGTAGGCTGCAAACGTGACATTTCGAGGTATTCCCCCGGTTGGTGTGCGCAGGCGATGTCGCCCGGTCCCAATACCAGTGTTTCACAACCAAGACGCTGAAGATAAGGCGCTTCTGTGCCGAACGCCACTGCTTCGGCGCGATGACCGGTGAGCTTTTCAGCGACCCTCACCAATTCCGAGTCCTCGGCCTGCTCGAAGGGGGGCACTTCGGGGAACAACGGCGCGTAATCGATCTTCACTTGATGCCGTTCGGCAATCGGATTGAGCTTCTGCAGAATCGCCGCGCGCAGCGCTTTGGGGTCCATGCCTGGCAAGGGCCTCAGGTCGAATTCCAGCGAACACTGGCCGCAGATGCGATTAGGGTTGTCCCCACCGTGGATGCAACCGAAATTCAGGGTCGGCTGCGGCACGCTGAACTGTGGGTTACGAAACTCGCGCTGCCACGCCAGGCGCAGGCCGCGCAGTTCGCCCATGGCGTCGTGCATGGCTTCGAGGGCGCTGTGGCCCAGGCGCGGGTCCGAGGAATGGCCGCTCTGGCCGAGGATGTCGATGCGTTCCATCATGATGCCTTTGTGCATCCTGATCGGCTTCAGCCCGGTCGGCTCGCCGATCACCGCGGCCCGGCCCAGAGGACGTCCAGCTTCGGCCAGAGCGCGAGCGCCGGCCATCGAGCTTTCTTCATCGCAGGTGGCGAGGATCAGCAAGGGTTGCTTGAACGGTTGGTCGAGCAAGGGATTGACGGCTTCGATGACCAGGGCGAAAAAACCCTTCATGTCGCAACTGCCCAAGCCGACCCAACGACCGTCCACTTCCGTCAGTTTCAGCGGGTCGGTCTGCCACAACGCCTCGTCGTAGGGCACCGTATCGCTGTGACCGGCCAGCACCAGGCCGCCGGGGCCGGAGCCAAAACTGGCCAGCAGATTGAATTTGCCGGGGCTGACCTGCTGGATATCGCAGGCAAAACCCAAGTCCCCGAGCCAAGTCGCCAACAAGTCGATGACCGGCCGATTGGTTTGATCCAGGCTGGGTTGGGTACAGCTGACAGACGGCGCGGCGATCAGCGCAGCGAACTGATCTTTCATGGACGGCAAAGGCATCGCTGACTCCCAACTCCCGAATTGAAGTCCATCATAGAACCATCCGGCGACTGGAATAAACCGTCGCGGCGCGTAGGGTGTCAACAGACCCTATCTCGAATGAGTCCTGTACACTGCACGACCTTGGCAGCCACACATTCCCCCGGCTGCGCTCCCGATCCTGGATTTTCCGGCCATGCAGAAAGAAACCGAAATCAAACGCGAAACCCTCGCCGCCCTGCGCGAGCACCCGTTATTGAAAAAACGCAACAAAAGTGGCTGGGAACGCCGTGAGTTGATGAACCAGTACTTCGACACGCCTGAGCGCGACCTGGCTCGCGCCAAGGTTGCCCTGCGCCTGCGCCGCGATGGCGACGAAGTGATTCAGACCCTCAAGACCCGCGGCCAGAGCATCGCCGGTCTGTCCGAGCGTCACGAGTACGACTGGAGTTTGCCCAAAGCCAAGCTCGACGTTAAGAAACTCGACGGTGAATGCTGGCCCGAAGAGCTGGCCGAGCTGGACAAGAAAACCCTGAAAGCCATCTTCACCACCGATTTCGTTCGCGAACGCGCAGAAATCGCCTGGGGCCGTGGAAAGACCAAAGTGGTTATCGAAGCAGCGCTGGACCTGGGCCACGTGGTGGTCGGCAAGCAGAAAGAAGAAATCTGCGAGCTGGAGCTGGAGCTGCGCGAAGGCGAACCGGCCGCGTTGCTGGAACTGGCCGCCGAACTGGCAGCGACCCTCCCGCTGATGCCGTGTGACATCAGCAAGGCCGAGCGCGGTTATCGCCTGTTCGACGCCAACAGTTACTCACTGAGCTTGGCAGCGCCGCAGATCACCGCCGAAATGCCGCTGGACGATGCATTCGCCGCGTTGAGCTGGCATTTGCTGAGCAGCAGCCAGCGTCTGGCCGAGCAGTATCGCTTCAATGGCCACTGGCGCCTGTTGCAGGACTGGGTCGAGAACCTCGCTGAAATGCGCGCGTTGATCAGCAGCCTCGGTCAGGCCGCACCGCGTCAGTCGACTCATGATCTGCGGGTCGCGCTGGATGCCCTGCTGGAAGACTGGCGACCGCTGGTACAGGCCGGCCTGGACGACGAAGACGTACGTAAAGCTGCGCCGGAGCAGTTCCTCGAAGAGCTGGAAGACCCACGTTGGGGCCTGTTCTCGCTGAACACTTCGCGCTGGCTGCTGGCCCGCACCTGGGCCGCCGATCGCAACGTCCGCGGTAATCGCCAGGGCGCTGCACAACTGGGCAGCTGGCTGCCGCGCATGCTGGGCGAAGAAGCCAACTCGCTGCAATTGCAGCGTTATCAGCAACAGCCGGAAGACCTGGCCGAGCAACTGCCGCGTATCGAGCGCATCCAGGCCTGGCTGCACCATGCCCGCGGCGTACTGGAGATCCCGGAAATGGATCGCCTGTACGGTGAGCTGAACAAACTGACGCAACTGGCCAACGAACCGATTACCGATGAATCGCTGGATGCGCGTAAGCAGCAGGCGATCGCGGTGTATCAGAATCGCGCCTGGAAAACTTTGCTGCGTCTGTAAAATCGCCTTCGCGAGCAAGCCCGCTCCCACATTTGATTTGCTGCGTACACAAAATAAGTGTTCAGCGCAGAGCTAATGTGGGAGCGGGCTTGCTCGCGAAGAGGCCAGCACGGCCAATGCAAAACTTCACCCCCGCAACACCGGCAAACTCGTCGTGGACTTGATTTCCGATAACGCCACGATCGAGTTGACCTCCTGAATCCCCGGCACCATCGACAGTTTCTCGAAGAAGAAGCGCTCATAAGCCTCGATATCCGCCGTGACGATCCGCAGCAAGAAATCCACCGACCCCATCAGCACATAGCATTCCAGCACTTCAGGAAAACCGCGAATCGCCTCGGTGAACTCGGTGAAGTTCGAGCGTCCGTGGGCGTTGAGTTTGATCTCGGCAAAGATCTGCGTGTTCAGGCCGATTTTCTTGCGGTCAAGCAACGTCACTTGAGCGCGAATGATCCCCTCCTCCTTCATCCGCTGAATCCGCCGCCAGCACGGCGACTGCGAGAGCCCCACCTGTTCGGCGATCTGCGCGCTGGAGAGCGAAGCGTCCTCTTGCAGCAACGCGAGAATCTTGCGGTCGTAGCCATCCAGCTCGCTGTGCATAGAAAAACCTATAGTGGGTACTAAATCGAATTGGTCGATTCGATAAATGGTCAATAAGCCCAATCATAGATAAGAAATACCCGGCACCGAATGTAAAAATTCCTCCAGTGATTTTGGAGACCGACCATGCCGCATTTAGAAGCCGTGAACACCTCGCCTGCCCGCGCCGATGTCTGGAACGTCAGCAACGCCCACTGCCGCGTTCACTATCAATTACTGGCCGAGGCCGAGCCGGATCTGCTGTGTCGGGCGCTCAACTTGTTCGCCTTGCAGTTTCTGACGCCGCAGCAGGTCAACGTGCAGCGTATGGACGATCTACTGTCGATCGACATCGTCATGGACGGCCTGAGCTGGCACCGTGCTCAAGTGATCGCGGAAAAATTACGTAACCTGATCAGCGTCTGCTCGGTGAACCTGCAAGCGGCTGATTCTGCGTGGGAAGAGCCGGCTCAGGCGGCAGGCTGAAAAGAAACGACACGCCTTGGTCTGGTAGTGGCCCAACGGTCTGCGGGTGCGCGACTATCCTTTGCGAACGGTTGTTCAAAAGGAGCCCGCATGTCCGTTCAACTCGCCACTCAGGACCGCTGGCTGGATCTCAATGATTTGCTGCGTGAATTGGTCGCCCAAGGCTTTATCAGCCAGGATTCGGCCGAGCACGCGCTCAACGCCCGCCGCCGTCACGCCATAAATGGTCAACAGCACCCACTGGAATTCATCGCCAGCCAACACCTGGATGACCTCAGCCGTCCCGGCAAACACCTCGATCTGGAAAGCCTGACACTCTGGCTGTCTCAGCAGGCCGGTCAGCCTTACTTGCGCATCGACCCGCTGAAAATCAACGTCGCGGCCATCACGCCGCTGATGTCCTATGCCTTCGCCCAACGCCACAAGATTCTGGCGGTATCCATCGACCGCGACGCCGTCACCGTGGCCAGCGCCCAGCCCTTCGTCAGCAGCTGGGAAGCCGACCTGACCCACGTGCTGAAGGTGCCGATCAAGCGCGTAGTGGCCAACCCGGTGGACATCCAGCGCTTCAGCGTGGAGTTTTTCCGCCTGGCCAAATCGGTCAGCGGCGCCACCAACGCCGACCAGCAAATCAGCACCCTGGGCAACTTCGAACAGTTGCTCAACCTCGGCGCCAGCGACCAGGAGCCGGACGCCAACGATGCACACATCGTCAACATCGTCGACTGGCTGTTCCAGTACGCGTTCCAGCAACGGGCCAGCGATATCCACATCGAACCCCGGCGCGAGCAAGGCACGGTGCGCTTTCGCATCGACGGCGTGCTGCACAATGTCTATCAATTCCCGCCGCAGGTGACCATGGCCATCGTCAGCCGCCTGAAAAGCCTGGGGCGGATGAACGTCGCAGAGAAGCGCAAACCCCAGGACGGCCGGGTCAAAACCAAAACCCCGGATGGCGGCGAAGTCGAGCTGCGGCTGTCGACATTACCGACGGCGTTCGGCGAAAAAATGGTCATGCGGATCTTCGACCCGGAAGTGCTGCTCAAGGACTTCGATCAGCTGGGTTTTTCCGCCGATGACCTGCGTCGCTGGCAAGACATGACCCGCCAGCCCAATGGCATCATTCTGGTGACCGGGCCGACTGGTTCAGGCAAGACCACCACGCTGTACACCACCCTGAAGAAACTGGCGACGCCGGAGGTCAACCTCTGCACCATTGAAGACCCGATCGAAATGGTCGAGCCCGCGTTCAATCAGATGCAGGTCCAGCACAACATTGACCTGACCTTTGCCGCCGGCGTGCGCGCACTCATGCGGCAAGACCCGGACATCATCATGATTGGCGAGATCCGCGACCTCGAAACCGCCGAGATGGCGATTCAGGCAGCGCTCACTGGCCACTTGGTGCTGTCGACGCTGCACACCAACGACGCCCCGAGCGCCATCAGCCGCCTGCTGGAGCTCGGCGTACCGCATTACCTGATCAAGGCCACGGTGCTCGGGGTCATGGCCCAGCGTCTGGTCCGGACCCTCTGCCCGCATTGCAAGGCGCCATTAACTTTGGGCGAGGACGACTGGCAAACCCTGACCCGGCCTTGGCAAGCGCCACTGCCAGGTAACGCACAACGCGCCATCGGTTGTCTGGAATGCCGCGAAACCGGCTATCGCGGCCGCGCCGGGGTGTACGAAATCATGCAACTGACTGATGGCATCAAAGCGCTGATCAACCCTGATACCGATTTGCTCGCGGTGCGGCGTCAGGCCTTCAAGGAAGGCATGCGCAGTTTGCGCTTGTCGGGGGCGCAAAAAGTGGCGGCGGGTTTGACGACGGTCGAAGAGGTGTTGCGAGTGACGCCCCAAAGTGAGCAGAAGTAGGCCTGATGTCGGTAGGAGCTGCCGCAGGCTGCGATCCTTTGATCTTGTTTTTAAAAGCAAAAATCAGAAAATCGCAGCCTGCAGTAGCTCCTACGGCGAGCCGACTAACGTCACGGAACTCGATTGGGTTATTGGCAATCAAAGCCCGCAGTTAATACCCAGTGGAGTCACCTTTTATGCGTCTCAAACTTGCTGTCGCTACCTTCGCCGTGTTGTCCCTTCCAGTCGGTTCGGCGATGGCTGATGACAGCTTTTTGCGTAACGTCCTTACGTCCGGTGCCACCACCGGCACCTCCTACCTGACCTCCAGGGATCACAAGCTGGTCGTCGCCGCCCAGGACGACGCCGGCAGCTTTGTCGCCAGTGACGGCGCCATTCGCGGCCCCTACCTGGAAGCTGCGATCCAGAAAGTCCGCGCCGACAACCCTGGCCTGCAAGCCACGGACATGGAACTGGCGAACGCCATCCTGGCGAAGAATGCCATCGCCTCGAAATAAGGTTCGTTGCTGAACAAAAATGCCGCTCACATGAGCGGCATTTTTTTGCCCGAAATGCGATTCATTGTGGGAGCGGGCTTGCTCGCGAAAGCGGTGTTTCAGCCAACATCGATGGTGAATGTTGACCCGCTTTCGCGAGCAAGCCCGCTCCCACATTAGATCTTCATCTCTCGTGAATTCAGCGGTATTCGTCCACCGGCACACACGCGCAAAACAGATTGCGGTCGCCGTAGACATTGTCCACTCGGTTCACCACCGGCCAGTACTTGTGGGCCTTGGTGTGCGCATCCGGCGTCACTGCCTGCTCGATACTGTACGGGCGTTCCCAAACCCCGGTGATGTCGGCCAAGGTATGCGGTGAGCGTTTCAGCGGGTTGTCCTCCGCCGGCCAGTTGCCGTTCTGCACCTCGGTGATTTCCGCGCGAATACTCAGCATCGCGCCGATAAAACGGTCCAGCTCCGCCTTCGACTCACTCTCGGTCGGTTCGACCATCAACGTCCCTGGCACCGGGAATGACATGGTCGGCGCATGGAAGCCATAGTCCATCAGGCGCTTGGCAACGTCCTCTTCACTGATCCCGGTCTGCGCCTTGAGCGGCCGCAAGTCGAGAATGCATTCGTGGGCCACTCGCTCGTTGCGCCCGGTGTAGAGCACTGGAAATGCGCCGGACAAATGCTGCGCCAGGTAATTCGCGGCGAGAATCGCCACCTCGCTCGCATCCGCCAGTTGCGGTCCCATCATGGCGATGTACATCCAGCTGATGGGCAGAATGCTCGCACTGCCCCAGGGTGCCGCGCTCACCGCGCCGTTCTCCGGCAGCGGGCCGTCGATGGGCACTACCGGGTGATTGGCAACGAACGGCGCCAGGTGCGCCCGAACGCCAATCGGGCCCATCCCCGGCCCGCCACCGCCGTGGGGAATGCAGAAGGTTTTGTGCAGGTTCATGTGCGACACGTCGGCACCGATGTCTGCCGGCCGTGCCAATCCAACCTGCGCGTTGAGGTTGGCACCATCCATGTACACCTGACCGCCATGGCTGTGGATAACTTCACAGATCTCGCTGATGCCTTCCTCGTAAACCCCGTGGGTCGAAGGATAAGTCGCCATCAGGCAGGCGAGTTTATCCCCCGCCGCCGTGGCCTTTTCCTTCAGATCATCCAGATCGACATTACCCGCCTCATCGCACTCGACGATCACCACCCGCATCCCGGCCATCTGCGCCGAAGCCGGATTGGTGCCGTGGGCCGAGGCCGGGATCAGGCAAACATCCCGCGCGCCCTGATGGCGGCTCTCGTGATATTTGCGAATCGCCAGTAACCCGGCGTACTCGCCCTGAGCGCCCGAGTTGGGTTGCATGCAGATCGCATCGAAACCGGTGATCGCGCAGAGCCAGCGCTCCAGCTCTTCAATCATCAAGGAATAACCCACCACCTGCTCTTTCGGCACAAACGGATGCAGATTGGCGAACTGTGGCCAGGTGATGGGGATCATCTCGCTGGTAGCGTTGAGCTTCATGGTGCAAGAGCCCAGCGGAATCATCGATTGATTGAGTGCCAGGTCTTTGTTTTCCAGCTGTTTGAGGTAACGCAGCATTTCGGTTTCGCTGTGATGAGCGTTGAACACCGGATGACGCAGATAAGGTGTACTGCGCTGCAACCCGGCAGGAATGCCGGATACCAGCGTTTCAGCGTCCAGGTCGTCGACGTTGAGCCCATGATCGGCACCGAGAAACACATCGAACAGCTTCGCCACGGTGGTTTCGTCACAGGTTTCGTCGAGGCTCAGGCCCAACTGCCCACGGCCGAGAATGCGCAAATTGATCTGCGCCGCCTGGGCACTTTCGATGATCGCCGTCTGAGTGCCCCCCACCTCCAGGGTCAGGGTGTCGAAGAAATGCTGGTTGAGACGGGTGATCCCGTGACGTTCCAGGCCGGCGGCGAGGATGCAGGTCAGCCGATGGACACGCTGGGCAATCCGTTTGAGCCCTTCCGGACCATGGTAGACCGCGTAGAAACTGGCGATATTGGCCAGCAGCACCTGAGCGGTGCAGATGTTGGAGTTGGCCTTCTCCCGGCGGATATGTTGCTCGCGGGTTTGCAGGGCCATACGCAGGGCGACGTTGCCGCGAGCATCTTTCGACACGCCGATGATCCGCCCGGGAATCGCCCGTTTGTACTCGTCGCGACTGGCAAAAAACGCCGCGTGGGGACCGCCGTAACCCATGGGCACGCCGAAGCGCTGGGACGAACCGAACACCACGTCGGCGCCCAGCTCCCCCGGCGGGGTCAGCAACAGCAGGCTTAGCAGATCGGTCGCCACGCAGGCCAAAGCTTGCTGGGCATGCAGATGATCGATCAATGGGCGCAGATCGCGCACTTCACCATGGGTGTCTGGATATTGCAGCAGAGCGCCGAATACCTGGTGTTTTTTCAAGTTATCCACAGCATCGATGATCAACTCGAAACCGAACCCTTCGGCCCGGGTCCGCACCACGGAAATGGCCTGCGGGTGGCAATTCTCATCGACGAAAAACAGGTTACTTCTGGATTTGGCCACGCGCTTGGCCAGCGCCATGGCCTCGGCTGCCGCCGTGGCCTCATCCAGCAACGATGCGTTGGCCAGTTCCAGGCCGGTCAGGTCGATGGTCAGCTGCTGGAAATTCAGCAACGCTTCGAGCCGGCCTTGAGCGATCTCCGGTTGATAGGGGGTATAGGCGGTGTACCAACCGGGATTTTCCAGCACGTTGCGCAGGATGACGGCCGGCGTGAGGGTGCCGTGGTATCCCATGCCGATCAGACTGGTCCAGACCTGGTTCTGCTCGGCGTAGCCCCGCAGCTTGGCCAGCGCGGCTTCTTCGTCGAGGGCCGGTGGCAAGTCCAGCGGCCGGTTGAGGCGGATTCCCGGCGGCACCGTCTGCTCGATCAGCTCGACCCGGCTACCAAGACCGAGGCTGTCGAGCATCGCCTGCTGCTCGGCGGCATCGGGGCCCAGATGGCGGCGCAGGAAGGTATTGGGGTCACGTAACTGGCTCAAGGACGGCAACTGGGACATGACGGGCTCTCTCTTGACTGGCGCTCGGCGTCGATGCAATGCGGTCAAACCAGCATAGCAGTCGCTGCCAGCAACGAACCTGTGGGAAAGGTTGACACATACCCTGTGGGAGCGGGCTTGCTCGCGAAAACGGTGGGTCAGTCGACATATAGGTTGAATGATTAATCGCTTTCGCGAGCAAGCCCGCTCCCACATTTAATCTCCAGCGCATCAAGTTAGCAGAGACAAAAAAGCCCCGAAAAGTCGGGGCTTTTGGGGTAACGCTGAAGGCTTACTCGCCGATAGCAGCCTTGTAGGCACCTGCATCGAGCAGCAGATTGTCCAGTTCAGAGGTATCGCTTGGCTCGAGCTTGAAGAACCAGCTGTCATAAGGCGCGCTGTTGACCAGTTCCGGGTTGTTGGCCAACTCTTCGTTGACGGCAATGACTGTGCCGGAAACTGGCGAGTAAATATCGGAGGCAGCCTTGACCGACTCGACGACACCCGCAGCCTCACCGGCAGCGAACACTTTGCCGATTTCCGGCAGCTCAACGAACACTACGTCACCCAAGGCTTCCTGAGCGTGGTCTGAAATACCCACTTTCACGCCGCCATCATGGTCTAGACGGGCCCATTCGTGACTTTCGGCAAAACGCAGGTCGACAGGGATTTCGCTCATGTTCTGTGTCCTCAAGAAAAATGTCAGCGGTCATTGCCCGCCAAAAAAAGTTAGATCAAGGTTTTGCCGTGGCGTACGAAGGTCGGTTTGACCACTCGAACCGGGTACCACTTGCCACGGATTTCCACTTCAGCGCGGTCGGCGGTGGCCACCGGTACGCGCGCCAGTGCAATCGACTTGCTAAGCGTAGGAGAGAAACTACCACTGGTGATCTCCCCTTCGCCAACATCGGCGATGCGAACCACTTGATGCGCCCGTAAAACTCCACGTTCTTCGAGGACCAAACCCACCAGTTTATGCTGCACGCCGCTGGCCTTTTCCGCTTCCAGGGCACTGCGGCCGATGAACTGGCGCGTGGCCGGTTCCCAGGCAATGCTCCAGGCCATGTTGGAGGCCAATGGCGAAACTTCTTGATGAATGTCCTGACCGTAGAGGTTCATGCCGGCTTCGACACGCAAGGTATCGCGCGCGCCGAGGCCGATCGGGGAAATACCCGCGCCCACCAGATCGTTGAAAAAGCCCGGTGCCTGGTCGGCGGGCAGCACGATTTCCAGACCATCCTCACCGGTGTAACCGGTGCGCGCGATGAACCAGTCACCGTCAGTCTGACCTTCGAAATATTTGAGCTGCTGAATCAGCGTGCCGCGGGACTGAGTCACCAGTTCGGCAATCTTGTGCCGGGCGTGAGGCCCTTGAATGGCCAGCATCGCCAGCTCGGAACGCTCGTTGAGCTGCACCTGGAAGTCGCCGAGATGTGCCTGCATCCAGGCCAAATCCTGATTACGAGTGGAGGCGTTGACCACCAGGCGATAACCGTCCTCGAGACGATAGACGATCATGTCGTCGACGATGCCGCCGTGCTCGTTGAGCATGGCGCTGTACAAGGCACGGCCGGGGCTGTGCAGACGTTCGACGTCATTGGCCAGTAAATACTGAAGCCAGGCCTTGGCCTGGGGGCCGTCAACATCGATCACGGTCATGTGGGATACATCGAAAACCCCGCAATCGCGGCGCACCTGATGGTGTTCCTCGACCTGCGAGCCGTAATGCAGAGGCATATCCCAACCGCCAAAATCGACCATCTTCGCGCCGAGGGCGAGATGAAGGCGTACGCTGTCCCATGGGTTTCTCCTTCCGGGCGTGGCGAAGGTGCGGGCAGGCGCTGCACGGGATGAAATGCCTTGAAATAAATGGCTTTCAGCCGATTTCAGCAACCCGATCCGAGGACGGACCGCACCGAATGCCGCGCATTGTAGCCGCAAGGTGTAGGACTGACACCTACGCGTTTCGGTGCGCCGAACGTCGGATCAATCCGATGACCGGTAACAGCCCGACCAACACCAGGGTCAATGCCGGCAACGAGGCCCTCGCCCACTCGCCCTCGCTGGTCATTTCAAAGATCCGCACCGCCAGCGTGTCCCAGCCAAACGGGCGCATCAGCAGGGTCGCGGGCATTTCCTTGAGCACATCGACGAACACCAGCAACGCCGCGCTCAACGTGCCCGGCAGCAGCAGCGGCAGATACACTTTGAAAAACAGTCGTGGCCCACTGACGCCAAGGCTACGTGCTGCTTCGGGCAAAGAGGGCCGTATTCGCGCCAGGCTGCTTTCCAGCGGTCCATAGGCCACCGCGATAAAACGCACCAGATAGGCCAGCAACAACGCCGACAGACTGCCCAGCAGCAACGGTTTGCCCGCACCGCCAAGCCAGCCTGACAGCGGGATCACCAGTTCGCGATCCAGGTAACTGAACGCCAGCATGATCGACACCGCCAGCACCGAGCCCGGCAAGGCGTAGCCAAGGTTGGCCAGACTGATGCCGGAACGGATCGCCCGGGTCGGCGCCAATCGACGGGCAAAGGCCAGCACCAGAGCGACACTGACGGTGATCAATGCTGCCATGCCGCCCAGGTACAGGGTATGGATGATCAATCCGGCATAACGCTCATCCAGATCGAAGCGCCCACGTTGCCAGAACCACACCACCAGTTGCAGCACGGGAATGACGAAGGCGCAGGCAAATACCAGACCGCACCAGCTCATGGCCGCCAGCGCCTTGAGCCCGCGCAGGTGATACAACGCCTTGACCCGTGGCCGTTCGTTGCTCGCCCGATTGGCCCCGCGGGCACGGCGCTCGCCATACAGCACGACCATCACCACCAACAGCAACAGGCTGGCCAGTTGCGCAGCCGTGGAAAGACTGAAAAAGCCGTACCAGGTTTTGTAGATAGCGGTGGTGAACGTATCGAAGTTGAACACCGACACGGCACCGAAATCCGCCAGGGTTTCCATCAGCGCCAACGCCACGCCCGCGCCAATGGCCGGACGTGCCATCGGCAATGCCACTCGCCAGAACGCCTGCCACGGGGATTGCCCAAGGACTCGCGCTGCTTCCATCAAGCCTTTGCCCTGAGCCAGGAATGCGCTACGTGCCAAGAGGTAAACGTACGGATAAAAAACCAGCACCAGTACCAGAATCACACCGCCGGTGGAGCGCACTCGCGGTAGCCTCAAACCGCTGCCGAACCATTCGCGCAGCAAGGTTTGCACGGGGCCGGCGAAGTCCAGCAGGCCGACGAAGACAAATGCCAGCACATAAGCAGGAATCGCAAAGGGCAGCATCAGCGCCCAGTCCAGCCAACGCCGCCCGGGGAATTCGCAGAGGCTGGTGAGCCAGGCCAGGCTGACGCCCAGCAGCGTTACGCCAAAACCGACACCGAGTACCAGCGTGAGGGTATTGCCCAGCAACCGCGGCATCTGGGTGTCCCACAGGTGGGACCAGATCTGCTGATCGATGGTTTGCCAGGAAAGAAGCAGGACGCTCAGGGGCAGCAGGACCAGCGCAGCAATGGCGAAGACCAAGGGATACCAGCGGCGTTGGGCAGGGTGGGCCAAGGAAAGCTCTCGTTTAAATGATTGTGCCCACGCTCTGCGTGGGCACACATCTTGTGACGCTCTGCGTCACGCTTCGACGCGGAGCGTCGGTGGATGCATTCCCACGCAGAGCGTGGGAACGATCAGGCCGGCAGGGACGTCCCGCCGACTTCATTCTGTGGCGCAGTATATCGACAGACTCAGTTCCAGCCAGCCCGATCCATCATCCGGATCGCTTCAGCCTGACGCTTGCCCGCGATTTCCACCGGCAAGGTGTCGGCCTTAAACTTGCCCCAGCTCGCGACTTCAGCTGAAGGCTGAACGGCAGGGTTGGCCGGGAATTCCTGGTTCACGTCAGCGAAAATCTTCTGTGCTTCAGGCGTGGTCATCCACTCCACCAGCGCCTTGGCGGCTTCTGGGTGTGGAGCGTGTTTGGTCAGGCCGATGCCCGACAGGTTGACGTGCACGCCACGGTCGCCCTGATTCGGCCAGAACAGCTTCACCGGCAGGTCTGGTTTCTGTTGGTGCAGACGGCCGTAGTAGTAAGTGTTGACGATGCCGACGTCGCACTGGCCGGCGTTGATCGCCTCCAGCACGGCAATGTCGTCGGAGAACACGTCGGTGGACAGGTTGTTGACCCAGCCCTTGAGGATCTTTTCGGTTTTCTCGGCGCCATGGACTTCGATCATGGTGGCGGTCAGGGACTGGTTATAGACCTTCTTCGCCGTGCGCAGGCACAGGCGACCTTCCCATTGCTTGTCGGCCAGCGCCTCGTAGGTGGTCAGCTCACCGGGTTTCACCCGGTCGGTGGAGTAGGCGATGGTCCGTGCCCGCAGGCTGAGGCCGGTCCAGGCATGGGAGGACGCGCGGTATTGCGACGGGATGTTGGCGTCGATCACCTTGGAAGTGAACGGCTGGAGGATGCCCATCTGCTCGGCCTGCCAGAGGTTGCCGGCATCGACGGTCAGCAGCAGGTCGGCAGTGGCATTTTCGCCCTCGGCCTTGATCCGCTGCATCAGCGGCGCTTCCTTGTCGGTGATGAACTTCACCTGCACGCCGGTTTTCTGGGTGTAGACATCGAAGACTGGCTTGATCAATTCATCGATACGCGAGGAGTAAACCACCACCTCGTCGGCGGCCTGGGCGGCGGTGCTGCCAATCAGGGTCAGGGCCAGTGCGGTCAGTAGACGCTTGGGTGCCAACATGGGAGCGGTCTCTCGAATGGGGAAGTGAGAGCGAATGATAAGGACTCACATTTCGTATCTCAATCGAACAGTGGGTGGAGGCGTTACCGGATGTTGCACGGTTTTGGAAGGTGCGTTGAATGTGCCGCCGCCTTCGCGAGCAAGCCCGCTCCCACACTGGAATGCATTTCAAATGTGGGAGCGGGCTTGCCCGCGAAGAGGTCATCAGCCCCAACGAAGATCTCAGGCCTTGGCCAACGCCGGCAGATCCCCAATCAACCCAAGCGCTTCACGCACGAACAACGCCTTGGCCTCGGGCATCTGATCGACCATCTTCAACCCGGTATTACGCAACCAGCGCACCGGCAACGGATCGGCCTGGAACAAGCGCTCGAACCCTTCCATCGCCGCCATCAACGCCAGGTTGTGGGGCATGCGACGACGCTCGTAGCGACTGAGCACTTTCACGTCCGCCAACCGCTCGCCACGCGCGGCCGCTTGCAGCAGCACTTCGGCCAGCACCGCAGCATCGAGGAAACCGAGGTTCACGCCCTGCCCGGCCAGCGGATGAATGGTGTGGGCCGCGTCGCCGATCAGCGCCAGGCCTTCAGCCACATACCGCTTGGCATGACGCTGACGCAGTGGCACACACAAACGCGGGTCGGCGCGGAGCACCGTGCCGAGGCAGCCTTCGAAGGCCCGCTCCAGCTCTTTACAGAAGCCTTCGTCATCCAGCGCCATCAAGCGCTCGGCTTCGCTCGGCGTGGTCGACCAGACGATCGAGCACCAATCCTGTTGACCGTCCCGCTCCAGCGGCAGAAACGCCAGCGGACCGTTGTCAGTGAATCGTTGCCACGCAGTCATTCGATGGGGTTTTGAGCTTTGCACGCTGGTAACGATCGCGTGGTGCATGTAATCCCATTCGCGAGTCGCAACACCGGTCAGGCGCCGAACGGCCGAGTTGGCGCCATCCGCCGCGATCACCAAAGGTGCCCGCAAGGTGCGGCCATCGGCCAGGGTCAGCAGCCAGTCGTCACCGGAGCGGCGCATCTGTTCCAGACGCGCATTGGCCAGCATCCCGAGATCGCAGTCGTGCAGTCGGTCGAGCAAGGCGTCCTGAACCACGCGGTTCTCCACGATATGCCCGAGCACTTCGGCATGCACGCTGGTCGCCGAGAAATGGATCTGCCCGGTGCCGCTGCCATCCCAGACATGCATGTCCGTATAGGGGCTGCTGCGCCGGCTGACGATGCCATCCCAAACGCCCAGACGTTCGAGTATTCGCTGGCTGGCCGCCGACAAAGCGCTCACCCGCGGTTCGAACGGAGCCTGCCCATCGAAGGGTTTGACGCTCAGGGGGCTACCGTCCAGCAGCAGGACTTCGAGCCCACTGTTTTGTAACGCCAGCGCCAGGGCACTGCCGACCATTCCGGCCCCGACAATCAGCAGATCTCCGCGCATTTCCATGCTTTAAGCCTGTCTCGCTTGCGGCTTGAGCCGCTCATAAAGGTTTTTCTCGACCCGCGTCACCCAAGTGCTCGCGCCGTCATGAATATCGACTTGCAGGTGCACCCTGCCTGGTTTTCGCTTAATCATCGGGACGCGTACCCAGGCCCATGGCCTGCCGGGCGAACCAGCGTTTGGCCGGCGGCAACAAATCGAGGCCGAGCAGGCCGATGTTGCGACCCAGGGAAACCAGCGGCTGAGTGCTGCCGAACAACCGGGTGACCTGATCGGAGAAGCCCACGGTCAGGTTCTGATCCATTCGCTGACGCTCGCGATAGGCCTGCAGGGTGGCGAAATCGCCGGGCGATGTCTCGCTGCCCAACAAACTGTCGGCCAGCGCCTGGGCGTCACGCAACGACAGGTTGAACCCTTGCCCGGCAATCGGATGCAGGCTGTGGGCGGCGTTGCCGAGGATCGCCAGATGCGGGCGGACTTGTTCCTCGGCTTCGATCAGCGACAGCGGATACAAATGCCGTGCGCCGACCTGCTTCAACGTGCCGAGGCGATAACCGAAGATGCCCTGCAGCTCAGTGAGAAAGCTGCGGTCATCAAGGGCTGCCAGCCGTTGCGCATCCATACCCAAACGGGTCCAGACCAGCGCGCAACGATTGTCCGGCAATGGCAGCAAAGCCATCGGACCATCGTCGGTGAAACGTTCGAAGGCCATGCCGTTGTGCGCTTCGCTGGGGGTGATGTTGGCGATCAGTGCGCTCTGGTTATACGGGCGTTTTTTGATGCCGATTCCCAGTTGCTCACGCAAGCCGGAACGGCCGCCATCGGCCAATACCGCAAGGTCGCATTCCACCAGGGTTTCATCGTTGAGCGTCAGGCGATAGCCGTCGGTCAGCGGTTCCATGCCGGTGACCTCCGCCGGGCAACGCCAACTGATCACGTCCTTGTCCAGACTGTGCCAGAGGCATTGGCCGAGCCAGGCGTTTTCCACCACATAACCCAGCGCCGGAACGCCCTCTTCCATCGCCGACAGCCGCGCGGTGGAGAAACGTCCACGGTCTGAGACATGAATCTGCTTGATCGGCTCGGCGCGGCGGGAGATTTCCTGCCACACGCCCAACCGTTGATAAATCTGCCGGGCACCAAAGGACAGCGCCGAAGAGCGGGCGTCATAACTCGGTTGATAGCTGTCGCCGGGGGCAAACGGTTCGATCAGCACGATCTTCCAGCCACGGGCCTTGGCCCCGGCCTGCAACGCCAACGCCAGACTGGCGCCGACCAGGCCACCGCCGATGATTGCCAGATTGACTCGACTCATGCCGCTTGTGTCCGTGCTGCGGCCATCAATGCCTCGATGTCGGCGACCGTTTTCGGCACGCCGTTCGTCAGGATTTCACAACCGGTTTTAGTGACCACCACGTCGTCCTCGATGCGCACGCCAATGCCGCGCCATTTCTTCGCCACGTTCTGGTTGTCCGGCGCAATGTAAATGCCCGGCTCGACCGTCAGCGCCATGCCGACTTCCAGCACGCGCCATTCGCCGCCGACCTTGTACTCGCCAACGTCGTGCACATCCATGCCCAGCCAGTGACCGGCGCGGTGCATGTAAAACGCTTTATAGGCTTCGCTGGCGATCAACTCGTCGACGTCGCCCTGCAACAGGCCCAACTTCACCAGACCGGTGGTAATCACCCGGACCGTGGCTTCGTGTGCCTGATTCCAGTGTTTGTTCGGCGCAATTTCGGCAAACGCTGCCTCCTGGGAAGCCAGCACCAACTCGTAAATTGCCTTCTGCTCCGGTGAATACTTGCCATTGACCGGCCAGGTGCGGGTGATGTCGCTGGCGTAGCAGTCGATCTCGCAACCGGCGTCGATCAGCACCAGATCACCGTCCTTGAGCACGGCGTCATTCTGCTGGTAATGCAGGATGCAGCTGTTGCGCCCGGCGGCGACGATCGAACCGTAAGCCGGCATCTTCGCCCCGCCCTTGCGAAATTCGTAATCGAGCTCGGCTTCGAGGCTGAACTCATGCAAACCGGCACGGCTGGCCTGCATCGCACGAATATGGGCCTGGGCGGAAATCCGTGCGGCTTCGCGCATTACCTTCACTTCTGCCGCCGATTTATACAGGCGCATGTCGTGAAGCAGATGATCCAGGGCAACGTACTCGTTCGGCGGCTGGGCGCCGAGGTGCGCTTTAGAGCGGATCACGTTGATCCAGTCCATCAGGTGCCGATCGAATTCCGGATTGCTGCCCATGGCCGAGTACACCCGGTCACGGCCTTCGATCAGGCCCGGCAGGATGTCGTCGATGTCGGTGATGGGGAATGCGTCGTCGGCGCCGAAGTCGCGGATCGCGCCTTCCTGGCCGGCGCGCAGTCCGTCCCACAATTCCCGTTCGGCATTACGTTCCCGGCAAAACAGCACGTATTCGCCGTGCTCACGGCCGGGCATCAAGACGATGACGGCTTGAGGCTCGGGGAAACCGCTGAGGTACTGGAAATCGCTGTCCTGACGGTAGACGTGCTCGACATCGCGGTTGCGGATGGCCACTGCGGCGGCGGGCAGGATGGCGATGCTGTTGGGTTCCATCTGCGCCATCAGCGCCTTGCGGCGACGGCTGTATTCCGATTTCGGGATATGAATCATGGGCAGACGGCTTTCCCTGGCACGCGATTAATGCAACGACGGTTTGGCAGCCGCTTCGTCGGTTTTCTTGGTTTCGGTGAACAGCAGCAACGGAGCGACGCGCAGGTACTCCATTACTTCCATGTAGTCGCTTTCGCCGTCATCGGACTCTTCCAGCGCGTCCTGTACCTGGGCAATGGCGGCGAGATCCTGCAGCACTTCGGTGGCTTCAGTGCTCAAGGCATATTCGCGGCGGGTCAGACCGAAGCCGGTAAGAAAGCCCTGGCACCACTGGCCCAGTGCAGCCGCGCGCTCGGTGAGCGGCGCGTCGTCGGTCGGCAGCAGCAGGACAACGGTCATGTCGTCGCTGGTAAGCTCGCCCTTGACCATCTCTTGCAGGCCGATCAAGGCGTTGCGAACGTTGTCTTGTGGCTCGCCTTCGAGCAGCTCGGCGGCGTCGGCCAACCAGCTGTCGGCTTCGAAGCCGGCACCGGCGCAACTGCGGCCGAGCAACAGGCCGTGCAGTTCGGCAGGCGAGACGGGATGGCCGCTGGTGCTCAGCAGGGTGGCAAAGGCTTGGTACGGAGAATTCTGAATGGGCATGGGCAGCTAGGCGCCAGACGGCGCTATGTCTAGAATGAAGGCCTTGTATCCTACATCGACAGACTCGCCAAGACTATTAAAG
>LNAP01001026.1_pt1 | contig 30343 bp, 32 predicted proteins | sample 602601 | NCBI WGS metagenome assembly LNAP01 (sample SAMN02440304, study PRJNA202911) | soil metagenome | biome: Subtropical and temperate rainforests or woodlands; isolation source: soil samples (1 kg each in a 20% v/v slurry with milli Q water) were... ...
GCTCTTCGCGCTTGAGCGGCACGGTGCATATCGTCGGCCCGGCTGAATATCTGTCGCTGCGTATTGCGCCGAGGCTCGCGCCGCTGACCGGCGAAGGCTTGCGGCTGCGCATCCAGACCGGGGACCGCGCGCGCATCTATGCTGCGCTCGACGAAGGCTATGCCGATCTTGCCATCACGGCCTCGCCGCCCGAAGGCAAGGCGCATGGGTTCGCGGAATTGGGGCGCGAACGCTTGCTGCCGGTGGCGGCCCCGAGCCTGACCGAGCGGACGAAAGCCAGGAGCATGACAGCCGACTTCCTGTGCGGCCTGCCGTGCATCGCCTATGGCGAGACCCTGCCGCTGGTGCGCGAGTTCTTCCAGCGCGTGTTCGACAAGACCCCCGACATGCAGGCCGTGGCGACCGCGCCGGACCTGCGCCTCCTGCTGGAGATGGCGAAGGCCGGTGCAGGCTGGACGGTGCTGCCCGACTATCTCTGCGCGGATGCGGTCACGGCTGGCCAACTCGCCGTGCTGCCGACGCCGGGCGCGATCCCGGAAAACACGCTCTATCTCGCCTGGAATAAGCCGGCGCTGCGCCATCCCCGTGTCGTCTATGTGCGGGATTTCCTGTTGAGGACGGGCGAGCCTAGCGTGTGACAACCGGCTCAGAACAGTGGATCGCATCGACCGCTGGCGCATGGTCGTGGTCTCCTACTGGCTGGAGACCCGGTTGCAGGCGATCAAAGCAATGAGTCCGGCTGCAACGATCACGGCGGCGAGGTTGTAGATCATCGCGCCGGAGAAGGCGTCGGCATAGCGCTGTGCCTGGGCGACGCCTTCGCCGGCATCCCTGCCGAGAATGCCGACGAAGAATATGCCGACAACGGAAACACCGAAGGCTCCGCCCACCTGTTGCATGGTGGAAATGAAGCCGGCTGCCATTCCGGCATGTTTTTCCTCGACATAGCCGATGACCAGATTGAGCAGCGGTGTCATCGACAGCCCCTGTCCGAAGCCGAACAGCACCAGCGGCGGCAGCAGCACGATTGTCTCGGTGCCGTCGCGAAGGCCCGCGGCGGTGACGATCAGCCAGCCGATCCCGGCCGCATAGACGAGCGCGCCGCCGGCGATCGCCATGTTTCCGAAACGCGCCACCAGCTTCGGCGCCGTCAGCGACGCGACCACGAAACCGACGCTTGCGGGCGCGAACAGCGTGCCGGCCGCGAACGGCGTCAGGCCGAGGCCCGACTGCACCAGCAAGGCGAAGCACAGGAACAGCGATGTCGAGGTCGAATAGATCAGCAGCACGACGAGAGACCCCGCCGAGAATCCGGTGTTGCGGAACAGGGTCAGATCGATGGCGGGATCGCCGCCGCGCTTTGCGACCAGATGTTCCCAGGCGAGAAACGCCGCCAGCAGCATGATCGAGGCCGCCATGCTGGCCCATGTCCAGAGCGGCCAGCCGATATTCGGGCCTTCGAGCAGCGGCAGGAGCAGGAGCAGCAGCCCCGCCGTCGCCAGTCCAATCCCCGGCCAATCGACGCCCATGGCGTCGGACGAGCGCGATTCCGGGATGATCCGTGCCCACAGCAGCGCGATGATGCCGATCGGCAGGTTGATGAGGAAGATGATCCGCCAGCCGAGACCGAACAGGTCGCTTTCGACGATGAGGCCGCCAAAGACCTGTCCGGCGATGGCCGCCAGTCCCAATGTCATGCCGAGAAGGCCGAACGCCCTGCGGCGGCCTGCTTCGTCATACATCACGCGCAGCAGCGCATAGACCTGCGGAAACAGGATCGCGCCGGTCGCTCCTTGCAGAAGGCGGGCGACGATCAGGCTGGTGGCGTCGGGTGCGATGCCGCAAAGAAACGATGTGACCGCAAATCCAGCCATGCCGAGCGCGAACAGACGGCGGCGTCCATGGCGATCGCCGAGCCGCCCGCCCGCGATCAGTAGCACGCCGAAGGCCAGTTCATATCCGGCGATGACGAAGCCTATTTCGGCGAAGCTCACGCCAAGATCGGCCTGCATCGACGGGATGGCGACATTGACCACGAACAGGTCGAACACGGTGATGAACCCGCCGAGCAGCAGGATGGTCAACGCAAGCGCCGAGGGGCGTGATTTCGCGGCGGTCCGCGGGGAATGGGATGCGGCAGGCGGGTGATCGACGGTCATGGCAACTCCAACTTTCTTGAAGTCGCATGGCACATACGCTAACCTGTTACTATGGAACAAATTATAGTGTTACTATGAGCGATACGCTGGATAACCGGCTTGACCGCACGCGCTCCGAACTGGCGGATTTCCTGCGGCGGCGGCGGGAAAGCCTTTCGCCGCTCGATGTCGGCCTGCCTGCGGGCAAGCGGCGGCGCACGCCGGGGCTTCGCCGCGAGGAAGTCGCCGCGCTCGCGGGCGTCGGCATCACCTGGTATACGTGGCTGGAACAGGGCCGCGCCATCAAGGTCTCCACGGCTTTTCTCGACAATGTGTCCCGCGTCCTGAAACTGGATGAAATCGAGCGGCGGCACCTGTTCCTTCTCGCCCATCAGCGCCCGCCCGCCATGGCGGGACAGGCTTGGTGCGAGCTGCCGCCGCTGGTGCGGCGATTGCTCGACGATCTGACTCTGCGGCCATCCTATGTGCTGAACCTGCGGTGGGATGTGATCGGGTGGAACGATGCGGCCGAGCGCCTGTTTGGATTCGAGCAGCGCGACCCCGCTGAACAAAATATGCTCTGGATGCTGTTCGCAGATGATCGGCTGAACAGCCGGATCGTGGAATGGGCTATCCAGGCTCCGCAAGTGCTGGCGAGCTTCCGGCGGGATTTTGCGCAGGCCCCCGAAGACGAAAACATGGTCGCGCTGGTCGATGCGCTGGAAAAGGTCTCCCCTTCGTTCAGAACACTGTGGAATCAGCATGACGTGCATGGGCGGTGCGAGGGGCGCCGGAGTTTCATGATCGAAGGGCAAGACCCGGTGACGTTCGATCATTCGTCCTTCATCGTGGATGAGGAAAAGCACCTGCGCCTTGTGTTCTATGCGGCGGTCGGAGATCAGCAATCACACCCAATTTTCGGAGAAAGCGTCGAGGCCGTTGATTTCTAAAGTCCTAATCCCCGCTGCCGACCAAGCTGCCACGAGACCGATCCGCCTTGCACGACGCCCATGACCTCGCGGCCGAGTTGGCGGTCGATGACTGGCCGCCAAGGGACGAGGGTGAACTCGTGGCTCTTCTCGACGACAGCGAATTTGCCACTCGATAGCTGCACCGTTCCGGTGAACTTGCCGCTGATGGTCTCGCCGTCCGTGGCTGCGCGGAACGGCAGGCCCTTGTTCTCCGCCATCTCCGCGCCGACGCGGGCCACCTCCCGTTCGCGCAGCGTGGCAAGAAGGCTGCGCCGATAGAAGATGCGGCCGTCCCGCGCTCGGGTGGCGTAACCCTGTTCGATATGATGCTCGCGGCGCTGGTCCATGGCGTCGCGCACCTGCTGGCCGAACCCACCCGGAGCGAGATCCGATGCGTCGCGCGTGACCAGCCGCCGGTCGAGCCAGGTCGCACCATCGGACCCGATCTGGCTTTCCAGATTGAAGGTCGAGAGGACACGGATACTGGCCTGCCGGGTGCGGCCGACGTCATAGGCGGCGGCGCGGCTCTCGAAATCCTCGAGGATGCGCCATTGATCGGCATCGATCCGCTCGACGATCCCGGCACGTCGAAGCGCCTCCAGCCGACGCACATGGGCATCGACAAAACCCTCATAGTCGCCGCCCGGAACGCGGCCCTCGAACTTCGCCTGTTCGAGATGACGGCTCGGGCGATAGACACCATCCTCGGCAACGGCAGCAATGGCGCGGTCGGACGGTCGCTGCGTCGTGTCGGCCGGGCCGATCTCGATGACGCTGCCGATCCGGGCGTCCTCGACGCGGGCCGGGTCGATGCCCGGAACGTGATGAGTTCGGCCGTCGATCCCATCCACCACAAGAGTCAGGTGTCATTAAGCATGGAATAAGGACCCCATTTGAGGGGTTATCGGCATCCAAACGGGACCCCTTGTTTAAAGGGTAACATGATCTTCGATTTCAATCGGAGGTTTTCTATTGGATGCTTATTGTGGAGACTATTTCGAAGATACGTCGTCTTGCACATGTGCAGGGCAAAACAATCAAAGCGATCTGTCGGGAACTGGGCGTTTCGCGCAAAGTTGTGCGGAAGGTTCTGCGCAGTGAAGAGACTGATTTCAAATACGCGCGCTCCAGTCAACCGCAGCCAAAGCTCGGTCCCTGGCGTGATCATCTTGATGGAATACTGCTAGCTAATGAGGCGAAGGCCTCGCGCGAACGCCTGACTTTGATCCGGATATTCGAAGATCTACGCGATCTTGGTTACGCGGGTGGCTACGATACAGTCCGGCGTTATGCACGCTCGTGGTTGAAAGAGCGCGGGGCCGTGACGGCGGAGGCTTATGTGCCGCTTTATTACGCACCCGGCGAGGCCTACCAGTTCGACTGGAGCCACGAGATTGTCGTTCTGGGCGGTGTGACGACGGCGGTGAAGGTTGCGCATATCCGGCTCTGCCACAGCCGGATGATGTATGTGCGGGCCTATCCGCGCGAGACGCAGGAGATGGTGTTCGACGCGCATGATCGGGCGTTCGCCTTTTTTGGCGGGGCTTGCACACGCGGCATCTACGACAATATGAAGACAGCAGTGGAAACAGTCTTCGTCGGTAAAGAGCGTCAATACAATCGCCGCTTTCAGCAAATGTGCAGTCATTTCCTGGTCGAGCCGGTGGCCTGTACACCGGCGTCGGGCTGGGAGAAGGGTCAGGTCGAGAACCAGGTTAATCTGGTCCGGGAACGCTTCTTCACGCCGCGGCTGCGCTTCAAATCTTACGATGAGTTGAACGGCTGGCTGCTGGATAAATGCATTAGCTACGCCCGCGCTCATAAGCATGTCGATCAGACGGAGCGCACAATCTGGGAGGTGTTCGAAGAGGAGAAGGCCCATCTGGTCGGCTATCCGGGCAAATTCGATGGCTTCCACACGATACAGGCCTCGATCGGCAAAACCTGCCTCGTGCGTTTTGATAACAACAAATATTCGGTGCTATCGACTGCCGTTGGCCGCCCGGCCGAGATACATGCTTATGCCGACCGCATCGTCATACGGCAAAATGGTGTCGAGATCGGCCAGCATGAACGCTGCTTTGGCCGTGGCGAGACGATTTATAATCCATGGCATTATGTTCCGGTCCTGACGCGCAAGCCGGGAGCACTGAGGAACGGTGCACCATTCCTTGATTGGGTCCTGCCAGCCTCCATGGAGCATGTTCGGCGAAAGCTCAAGGCCATGCATGATGGGGACCGGCAGATGGTGTCGATCCTAGAATGTGTCGGTATCGACGGCCTTCCTGCAGTCGAAGCGGCCTGCCAGGAGGCGCTTGATCAAGGCGTATTCTCCGCCGCTGTGATTATCAACATTCTGGCTCGCAAGCGTGATCCACAGCCCGCCGCCATTCTTTCCATCCCCGATGCGCTGCGCCTGACCCATGAGCCTGTGGCAGACTGCGCACGTTATGACAGCCTCAGGAGGGCAAGCTGATATGGAACGATCTCAAATCTTCGACATGATGAGCACGCTGAAGCTTTACGGCATGCGCAGCGCCTATGACGAGATCATGGCCTCTGGCATCAAACGCCAGCACGAACCACCGCGCATTGTCGGCGACCTGTTGCAGTCGGAGATCGCCGAGAAACAGGCGCGCTCGATTAAATACCAGATCACCGTCGCAAAGCTGCCGCTGGCCAAGGACATCGACGACTTCGACTTTACCGACACGCCGGTCAATGAAGGACTGGTGCGCCAGCTCGCGAGCGGAGCTTTCCTTGCCGAGCAGCACAATGTCGTTCTCGTTGGAGGAACTGGCACTGGAAAATCCCATTTGTCCATCGCACTTGCCCGTGCCTTGATCCGCAACGGCGCGCGCGGGCGCTTCTACAACGTCGTCGATCTCGTCAATCGTCTTGAAACGGAAGCGCGTAATGGTAAGCAGGGGCGTCTTGCCGACTTTATCTCCAGGCTCGATTTCGTCATTATGGACGAGCTTGGCTATCTTCCGTTCGCCCAAGCGGGCGGACAGTTGCTGTTCCACCTCATCAGCAGGCTCTACGAGCGAACTTCAATCATCGTCACCACAAACCTGACGTTCGGCGAATGGCCGACTGTCTTCGGCGACGCAAAAATGACCGCCGCTCTGCTCGACCGGCTTACCCATCATTGCGAGATCGTTGAAACGGGAAATGAATCGTGGCGCTTCAAAAACCGCTCTCAAAGCTAAAGCCGAAGAACGCTAGTGATCCGCGCGCGCAAACCCTGCACTAAATTGAAAGTTCCGGGCACGCGCACGCTAAACGTTGCAACCTAAAGGAGGGGTACTTTTTGGACGCCGATAAGGGGTTCCGTTTAAACGCCGATTGACAGTCTATGCCCGCAACCGGGCGGGGGCCCCTTGGATCGACGTGATGCGCCCCTCCGGCCGAGACTTCCCGCTGCAACCGCATTTCGGTGTCAACCGGATTGCCAACTGGTCGCCTTCGGTCACCACCACGATCACGACAGAAGGCCTGCCGATCACCTCGGTCGGCACCGTTTCCACTCCCACGCTGGCCGCCACGAACCTGGCCGCCTCAATGCGGCGCTGGCGACTGACTTCTGCCGCCGTCGTGGACTCGGTGGCCGACCAGCGCTCCGCAGGCTGGGCCTGCTGGCGCGGGAACGCGGCGGGCCTCGGCGGCTGGACCTTCGTGACGCGGATTTCGCTGACGACCTTGCAGGCAACTGGCATGGGGTTCTTCGGCCTCTATGGATCGACGGCCGCGCTGGCCACCACCCTGACGCTGGCCGCCGCCATCAACTGTATCGGCATCGGCTTCCAGCGCGGGACGCACACCCGCTGGCAGATGGTCGCAAACGACGGGACCGGCGCACCGACCCTGACCGACATGGGCGCGTCCTTCGCCATCGCCACCGGTGGCGTGCTGACGATCTTCATCGCGGCACCGCCGAATGGGTCATCCGTCTGGGTGCGCGTGGTCGATGAAGTGTCCGGCGCGGTGTTCGAGCAGGAGATCACCGCTGACTTGCCCGCCGCGACACAGTTCCTGTCACCCCGGCTCTTCATGAACACCGGCGCGACCGCTGCCGCCGTCGCCTTCGACTGTGCAGGGCTTTACCTCGAAACCGATTTCTGACTTGCAGGGGGAGAATCTGAAACTGTCGGATCAGGCGGCCTGCCTTATCCCCTTGAAAGTGAGGTCAGGCGGTGGCGCTAGATCTCGATCTGGCCTTCGGTCCCTAGCATCCATTCCTCCAATACTGTAGCCGCGCTGTTAACCCTCTCAGGCTTCCGCAAGGCGCACTCCCATACTGTCGCGACGCGCCACCCGTCTTGGAGGAGACTTGTGCGAACGGCCCTGTCTGACCCACCAATAAGCGATCGGCAACTGCCCTTCAGGCCGCCGATGATAACACAGGCTGTCTATAACGCGCACAGGCGGGCAGCGACCCGTGACGGTTTTTGGGGATGTTCCTCTCCTCCTTGAGGATACGTATCTCGCGCCGAAGCCGTTCATTCTCCCGCGCCAGCTCGCGGTCCTCGGCCGAGACCACATCCGTGTCGCGGTGTGCATTCAATTACTTGTTCAAGGTCGACAAGCCGACCCCCACTTCATCCGCGATCTGACGCCGCGAAAGCCCGCTGGTCAGCGCGATCCGCATCGCATCCTTGCGAAATTCTCCGTCCTGCCTGTGCCCATGGTTCATATCCGTTGCTGCACATTACGTGATCAAAGGAGCGGCACCAAACCGCTACTGGTCCATGGAGACCAGCAGACGTTAGATCGTAGCTTCCGTCACTGTCCGATCTTAGGGGACGAGCTCAAAGTGGCTGTGTCGAATCGCGTATTTTTATCGACACGGCGTAAGCCGGTGGTGAGGCTGGCTCAATCCCGTCCACTAGGCTGAGCAGCAGCTTGACAGCTTCAATGCCCATCTCCCTGGCAGGTTGACGAACGGTGGTTAAGCTTGGCGTAAGAAGGGATGCAAAGGGGAGGTCATCAAACCCAACGACAGATATATCCTCGGGTACCCGAAGTCCAACTCGGCGGCAGTACGCAATTGCACCGATAGCCATCAGGTCGTTCGCGCAGATAAGCGCAGTCGGTCGCTCTGGGGCGGGGCAGTCTAGCGCTTTCGCCGCTAAATGCTCGCCTGAAGCCATTCGATAGTCGCCGATGAACAGAGGCATAGCATCAGGATCCAACCCCGCAGCGGCGATGGCCTCGCGGTATCCAGAGAGGCGTTGTTCAGCGGTCCAGAGCTCAGACGGGCCACCAATGATGGCTAGGCGACTGTGACCAATAGAAGTTAGATGAGCGGCGATTTCTCGCGCGCCCCGACGATTCTGCGATACCACACTTGGCAAATTGAAACCCGGTAGCATTTCGTCAACGAGAACTACCGGGCCTACCTGGGTTAAATCAATCAATGGTTCCATCCGCGTATTGGCTCCGGACAAATAGATGAGCCCGTCGAGGCGTTGGCTGCGCAACAGCCGACTGTTCCATGACTCGCCTCCATCGGTGGCCTCTGGCGTGCAGAACACAACCAAGACGTCTTTTTCTGATGCTGCCTGCTCCACGCCCTCGGCGATCATGGCAAAATACTGGTTCACGAGGTCGGGGACGACAAGACCGATAGTGGCCACGCTGTGACGCTTAAGGCTGCGGGCCGATTCATTCGGCAAGTAACCCAACGCGCGCACGGCCTCTAGTACTTTTTCCCGCCGGTCATCAGCAACGGGCCCAGTGCCGTTGAGCACATAGCTGACTGTGCTTAGCGCGACACCTGCAAGCTGGGCTACGTCCTTCATGGTGGGCCTGCGCCTCGTCATCTTTTCCATGTGTCTTCCGTTTGTTGGATCGCTTGATGACATTGTCGCAGTGCTCCGCTGACCGTTACATCAGATCATGAATAATCGTTTCTACATTCAGTGCAGTAGTAAACGAACCAGCGCAACCTGGCAGCCTCTGCACATCACGACGCTAGAATCGATTTTAGCCTAACATCATCACGCCGACCAGAACAGGGCAGGTTCGAGGACCTATGCCGCTCAGATGCATTGGTGCCATCGGTCCATCTATACCTCTGCACTGTGAGCAAGACTCATGATCCCACACGATGCGGAAGTTTTCGGCAACACTCTCCAAGCCTGCATGATCGTCGGGTTCCTTCATAAAACTTCATATTAGCAATGGCTTACACAGATCGAGCTGCTTTCAAGCAAGTGGTTGGCTCGATGCGTTCGAGGGATCCTATACTCAAAATCAAGGGGTCGCCACGTTGTGTGCCCAAGGCTACGAAAATGTTGTTGACATGGCCGATGTCTGCCGATTATCAAATAAGAATAGAAACGTTTCTACAAGCAGATCGCCAGCAAGAAGCGATCACGGCCGACTAGTGCAAAAGAACGCAAACAATCTGCCTTTGACTGACGACGCGGTCGGCAAGGCGCCAACAGAGAGAAGGTAAAAAATGTCCTTAGGGGAACAGTTCGACAACATCATAATCAACACGGACAGCTACAAGCACTGCCATTACCCGCTATACCCGTCAGGAACGGAGTACATTTCCTCCTACATCGAGTCTCGCGGCGGCGAATTTCCTGTTACCATGTTCGTCGGGCTGCAAGCCTACCTCCGTGATTACCTGATGCGCCCTGTGACGCTGGAGGACGTGGATGCGGCAGAGTTTCTGATGCGCGAACAGGGAATGCATTTCAACCGCGAGAACTGGATGGGGATTATCAACGATCATGGCGGCTATCTGCCTGTCGAGATCGAGGCGGTCGCTGAAGGGACTGTGCTGCCCACCAACAACGTGATGGTTCAGATCATCAACACCGATCCCAAATACTACTGGGCGACCAGCTTCTTTGAGACCGCCTTGCTGCGCGCCATCTGGTATCCGACGACAGTCGGCACGCTGAGCTGGCTTTGCAAGCAAGTCATTCGTACTGCATTGGAGCGGACCTCTGACAACGTGGGCGCCTTGCGTCATATGCTTCATGATTACGGTGCCCGGGGTGTGAGCTCTCAGCAATCGGCTGCCTTGGGTGGTATGGCGCATTTGGTCAATTTCAACCAGAGCGACACTACGCCCGGCATCCTCGCGGCAAAGCGCTGGTACAATGCAGTCGCACCGTCCAAGTCCGGGCCGAACTCAGAGCATGCCAGCTTTACCGCCTGGGGGCGAGACAAAGAGGTTGATGCGATCCGCAACATGCTCGAGGTTTATCGTGACCACGGGTTCGCGCTGGTTCTAACGGACACCTACGATCACGAAAACTGCGTCAAGAACATCCTTGGTGGTGAGCTAAAGGAAATGATACAGAACTTCCCGGGGTTTGTAGGGGCTCGTCCTGACTCCGGCGACGTCGTGCAGGTGACGGCGGACACCACCGAGTGGCTGATGGACATCTTCGGGTTCCAGGTCAACAGCAAGGGCTTCAAGATCCTGCCGAACTTCATCCGCGTGGTGCAGGGCGATGGGCTGACCGGTGCCAGCCTGCGCCTCATCTACGCCGAGTTGGAGCGCCGTGGCCTTGCTGCTGACAACGCAGTCTTCGGCATGGGCGGCGGCCTCCTGCAGCATGTCAACCGTGACACGAACAGGTTTGCGCAGAAGGCCAATGCGGTGTGCGTGAACGGTGAATGGCGCAACATTTCCAAGAACCCTACAGGTGAAGGGTATAAAACTTCGAAGGCTGGCCGGCTCGCGCTGATCCGCGAGAATGACGAATACAAGACTGTGCCGCGCGAGTCGGTAAGCGCAGAGCAGAACCTGCTTAAGCCAGTGTTTCGCAATGGCAAGCTGCTGAAGAAGTGGGACTTCTCGGAACTGATCGCTGCAAGCGAGGCACCTGTGCCACAAAAGTGGTACGAAAGCTGGCTTGCGCCGAAGCTTGCCCAGGGCAACACCTAAACAAGCCTTGCCCGGGACATCGTTGACGCTGCCCCGGGCATTTAAGCGATTTTGGTACTCTACAGCTGGAACAACAAAGGAGCACGTGATGGGAATGAAATTTTGGGTAACGGCGCCATTCTTTTATCGCGACATGAGCCGGTCTTGGTCCGAAACACTCGACAGCATGCTCAGGATTGTTGATGCGGCTGAAGAATACGGTTTCGAAGGCATTACTGTCAACGAAAACCAGTTCCAAAACTACGTCTGCAATCCTTCGGCAATGATGTTTTCGGCGATTGCCGCACAACGGACCAAACGCCTTCGGATCGTTCCTGGCGTGGTAGTTTTGCCTGCCTACAATCCGTTGTTGCTGGCCTCCGAGATAAGCATGCTGGATCACTTGGCCCCCGGCCGTATTGGCATTGGTATGGCGCGTGGGGGAAGCAGACTCCAGCTTGACCGAATTGGCGTGAAGCCGGAGAACCAGCGCGCCATGTATGAAGAAGGGCTCGAGATTATTCGTCGTATTTTTGTCGAGGATGACATGTCCTTCGATGGTGATTTCTACTCTTTCCCGCCGACGACCCTTCTTCCCAAACCCGTTACATTGCCGCATCCCGACATCTGGATCGCCTCGCAGAGCACAGCTGGCGTACGCCGTGTCGCACAGCAAGGCCTGAACCTGATCACTGCGCCCAACTACGGCAATTTCGAGCCCTACGGCGATCTTGAAGAGCTGTTGGCGAGCTACAATGATGAAGCTGAAAAAAGCGGGAAGCCGCGCGGCGAGGTCATGGTGCTGCGCCACACCTGGCTTGGCCGCACTGAGGAAGAGGCGCTCGAGTATTTCGACGACGTGGTTAGCGAGTACAATTACTACATGGCCTTGGTCAAAGGCCCGGGCACTGTCGAGACCAAGGAAGGCCGTCTGGCGACGCGCGACGTTGGGGAAAGCCGTGATTACGTGCGTCGCGGGGAGATGACGCCCGAACGCCACTCGTTCTCTAAAGAGAACCTCCTCGAGAAATACGCCGACCCGATTTTGACGACACCTGATCGCATGATCGAACGGTTCAAGCACTACGAAAAGCTTGGCGTTGATCATATGGCTTGCCTCATTGCTGTGGGGATGCCCACCGAGGCCATTGTCAAGAACATGAAGATGATGTCCGAAGAGGTTTTCCCCGCATTCGCCGACTAAGGCGAGGCACAGCGATACAGCCAGACCTTCAGCAAAGGAAACGGATGAGAACGGCGTCACCGTCTCTCATCCGCATACTGAGTGCTGGATGAAGACAGCAGATGAGGTTGCCACGTGATCAATGAAGTGCGCGAATACGTTCCTATGCCTGGGCGTCTGAATGATGTGATTGAATTGTTCAGGACAGTTGTGGTCCCACTCTTTCGCCGACATGAAATGGAAATCATCCAGGCAGGCTTCACCACCATCGGCGACAACTCGTTCAATGAGCTTGTCTATACCATGCGGTTCGCCGACCTGGCGGAGCTGGAACGCAAATGGACGGCGTTTATCACTGATCCTGACTGGATGGCGGCGTTTGCAGAGCGTGAAAAGAGCGGGCCGCTTTATCAGGCCATTCGCCGCCGAACGATCGATTCCACCCCTTTCGATTCGCTTCTGCGGCTGGCGCAGACCGCTTCATGACGGTCCTAGCCGATCACTTTTGTGATCGCAGCCCCAACCAAACATCTAGAGGGAAGCAGTTTCCATGACCACCAACCCAACGGATTTCCCCATCGCCAACCCGCGAAAGTTCTACATTGATGGCGAATGGGTCAGTCCTTCGACGTCTCATACCATCGACGTGATCGATGCGGCAACGGAGGAGCGGTACTATACCGTAGCCGAAGCCGAAGCCGCAGATGTCTCCCGCGCTGTCGACGCCGCTCGCCGGGCTTTTGATGAGGGTCCTTGGCCACACATGCAGCCAAAGCGGCGGGCAGAATATCTTCGTGCCTTTGCCAAGGCTATGAGCAAACGGTTTGGCGACGTAGCCCAGTTCTGGCCGCGCGAGACTGGTATCCTCGCAAGCATTGTGCCCGCTGTCATGGAAGAAGTGCCAGCCGCCTTCAACTACTACGCGGACCTGACAGAGACATTTCCGTTTGAACAAGAAGCACGGACCAGTTCAGGGGAGGGGTTCGGCATGATTGTCGCCGAGCCAGTGGGCGTGGTCGGCGCGATCATCCCCTGGAATACCCCGATGCATCTGGCGGCATGGAAGTTGGCACCGGCGCTGCTGGCAGGTTGCACAGTGATCGTCAAAGCCTCACCCGAGGCACCAGGAGCCGCCTATGTCATTGCCGAAATCGTCGACCAGATCGGCCTTCCACCTGGGGTGGTGAATGTAATCACAGCTGATCGAGTGGCCTCCGAGGCATTGGTGACCGACCATCGGGTTGACAAGATTACTTTCACCGGCTCCACCGCTGTCGGAAAAAGGATCGCTGGCATCATGGCCGAGCGGATCGGACGCTACACGCTGGAACTTGGCGGCAAGTCAGCGGCGATCATCCTGGACGACATGGACATCGACGAAGTGGCAGACAGCCTAACTTCTGGCGCGTGTTTCGTCTCGGGGCAAATCTGCGCTTCGCTAACCCGGATCATTGTACCCCGGCACCGGCATGACGCGATGCTGGAGGCGATGGCGGACCGCTATTCGAACATCAAGGTTGGCAATCCGTTCGACGGTAGCGTGCAGATGGGGCCGCTCGCCTCCAGCAAACAGCGCGAGCGCGTCGAAAGCTATGTGCAACTTGGCAAAGCCGAGGGTGCAACCCTCGGGTTTGGAGGGAACCGGCCGAAGGGGCTCAACCGAGGCTGGTTCGTAGAGCCAACTGTTTTCGGAAATGTCGATAATTCTTCACGCCTCGCCCAGGAAGAGATCTTCGGCCCAGTCACTTCGATCATCGCGGCAGCAGATGAAGAGGATGCCATACGCATCGCGAACGATTCGGTGTTCGGTCTCAACGCTTCAATATACACACATGACGTCGATCATGCCCGTGCCCTGAGTAGGCGTCTGAGGGCGGGAACCGTGGGCCAGAACGGCAACCGGGCGGACTTCGGCATCGGCTTCGGCGGGTTCAAACAATCTGGCATCGGGCGTGAAGGCGGCATCGCTGGCCTGTTGCCCTATCTGGAAAACAAGACCGTGGTTCTCGACAGACGCCCATCTCTTGGCGCCGTCGACGACCAATTAGAGGCAGGGGCATGAGTATTCGAGATGAAGGCACTGTAACCGGCTGCCTCCATGTCTTCGACATGGATGGCACGCTACTGCGAAGCACCGCTACCGTAGAGCTCGCCCGCCAATTGGGTCAACTCGATGCCGGTCACAGGATCGAGAGGCTGTGGGGTGAAGGCCAGATCACAGACATGGATTTCTGGAGAACCCTTCTGGAAATCTGCAAGAACGCCACCGATGCCGATATTGATGCGGCCTTCCACAACGCTCCCTGGATGGATGGAATCGCCGAAACTTTTGCCGATATCCGCTCGCGAGGTGAGACGGTAATCGTGATCTCGCAATCGCCGGCCTTCTTTGTTCGCAGGCTGCAAATCTGGGGCGCACACGAGACCTATGGTTCGGCGGTGGAGCCGGGTGTGCCGTTGACCGGCACGGCAACTCTTATGCCCGAGACGAAGGTAGACATCACCCGCTCTGTGCTGGCGAACCGAAATCTAGGCGAGCAGGATTGCGTTGCATATGGCGATTCCGGAAGTGACCTGGAGTTGTTCAAGTCCTTTTCGCGCACTGTCGGGATCAATCCGACACCCGCGCTGGGGGCGCTGGCGGCCACGCATTATTGGGGCACCAGCATCCGCGAGGCCTACGCGATGGGCCGGCGGTTCATCGACGGCGCGGTCTCACATCAGTCAAAGTATGAAATGCAAAAGGAGAATGGTAGATGAATGGCAATGCATCTCCGATTAGGGTCTTATTCGTTGGGGAATCCTGGATCAAGCACACGATCCATATGAAGGGTTTCGACCAGTTCCACTCGACTGAATATCAGGAAGGCGCGACCTACTTCATGACCTGCATGGCGGATGCAGGTGTCGACATTACCTATATCCGCGCCCATGAAGTCACGCTGCGCTTCCCTCGTTCCGCCGAAGAACTTGACATGTTCGATGTCATCGTCATCTCAGACATTGGGTCCAACTCTTTCCTTTTGCCCGACGAGACCTTCTTGCTGTCGAAGAAATCCCCGAACCGGCTCGGGCTGGTGGCGGACTACGTGAAACGCGGCGGCGGACTGCTCATGATCGGCGGCTATCTTTCCTTCACCGGGATCGACGGCAAGGGTCGCTATGGAATGAGCCCGCTGGCCGATCCGCTGCCCGTCATGCTGCTGGCGCATGACGACCGGATCGAGCGACCCGAAGGCGTCAGTGTCGAGGTTGTCGCACCGAGCCATCCAGTTCTTGGCGGCACGCCGCCGGATTGGCCGCAGCTGCTCGGCTACAACAGACTGATTGAAAAGCCAGATGCCACGGTCGTGGCGCGGGCGGGCGGGGATCCGATGCTCGTCATCGGCGAGTATGGTCAGGGCCGGACTGCCGCCTTCGCCTCAGACCTCGCGCCACACTGGGCGCCGAAAGAATTCCTCGATTGGCCTCACTACACCGGACTTTGGGCTGGCATTCTCTCCTGGACGGCAAAGACCCGGCAACCCTAGCCAGATCCCGTGATCCCGCTCCAAAGCCTCAGAACAAGGAACCGTAACAAGATGGCAAATCCAAAAGAATCAAAACGCCAGTTGGCAGGCGTACGATGACCGGGCGCTTACTGGTGGTCGGCGCTGTGAACGTCGATCTGGTTGTTACCGCGACGACGCTGCCGGGACCAGGCGAAACTGTCGTGGGCGCCGCTCTGCAACGTCACGGTGGCGGCAAAGGCGGCAATTCTGCCGTCGCCGCCGCGCGTTCAGGGGCCGCTGTCCGTTATGTCGGCGCGGTCGGAAACGATGAGTTCGGCCAAAGCTCTTTGGCCGAACTGCGGCGCGAGGGGATCGACACCAGCGATGTGGCGATAAAGGACTGCATTGCGACTGGTGCCGCGCTGATTGTCGTGGACGCGGCTGGAGAAAACCAGATTGCCGTTGCTGCGGGCGCAAATGCGGCAGTCACGGTCCAGAACGTCGAAGGCGCTCTGGACCGTGCGATCGGCTGGCCCGGATGCGTGCTGATCAGCACCGAAATTTCGCCCTGCGCGGTGGTTCGCGCGGTTCGCGGGGCGATTGCGAACGGCTGGCTTTGCGTGCTGAACCCCGCCCCAGTGATTTCAGAAATCGGCGAAATTCTGAAGCTTTCGCCGATCCTGACCCCGAACCGGGGCGAGTTGCTGGACCTCTATCGCCTACTGGGCGGTTTGGGCGATCCGTCCACCGAGCGCGCTGCGGCCATGCTGGCCGAGCACTCCGGGGCCCCGGTGGTGGTTACATTGGGGGCTGATGGTGTGCTTGTCTGTGCTGCCACAGGTGACACCACGCGAATTCCGGCGCGTGCCGCAAGCAAAGTGGTCGATACCACCGGGGCAGGTGACACATTCAATGGCGTGTTCGCAGCCAGTCTGGCTGCGGGACAAGACATCTTCGTGGCAGCACGGCGCGGCGCGGTGGCCGCGACACTCTCAGTCGAAGCGGCCGGAGCGCGAACGAGCATGCCAAACGCTCTGGCCATCGAAGCTGCTATGGCACTTGCCAGTCACTGATGTCCCTAGCCGACGCTGATCATTCTCATATCTGAAACGAAGGACCGTCCCATCGTGAACACGAGCACACAAACCAATGTCGCATTGAACGAGCCCTTGGGCGCTGTCTCTGATCGGCAGGTAAATGCCCTGCGGCAATCCTATTCGAAGCAGCTCATGGTCTTCTCTGGCCGATCCAACGAACCCTTGGCACAGGCCATTACAGATCATCTTGAGCTGCAACTCGGCAAGGTCACTCTAAAGACCTTCTCAAGCGGCGAGGTCTACAGCCGGTTCGATTCGTCGATCCGCGGAGCGGACGTGTTCATCGTTCAGCCGATGTGCGGCAATCCTGGAAATGGAGTGAACACCAATGATGCATTCATGGAGCTTCTGTTGATGATCGACGCCGCCATCGGGGCAAGTGCACATCGGGTGATCGCCGTGGCACCATGGTACGGCTATTCCCGGCAGGACAAGAAGTCAGCCCCGCGCGAGCCTATCTCGGCTCGTGTAGTCGCCCGCGCGCTTGAGGCGACGGGTGTTGACCGCGTGCTGACAATGGATCTTCATGCTGGCCAGATTCAGGGATTCTTTGGCATACCGGTGGATCATATGACCGCCTCGGGTATCCTGAGCCGCTACTTCACGGGCTTCGACAAGGATACTGTGATCGTCGCTCCGGATGCTGGCCGGGTGAAGCTGAACAAGCAATTTGCCACCCAAATCGGCGCTCCGCTTGCCATCCTCGACAAGGAACGTCCGCAACAGCAGGTCGCCGAGATTAGCACCGTCATCGGTGACGTGAAGGGCAAGACCGCAATCGTGATTGACGATATCATCGACACGGCAGGCACACTTTGCGCAGCGGGCGAGGCTTTAATGAAGGCCGGCGCCCGCCGGGTGCTGGCAGCGGCAACCCATGGCGTTTTCAGCGGTCCGGCATATGAGCGTCTTGCCGCCTCGCCGTTTGAACAGATCGTCGTTACAGACACTATCCCGCTACGCGCAGGTGCGCCTGACAAGATCAAGGTGCTGTCCTGCGCCCCGCTACTGGCGGAATCGATCCGACGCATCTTTATCGACGAGTCTGTAAGCGCTGTGTTTGACGGCAAAAACCATACGTTCTGAAGCAAAAGGAGAGACTACCATGGCCCATATCGAAGCATCGTTTTTCGACAGACGGTTCGACGACGAGACGTTCAACGAACGGATGATCACTGCGCTGACCGAAGCAGTGGTTTCGGTTCTGGGCGAGGATGCTGGCAAGGATACGACGGTCATCCTGCATGGTGTTGATCCTGCCCGGTGGGGTCACGGCGGCAAGCAGCTTTCCAAACGAAGCAGCTGACAGCCCGGAGGCCGGCGATGGAATCAAAATTTGACGTTTGTGACCCTGCCACTGGTCAGGTCATCGAACAAGTCGTCGACGGCACGATCGAAAGTGCGGTCCGGGCAGTGGATGCGGCAGCGGCCGCATTCCCTGCCTGGGCCGCAACACCTGCCCGGAAACGGGCTGAAATCCTGCGCCGTTGTCATGAGCTTATGCTCCGCGACGCGGATACGCTGACCAAACTGATCGCCACTGAAAATGGAAAATCTGCAGCCGATGCCCGCGCCGAAGTCGAATATGCTGCCGAGTTCTATCGGTGGTTCTCCGAAGAGGCGGTGCGCGGCGAAGGCAGCTATAACGACGCCCCGGCAGGTGGCTCGAAAACCATTGTTACTTATGTTCCTGTGGGCGTAGCGGCGCTGATCACACCTTGGAATTTTCCTGCTGCCATGGCTGCCCGCAAGGTCGCACCGGCCTTGGCGGCGGGCTGCACCGTCGTGCTGAAGCCCGCCGAAGAGACACCGCTTACTGCTCTTGCATTGGCACGCATCATGCACGAGGCAGGCGTTCCGCCAGGAGTCGTTAACGTCGTTCCAACCACCAGAGCGCCGGAGGTGGTGGCGGCATGGCTAGGCGATGACCGGGTGCGCAAGGTCAGCTTCACCGGTTCGACACTTGTGGGTCGTGCTCTGTTGCGCCAGGCAGCTGACAGGGTCGTCAATGCCAGTATGGAACTCGGCGGAAACGCACCTTTCGTCATTACGGCCGATGCCGATGTCGACGCCGCAGTGGCGGGTGCGATGCTCGCCAAGTTTCGCGGAGGCGGGCAGGCCTGTACCGCTGCTAACAGGTTCTACGTGCACGCGAACGTCTTTGAACAATTTCTGGAGAAGTTCGGCAAATCGGTGATGGCACTTCGGGTTGGACCGTCTTCCGACGCGGATAATCAGATCGGCCCGGTCATCAGCCACAAGGCTCACGCGCGCATATCACGTCTGGTCGATGCTGCGGTGGCCAATGGAGCCCGCATTGCATTTCAGGGTAAAATTCCAAACTCTGGTCTGTTTTATCCTCCTACACTCTTGGTGGACGTGCCCTTCGGCGCGCCGATCCTGTCCGAGGAAATCTTTGGACCTGTCGCGCCGATCGTCATGTGGAACGACGAAGTCGCCATGCTGGCCTCCGCAAATAGTACGGAGTTCGGTTTGGCTGCTTATGTCTACGCAGGACGACTGCAGGATGCCCTGCGGATTGGTGAACAGATCGACGTTGGTATGGTCGGCATCAATCGTGGTGCCATCTCGGATCCTTCGGTTCCCTTTGGGGGAGTTAAACAGAGCGGCATCGGTCGAGAGGGTGCTCATGAAGGCATCCGAGAATACCAAGAAACGCGTGTCTACAGCGTGGGCTGGCAATAGGGAGCTGAAAAAATTGACCAACTTCAAAGATGCGGTCCGCAGAGCATGGGATGCAGCTTGGAACCAGGGGCGGACCAGCGCACTAGATGACATCGTCCACCCCGATTACGCATTGGAGAATGCAGGGCTAGGGCGAACATCGGGACTGGCTGACCTGAAGGCGCAAGTCCATGATATGCGAGCAGCGATGCCTGACTTGCAGACGACCGTGGACATGATCGTCATCGATGGCGAAGACTTTGCGATCTTCTGGTCGGCCACGGGCACTTTCATAAACCCCTATGGTGATGTTCCTCCGAATGGCAGGACTCTCAAAGCCCATGGAGCGGTCCAAGGGACTTTGGCCGACGGGCTCGTTATCCGTGAACGGGTGACTTGGGATCCCAGCGTCGAGATGCTTGCGGATCTGGGGGCGCCCGGTATCAGATCAGCCTTTGAATGTGCTGACGTTTCGGCCCGGACGCGCGAACTCACCGAAGGACCGAGCTTTGAGGATCTTAAGGAGTTTAACCGCAAGTTTGTGTCGGGTGTCACGGCGGTCACGGTCCGCGATACTGCCGGTCGCCCGCGCGGGTTGGCAGTCAGCGCCTATATGTCGCTTTCGCTGGACCCGCCACTAGTGGTTGTCTGCGTCCAGAACACCTCGTCGACCTACCCCGCCCTTTTTCAAGCACAGCACCTCGGGATCAATATTCTTTCCCACTCGCAAAGAGACATAGTGGATAAGTTTGCCTCCAAGTTGGATGACAAGTTTGCCGGCATTGAATGGCATTCAGGTCCATCTGGCTCTCCGCTTATCCGTGGCGCATCGGCATCTGTTGAAGCAGAGATCAAAGAGCGATTTCGCGCGAAGACCCACGTAGTCATTATAGCGCGGGTTCGCCATCTGGAGGTTTCAAGCGTAGCGCCGATGGTCTACAAGTCAGGGAAATTCTACGACGGCGCATCGCTCCAAGAGATCGAGGCGCAGACTTTCCATCGATGAACCTGCGTCGGCTGACATGAATAACCGTAGGTTCTTAGAATATATCGAAGATGTACCGCAGAAAGGAAATCACAATGACACTCCCTCGCTTTGGCTTTGTGAAAGCTAATTGGCATGCCGATATCGTGAGCCGTGCGCTTGATGGATTCTGTGAGATAATACCCGGCTCTCAGGTCGATGTGTTTGATGTTCCGGGCGCTTTTGAGCTTCCACTCTTTTGTCGCGATTTGGCCGCCTCAGGGCGTTACGCCGCTGTCGTTGGGGCGGCGCTGGTCGTTGACGGCGGTATCTATCGCCATGACTTTGTTGCACAAGCGGTCGTTGACGGCCTTATGCGCGCGGGTATGGAAACGGGTGTGCCAATCCGTCAGTTTCTCTGACGCCGCATAACTACCAGGAAACCGACCATCACAAACAGATTTACCTTAATCATTTTGTTGAAAAGGGCCGTGAAGCTGCACGTGCAGCGATACTGATCGAGAAGGCTCGGGGATCGGCAGAAAGTCTCAATAGGCTTTGAATGCTAGCATCTTCAGATCGCTGATCTGATTAGCGCTGTAGTCGCCCGCCGCACTGCACGACCCGTCTAAGTAAGGCACATCTTGACGGAAAACAATGTGCGAAATCTTATCATTATCAGAAGGATATGCTCTTGGCTCTTTACCGTGACTTCAACAGTCAAGAAGAACTCGATCTGGAGTATTGCCCCGAGGCAAGGCTTGGAGACCCGAGGGCATTTGACAAGATTATCGAGCAGCGAGGTCTATGGGCAGAGGCGGCCAAGAAGGAACTGACGGAGCGGCAGTCGGATATTCACTATGGTCCGACGTGTCTCGAAAAGATGGATTTCTATCCCGCAGTACCCGGCGGGCCGGTCATGATATTTATCCATGGGGGTTATTGGTTCGACGCTCGTCTCAAGAAGGAAAATTACATTTGGATTGCCAAGGGGTTCAATCAGGCCGGCGTGAATGTGTTCATCATGGACTACCAGATTTGTCCAGTGGTCACGATCGACGAGATTACCCGCCAGTGCCGCGCTGCCGTGGCTTTTGTCTATCGTAATGCTGACCGCTTCCATGTCGATAGGGATAGGATTCACGTTACCGGCAATTCTGCGGGTGGTCATCTGACCGCAATGGTAGCAATTACAGACTGGACTGGTGAATACGGACTACCTAAAGACACGATCAGAAGTTGTTATCCAATTAGCGGCCTATACGATTTGGAGCCATTCCGATGGACCTGGTTGCAGCCGAAGCTTCAATTGACTGGTCAGCAGATTCGACGCAACAGTCCAATGTTCTTAGTTCGTGAGAATCTGCCACCGATGCTTATTAGCTGGGGTGAAGATGAGAGCGGTGAGTTCTGGCGGCAGTCGCGGGAATTTGGTGCGGCCTGCGTTGCGAAAGGGAACAGTGTAATCTTGCATGTACAAACTGGATGCAATCACTCTTCTGCAATCAGTGGTTTTTCTGATCCGGGAAGTGAGTTCTTCCGCATAGTCTTGCAGCACATGCAGACAGTCTGGAGTTCGCCGAATTAGCTGTTCGGTGTTTTCAGAGGAAGTTGGGTTGCCGCGGGACAGGGCGGTCCGCTAGGGTCCAGACTCATTGATCGTCAAAGCCAAAACATGACGGTTGCGGCGAGGGCAACGGTGGACAGGAAGGTGTTGGCGCACCTGTCGTAGCGGGTTGCTATTCTGCGCCAGTCCTTCAATCGGCCGCACATGATCTCGATCCGGTTGCGGCGGCGGTAGCGCCGTTTGTCGTAGCCGACAGCTTTGCCGTGCGACTTCCGGCCGGGGATGCAGGGGCGTATCCCCTTGTCTTTCAACGCATCTCGGAACCAGTCGGCGGCATAACCACGGTCCGCGATCATCCACTCGGCAGCAGGTAAACTCCCCAGCAAGGCGGCGGCTCCGATGTAGTCACTCACCTGGCCCGCGGTCATGAAGAACCTCAGGGGCCGAACCCACGCATACTGCGGCTGAATAGCATCCTCGGTCACGGAGGGCTCTGTTGCACAAATCGCCTGAGGGGATTCATGGCGTGAATCCAGCGTGATAGCTGGACGGCATGAGCGTAAGCGTCCGGTCAGACCGCTATCGGTTCCAGTGCCAAGGGAGCAGTTCATCGACCTTTGTGATCTTGTAGTCTGGGATGCGGGCGAGGGTATCGGCGAGCCAGGCGTTTGGATCGACGGCGTTGAGTTTTGCCGTTTCGATCAGGGTGTAGGCGATGGCGGCGGCCTTGCCGCCTGCTTCGGAGCCGACGAAGAGGTAATTCTTCCGCCCGATGGCAATGGCGCGCATCCCGCGTTCAGCGGCGTTGTTGCAGGTCAGCCGGGGGCGGACGATGCGGTTCACGATGAAGCGCCCGGGGACGTATTCCAGTTCCTCGGTGACGTCTTCGCCGATCCGTCGCAGACGACCGCCGCAGTCAGCGCAGGCAGGGGGATCCGGCCTGCCGCCGCATGATGTCCATCCCCGGGGTCGGTGCGGTGGTCGCACTGACCTATCGATCGGCGGTAGATGACCCTCGCCGCTTCACGTCCTCGAAGAAGGTCGGGCCATGGGTCGGCCTGACGCCCTCGCGAAACCAGTCAGGCGAGCGCGATGTCTCTGGCGGGATCACCAAGGCGGGCGACGTCAACCTTCGACGCGCCCTGTGCCAAGCTGCGACGGTCATGATGCACCGTGGTCGTTCGACCTGGCTGAGAACATGGGCCGCGCAGGTTGCCCGCCGCCGTGGCACAAAGCGCGCCATGGTCGCCTTGGCACGGCGCATCGGGGTAATCCTTCACCGGATGTGGGTTGATGATACTGAGTTCCGGTCCGACAGCGCCGTGCCATATGCGGCCTGACTACCAAAGTTCCAAACCGTTGCCTGCCTGAACGCAGGCCTTCGAGGTCCCCCAGGGACGCGGTTCCGATGATGCCGTGGTCAGGACTGTTGCCGCTTTAGATCGAGCACGCCAACGAGATGGGCACATCGGAATTGCATTGAACCAGCATCATGTTGGCAGCCACCGCGCTGACCACGGACCGAAGCATGCACCCGGGTTGATCTCAGACGAAGGCGGCAGTGATAGCAGGGCGGCCCAGAAAGAACAGATGTTCAAAACCGCACCCCAGCGGCCGACCCCGCATGCACAAAACCGCTTGACTGGGACGGCACCGTTACCGAAGTCCTGACCCTAGATCACACGACCGCCTATTTTCAGGAACCGAGGCCCGTCCCCGATCCAGCGCCACCGTTCCAGCGTCCTCGGGCTGATTTTCCAGCGTGCTGCCAGCTCTGTCTGGTTCAAACAAGTTTCACGCATCTTCGACTCCTTTCGCGCGACCCACATGGGCGCAGAGGAACGAAGGCGTCAGAGAAAATGATATGCAAGTCCGATAGTTACCAGTCATCTTGTCGGTTCTGCCTGTTCGGCCGGGCTCAGAGAAGGTTCGACCGCAGTCGCGTTCCCTCCGCCATTTCAGTCCGCCTCTGGGCACGCCAATCGCCGCCGATTGCCGCCCTTGACCGGCAATAAGCGTCTTTAGCAGCTCCGTTTTCGATCCCATGATGCGAATTGCGTCGTCCGCGACCTCGACGCGCTGCGCCAGGGCGCGCAGGTGATCCCGCCGATAGCCACCCTCGTGGCCGCGAATGCGCTCCCGCGCGCGACGTGCAAACCCTTCGATCATTGCGGGGCTAAGAGCGCTATGGCCGGGGCTTTCGAGCATAGCTTGCGCCCGGTCGGCGTCGGTCCGCGCCTGATCGCGGAGAACCTTTAGGCCAGCAATACGCTCCTTGAGCGCGGGGTCGTCCAGATCGGCGACGCCCGCCTCGATGGCGTCATAGAGCCGCTTGAGGCGTGACTCCGATTCGGTGGCCTGCCGCTGCAATGAGGCGATGTGTTCACGGCGGCGCTCGGCCTGATCCTCGCGGCGACTGAGGATGCTGCCAAGCAGCTTCTCCAGACGGGCGGGATCGAGCAAGCGGTCCTCGATATGGTTGACCACCATATCGTCGAGCTTGTCCATGGGGATCGCGCGGCCCTTGCAGCCGGTCTCGCCCTGGCGCGCCTTGATCGAGCAGGCATAGTAGCGGTAGCGGCCGCTTTTGCCGGTGCGGATGGTCATCGCGCCCCCGCAATTGCCGCAATAGCAGATGCCGGTCAGCAGGGTCGGCCCGATCACCACGCGGGCAGGCAGTTCGGTCTTGGGGTTGCGAGCCTGCAAAAGAGACTGAACGGCGTCGAAAGTCTCCCGCTCGATGATGGCGGGCACCGGAACGATGACGATTTCGCCGGGGGAGCGCGCGTCGTTGTGCTTGCTGCGCTTCCCCCACTCATGTTCGCCGATATAGGTGCGGCGCGTCAGGACGCGATGGACCTGGCCGATGCCCCAGCGGCCGCCGTCGCGGGTGAAGATGCCCTTGGCGTTGAGATGCTTGACGATCGCCTTGACGCCCATCTGGCCGCTGTCGCCTTGACCTTCCAGAGCGAGCCGATAGATCAGACGGATCGTGTCGGCGTGCAGCGGGTCGACTTCCAGTTTCTTCTTGGTCTTGGCCCCTCGCTGTTCGGCGGCGGCGATCCGGTAGCCGATGGGCGGCAACGCGCCGTTCCAGAAGCCCTGCCGCGCATTCTCCTTCAGGGCGCGTGTGACGTGCTTGCCGTTTTCCTTCGACTGGTATTCGTCGAAGAGCGACATGATCCGCCGCATCATGTCGTGGATCGGGTCGTCCCCCAACTCCTGCGTGATGGAAATGAGCCGGACGTCATTCTTCGCGAGCTTGCGATAGTAGTATTCCATATCGAAGGCGTCGCGGAAGAAGCGCGAGAAGCTGTGAACCAACACCACGTCGAAGGGCGCAGGCTTCGACGTGCCCGCCTCGATCATGCGCTGGAACTCGGGACGGCGATCGTTGGTGGCCGTGTTGCCCGGTTCCACGAAGATTTCGACAAGCTGATAGCCGCGCGCCGCGCAATACGCCTCGCCCTGCTTGCGCTGGTCCGGGATCGACACGTCATGCTCGGCCTGCCGTGCGGTCGAGACGCGCAGGTAAAGGGCGGCCCGCAGGGCGACATTGGGGGATTGTGCGTTCATTAGCGGGTTCCTTTCGACTTGCGCCGCTCGATCAGGGGCAAGACCAGTTCCACGCGGTCATGAATGACCTTGGGGACCAGCTTGAGGCCCTTGCCCTTCTCCATGCGGACAAGGCCGTAGCCGGCCATGGCCTTGAGGGTTCGGGACAGATTGGATTTCGCGCGGCCGGTGATCTGGGCCAGTTCCTCCAGCGAGTCCGGCTCATGCTCATGGATGATGCGGAGCAACTCGCAATTGCCGGCCGACAGGAACTTCGCGAACGATATTGTCGAGGTGAACCAGACGCTCGGATCGCCTGGCGCGGCCTTCTCCTCGCCTTTGGCGATCCGCATGGTGCGGGCCTTCATTTCATCGGGTGTGGCGATCCCGACCTTGAGTGTCGTCATGGCGTGGCTCGATCATTTTCTCAGGGCTTTTCGTTATCATATTTCGATAACATTTGCAAGTCTTCTGGCAGATCGAGCGAGCCGAACATCTCGTCGAAAACATCGGCGAACCAGCGCTCGAACACCTGAATCTCGGCCTCGGTGATCGGCACTTCATCGGGCCAGTCGTCGATGACGGGCAGCTTCTCCACGTCGAAGACATGAGGCGGACTGCCGCGCGGCGGGCTGATGCGCGGCGCAGGATCGTCGTCATAATCGTAGAGGTCGTCGGGGAGCGTTCCAGGGGCCGGCTGTCTTGGGCGGCCTCGTTGGGCGCGGCGTCGCTCTGCGCACATGGTATCCTCCGTGTTTCGCTGGTGGTTTCAGGAGCGCTAAAGCCCCGGAATTAAGCGAAGCATGGAGGGGTATCGGCGGCCTGTAGCGTGCCGCATTCGCGTCTGTGCGCTGACGGCACCCCCTAGCGAGAGGCGGCAGCGTAGTCGCCTGGCGTCGCACCGAAATACTGACGGAAGTGGCGAATAAGATGGCTTTGATCGAAGAGGCCGACGCTCACGGCGGCCTCGGCTGAGGAGACGCCACAGGACAGCAGGCTCTTGGCCCTGTTGAGGCGTATCTGGGTCAGATAGCGATGCACGGACAGTCCGGTGTTCGCCCGGAACACGCGCATGAAATGATATTCGCTGAGACCGGCGACCGCCGCGACCTCGCCGACGGCAACGGGTTCGGCAAAGTGTGTTTGCAGATAGTCGATGGCCCGTCGCATATCGGCCCTTGCGATGCGCGAAGGGCGTCCATTCCGTGAGCGTTGACCGTAACGGGCAATGATCGCGCCGAAGCCGTCATAGGCCGCGCATTCCTTCTCCATGCGATCCGGGGTGCTGGCAATGACCGCATGGGCGCGCAGAAGGTGCCGCGTCGCCACGGTATCACCGAGGATAGGGTCAACGCCGAAATCGAGATGTCCAGTTCCGCCCAGCACATCGTCGGCGATGGATTCGAGGAAGCGGGCGGAGGGATAAAAGGCACAGTAGTCCCATCCACGATCCCGTTCGGCGGCCTCGCCGGTCTGAACCTCGCCGGGCGGGATAATGAGGATCGATCCCGCGCCCGCGACGCCTTCACGCCCGGCGATCCGGTGGCGTTGCGCGCCGCGCGCAAAAGCGGCGATCACAAACTCTTCGTGGAAATGCGCCGGGTATCGGTAGTCGAAGAAGGACGCGCGCAGAAGCTCCAGCCCGTCCGGCAGGCTGCTGTCCCTCCAAAGGCTGATCTTGTCCCGCTTCCTCGTCATGCCCGTTTTCCGACCTGCTTGCCGTCCATCGCCGGCGAGCGATGCGCAGGATTCTCCAATCATGTTCGCAATGTGCCGGACTAAGACGTGCTGAAGCAGACGTTAGACTACGGCCAATGATGACAGAGAATATTTCAGAGAAATCCACTATCCGCCATCACGATCAACTTCCTTTAGAGCGTTTTCGGCAAGGTTTCATCGCCTGCCTGCCGACGATACTCGGTTTCTGGAGCATCGGTTTCGCCGCCGGCGCCATCGGTGCGCTGGCCGGTTTCTCGGTTCTCGATATAACGCTTCTGGCCGTCTTCCTCTACGCGGGATCGGCGCAGTTCATGTTCTACTCGCTGCATGCGGCCGGGGCCGGCGTCCTGGCGATTGTGCTCGGTGTCATGCTCATCAACATGCGCTACGTCCTGATGAGTTCCTATATGGCCATATATTTCACCAGGGCCAGTTCCCTCCAGAAGTTCGTCAGCGGCATTCTCCTCACGGACGAGACGTTCGGCGTCGCGGCCCAACAGGGCAGCCGCACCGGCGAGTTGCCCTTCGCGTGGATGCTTGGCCTCAACGTCACGGCCTGGCTCAACTGGATCGTCGCCAATCTGGCGGGCGCGCTGCTGGCGGCCTCGCTGCCGGAGTCGATCACGCAGGGCCTGAGCTTCAGCCTCGTCGCCATGTTCATCGGCTTGTTGCTGATGACATGGTTTGCCAGTCAGCGGCGATTGCTCGAAACCGTCGCAATCGCGGTCTCGGTCGCCGTGATCGCCGCCACCTCCCAAACGCTCGACGTCAATATCGGAGTCCTGCTGGCGACGGTGGGGGCTGCGAGCGTTTCGACGCTGCTCCTGTGGCGCGCTCACAAGAGGAAACACAACCAATGACCGGCTCTCTCTACCTCGCGATCGGACTCTCCGCCGCCGTCACGATCATCTTGCGGGCCTTTCCGGTGTTGCTTCTGTCGCGGTTCGCTATGCCGCAGGTTGTCCGGGACTGGCTCGGCTTCGTGCCGGCCGCCATCATGGCCGCGATCGTGGCGGCCGAACTCATTCATAAGCCCGAATTCAGCGAATCCGGCGTCAGCATCTCGCTCGTGGCGGCGCTTGCAGCGACGCTGGCAGGCGTGGTCTCACGCAGCCTGTTCGTGACGGTGATCGTAGGCGTTGTAGCGTTTCTGATTGCACGGACGCTTTTGGTCTAGGCTGGTGCGAGCGTCTATCCCCCTGTAGGGCCAGTTGCCCGGCGCGCCTTGGCGAAACCGCGATCCGTGGCGATGAAACGCTCCAGCATCGGCACGATAAGTCTGGCAGGTTCGATTGGCGCTCCGCCATCGGCCAAAAGAGCGCCGTAGTCGATGAGGTCGCGGTGGAGCTGCGCGGGCAGTTCCACCGTCATCTTCACCGGCTTGTCGTCGGCCAGGGGGCCGAGTTTCAGCTTCGCCATGGTCAATTCCTGTAGGATTCGAGGACTAAATCTCGCGTCACGATGACTCTGACCGGGAAACCGGGACGGATGGTCAGCGTCGGCGCGACCTGCAACTGGCGCTGGATGATCTGCTGGCCGGCCTGGTTGATGGTGTCCTGCGCCCCGTCGCGGATGGCGCGGATCAGCCGGTCCTCGTCGTCGGCCGCCAGTTCGGTGCCGATCCCAAGCAGTGTCGAGAGCCCGGCCGCCTTCATCAGATCCCACCAATGGTAATCGACACCATCCTCAAGGCCCGCATAGCCGGATGCGTCGGCGCCGGGCTGACGCTCGAGAACGATGGAACGGCCATTGGGCAGGATAAGCCGGTTCCAGACCAGCAGCACGCGACGCTGGCCGAATGTCACGCCGTCATCATACTGGCCGATGATGCGGGTGCCCTGCGGGATCAGGAGCAGACTGCCGGTTGGGCTGTCATAGACATTCTCTGTCACCTGGGCAGTGATCTGTCCAGGAAGGTCGGAACGGATGCCAGTTATCAACGCCGCCGGTATGACTGCTCCCGCCTGAAGGATATAGGGAGATGCCGGCGGCATGACGCGATCGGGCGCGACGGTGCGCCGGTCGACCGGGCCGTTGAGGAACGAGGCGTGCCGATCCTGCGTGCCGGTCGCACCGGACTGCCCCGCGAGACCAATGCCGGCGATGCCGGGTGTATTGGCACCGACAGCGGTCCCCGTTCCCGGTGCAGTCTGGAAGAAGACGCGGCTGACGCGCGCGGCTTCTTCCTCGGCGAGACGGCGCTGCTCCTCGGGATCGACGGCGGGCGTCGTCATGACGGGCGGCGCAACCGGCTGTCCCCGGTTCTGCGCGTCGAGGATCGGCCGACCGAGGTCGCCGGGCAGCGCCGGTCCCAGGACCGGGCCGGTATAGTCGCTCGGCAGACCGGAGAGCCCGTCCGCAGTGGGCCGGTTCTCGGTCGAATAGAGTTCTTCGCCGCCCGGTCCCGCATCGCGGGTCTGGAGCGCGTAGATCAGCGCCCCGCCGATACCGAGGAGAGCGACGGCGCCGACGCCTGTTAGCATCTTACGGGACAGGCGCGTGACGCGCGGTGGCTCGGCGCGCAGCCGCATCGGCGCGGCGTTGATTTCGGTATCGCTCATGACGTCGGCCCTCCCGTGGTCGCCGCCGTTGTCGTGGTCGTCCGCGTCGGATTGATGCGGACGATCCTGACCGTCTGCTGGCGGTCGCCGCCGCCAAGGCGCAGCTCGGCCGCGCCGAACAGGCGATCCACGATCAGGATGTTCTGGTGGATGCGGCTGTTGACGATCTGCGGCTCACCGTCGGAGCCGAGCACGAAGATCGGCGGCATCTCGCCCTGCACGATGCCGCGCGGGAAGACGACATAGACACGGCGGCCATCGTCGAAGACGGAGATCGGCCGCCATGGCGGATTGTCGCCGGTCAGGCCGTAGCGATAGTTGCGCGCGGCCTCCACCGGGATGACGGGCGCGGCGGGCACGCTCTGCCGCTGCCCTGCCGGCGGCGCAGGGTAGGCCCAGGCGACGGCCGGCATGTAGAGCGATTCCCGCGCGCGCAGCTCGATCATGTAGGTACGACGGTCGGTGGTGACGACGAGATTGGTGGAAATGTCCGGCCGCGTCGGCTTCACGAGGATATG
>LNAP01001601.1_pt1 | contig 30338 bp, 31 predicted proteins | sample 602601 | NCBI WGS metagenome assembly LNAP01 (sample SAMN02440304, study PRJNA202911) | soil metagenome | biome: Subtropical and temperate rainforests or woodlands; isolation source: soil samples (1 kg each in a 20% v/v slurry with milli Q water) were... ...
GCGCGGATCGTCACCCTGCTGGAGCAGATCGACCGCGCCAGCCGCCTCAAGCTCTATTTCGCGATCGCGCGCAGCGCGATGCTGCGTGGACGGCTGGCCGTGACCGAGCTTGCCGGCGAGCGCGCGCTGGTGCTCAGCGCCGATGCTTCCGCGGATCGCGAGCGTGCGCATTTCTTCCGCGGGGTCGCGCGGGTGCTCACCGACGAGTACGACGGTGGCCTCGCCGAGCTGAAGGCGCTCGACCGGTCGAAGCTGCCCGAGCGCGATATTCCTCTGCTGAATGCAACGGTCCAGCTTGCGCTCGACATGCGCAAGCCGTTCGCGGGTGGATCCGCCGCCACAGCCGACAAGCCTCCGGTCACGCCGGCGCGTCTCGATCTCGCGTCGTCGACCGCGACACTCGCCCGCGCGCAGAAGCAGTTGGGCGAACTCGAACGCCTCACCAAGGATCGCCGTCCATGACGAAGCTCAGTGGAACCTCGGGACAGGTCTTTTCGGGGTTGGCCGAAGGCCTCAATATTCGTGGCACGTCGCGATCCGGCAAGAGCGCCGGAGCGAAGTCGTCGGCGGATTCATCGTTCAACGATCTGCTCCACACCGTCTCGAACCTCGCGAAGCGGGCGCTGAAAGACGACGGCGGCGACACGGGCGTGAAGGCGGCATCCTTGCGGACGCGCCTGGCGCACCCGACCGGGAAGGACAAGACGAACGACGAGACGGTGAACGAGCGCACCGAGACCGCCGACGAGCCCAAAACCGGTCATAAATCGTCCGACCAGAAGGTCGACGAAGCGTCGCAAACGCCAGGTCCGGTCGACTCCGCCCCGAAGGCGGACGTTTCGAACAGGTCGAGCATTCCCGCGATTGTCGGGCAGGAGCTGGCCGCCATACCGGTGGCGAAGCCGCAGACGCAATCGACGGGCGCGGACAGGAAAGACGCGCCCGCGCGCGACGCACGCTCGTCGACGCCGACGCGTGAGGTTCAGGCGACAGGCATGGCGAAGGTTGCCACCGCCGATTCCGCGCCGGGTGCGCGCCCATCGACCGCGGCTGCGCAGGCGCCGGCAACCGCGCTGCCGGACAACGAGGTTTCGTCAAAAGCAATGCCCGCGACGCAGGGTTTCGAAGCCGTTACCGCCAATGTCGAGCGCGCTGTCAAAGCCTCGGCACGGGATACCTTGCCCGAGACGACCAAGGTCACCGTGGTCCAGCAGGAAACCCATCTGCCGCCGGCGCAGTTCGGCCCCACGCAGCAGATCGCCAACGCGGTCGTCACCGAGCTCAAGGAATCGTCCGCGCCGACGGCGTCGGCCGCTGCAGATCTCGCCACGTCGCAGACCAACGCGCCTGAGCCGCTGAAGATACTGACCATCAATCTCGAGCCGCCGTCGCTCGGAAATGTCACCGTCCGGCTTCGCCTGGTTGGCTCGGAGGTTTCCGTCCACCTCGCGGCCGAGCGCAAGGACACCAGCCTGATGCTGGATCAGCAGCGCGACTCGATCCGCGATCTCATGCACTCCGCAGGCTATGTCGCCGACGTCGCTCCGGTCCAGCACGGTTCGCTGGACGGATTCCAGAGCGGTTCCGGGCAGTCGCAGCCGCAGCTCGCGGGCCAGCAGCAGCAACCGTCGTCACAGTCGCAAGGCTCGTTCGATGGCGCGAGCAATTCGTCCGGCCAATCGGACGGCGGTGCGAGGCAGGCCCGGCAGGAGCCCCAGTCCAACCAGGAGACGCGTCATGACCAGGACGTGGGCCCGCAGATTCGTCGCGGCTCTGTTTATCTGTAACGCGGGCGCTGCGGCAGCGGCGACCGACAATGCACGCCCCTGCGAGCGCGAGATGGCGCGTGCGTCCCAGCAGCACGGGATTCCGCTCGGCATTCTCTATGCCGTCGGCCTCACCGAGACCGGGCGGCGCGGTGCACTCTATCCCTATGCGCTCGGTGCCGACGGCCAGACCGTGTTCGCCAAGGACATGAACGACGCGATCGCGAATTTCGAGTCGATGCGGAGCAAGGGGATCAAGCTGATCGATCTCGGCTGCATGCAGATCAACCACTATTATCACGGCGACAAGTTCGCGTCGGTGCGGGCGATGTTCGATCCCGCCAAGAACGTGGAATATGCCGCGCGCTTCCTGAAAGAGCTCAAGCAGCGCGAGGGAAGCTGGACGATGGCAGTCGCCCGCTACAACGCAGGCCCGAACAACCAGCCAGCGCAGAAACGCTACGTCTGCCACATCGTTGCGCATCTCGTCTCGAGCGGCTTCGGCGCCTGGACCGACAAGGCGCGCTCGTTCTGTCAGCCGAAAACGACGTGACCACATGAAGTTGTGCATGGTTCCAAACCATCAGCCCCGCGCAAGCAAGAACCCTCATTGTAACTACAACCTTCCAAAGGAGCCCTCTCGATGAGCCTCTACGGCATTATGCGCACCGGCGTTTCCGGGATGGCCGCGCAGTCCAACAAGCTGTCGACGGTCTCGGACAATATCGCGAACGTCAACACCACCGGCTACAAGCGGGCTTCGACCGAATTCTCCTCGCTCATCCTGAAGAGTGGCTCGGGCAATTACGATTCCGGCGCTGTCGAGACGACCGTCCGCTACGCCATCAGCGACGCCGGGCATACGCAGTTCACCACGTCGAGCACGGACCTCTCCGTTCAGGGTAACGGCTTCTTCGTGGTATCGAACGCAACCAACACACAGCAGTACCTGACGCGCGCCGGCTCGTTCGTGCCCGACAGTCAGGGCAATCTGGTCAATGCTGCCGGCTACTACCTGCTCGGTCAGCCGGGCCTAGTGACCAATTTCTCGCAGAACAGCCTGGCGGGAATGCAGATCGTGAACATCGCCCAGGTCTCGCAAGTGCCCGTGCCGTCGACGGCGGGGACGCTCACGACCGGCAACCTTGACCCGAAAGCGGCCGTCATTGCCGGTCCGCCCGGCCCAGGCGCATATTCATCAAAGAGCTCGATCGTGGCCTACAACAATATCGGCCAGGCCGTGACGCTCGACGTCTATATGTCCCACACCGCGACGGCTGCGGGCTTGGACACCTGGCAGGTCCAGGTCTATGACTCCGCGACCGGTACCTCGCTCGCCCCCGCCACCACTTTCACCTTCGACACCACAGCAACCGGTAAGGGCGCGCTGGACGCGGCGAGCCCGACAGGTCTCACCGTGAACGTCCCCGGCGGTGCGGCGTTGACCATGGACCTGTCGAACATGACACAAGTCGGTACTGACTTCAGCTTCAAGGCGACCGTCAACGGCAGCACGCCTTCGGCCATCGACAAGGTCGATGTTGACGAGGCGGGCCACGTGACCGCCGTTCTCAAGAACGGGCAGCAGCTGACTCTGTATACGCTCATGCTCGCCGATGTCGCGAGCCCCGACAATCTGACGCCAGAGCCGGGTAACGTCTATTCGACCAACCAGAACTCGGGCAATGCGCAGGCAGGAAATGCCGGCACTGGCGGGCTCGGCACGATTCAGTCCGGCTCGCTGGAAGACTCCAACGTCGACCTCGCGGACGAACTCACCGGGATGATCGAGGCGCAGCGCGGCTTCACCGCCAACTCGAAATCGTTCCAGACCGGCGCCGACCTGCTCGACGTCGTCGTCAACCTGAAGCGCTGAATCCTTCAACGTTCATCCCGCTCAAGAGTAGATCATGTCCCTCACCGCTGCTCTCGACTCCGCTCGCGCGTCGCTCATGGCGTCGGGCATCCAGTCGTCGACCATCTCGCGCAACATCGCCGGCGCCAGCGCTGCCGGCTATTCGCGCAAGATCGCGGTGCTGGACAATCTTCCCGGGGCCGGCGTCTACGTGGCGGCCATCCAGCGCGCCGCGAGCTCCGGTCTCTACAACAACGTCTTGATCGCGACGTCTGCGTCCGCCAAGCAGAATGCGATCCTGAACGGTCTTCAGACGATATCCGCCTCGACCGTGGACGATCCCGAAACCGGGCAGTCGCCGACCGCCCAGCTCAACAAGCTGAAGCAGGCGCTCCAGCAATATGCCAACGCCCCGGATAACACCACGCTGGCGCAGGCGGCGGTCACCTCCGCCAAGGACATGGCGACGGCGCTCAATCAGGCCACCAAGACCGTGCAGACGGTGCGCGAGGGAGCGGACGCCGACATGGCGACCTCGGTCGCGAATATCAATCAGTTGCTCACCCAGTTCGACAAGGTCAACACCGCGATCGTGAAGGGAACGATCACCGGTGATGACGTCACCGATTATCTCGACCAGCGCGACACCATCGTCTCGAAGCTGTCGCAGGAGGTCGGCGTCTCGATGACGCTCCGCGCCAACGGAGACGCGGCGCTCTATACCGACAGCGGCGTCGTGCTGTTCGACAAGCAGGCGCGCTCGGTCAGCTTCGCCGCGACCAACATCTACTCGCCCGGGACCACCGGCAACGCCGTCTATATCGACGGCGTCCCGGTCACCGGCGCCAATTCCGTGATGCCGATCAAGACCGGCAAGCTCGCGGGTCTCTCCGAGCTGCGCGACAACGCCACGGTGACGTATCAGAGCCAGCTCGACGAAATTGCGCGCGGCTTGGTCGAAACCTTCAAGGAGGTCGACCAGTCCGGTGCGGCGCTGCCGGACGTGCCCGGTCTTTTCACCTATCCGGGAGCGCCGGCGATGCCCGCGAGCGCCACCGTCTCGGTCGGCCTTGCCGGCCTGATCAGTGTCGCCGCATCGGTCGATCCGGCGCAGGGCGGCAACCCCAATCTCCTGCGCGATGGCGCGATCAGCGGCAACGTCGCATACCAATACAACACCGCCGGCAGCGGCGGTTTCTCGACCCGGCTGCAGCAGCTCATCGGCGGCATGGACGCATCGCAGCCGTTCGACGCAACCACGCAAGGCAAGCCGAACGGCAACCTGATCGACTATGCGGCGTCGTCCACCAGCTGGATCGAGAACCAGCGCAAGGCCGCGGACGATAACGCCACCTACCAGAACACGCTGCTCGACCGCAGCAACGCGGCGCTGTCGAACGTCAGCGGCGTCAACATGGACGACGAGATGTCCTTGATGCTCCAGGTCGAACGTACCTACTCGGCGTCGTCGAAGATCATCTCGACCGTCGACCAAATGTTGCAGAGCCTGCTGGCCGCCGTGGGGAATTAAGTCATGATGAGCGCCAACTACATCTCGACCTTGATGTTGTCTTCGTCGTTGAGGTCCTCGATCACGAACAATCAGGCCGCGTTGAGCAAGGCCTCCAAGGAAGCCACCACCGGCCGCTTCGCCGATGTCGGCCTCCAGCTTGGTGCCACGACGGGAAGCGACGTCACCCTGCGGGCAGACCTGAGCTTCGCCGATCAGCTCGTCGATACCAACGGGCTCGTCTCCGGACGGCTGGACATAACGCAGAGCCGCATCACCCAGCTCGGCTCGACCGCTACGGATTTTCTCAAGGACCTGATCGCGGCCCGCAGTACCGACGGTGGCGGGCGGATCATCCTGCCGCCTGCGTCCTCCAACCTGCAGGATCTGATCGGCGCGCTGAACGTCTCCTATAACGGCTCGTATCTTTTCTCGGGCATCAACACGCAGAACACGCCGATCACGGCCTACACCGCGGGCTCGGCCAGCAAAAATCAGGTGGATGCGGATTTCCTCGCGGCATTCGGCTTTTCGCAGTCTTCGCCGGCCGTGAGCACCATCACGCCGGCCCAGATGCAGACCTTCCTCAACACCACGTTTGATGCCGAGTTCGCGAGCCCGGCATGGAACACCAATTGGTCAACGGCCACCGACCAGGTCATGCAGAGCCGCATCTCCACGACGGAGATCGCCGATACCTCCGTGAGCGCCAACCAGACCGGCTTCCGCAAGCTCGCCGAGGCCTACACCATGATGGCCGATCTCGGGAACGCGAACCTGGACCAGGCGACGTTCCAGGTCGTCGTGGACAAGGCCATCGGCCTCGTCGGTAACGCCATCACCGACCTCGCTACGCTCGGCGGCAGCGTCGGCACGGTCCAGCAGCGGGTCACCGGCGCCACCGAAAAGCTCAAGATTCAGCAGGACATTCTGAACAATCAGATCGTCAAGATGGAGGCGGTCGACCCGACCGAGGCCTCGGTCCGGGTCAATACCCTGCAGACCCAGATCAAGACGGCGCTCGCGCTCACCTCGCAGCTCCAGCAGATCAGCCTAGTCAACTATCTCTGAGCCTCGGCTCCATTCGTAAGGCTCGTAACCTTTGTCGTGTTGTTCGGTCTCCTGCGCAGAGTGGTTCTGATGACGTTTGAAGCCTATGGATCGGTTGTCGACGATAGCGGCTATGAGGCGCGGGGCCGCGAGCGGCAGGCGCTCAGCCTCGGCATCGACCGGCTCGAGCGGCTCCAGAAGGGGCGCTTCAGCTTCGAGGACCTGGTCGAGAGCCTGCTCTACGTGCGGCGGCTGTGGACGATCTTCATCGAAGATCTCGCGCATCCGGAGAACGGACTTCCGGAGAAGCTGCGTGCCGACATCATCTCGATTGGCCTTTGGGTGGTCAAGGAAGCCGATCGGCTTCGCGAGGAGAGGTCGAACGACGTGGTGCAGCTGATCGAAATCAACCGCCTGATCCGAGACGCGCTTTAATGAAGATATCCCTGCGGGCCGGCGAACGCATCTACATCAACGGCGCGGTGCTGCGCGTGGACCGCAAGGTCTCCGTCGAGCTCGTCAACGACGTGATGTTCCTGCTCGAAGGGCAGGTCATGCAGGCCGGCGCTGCGGCAGCTCTACTTCATCGTCCAGCTCATGCTGATGAATCCGACGGACGTTGTCGCCGCGGCCGCGCTCTATGGCGAGCATCATGCGGCGCTGCTCGCGGTTTGCGAGAGCCGCGAGATGCTCGACGGGCTCGCCGCGATCGACGAACTGGTCAAGACGACCCGATATTTCGAGGCGCTCAAGCGGATCCGGGCGCTGTTTCCGGTTGAGGAGGCAATTCTGGCCGACCTGGCCGGCGCCACCGCCGAAATCCCATTCGAGGCTGCCTGACAGCGGAGAGGCAATATGAACGTCACCAGCGCAACCGATAGCACCAACAAGTCCAGTTCGACCGGCTCCACCACGACCACGGCGAGCAACTCCGTGGATTACAATACGTTTCTTCAGCTCCTCGTCGCCGAGATGAAGAATCAGGATCCGACCAATCCGATGGATACGTCGCAATATATGAGCCAGTTCGCCCAGCTCTCGACGGTCGAGCAGGCGATGCAGACCAATACCAAGCTGGATGCGCTACTGTCCTCGCAGTCGCTGTCGCAGGCCGACGGGCTGATCGGAAAGACGGTCAGCTTCACCGACTCGACCGGGAAAACTTTCTCCGGCAAGGTCGTTTCGATCTCCATCAACAGCGACGGCTCCGTCGCGACCCTCCAGGACGGCACGAAGGTGGCGGTCGGGCCCGGGCTCACGATCAGCCAGTCATGAACGAGAGGGATGCCCTCGACATCGTCCAGGCTGCGATCTGGACCATCATCGTCGCCTCCGGCCCCGCGGTCGGAGCGGCAATGCTGGTCGGCACCCTCATTGCGCTGATCCAGGCCCTGACCCAGATTCAGGAAGTGACGCTGACCTTCGTCCCGAAGATCATCGTCATTCTCGTGGTCGTCGCCATCTCCGGCTCCTTCATCGGCGCGCATCTCTCGACCTTCACCGAGATGGTCTATTCGCATATCGAGCGCGGCTTCTGATCCTTCAGGTCATCGGCCACCACCCTCGCGTAAGCTTTGCACGGCAGATTGCGGGTCGGACCCTCTGCCGGTGAACCATGGCCGATACGTTAGCTGCTAGCCTGCCAAGCCCGCGCCGCTTCGGGGCGGATGCCTTTTTCGCCGGCGGGATCGTGGCCATGCTCACGATCCTGTTCCTGCCCATACCGCCGATCCTGATCGATCTCGGCCTCGCGGTCTCGATCGCGTTGTCGGCGTTGATCCTGATGGTCGCGTTGTGGATCCAGCGGCCGCTCGATTTCTCCGCCTTTCCGACCGTGCTGCTGATCGCAACGATCCTGCGTCTGGCGCTCAACGTCGCGACGACACGCCTGATCCTGTCGCGAGGCGGGGAGGGGGAAACCGCCGCGGGCCACGTCGTTGCCGGCTTCTCGAAGTTCGTCATGGGCGGCGACTTCGTCATCGGCCTGATCATCTTCGCGATCCTGGTCACGGTGAACTTCGTCGTGATCACCAAGGGTGCGACGCGTATCGCCGAAGTCGGCGCCCGCTTCACCCTGGATGCCATTCCCGGCAAGCAGATGGCGATCGACGCGGACCTGTCCGCGGGCCTGATCGACGACAAGGAAGCCCAGCGCCGGCGTCGCGAGCTCGAAGAGGAAAGCTCCTTTTTCGGCGCGATGGACGGTGCCTCGAAATTCGTCCGCGGCGATGCCATCGCCGGCCTGATCATCACCGCGATCAACATCTTCGGCGGCATCATCATCGGCGTCACGCATCACGGTCTGACGCTGTCGCGCGCCGCCGACGTCTACACCAAACTCTCCGTCGGCGACGGTCTCGTAACGCAGATGCCGGCACTGATCGTGTCGCTGTCGGCGGGCCTTCTGGTCTCCAAGGGCGGCACCAGGGGGTCGGCGGAGCAGGCCGTGCTGCGGCAGCTCGGCGGCTATCCGCGCGCGGTGTCGGCGGCGTCGTTGATGATGTTCGTGCTCGCCTTGATGCCGGGGCTGCCGATGGCGCCGTTCGTGCTGCTGGGCGGCGTCATGGCCTTCGTCGGTTACTCGCTGCCGAGGCGGCAGGCGGCGCGGGAGAAGAAGGAGCATGCGCGCAAAGCCGACGAGCGCGCCCAGGCCGATGCAAAGGAATCGGTCAAGGAATCGCTCAAGACCGCGGAGATCGAACTGGCGCTCGGCGGTCATCTTTCGGTCCATCTCCTGGGCTCGCGTAACGAGCTTGCGCATCGGGTCAGCAAGATCCGCAAGAAGTTCGCCAAGCAGTATGGCTTTGTCATTCCCGAGATCAAGCTGACCGACAATCTGTCGATGGATCCCAAGGGATATCAGATCCGGATCCACGACACGCGCATCGCCCATGGCGAGCTGCGGCTCGGCGAGGTGCTGGTGCTCGTCGACAAGGACGGCAAGCCCGACGTGCCCGGCGAAGAGGTGATTGAGCCTGCTTTCGGCATGAAGGCGCTTTGGGTGACGGAGGCCTTCACCGACGAGGTCAAGCGCCAGGGCTGCAAGCCGGTCGACAACCTGTCGGTGCTGCTCACGCATCTCAGCGAAGTGATCCGGGCGAATCTCTCGCAGCTATTGTCCTACAAGGACATGCGCGGGCTGCTCGACCGGCTTGATCCCGAATACAAGCGCCTGATCGAGGATCTCTGCCCCTCGCAGATCTCCTATTCGGGTCTGTTGGCGATCCTGAAGATCCTGCTGGCCGAGCGCGTGTCGATCCGCAACCTTCATCTGATCCTCGAGGCCATTGCTGAGATCGCTCCCCATGTGCGGCGGTCCGAGCAGGTCGCAGAGCACGTGCGGACGCGTCTTGCGCAGCAGATCTGCGGCGATCTCTCCGACAACGGTGTGCTGAATGTCATCCGTCTCGGCAACCGCTGGGACCTGGCGTTCCACCAGAGCCTGAAGCGCGACGCCAAGGGCGACGTCGTCGAATTCGACGCCGATCCGCGCCTGATCGAACAGTTCGCCACCGAGGCCAGTGCTGCGATCCGCAAGTTTACCGAGAACGGCACCAGTGTCGTTCTGGCGGTGACGCCCGAAGCCCGCCCCTATGTCCGGATGATCCTGGAGCGGGTGTTCCCGACCTTGCCGATCCTGTCGCATGTCGAGGTCGCGCGCAGCGCCGAGATCAGAGCTCTCGGAGCGATATCGTGATCAGCGGCCTTGCCGACAGCGTGCTGGTGACGTTCATCGTGTTCTGTCGCATCGGTGCTTGCCTGATGCTCGTGCCCGGCTATTCCAGCGTCAACGTTCCGGCGCAGATCCGCCTGTTCGTCGCGCTCGTCACGACGTTCGCGCTGACGCCGATCCTGATCGCAATCCTGAAACCTCTCACGGACAACGCTGCGCCGCTGACGCTCGCGCTCCTGATCTGCTCCGAAATCGTGGTCGGTAGCGTCATCGGGCTTGGTGGGCGTGTGTTCTTCCTCGCGCTCCAGACCATGGCGACCGTGATGGCGAGCGCGATCGGGCTCAGCAACATCCCGGGTACGCCGGTCGGCGACACCGATCCGGCGCCGGCCCTGGTGCCGCTGATCATGGCGTCCGTCACCACCCTGTTCTTCATCACCGACCAGCACTGGCAGGTCCTGCGGGGGCTGATGAACTCATATGACGTCTGGCATCCCGGCAGCAGGCTCGGCGGAAGCATGGCGCTCGATCTGCTCGTCAGTCGCCTGTCGGAGGCGTTCGTTCTGACGCTGCGCATCACCAGCCCCTTCATCGTCTACTCGGTCATCGTCAACCTGGCGGTCGGCCTGATCAACAAGCTGACGCCGGCAATTCCGGTCTATTTCATCTCGGTGCCCTTCGTGCTGTTTGGTGGATTCCTGCTGATCTACCTCACCAGCGATGAGTTATTGACGCAATTCATGCTCGGCGTCTCGTCGTGGCTGGCGGAGTGACGGCCATGACGTCGCGCGCGGACAAGCTCGGCCGGATGGTCTCGCTCGTGAAGCTCCAGCTCCGGCTGTCCGAGTGGCAGCTGGCGCAATTGCGGCAGCAGGAGCGCAGCTTGCAGGACGAGCAGGAATGGCTGGTCGGTACGCTCAACGAGGGAAATCCGCCGGCGGGCTCGTCGAGCGAATCGATCGCACGCCGCCTGAACAGGACGAGCGTTGGTGCGCGCGCGGTTCAGGCGCAGGCATCGCAGCAGCTCGACCAGGTCCGCTCGGAGAGCCGTCGTGTGAAACAGCTCGAGCAGGTCGCGAAGGCGGCGCTCGCCGACAAGCTTCGCGACGCGGAGAAGCGCTCGCTCGAGGAGATGACGGGAATAAGCCCTGCCGTGCGCGAGTGGACGCTGCGGCCAGCCAACCGGAACAAGACATGATCGTGACAGCGACGCCCGACCTCGTCCTCGACGTCCTCGATGCCGCCGATCCCGTGACGCAGCGCGCAGCGACTGCGAAGCTCGATGCGCTGAAATCATCCGACACCGATTTCGCCGCCACGATGGATGCCGAGGTCGGCAAAGCCAAGGCAGCGACCGGCGATCAAGCCGCGGCGAAGCTTGCCGAAGCGCAGTCGGGTGCGGTCAACGGGCCGCCCGTGCAGGTGATCAAGGCACCGGCGTCCGGAGAGGTGTACCGGAAGTTCGAGGCGTTCATCCTGCAGACCTTCGTCGAGACCATGCTGCCGAAGGAATCGGAGGAGGTCTTCGGCAAGGGCACGGCCGGCGGCGTCTGGAAGTCGATGCTGGCGGAACAGCTTGGTGCTCAGCTCGCGAAGGGCAAGGGCATCGGCATTGCCAAGCAGCTCGCCGCTGCGCATCCGGCGGGTCCGGATGTTACGGGCAAGGTCGGATCATGATCCGGAAATGGGCGACAGATGTTGAGGGGTGAATTTCCAATGCAGGCACTAGAAGGCGCGGCGGCCGTGATGATGGAGCAGTCGGTCGGGGATAGCGAGGCGATGACGACGGAGGCCGCATCGAGTGATGCGTTGCTGCCCGTGCTGCTGCCGAATGTCGGCAAAGAGGCGGAGATCGATGGCGCCGACGGGGCGAGATTCGACGAGATGCGCGGCCTGCTGGCGGCGATCCGCCGGCTCGAGAGCATCGTCGAGGAGGAGACGGCCGCACTCGCGACGGGCAAGAAGGTCGATTTCGACGACTTCAGCGCGCGGAAGAGCCGCAGCATGCTCGAATTCGTCCGCCTGATGCGGGCGCGGATGCATCTCGGCAGCGAGGTCGAGATCACCGAGGAGATACAGCGGCTGCGCGAGAAGCTCGAGCGAAATCGTTCCATCCTCGAAATGCATTACGATGCGGTGCGCGAGGTCGCGACCATCATCGTCAGGGCGATCAAGGACGCCGAATCGGACGGTACCTACACGGGTCGTACAACGCAGGACGGAAAATGATCAGACTCGTGCTGGCCGGGCTCTGGGTATGCATCCTCACCGCGGGCACGAGCTATGGCGTGGCCTATTGGAAGGAAAACGGCACCCTGCTGCCGGCAAAGGACGAATTTCTCGACGGACTTCAGTACCAGAAAACACGCGCGCTGAGCGTGCCCATGGTCGAGGGCGGCGGTGTACAGGGTTATATCGTGGCGCGCTTCGTCTACACCGTCGAGGCGCGGACCATGCACCAGCTCAGCGTTCCGCCGGAGCCGTTCGTCGTCGACGAGGCCTTCCGCAGGATCTATGCTGACGATCGCCTCGATTTCAGAAAGCTCGCCCGCTACGACCTCTCCATCCTCACGACTGCCATCAAGCAGCGCGTGAACGAGCGGATGCAGGCCGACGTCGTCCAGGACGTTCTGATCGAGGACTTCAACTACGTTTCGAAGGAAGAATTCCAGCAGAAGCCCTGAAGCGCTTTCGAGCGAGGCGGATACCGGTTCGCTTCAAGACGCGTCAGGACGAGTCTCTGGAGCCGTGGCGGCTACCGCGACAGGGCGGTAGCCGTGTTCTGCCGTGTCTGCCGCTGAACGTGCAACGGCCTCTGCGAAGGGTACTTCGCAGAGGCCGTTGTCATCAGTTCGTGTCGGTGCCCTGCCGCGTCAGTTTCCGGCCGGGTACGCCGTCGGGGCGGCATGCGCCCTGTTCAGGAGGATGCCGACTTCGTCGAGGTCCTGCATTGGCACCTCGATGGTCTCGCCAGCCGGGATGTTGATGCGGTATCCGACGTAGCGTCGGGCCACGATCGCATCGAAGCCGAGGCGGTCGCGGAGTTTCTTGCGCAGCTTGCTGACGTGGCTCTCGATCACGCTCTCGTCGAAGGTCGACTCGAAGATGCCATAGACCGCGTTGAAGATCTGCGTCTTGGTGATCCACTTGCCGTGGTTGCTGACCATATATTCGAGAATGCGCAGCTCGCGGCGGGGCAGGGTGAGGGCGTGGCCCGCGATCTCGGGGTCGCGTCCGTTGAAGAAGACCTGGATCCTGGTCTCGCAGGGCCTCGGCAGCTCTCCTACCCGGCGGCGCGCGATGGCGGCCGTTCGGGCGAGGATCTCGCGCAGGTGAATCGGCACGTGCACGACGTCGTCGACGCCTGATTCGAACAGCTCAAGCGTGTTCTTGAGCATTTTCTGGCTGCTCATGGCGATGATGGGAGCCGAAGAGCGCTTGCGCATCGCCCGCGGCAGGCTTCCGCGGGAATCGCAATCCCCGAGGAGGAACGCGTCGACCGCCGCCAGATCCGATTCACTCGCAGATTGCAGCCATTCCCAGAATTCTCCGGATGAGAATCCGATCGACGATACGCCTTCGCGAACAAGCCCTGCAACGTAGCTGTTCGTGACGCTCTCGCGATCATCAACGATAATATACATCAGTCTTCGCCCCTGTTTCGCACTTGTTGCGGCCGGCTGGTTGTTGTGATGCCCCGGCTCGGCAACGATGCTGTTTGACGACATTCCTTTCCCGCGTACCGTTATTATGGCTTCGATATTCGCGGGCAGCCCTACGCATTCAGTGCCTGCTTGCGCAGGCCTGCTACTTCGACTCGATACTGAACGCTTACTGTGAGGCCCGGCGGGTGTCTTACGGATCACCTCGCGGAGCGGATTGAGACAGCGACCTAGAACAGTTGCGCCAAGTTGCTTATTCGAACGCTACTGAACTCTGTCGATCCCCTCGCCAACTGGCGAGAATCACTTGAATAGGACCGTAACAATTGCCGATTTCCGATCAAGCGCGCGCAACAAAGCGATTGCTATGTGTGTTTGATGCTGTTGATTCGTTTCGGGTTGTTTCTTTGTATATTCAATCGCATCAGTTGATTTGAAATCCGAACTAGTTTTGCACCTTGGCGGTCGTAAAGTTCCGCATCTCCGTATAATCACAGCTATTTTGGGTAGTGCCGCCAGTGACGTGCATGGAGGGGTTTTCAACCCCGAATTGACTCTCGGGTCTGTTTATCCACATGCGACAATTCGACTCATGTACGGAGTCGCGACTCCAGCTTGGCGAAATCTTGGCGAGTGTGTGTCTTTCGAGTCGCACTATCGCCACGTGCATGACGCTTTGGACTCATGTCGCGTCGCATTGCGCGTGATGAGAGGTTTTCGGTGCGCACGTTTCAGGCAAGCTTCGGCAACTAGCTTCACCGTTCGATAGACCGAACCGAACGGAGCATTTTCACATGTTGTCCGATGGACAAGCTCGTCCCAGCGAGACCGCTGATGTTTCCGCGGCAGCGAAGCCGGCTTCGGAAGCGCGCGATAACAAGGACAATGCGGCGCGAGCGACCAAGCCTGCTGCGAGCTCGAGGCGAGCGTCGGCTGCGGCGAGCGATGAAACCCTGGCGAAGGAAGCGCTCGAGGGTCTGAAGCGTATTCGTGCAAAGGCGCGCCTCGACAAGATGGCGATACCCAAGCCTGCGCCGGTCGTGATGAAGCCCGCGACGATCGTGGCCAAGCCGCCGCCGCCCCGTCCGACCTGGGTCGCGCCGCTCGCGACATTGGCGGTGGCCGCTATTCTCGTTGTCTGCGCCTGCACCGGTGTGATCGCCTATCTCACCACGCAGCCCGCCCAGAACAACGTCGCGGCCAATACGGAGATCAGGAATCTGCGCGAGACCGTCGCGCAGCTGCGTAAGCAAGTCTCGGGCGTGTCCGAAAATCTCGACGGCCTGCGCACCGCGGTCGATCAATCGAGCAAGGCGACCAACGACCGTTTTGGCCGTTTCGCCGAGAACCTGGATCGTATCGAACGAGTGAGCTCGTCCTCGACGGTGAAGCTCGACAAGCTCGCGCAGGCGCAGGCCCAGGCTCCGACGCCCGTGGCCTCACAACCGCAGCAGCCGATGCCGGTGATGGCCTCGGTCACCGCGCCCGAGACCACGGGTTCGGTGGCTCCATCCGAGCGCATGACGGCGCCGCGCAAGGTGATCAAGGGCTGGTCGGTTCGCCAGGCCTATGAGGGGATTGCGATCCTGCAAAGTCCGAACGGCGTCATAGAGGCCGTGCTGGGACAGCAGGTGCCCGGCCTTGGCCGCATCGAGGAGATCAGAAGCGAGAACGGCCGTCTGGTAGTGGAAGCCAGCGGCGGCGTCATCTACTCGTCACGCAAGGCAGCGCCCTGACGAGGGGAGCCTTCTACTGGCGGTGATGCTCGAAGCTGGTACATAGCAGGTCGATTTCCGGCTCCGCGATCGGTGCGCGGAACAGGCGGCAGCTGAAATCGACCGTCGCCTTGCCGTCCGCAGCGGTACGATCTTCGCGCAGGAAGATGCATCGCTTGCAAACATCAGTATGGTGCCGCTGCTCCGCCGCGTCCGACTGATCCAACACGTGCCGGAGTGTGTCGCGAAAGCGGGTCTTGCCGTCGTCGTCGAGAACGGCGATCGCCTCGACGAGCACGTTGACGGGGTCGCGCACCAGGAACTTCTTGCCCTGCTGCGTGACGCTGAGCAACACCGAGCGCTTGTCCGTGGCGGAGCGCTTGCGCTCGATATAACCGAGCCGTTCGAGTTCGCCGATGATGAAAGAGGCGGTGCCGCGCGTGGTGCCGACATAGCTCGCGAGCGCCGAGGGCGTCCGCGAGAAACGGTTGGCGCGGGAGAGGAAGCGCAGGGCCATCCATTCGCGGTCGCGCAGGCCATGCTTGGTGCCTTCGAACCACAGGATGCGGGCCATCTGCCCCAATAATTCAATCGCTTCGCGAGCTAAAATCATCTCAAGTCCGGATCGGATAAAGCCATATTCAATTGGGTCTTTGGTCGTGCGATCCGGGCGGGCGAGAATGAAGCTGTCGAGCGATGCTTCACTCGAAACGGGACGACTGGCCGCGCTTGGAAGACGCTTCTCCGTTCTGGAGATCGAAGGTTCGGATGTGGAACTAGAGCGTCACAAAGAAAGTTCGAGTAAATAGTACGGCTCAACTCTTCTGAAAATTTCAGTCAAATGACCGGGGTTCGTGTGCAAGATTCCGATAGCGCGCGGTATCCGAGCAACATGATGTGTCGCAGCAGCCACTGCGGAGCCCATTTGTTGCCGCATGATGTTTCGAATCGCACGGACGGGTGAGGTGCCTGCAACTCGGGTAACGCGAATGACGACGGGAGAACCGCCATTTTCGGTTAATGGATGTTGCGCTGCGATGTACCTAGACGGTTAAATCCAAAGCACGATCGGGCCAGGCAACGAGGACCGCCATGCCTCACCGATCCCGGGTATCGCATCGCCGTCGGCAACGGGCTTCAGATCGTCGTTCGCCGATCAGCTCTGGCGTGCTTCGCGTCAGGGCATGCGCTCGCAGGCTGGTGATTTGCGTTTGGCCTGCAATCATTGGCGAATGCGTCGCCTGAAGGAACAGGGCCAAGCATCAGGAAGGATAGACCGATGAGCATTGAAACCACCATGACATCCGACGTCGTCGGGCTGACGAAAGTCGCTCCGGTCTCGCGCCGCGGATTCATGAGCGCCACCGCGGCCGTTGCCGCCGGCTACACGCTCGCGGCCGGACCGGTCCGCGCCGAGGCGATCGCGACCGACACCAGCGGCCTCCAGGCTGGCGAAGCCAAGATCAAGGTCGGCTCCGAAGAGATGCCCGTCTACTTCGCCCGCCCGGCCGGCAACACCAAGGCGCCCGTGATCATCGTGGCGATGGAGATCTTCGGCCTGCACGAATACATCAAGGACGTGACGCGGCGCCTGGCCAAGCTCGGCGCATTCGCGATCGCACCCGACTATTACTTCCGCAAGGGCGTCGATCTCACCAAGATCGGCGAGATCAAGGACCTGCTGCCGGTCGTCAATGCCAAGCCGGACGCCGAGTTGCTGTCCGACCTCGACGCAACCGTGGCCTGGGCAGGATCGCAAGGAGGCGACACCGCCAGGCTCGGCATCATCGGCTTCTGCCGCGGCGGGCGCACCGTCTGGGAATATGCCGCCCATAGCGGCGCGCTCAAGGCGGGCGTCGCCTTCTACGGAACGGTGGTCGACCCCGCCAATCCGCTGTGGCCGAAGAGCCCGATGCAACTGGCTCCCGAAATGAAGGCGCCGGTGCTCGGCCTCTATGGCGGCGCCGACACCGGCATTCCCGTCGCCCAGGTCGAGCAGATGAAAGCGGCGCTCGCGGAGAACAAGAAGACGGCCGAGTTCAAGATCTATCCGGAAGCGCCGCACGGCTTCCATGCCGACTACCGCGGCAGCTACCGCAAGGATGCGGCGGAAGATGCCTGGAAGCAGGCGGAGGCCTGGTTCAAGAAGTACGGCGTCCTGAACTGACGCCGAATTGCTGACGCCGAATTTCGCAGGGCGGCCCGAGCGGCCGCCCTCTTCATTTCAGGGTGCGAGTCTCACTTCACCATCGCGCCGTAGACGATGTCCTGGACCTGCTCGCGATAGTATTTGCGCAGCTCGCCCGGCGCCGCGGTTCCCACCACCACCACGAGACGTTCCTTCGGATCGCAGAAGAACTGCGTTCCGAACGCACCATTCCAGGTGAACTCGCCGGGATTGCCGGGAACTGACGACAGGCCTTCGCTGGTGCGGACCGCGACCGACAGGCCAAAGCCGAAGCCGGCGCGATGCGGCTCGATGGTCGCCACGTTGTTCTTGATCTCGGGACCAAGGTGGTTGGTCGTCATGTGATGCACGGTTTTCGGGGAGAGGATGCGCTGGCCGTCGAGCTCGCCGCCGTTGAGCAGCATCTGTCCGAAGCGGATGTAGTCGCCGACCGTCGCAAACGAACAGGCGCCGCCGCAATCGAACTTGGTCGGCGTGTCCAGCAGCTTGATGGCTTGCGGCTTGCCGGTCAGCGGATCGCTGGGGAACGGACGGGCGAGCCGCGGGCGCTGCGCGTCGGTGGGATGGAAGGTCGCGTCCTTCATGCCGAGTGGCTGCCACACATTGCTGGCGAGATACTCGCCGAGCTTCTGCTCGCTCACCTTCTCGACCACGGCGCCGAGCACGTCGATCGAAAAACCGTACTCGAACTCCGTCGAGGGCTGATGCGCCAGCGGCAGCCTCGTGATGCGGTCGATGAAAGCCTGGGTGTCGCCTTCCACCGCGGGCGCGATGCCGTCGGGATATTGCCGCGCCACCGGGCTGGAACTGTCCGGGCGGCCGCCATACATCAATCCGGACGTATGCCGGTAGAGATCGTGGATGAAGATCGGCGAAGCCTGCGGCTCGAGCTTGAGCGAACCGTCGGCCTGGGTCACGCCGACCTTCATGTCGGCGAAGCCCGGATAGTAGTCGGAGAGCTTGGTCTGGAGCGGCAGCCGGCCTTTCTCCATCAAAGTGAGGCCAGCAACTGCCGCCATCGGCTTGGTCATCGAGGCCAGTGCAAAGATCGCGTCGACGGGCATCGGCGTGCCCTTGTCCGGATCGAGCATGCCGTAGGCCTTGTAGTGGACGAGCTTGCCGTCGCGCGCCACCGCGACGACCGCGCCCGGAACGCGCTTTGCGGCGGTCTCGCGGGCGAAGAAATCGTCGAGCCGGGTGAGACCCTGCTTCGAAAAACCGGCGTCGTCGGGACTGGCTTCGGGCAGCGGGGCGGCGCGCGCTGTAGCGAACGTGATGACGGCAGCCGCCGCCGCGATCATGACGATCGTCTTGTTCATTGCATCCTCCCAAGGCGAGCTCGTTATGCGAGTGGCTCGCGCGATGCCTAGATCACGTCCGCGCGAGAACGAAGTCAAGCGCGGGCAGGGCATGTCTGGGACGCGCCGGAGATGCCGGAACCCTATCGTCCCTCTCCGGCGCGCAACAGCGCGTCGAGACCGTGCCGATAGGTCGGGTAGTCGAGCGTGACGCCGAGCTCGTTCTTCAATCTCGCGTTGGAGACGCGGGCGCTGCTGGAATAGAAGCTGCGCGCCATTACCGACATCTCGGCCGTCGCGAACGCTTCTTCTTCCGGCGGGGCGATGCCGATGAGCCCCGCGGCGTAGGTGATCACGTCCTGGGGCGGCGCTGGCTCATCGTCGCAGACGTTCCACGTGCCGCCACCCTGATGGCGTATCGCGGCCATGATCGCGCTTGCAATGTCGTCGACATGGATGCGGTTGAAGACCTGGCCGGGCTTGATGATCCGCCGGGCCGTGCCAGCGCGCAGCGTCGCCAGCGCGTTGCGGCCGGGGCCGTAGATGCCCGCGAGCCGCAGGATCGCGGCATCGCCACGCGTCGTGTCGGTCCAGGCCTGCTCGGCCGTCAGCCGCATCCGCGTGCGGTCGAGAATGGCCTGTGGCGGCGTGCTCTCGTCGACCCATCCGCCGGCGTGATCGCCATAGACGCCGATGGTCGAGAGATAGATGACCTTGCGGCGGCCAGCCGCCAACGCGTCGCCGAACGCCGCGATGGCGGGATCGCCCGTGCTGCCGGGCGGGATCGACACGACAAGGACGTCGGCGTTGCGGAGGTGTCCAATCGTCTCGCGCGTGGGGTCGCCGGAAAAGGCATGCAGCTCGATGCCGGAAAGCTCGTCCCGCCTGGCGGGATCGCGCACCGTGCCGGCGACGTGCGAGAAGGTGCCGCCGAACTTGCGGACGAAGTGCCGGGCACTATAGCCAAGGCCAAGGATGAACAGCCGCATGCGTCTCCCGTGCCGATGAAGGTTCCAACCGCATCACCGCGCGCTTCCGCTCATAAGGGATTTTTGGGTCCGGCAAAAGATATTGCGATTTTACTCGCCCGCCAGCGCAAGCGATGGTCGCCCGTCACAGGGACGTCATGGGCGGAGCGTCGATCATGCAGGTCAGGGCGGCCACCATCGCGCGGTCCAGCGCCGCAGAGCTGATCCGGCGCGCTGCCGCCCTGATCTTCGATGTCGACGGCACCCTGGCGGAAACCGAGGAACTGCATCGGCAGGCCTTCAACGAAGCGTTCATCCGCCGCGGCCTCGATTGGCACTGGGACCGTGCGATCTACAGGGAGCTGCTGCGGGTCACCGGCGGCAAGGAGCGCATCCGCGCCTACCAGGACGGGCGGCGGATCGCCTTGCCATTGTCGGACGCGGACATCGCCGCGCTCCATCGCATCAAGACCGCGCATTATGCCGAGCTGATCGAGACCGGCTGCTGCCCGTTGCGGCCGGGCGTGATGGATCTCGTCACAGCCGCGAAGGCCCGCGGCCAGCGGCTTGCGATCGCGACCACGACGTCGCACGGCAATATCGATGCGCTGCTGTCGCGGGCGCTGGGGAGCCGCTGGGCCGCGGATTTTGATGCGATTGTTGCCGGCGATGATGTCCGCCACAAGAAGCCGGCGCCGGACGTCTATCTGGAAGTCCTGGCGCGGCTGAAGCTGGATGCATCGGACTGCATCGCGATCGAGGATTCCGCCAATGGCCTGATCGCGGCCTCACGCGCGAATATTCCGGTTCTCATCACCCGCAGCATGTTCTTCCGGGACGATGATTTCAGCGAGGCGCGGGTGGTGCTGAATGATCTGTCGGAACTCGGGGTCCAAACAAAAAGCGAAAAACAACCCCATGCACAGTAGAACGTGCCGCCGGGCCTGGCGCGGTCAATGGACGCGGTGACTCGTTCTATCGTTCTCTGCCTGCTCGACAATCTGCGCAATCGGGCTCGACTGATGGTGAACCAGGCGCCAACCGTCGCCGACGCGGCGAAAATGGTTCGCGGCGGCCAAGGCGGTGCCGTCGACGATCTCGATGCAGAGCACACGGGCGCTGTCGCCGTCGACGATGGCCTGCGGTTCGGCACAAACGATCTGCGGTCGCTCCGGATTTTGCAGGATATCGCGCCAGCTTCCGATCACGGTGGCGCGGCCGATGATCGCCGGCCAGCCGGGATGGATGCAGGAGATGGCGTCGTCATCCGCCCACATCTGTTCCATGCCGTCGAAGTCGCCCCTCGAAAAGGCAGCGTAGAAGGCCGCGTTCGCGGCGATGACCTTGCTGTCGTTTGCCATGGCTCCCGGGTGAGGCAATGACAGGCAAAAATCAAGCGCGACTTCCGTTCGATTTTGCGTTCGTTCTGACCGCAGTGCAGCATGGCTGCCTGCTTTGTAGTCACGCCGCGACGAGCGTCTCCACCGCCTGCCGCGCACCCTTTGCATAGAGTTGGCCAAGCGCCGTGGTGACGGCCTCGCGCAGGCGCGGCTCGGCGCCCAGTGGTCCGAATACTTTTTCGACGCCGAGCAGTGCTGGCGCGAGTCGTTCAGCAACGGGGCCTGCTTCGCGCGCCTGCGCCGCGAACTCGCCGGCGAGCGGATCGCGCACGTCGATGGCGCGGCCCTGCTCGTCGAGCGCGGTGACGTAGCGCATCCAGCCGGCTACTGCGAGCGCATGCGTTGCGATCGGCAGGTTCTTGTGCAGGCGATCCTGCATCGCGCCGAGCAGGCGCTGCGGCAGCTTCTGCGAGCCGTCCATCGCGATCTGCCAGGTGCGGTGATGCAGCGCCGGATTGGCGAAGCGATTCAGCAGCGAGGCGCGATAGGCGGCAAGGTCGGTGCCTGATGGCATCGTCAGCGTCACCGCGGCCTCTTCCATCACCTGCGCGGCGAGGCGGGCGAAATGCGGATCGATCATGGTGTCGGCGATGGTCTCGTAGCCCGCGAGATAGCCGAGATAGGCCAGCGCGGAGTGGCTGGCATTGAGCAACCGCAGCTTCATCAGCTCGAACGGCTTGACGTCGGTGACGAGCTCGACGCCCGCGGCCGCAAGATCGGGCCGGCCCGCCGTAAAACGATCCTCCACCACCCATTGCGTGAACGGCTCGGTCATCACGGGCCATGCGTCGCGCAGGCCGAGCGCGGACGACACCGCGTCGCGGTCGGCATCGGTTGTTTCCGGCACGATGCGGTCGACCATGGTCGAGGGGAAGGCCGCGCCATCAGCGATCCACTTGCCGAGGTCCCTGGAACGAAGCGCCGCGAACTGCGTCACGATTCGCTGCACGGTGTGGCCGTTGGCGGCGAGGTTGTCGCAGCACAGCACGGTGAACGGCGCCAGTCCCTGCGCCCGCCGGCGCGCCAGTGCAGCCACGATGAAGCCGGGCGCCGAGCGCGGCGCGTCGAGATTGTTGAGATCGTGCACGACATCAGGATGCCGCTCGTCGAGATCGCCGGTCTGCGGCGTGTGGCAATAGCCCTTCTCGGTGACTGTCAGCGAGACGATGCGAATGGCGGGGTCGGCCATGCGTTCGACCAGCGCGGCCGGCTTCTCGCGCGCGACGACGCTGTCGAGCAGCGCGCCGACGACGCGGTGCTCGGTGCCTTCGGCGGCACGTATCGCGACCGTATAAAGATGATCCTGCGGGGCGAGGGCGTCGCGCGTCTCCGGACTGCGCAGGCTCGCGCCGACGATGCCCCAGGACATGCTGCCTGCGGCGAGGCAATCGTCGATGACGACGGCCTGATGGGCGCGATGAAACGCGCCGAGACCAAGATGCACGATGCCGGGCGTCACACGCGAACGGTCATAGGCCGGGCGGCGGATGGCCGGCGGCAGCCGGTCGAGATTGGCGTGGCCAAGGCGCGTTGAACCAGGGCGCATGGACGTCTCCCCTTTGCTTTGCCGCTGCTTGACATGGCGCCCGACCTCGGTCAATGCTCCGGTCAATTGGTAAGACCAATTTTCCAAAATTGGCGGACCGCGGGTCACGACGACCCCGCGGGACTTTTTCGGGGGAGGCCAGCGTGCCGCTGGAAGCTGTGGAGGCGAGACGGCTCTATCGCCAGGTCGCCGATCAATTGCGGAGCCTGATCGACAGCGGCGAGTACGCGGTCGGCAGCCGCTTGCCGACCGAGCGCGAACTCGCCGAGCAGCTCAAGGTGTCGCGGCCGACGGTGCGCGAAGCCCTGATCGCGCTCGAAGTCGAGGGCCGCGTCCGTATCCGCGTCGGTTCGGGCATCTACGTGATCGAGCCTGCTGCCCCGGCGATGGCCGTGCCTGCCGCCGCGGTCATCGAGGGCCCGTTCGAGCTGCTGCGAGCCCGCGAATTTCTCGAAAGCGCCATTGCCGAGCAGGCCGCGCGCGTGGCGACGAAGGACGATGTCGCCCGCATCGACGCGGCCCTCGACGCGATGGAGAATGTCGCGCATCCCGGCGAAGCCTCGATGGTCCATGACCGTGCGTTTCACGTCGCGATCGCCGGAAGCCTCGGCAATGCGGTTCTGGTGCGCGTGGTCGGCGAGCTGTTCGACCAGCGTCTCAATCCCTATTTCGCGCAGCTTGCGCATTATTTCGAGAGCCCGGGCACGTGGCGTACTGCGCTCGACGAGCATCGCGCCGTGCGCGACGCCATTGCGGCGCATGATCCGGACGCCGCGCGCGATGCCATGCGCGCTCATCTGGTGTGCTCTCAGGAGCGTTTCGCGCAGAATTTCGGCGTCGAGAGCGCAGCAGGATCGCCCGCGGGGCGAGTCCGGACGGCGGAAAATCAGGCAAATCAGGCAAAGCCGGCGAGAGCGCCGAAGACGCAGGCCAAAGGCGGCAGCGCGCGGCGACGATGAGATTGGGCGGCCCGTCTCCGCTTCGGAGCGGGCGAACAAGAAGCAGACTTTAGTCAGTGGAGGATAAGTCAGTGTTGAAGAAGATGACGATGGTACTGGCGACTTCGGTCGCGGCGATGTTTGCAACGGCCAATCCCGGTATGGCACAGACCAAGCTCAAATGGGCCCATGTCTACGAGACCTCGGAGCCGTTCCACACCGCCTCGGTCTGGGCCGCGCAGGAGATCGGCAAGCGCACCAACGGGCGCTACACGGTCGACGTCTATCCGGCCTCGCAGCTCGGCAAGGAAGCCGACATCAACCAGGGCCTCTCGCTCGGTTCGGTCGATATCATCATCTCCGGCTCGAGCTTCGCGGCCAAGAGCTTCCCGCCGATCGGCGTGACCTACTATCCCTACACTTTCCGCGATGCCGACCACCTCCTCGCTTATACCAAGAGCGACATCTTTAGGGAGCTCGCCAAGGGGTATGAGGACAAGAGCGGGCACCACATCGTCGCCGTGACCTATTACGGCGTGCGCCAGACCTCGTCGAACAAGCCGATCAAGACCTGCGCCGACCTCAAGGGCCTGAAGATGCGCGTGCCCGACGTTCCGGCTTACCTCGCGATGCCGCGCGCCTGCGGCGCCAACACCGCGCCGATCGCGTTCGCCGAAGTCTATCTCGCCCTCCAGAACGGCACCGTCGAGGCGCAGGAGAACCCGCTGACCACGATCGAGGCCAAGAAGTTCTACGAGGTGCAGAAGCACATCGTGCTGACCGGACACATCGTCGACCACCTCAACACGGTGGTGGCGGGCGCGCTCTGGAAGAAGCTCAGCGACGAGGACAAGAAGATATTCACCGACGTCGCGCAGGAAGCCGCCGCCAAGGCGACCGCGGAGATCAAGCAGAACGAGGCCAAGCTCGTCGCCTTCTTCAAGGAGAAGGGCCTGACCGTGACCGAGGTCGACAAGAACGAGTTCCGCGACATCGTGCTGAAGAACGTTCCGTTCGAGACCTTCGGCTATCGCAAGGCCGACTGGGAACGCATCCAGGCGGTGAAATAACTGGCGCCGGTCTCGCTGCGAGACCCTCATGGTGAGGAGCGCGAAGCGCGTCTCGAACCATGACGGCCCGGGTGTCACTCAGGTGTCGCCCGGGGCCATCCTTCGAGACGCTTGCTTCGCAAGCTCCTCAGGATGAGGGCGGAGCGAGGTGGTGCAGCAAGACTAAAATCGAGATTCCGGGTTCGGCTCGTCGAGCCGCCCCGGAAAGACGATCGAGACACTTGAGGAGTCCCCCCCATGTCCACCGCCGAAACGCACCGGCAGATCACCGCGGACGAGATTGCCCATACCTTCGAGGAGGAGTCGGCGCCGAAGGTCGATCTCGGGGTCTATGCCTTCGAGGACTGGGTGGCGCTGGCGATTTTCTGGGTGATGGCGCTTGCCGTCTTCCTCCAGTTCTTCACCCGCTACGTGCTCAATGACAGCTATGCCTGGACCGAGGAGATCGCGACCTACTGCCTGATCGGCGTCGTCTTCATCGGCTCCTCGATGTGCGTGCGGCTGTCGCGGCACATCCAGGTTGACCTGATCTATCGCTATGTGCCGCACCTCGCGGCGCGGGTGCTCTCGACCGTGATCGATCTGATCCGGATCGTCTTCTTCGGCTACGCCATCAAGCTGGTCTGGGTCTACATCCAGATCATCGGCGACGAGTCGATGACGACGATCAATCTTCCCAAGGACTACGTCTACTATGCCGTGCTGGCCGGCTTCGTGCTGATGTTCGCGCGATCGGTGCAGGTGGCGGTTCAACATCTGCGACAGGGCTACTCGATCCTCGAACGTCCCGGCGCCTACGACGGTTTTGAAGGATAAAGTCATGCTGCTGTTGCTTGGGGGCTTCCTCATCCTCATGTTGCTCGGCGTTCCCGTGGCGATTGCCATGGCCGCGTCGTCGCTGCTCTACATCCTGGTCAGCGGCGTGACGCCCGATGTCACGCTGGCGCAGCGCATGATCGCCGGCGTCGAGAGCTTTCCGCTGCTCGCCGTGCCGTTCTTCATCCTGGCCGGCAATCTCATGAACATCGCCGGCGTCACCGGCCGCATCTACAAATTCGCGGTCGCGCTGGTCGGCTGGATGCGCGGCGGTCTCGGCCACGTCAACATCATCGGCTCGGTGATCTTCTCCGGCATGTCCGGCACCGCGATCGCGGATGCCGCCGGCCTCGGCACCATCGAGATCAAGGCGATGAAGGACCACGGCTACTCCACGGAGTTTTCCGTCGGTGTCACCGCGGCCTCGGCGACGCTTGGACCCATCATTCCGCCGTCGCTGCCCTTCGTGATCTACGGTATGATGGCGAACGTATCGATCGGCGCACTGTTCCTGGCCGGCGTCATCCCGGGCATCGTCATGACGCTGCTGATGATGGGGACCGTGACCTATTTCGCCCGCAAGAACAAATGGGGCAGTGACACGCCGTTCTCCTGGCCGCAACTCGGCTCCGCCGGCCTCGAGATCGCCATCGTGCTGGCTTTCCCGATGGCGATCTGGCTGATGGTGCTTGCCGGCATGTCGGTCAACATGGCGGTGGTCATCGGCCTCGGCACGCTGCTGATCATCGACTGGTATTTCGACTTCTCGGCGGTGATGGCGCTGATGGCGCCGGTGATCCTGATCGGTGGCATGACGCTGGGCTGGTTCACCCCGACGGAGGCTGCCGTTGCCGCCGTAATCTGGTCGCTGTTCCTCGGCCTCGTCCGCTACCGCACCATGACGCTGAAGACGGTGGCGAAGGCGACCTTCGACACCATCGAGACCACCGCCTCGGTTCTGTTCATCGTCACGGCCGCCTCGATCTTCGCCTGGCTGCTCACGGTGTCGCAGGCAGCGCAGATGCTGTCGGACTGGATGCTCAGCATCACCCACAACAAATGGGTGTTCCTTGCGATGGTCAACGTCCTGATTCTGTTCGTCGGCTGCTTCATCGACACCACGGCGGCGATCACCATTCTGGTGCCGATCCTGCTGCCGATCGTGCTCAAGCTCGGCATCGATCCGATTCATTTCGGTCTGATCATGACGCTGAACCTGATGATCGGCCTGCTGCATCCGCCGCTCGGCATGGTGCTGTTCGTGCTTGCCCGCGTGGCCAAGCTCTCGGTCGAGCGCACGACGGTCGCGATCCTGCCCTGGCTGGTGCCGCTGATGCTCGCGCTGATCGCAATCACCTACATTCCCGAACTCACCCTCTGGCTGCCGAAATACATGGGACTTTCCAAATGACCTCGACCTCTCTCGCCGCAACACTGTTCGGCCCCGAAGATCTCCGCATGATCGAGCATCCGCTCGACAAGCTCGCCGACGGCATGGTGCGTATCCGCTTCGGTGCTGGCGGCATCTGCGGTTCCGACATGCATTACTTCCGTCATGCCCGCACCGGCGATTTCGTGGTGAAGTCGCCGCTGGTGCTCGGCCACGAGATCTCCGGCGAAGTCGTGGAGATATCGGGCTCCGCAGCGAACCTGAAAGTCGGCGACCGCGTCGCCGTCAACCCCTCGCGCTGGTGCGGCTATTGCGTCGCCTGCCGCGAGGGAAGGCCCAATCTCTGCGAGAACATCTACTTCATGGGCTCGGCATCGAAGACGCCGCACATGCAGGGCGGGTTCGCCAACTACTTCGACGCGATCCCGGCGCAGTGCGTGAAGATCCCGGACCACGTGTCCTATCAGGCCGCGGCGCTGGCCGAGCCGCTGGCGGTCTGCCTGCACGCGGTCGCGCGCGCCGGCAACATCGAGGGCAAGCGCGGCATCATCTTCGGTGCCGGCCCGATCGGACTTCTGACCATGCTCGCCGCGCACCGCGCCGGCATGGCCGATATCACGGTGGCGGATATCGCGCCGGCGCCGCTCGCCTTTGCGACGCGGCTTGGGGCTTCTCATGTCGAGAACGTCTCGGCAGGCGAGGAGGGTCTGAAGGCGCAGGCCTCATCGCGTCCTTACGATGTCGCGTTCGAAGTCTCGGGCACGGCTGCGGGCCTTGCGAGTGCGATCGGGATTGTGAGGCGCGGCGGCATCGTGGTGCAGATCGGCAATCTGCCGGGCGGCCAGATTCCGGTGCCGGCCAATGCGGCGATGGCGAAGGAGATCGACCTGCGCGGTTCGTTCCGCTTCGGGCTCGAATTCATGACGGCGGTGGAGCTGATCGGCGCCGGCAGCGTCGACGTGCTGTCGCTGGTCACGGCTGAACGGCCGCTGTCCACGGCGCCGGACGCGCTGCGGCTGGCGCTCGACCGCTCGCAGAGCGTCAAGGTCGTGCTGACCGCGAATTGATCGGAGACATCCATGATGCTGGAAGGATGGCGTTGGTACGGGCCCGATGATCCCGTCTCGCTCGACGATGTCAGGCAGGCCGGGGCGAGCGATATCGTCTCGGCGCTGCATCAGGTGCCGATCGGCGAGGCCTGGACGCGCAAGGCGGTCGAGGAGCGCAAGAACTTCATCGAGAACGGCCAGCCCGGCCGTTCGCAATTGACCTGGTCGGTGGTGGAATCGATTCCGATCCCCGACGACGTCAAGCGTCTCGGCGGCAAGGCGACGCAGTCGATCGAGGCGTGGATCGCGAGCCTGGAGGCGGTGGCCGCCTCAGGCATCAAGATCATCTGCTACAATTTCATGCCGGTGGTCGACTGGTGCCGCACCGACCTGGAATGGGAGCTGCCGAACGGCGCCCGCGCGATGCGCTTCGACCAGGACCGCTTTGCGGCGTTCGAGCTGCATATCCTGAAGCGCCCGGCCGCCGTGCAGGACTATTCGCCCGAGCAGCAGGCGCGCGCAAAAGCACTGTTCGACCAGATGAGCCAGGCGGATATCGACTATCTCGTCATGGTGATCGCCAGCGCGCTGCCGGGCTCGACTACCGAACCGATGACGATCCCGCAATTCCGCGACCGGCTGGAGACCTATCGCGAGATCACGCCAAAGATCCTGCGGCAGCATCTCGCCGAGTTCCTCGGCCGCGTTGCACCCGTCGCCGAGCAGCTCGGCGTGTCGCTGACGCTGCATCCCGACGATCCGCCGCGCCCGTTGTTCGGTCTGCCGCGGATCGCGTCCAGCGCCGATGATTATCAGGCGCTGTTCGATGCGGTGCCGTCGAAGGCCAACGGCATTTGCTTGTGCACGGGATCGCTCGGCGTGCGGCCTGAGAACAATCTCCCCGCGATGGCGGAGCGCTTCGGCCCGCGCATCGCCTTTGCGCATCTGCGCGCGACCAAGCGCGAGGCTGACGGCCTTTCATTCTACGAGTCCGATCATCTCGACGGCGACGTCGACATGGTCGCGGTGCTCAAGGCGCTCTTGAAGGAGAACGCGCGGCGTTCGCCCGACAAGAGAATCGTCTTCCGCCCCGATCACGGTCACCGCATGCTGGACGATCTCGCCGCCACCAAGCGCACCAATCCCGGCTACACCGCGATCGGCCGCCTCCGGGGCCTCGCCGAGCTGCGCGGTGCGATCCGGGCGATCGAGCATCGGTGACGGTGGTGCGGTGAGAGTCGCGGAAGCTTCAATAGCGTCATGGCCGGGCATGGCGCCGGCCACGGCGGCATGGCGCATGACGATCCGAACAGCGTGCTGCTCGAGCCCGGGAAGCGCGGCGAGGTGATCTGGCGCTTCCCGCAGGGCGGCACGCTCGAGATCTCCTGCAATGTGCCCGGCCACTCGGAATCCGGGATGGTGGGGCAGGTCAGGTTCGGACGCTGAGCGGGATGCGGGATCGCGGCGCCGCGGAAGGAGACATGACACCATGAGATTGACCGCAGCAGCGGTGGCGCTAGCCATCGCAGCTTTTGCGGGTCTGCCCGCGTTCGGGCAGACCTATGACCTCGTCCTCGAGGAGCGGACCGCGAACTTCACGGGCACGCCGCGGCCGGCGGTAGCCGTGAACGGCAGCCTGCCGGGACCGCTGCTCCGCCTGCGCGAGGGCGAGGAGGCGGTGATCCGGGTGACCAACAGGATGCGCCAGTCGAGTTCGATCCACTGGCACGGGCTGATCCTGCCGGCGGCGATGGACGGGGCGCCGGGGTTCAGCCCCGGCTTCGTCCGTGGCATCGCGCCCGGCGAGACCTTCGAGTACCGCTTCCCGGTCGTGCAGGCCGGCACCTACTGGTACCACGCGCACAACCTGGACCATGAGCAGCGCGGCCTCTACGCGCCGATCGTGATCGAGCCGCGGCAGCCGGAGCCCTTCCGCTACGACCGCGACTATGTGGTGCAGCTGTCCGAATGGACCGATACCAGCCCGGTCCGCGCCCTCGAGAACCTGAAGCGCGATCCGGGCTACTACAACTGGAACAAGCGGACCCTGGCGGGCCTTCTCCGCGACCTCAACCGCGCCCCGGACGGCGAGGCGCGCCGCGCCATCGTCCGCGACCGCGTCGAGTGGGGTGACATGCGCATGGACCCCACCGACATCGCCGACATCACCGGCGCGACCTACACCTACCTGGCGAACGGCATGCCGGCCGCGCGCCCGGCCAACCTGGTGTTCCGTCCCGGCGAGCGGGTGCGCCTGAGGTTCATCAACTCGGGCGCCATGACCTATTTCGACGTGCGCATCCCCGGCCTGAAGATGACGGTGGTGCAGTCGGACGGGAACAACGTGCAGCCCGTCGTGGTGGACGAGCTGCGGATCGCCGTCGCCGAGACCTACGACGTGATCGTCCAGCCGCGCGAGGACCGCGTCTACCAGGTGCTGGCAG
>LNAP01004035.1_pt1 | contig 30321 bp, 32 predicted proteins | sample 602601 | NCBI WGS metagenome assembly LNAP01 (sample SAMN02440304, study PRJNA202911) | soil metagenome | biome: Subtropical and temperate rainforests or woodlands; isolation source: soil samples (1 kg each in a 20% v/v slurry with milli Q water) were... ...
GCGTGATGTCGTCTTCCACGATGGGGCGGCGGAAGGCGCGCGGCAGGAATGCCTTCAGGATGTCGTGCGCGGCCTGCTCGTGCGTGACGCCTTTGCCTGGCCTCGCCACGAAGATCCGCTCCCGCGATTTATACTCGCGGCCTGCGAAATCCATGGCGTACTTCGCTGCCTGCATGTACTTTTCGGAGAGGAGCGGAGTGATGAAAAGCGTCTCGCCGGCGTTATCGAAGCCCTCGCCGCCGGCGCCCTCTGACGGGAACGGGCTTGCAAGATCCATCTGGATATCGAGAAGATCCTGGACCGTCGATCCGTACTCCTCGCGATTCATGCGCCGTGCGGGCGAAGGGCCGGGCATTGCGCCAGTCGAGCACGCGGCCGCTCGGACTGATTCGGTCGCGAACTTGAGGAACAACTCGCGCTGATCGACAGGAGGCGCGGGCAGTCCTCTTGGAGGCATTTCGCCATTACGGATACGCAGTGCGATCCGGTTCCAGCGCTCCGCTGCCGAGGCGATGGAGCCTGGCTCGGAGACCTGCGAGACATTGAATTTGCCGGCCGAAGATCCAACGTGGCAAGGCTGGCAGTACTGTTTCAGAAACTGTTGGGATTGGTCAAAAGTGTATTGCTGCGCCGCCAATGGTACTGCGGCGAGCGCCAAAAGCGCTAACCAGGGAAATCGCCGTGAAGCCATTGAACCAAAGTGTACCGCATTCTTTTGCGGATGGCGTCACCCATAATTAAAAGACTTCGTCCTGCGGGGAACACCCCTGGCTGGTGGTCGCCGAACTGGGCAGCCGCCAGGGCCAGCGAGAGGAGCGTATTTATCTCGCCGCCGAGCTCGATCCGGCCTTATTCGACAGCGTGCTGCGCGAACAAGTGAGCGTGCGCGAAGAGCTGGAATGGGACGAACGCGAAGGCGCACTCAAGGCCGAGCGGCAATGGCGAGTCGGTGAGCTGGTGCTTAACCGCGCGCCACTAAAAGACCTCGACGAGGCCACTCGCAGCCGTGCCTTGCTTGGCCTAGTGCGGCGTAAAGGCTTGGAGCTGCTGCCCTGGACCGCGGAACAGCGCCAGTGGCAGGCGCGCATCGCCTTGCTGCGCCGACTCGACCTGGCCCACGGCGACAGCAGCGAATGGCCCGATGTCAGCGACGCCGCCTTGTTGGCCGGCCTGGAAAAATGGCTGCAACCCTACCTCGGCAAAGTCACCCGCCTAAGCCACTTCGGCAATCTGGAATTGCACAATATGCTGCAAACCCTGTTGCCCTGGCCGCTGCCGCAACGCCTCGAAGAGCTGGCGCCCAAGGCCTTGGAAGTGCCCTCGGGCTCGCGTATTGGCATCGACTACAACGACGAGCCGCCCGTGCTCGCCGTGCGTATGCAAGAGCTGTTTGGTTTGGCGGATACGCCGCGTATTGCTGGCGGTAGACAGGTGGTGAAACTGCACCTGCTGTCACCGGGGCGCAAACCCGTGCAAGTCACCCAAGACCTGGCCAGCTTTTGGCGCAACACCTATGCCGAAGTGAAGAAGGAGCTCAAAGGCCGTTACCCGAAACACTATTGGCCGGATGATCCGTTGATTGCTGAACCGACCGCGCGAGCTAAACCCAGAAAGTAAGGTGGGCGAACCGACACATCCTTAGGTTTAGTCGTGTTTTTCCGGCAATAAAAACCGCGCTATCAGCGGCAAATGATCGGAGATGCGCAAGGTATCCACCTGCCGCACATTCGCCGCCACGCGCTCCAACATCGGGCTGTGGAAAAGGTAATCGAGGGTGCGATCCGGCCCGCTGACTTGCGGGTCGTTGGGGTAGTGGGTGTACCAGGCGGCTTGGTCTGGGCCACTGGCTTCTTGCAGGTTGGGGATCATCGGGTATTTGTTTGCCAGCACGTGCAGCTCGCTGTCAGGGGCGTACCAACTGCGCTGGCGTTCGGATAGGCGCTGGTATTGGCCGGGCGGTAGGAGGTTGAAGTCGCCGCCGATTATCCACGGGGTTTTCGCCGTATTCAGGGCCTGCAACTGCTGGTCGATCATTGCCACTTGCCGCTGCATGGTGTCATCGCCTTGGGCAAACGCATCGAGGTGGGTGTTGATCACGGCCAACTGACCGCCGCCACGAATCGGCAGGTAGTTGACCAATAACGCACGCTTGAGATTGAACTGGCGCGTCAGCGGATCGGCCGGCGGCGTCGGCAGTTGCAGGCGCTCAGCGCTGCTAATGCGGTAGCGGCTCAGGGTGCCGAGCTTCATCCCCACGCTGCCGCGAATTTTTGGGTGCGGCACAAACGAGGCCTTCCAATAAAACGCTTGGCTGCTGCACGGGTAAACGTCAGCCAGGCGCTCTTGTAGCAGCGCTAACTGGTTTTGGTAGTCGGTGGCTTTGGTGTTTTCGTGCAGCTCTTGCAGCAGGACGATATCGGGTTGTTCGTCGCGCAGAATTCGCACCACTTCGTCTAGGCTGTAAGCCAGGTCCGCGGCGGTTGGGCGGGTGTCTTTGCCACTGCCATCGGCCAGGTCGTACCAGAACACATAACGCTTGCCGGCCAGGTACTGGACGTTCCAGGTCATCACCTTGAGCGCCTGCCCAGGTTGCAGCGTGGCGGTGTTTACATCGCAGCTTAGCGGCGCGTCTTCACGGTCGGCCGGGTGCCAGGAAATGCTGTAAACCAGCACAGCCAGGGCAACCCCAAGCAGCACCACAAGCAACAGCAGTTTTTGTAAACGGAGCGTGCGATACAGCGTCATGGGCAGGCCAAATGGCTAAAGGGCGCGAGCCGGAGCATAACCGAGGGTGGGCTTTTAGCCCAAATGCGTGGTGGTTCTGGCGAATGTAATACGCGGCAGGTAGATTACGCCTCTTCGCTACGCCAAGGCCGCTCTACAGATTTTCGATAAAGGACGATAAATGCGTTGGTCACTGGTGTTGATCACCTTGCTGTGTCAGCTCGTCCTCGCCGACGACCGTGCGCCATTGCGGGTGATCACTGATCTTTGGCCGCCGTTTCGCATGGAAGATGCCCAGGGCAACCTTATCGGCCTGGACATCGATGTGCTCAACGAAATCGGCCGCCGCAGTGGTCTGCGTTTCGACATTCAGCGAGCGCCCTGGGCACGCGGCTTGGCTGACCTGCAGCAGGGCCGCGCCGACCTGATGATCGGCCTGGCGAAAACGCCCGACCGCGAGCAGTACATCGAATACCTGGCCAGCCCTTACTACGCCTGTGCACCGCGCTTCTACACGGCAGCCAACGCGGTCGAGCAGGTGCAAAGCTATGCCGATTTGCACGGCAAGCTAATTGGCTACGTCAACGAGTCGGTGTACTTCCAGCCGTTTGACGCGGACCGTAGCCTGGACAAACGCGGCGTCAATAACGAGCAGCAACTGTTGCAGATGTTATTGCGCGGGCGCCTCGCTGTAGTGATTGGTACCGACTGCCAGGTCGACTTCGAATTGCTGCAGCCAGGTTATGCGGGTGCCATCGCTAAGGCCCGCTACCAACCCGAGGCGCGTACGCAGTTGTTTATCGGTTTCTCCAAAGTGCGCGGGCAGTTGCGTGAGCAGACGCTGATTAACACCGCCCTGCGGCAGATGCTCGCTGAAGGTTGGATCAGCCGCCAGGCCAAGCATTATCAGGTGCAGCGTTGAGGCGGTTAGCTCGGCGCTAACTCAGGGTCGACGTAAATTTCATACAGCGACGTGTTTTCCCAGTAAGTCGCCTCGATTTTGTGGCCGTCCAGGTCGCGGACAAAACAGCCGTAATACTGCTCGCCATAATGTGGCCGCGGACCGGGCGGGCCATCCGCGCTGGCGCCGGCAGACAGCGCGGCGGCGTAGAAGGCGTCGACCGAGGTTTTGTCCTGGGCAACAAAGCCGATATGGCTGCCATTGCCAACGCTGGCCGGCTGACCGTCGATGGGCATCTGCACCCACAGCTCCGGGTACAGACGGCCATAAGCCACGGCGCCGGGGTGCTCCATCACCCGCTTGCAGCCCAGGGTGGCGAGCACACGGTCGTAGAAGACAATGGCGCGTTCGAAGTGATTAGTGCCGATTGAAACGTGCGACAAGATGCTGGGATTGGCATCGGTCATAGAGCTGGCTCCAGGGACAGGCGTCCCTGAATGCTAGCTGCAAATCAGCCGCGTGCCGTTTCGCCGCTGATAAGCATAAACAGGCGGAAGGTCACCACGCTGGCGAACAACTGCAAGAAGCCGTTGCCGCAATCGATGGCGAACATCAGCAGCTCATTGTCTTTGCCCGCCAGGTTGTAACTGAGCAAATCCAGGCTCCACAACGGCACCATCACGCACATCACACAGAGCAAAATGCGCGCGAAGTGGCCGCCGGTCAGGGTGAAGCTGTCGCGTATCGCTGCCAGCGGCGTCAGGCTGCGCAGCACCAACAGGTACTCGGAGAAGGCCAGTTTCACCATCACGTATAAACCGGGAATCACCATCAGGCTGATGCCCAGCATGATCAGCAAGGTACTCAACGCCGACAGCACGGCAAAACGTGGCCACAGCTTGAAGGTTAGCGCCAGCACATTGGCGATGCCTGGCTGCTCGCCGCTGCTGCGCGCGGCGAGAAAGATGATCAAGGCGCCGGTGTACAGCGGATAAAACAGCAGGCCGACAATAATGCTGTAGGCCGGTGAGGTGTCCGGCCCACTATTACTGGCGAGCACGTACTGGACCAGGCTTTCCAGCATGATCCATGGCAGGCACAGCGTGGCGATGGTGGCCAGGTTGCGGGTGAAGAAAAACCAGGCGTCGCGGATTACGGGCAAAGGATTCATTAACAGGCGCCACAGCAGCAAAAGCGAGGGCGCCACTTTAGCTGAAGGGCTGCTGCGCTCCAACGAACGAATTGTGGCGACCGGTTAGCACAATGCTGCGGCTATTTATGACCACCTGATGGCATACTGCCCTCACTTTGGCCGCCCAAGGAGTCAGGCTGGTGACAAGAATTGCCGTGTTCGCCGATGTGCAGAACCTTTATTACACCGTGCGTCAGGCCCATGGTTGCCACTTCAACTACGCCGCGCTGTGGGCCGATATCAGGTTGAGGCTTACGCCTATGCCATTGACCGCGGCGATGCCAAGCAGCAGCAGTTCCAGCAGATTCTGCGCAACCTCGGTTTTACGGTGAAACTCAAACCCTATATCCAGCGTAGCGACGGCTCGGCCAAAGGCGATTGGGATGTGGGCATCACCATCGACATCATGGACGCCGCCCAGCGCGTCGACAGCGTGGTGCTGGCCTCCGGTGACGGCGACTTCGATATGTTGCTGGACAAGGTGCGTAGCTACGGCACCGAGGCGGTGGCCTATGGCGTGCCGGGGCTGACGGCGCAATCGTTGGTGCGGGCGGCCACGCGTTATGTGCCGATTGAAGGTTCTCTGTTATTGCGCAATTGACCTAGGGACGTTGGGCGTAGGTTGGGTCGGTCCGCGGGCGGTGAGCCGAAGGCGAAGGCCGACGGGACCGATACGCAGCGTGCTGCGGACGCTTTGTTGGGCTTCGCTTCGCTCAACCCAACCTACGCTGTTACCCTCCCTGCGTTTAATTCCCTACGAGACCTCGACCCGTGGAACGCATTGCTGTCATCGACTTTGAAACCACCGGTATGTCGCCTGGCCAGAGCTGCCGCGCTACCGAGATTGCGGCGGTGATCGTGGAAGACGGGCGCATTGTCGGCCGTTATCAAAGCCTGATGAAAACCGGCGTGTGGGTGCCACCGTTTATCGAAAGCCTTACCCATGTTGCGCTCGGCGCCGCCGGCCGATGAGGTGATGCACGCGGTCGCCGAGTTTGTCGGCGATACGCCGCTGGTGGCGCATAACGCGTCGTTCGACCAGAAGTTCTGGGACGCCGAGCTCAGCCTGATCAAACGCCAGCGTGTGCAATCCTTCGCCTGTTCCATGCTGTTGGCCCGGCGTTTATTGCCCCATGCGCCCAACCATAAGCTCGGCACCCTCAATAGTTGGGCGCGCCTGCCGGTTACCGGCAAGGCTCACCGGGCCATGGCCGATGCGGAAATGGCCGCTAACCTCACCCTGTATATGGCCGGGCATTTGCGCGACACCCACGGTATTCAAACCATCTCCCACAGCCTGCTGTGCAAGCTGCAAAAAGTGCCGGCGAAGAAAATCGCCGAAGCCTTGCAGCTGGCGCGCCATGGTTGAGTAAGCGGTGAACAGGGTAAACTGCCGGCCTATTTGAAACGCCCCCCCGGGTTACCCACTGTGAGCCCCACATGACTTTCGCCACCCTTGGCCTGATCGAACCGTTACTGCGCGCTCTGCAAGAGCTCGAGTACAAAACCCCATCGCCGATTCAAGCCCAGGCCATTCCCGCTGTGCTGGCCGGCCGCGATCTGATGGCCGCCGCCCAGACCGGCACCGGCAAAACCGCTGGCTTTGCCTTGCCGCTGTTGCAGCGCTTGACCCTCGAGGGCCCAACAGTTGCCAGCAACTCAGTACGCGCGCTGGTGCTGTGCCCAACCCGTGAACTGGCCGAGCAAGTGCACGAAAGCATTCGCGTGTATGGCCAACACCTGCCGCTGAGCACCTACGCGGTGTATGGCGGCGTCAGCATCAACCCGCAAATGATGAAGCTGCGCAAGGGCGTCGACATTCTGGTCGCCACCCCAGGGCGCTTGCTCGACCTGTTCCGCCAGAACGCGGTGAAGTTCAACCAGCTGCAAACCCTGATTCTTGATGAAGCCGACCGCATGCTCGACCTCGGCTTCTCCGAAGAGCTGCGCGATATCTACGCCGCGCTGCCGAAAAAGCGCCAAACGCTGTTGTTCTCCGCGACCTTCTCCGACGCCATTCGCACCCTGGCCAGCAATACCCTGAATGACCCGCTCAGCATCGAAGTCAGCCCGCGCAATGTGGCGGCCAGCAGCGTCAAGCAGTGGATTATTCCGGTGGATAAAAAGCGCAAGCCGGAGCTGTTCAAACACCTTTTGAAAAAGCACCGCTGGGGCCAGGTGTTGGTCTTCGCCAAAACCCGCAATGGCGTCGACGAGCTGTGCGAAACCCTGCAAGCGCTGGGTGTGAACGCCGACGGCATCCACGGCGACAAGCCGCAAGCTACCCGCCAGCGCGCCCTTGACCGCTTTAAAAGCCGCGAGATTCAGATTCTGGTGGCCACTGATGTCGCCGCCCGTGGCCTGGACATCGACGACCTGCCACTGGTGGTTAACTTCGACCTGCCGATCGTTGCCGAAGACTATGTGCACCGCATCGGCCGCACCGGTCGAGCGGGCAACAGTGGCCAGGCGATCTCGCTGGTGTGTGCCGATGAAGTCAACCTGTTGTCGGCCATCGAAGTGCTAACCCGCCAGACCCTGCAGCGCAGTGAAGAGCAAGACTTCGAACCCGAGCACCGGGTGCCGATGACCGACCCGAGCGGGCAGGTACTGAAAAAACCGAAGAAGCCGAAAAAACCGAAAACCAGTGGCGGTGGCGGTAAGAAAACCTTGGGCAAATGGACTGAAAGCGTCGAGCCGCTGGAAGCGCCGGTGAAGGCCATTCGTAAAGTGCCGGTCTTTAACACCGGGCCGCGCAAGAAGAAGTAATCTGCGCCGCCTGGCTCCTACACAGAGCGCGTGATGCCGCTACGACGCGCTCTTGTGCACCGCCGCCTCGGTGGCGTCATAAATCACCACGCAAATATGCTCCACCTGCCCACTGCTGGCGGCCAGCGGTAGCAGGGTGACGTTCTGGTACATAAAGTCGACGCGGCCGGTGATGGGTTGGTAGTTCTTGAAGTGCACCAAGTACGGCCGCTGCTCCCACAAGCTAAAGGCGCGGGTGCCGAGGGTGACCACGGTGTCGACTTTGCGCCGAAACCAGTCCTCGTCAATCTCCTTGAACAGCGCAAACAACGACTTGCCTTGCACCTCATCCGGGCCCAGGCCTGAGTGGTTTTCCATAAAGCTGTTAAACACTTCCACGCGGTATTGGCGGTCGAGCACGATCACGCCGACGTCGATGCACTGCACGATATCCAGCAGCCAGTGAACCTCTTTAATGTCGATCTGCGCAGGCATAGGGCTGGGTCTCAGTTCATCAGGTAATTGATTTTGTACGTCAGGCGCTGGATCGAGTCTTCGGTAAATAGCAGCAATAGGTCGAAGTGCACATCGTGACCTTCCAGGCTGTAGCTGATCTCCACCGCCAAGGTTTTACGCCAGCGTTTTTGGTTAACCGTGATCAGGCTTTCGATCGAACTGTGCAAGCCGAGTAATTGCGGGTGGCCTTGGGAGAAGCGCACATCAATCTGCTCGGAAATACCGCTGAGGCAGGCACCGATCAGAATGCTGGCCAAGTCCAGCAGCATCTCCGACACCTCACGCTCATCTTTGGGCTGCCACTTGAACAACTTGCCGATATCAGTGATTTCCGAATCGTGAAACAGCAGCAGCGCCTCGCCGGCGATACCGTCACCGATAAAGCCTTGGCATAGCGCGCTAAAGCGTTCGCCGCGCTGGGCGTCGGCCAGGGTCATATGCAGCTCGCTGACCTCAAAGATGTTGACGCTCGGCACCGGCAACTCAACAAATACGCCCAGCACCTTGGCCAGTAAGGCGGCAGCGCGGCCCATGGCGACGTTGCTGATCTCACGCAGGGCATCGCGGAAATTCACCTTGAGCTCGAATTCCGGACGCAGCGGAATATCCGCAGGCTTGGCCGGTGCGCCCAGCAGGTTCAAGCGTTCGAGGGTTTGCCGGAGTATTTCCGGCTCGGCCGGTTTCTTGATAAAGGCCAGGGCGCCCAATTCCATCACCCGGCGCATGGCCTCTTCCTGCACATCGCCGGACACCACCACTACCTTGGCCGCCAGGCCTTCGGCGCGCAGGGCGGCGAGCACTTCATAGCCATCCATCACCGGCATGGTCAGGTCGAGTAGCACCACCTGGCCGAGGCCCTGGCGGATCGCCTGCATGGCCTCCTCGCCTTGGGTGGCCTGGGTGATGGATACCGGCCAATCCGCCGGTAAAGAGCGGATCAGCTGCTTGCGCGCCATCATGGAGTCGTCGCAGACCAACAGAGGAATCACTATCGCGTTACCACCATGACCAAAAGAATAAGCAGCCAGCCAATCAGCCAGCCAATGTGAGAGAGCATAGACCCCCGCGCTGGTTGACGCTCTGAGCAGGCAAGACGTTACCTCGAGTGACGTTTACTGGTGCCCCACGGGCCAGGCTGGTGCGTGTATGTACCAATTAAGTAGGGCATACCGCGCTGCTAGGTGCCTGGCGGGGTGTGGCGCAAATCCTGCATTCTTGTGCGCTATTCTGAACGCCTGGCTGAGCATCTATAGTCGAGGTTCCACCCACCTTTCTGCCCATAGACGCCTGCCATGCGCCACAAGGACCTGAAACACTGGACCAGCGGATTCGCCCATTTGCTTAACTTACCCAACGGCCGCCCGCGCTTATTGGGCTTGAGCCAGTGGTTGAAACAGATCTGCGCGGTCGACCATTTCGTGCTCTTCGTCTACGAGGGCAACCACCGGCCGCTGGCGCTGTTCGACACCTTTGCCGCCGACAAACGCAAAATCTACGTCGATGACTATCAGGTCGGGCCTTACCTGCTCGACCCCTTTTACCTCGCCTGCACCCGTAACCAGGCGCCCGGTTTGTGGCGTTTGCGTCAGTTTGCCCCGGACCATTTTTACTTGGGCGAGTACTACCTCAATTACTACCAACTCACCGGGTTGGCCGAGGAGGTGGCGTTTTTTGTCGATTTAGCCGATGGCGGCAAAGCGGTGTTGTCGCTGATGCGCAGCACCACCAGCCCGGCGTTTAGTCGCGATGAAGTGCAGATGCTCGAATGTGCCGAGGCAGTGGTGGCGCAGGTGGTGCGCGAAGCGTGGCAACAATGCCGGGTGCAGCCACGTTCGGCGCAGGATCTGGACCATAAAATTCGTGCGGCGTTTGACCAGTTTGGGGCCCATAGCCTGACCGCGCGGGAGCAGGAAATTGTCCAGCTTCTGCTGCGTGGGCACTCCAGTGCGTCGGTGGCGGGGCACCTGGAAATCAGCCCGGGAACGGTAAAAATTCACCGCAAAAATATCTACGCCAAATTGGGCATCGGCAGCCAGGCAGAGTTGCTGGGGCTGTTTATTCGCGAGCTTTCTGGTTCTGCAGGGAGCGAGGAGTTGATGCTCAGGACTGGGTCGTAACATACAACCCCCCCTATCCCCCAAGGGATATATACGCCCCCCACCCCCGTTGTTAGTTTCTGTGCACAGCACAAGAACCAGCGAAGGGGCGAGCGGTGAGCGATTCCAGCCAAGCATTCGACATTGAGTTCCGTCACGTGGTGAAGCGCTACGGCGCCACACCCGCCGTAAACGGCGTGAGCTTTCAAGTACGCCGTGGCGCTTTTCACTCTTTTCTCGGCAGCTCAGGCTGCGGCAAAACCACTACGCTGCGGATGATCGCCGGCTTCGAGCAGCCCTGCGAAGGCGAGGTGTTGCTGGCCGGTAAATCGGTGGCGGGCATCCCGGCGTTCCAGCGGCCGGTGAATATGGTGTTCCAGAGTTATGCCCTGTTCCCCCATCTGAGCGTGGCGGAAAACATAGCCTACGGCCTGCGCTACCAAAGCCCGCGCCCGGATAAAAAACAGCAGCGCCGCCTCGCTGACGAAGCCCTGGAGATGGTCCGCCTTAGTGGCTATGGCCAACGCAAACCGAGCGAACTCTCCGGCGGCCAACAGCAACGGGTGGCCCTGGCCCGCGCCCTGGTCAACAAGCCCACGGTGCTGCTGCTCGACGAACCCCTGGCCGCGCTGGACCGCAAACTACGCAAAGAAATGCAGTCCGAGCTGCTGCGTTTGCAGCGCGAAGTGGGCATCACCTTTGTGCTGGTGACCCACGACCAGGAAGAAGCGCTGTCGATGAGCGACAGCATCAGCGTGATGCAGAACGGCGTGATCGTGCAGACCGCCAGCCCCGAGCAACTCTACGAAACCCCGGCCAGCCGTTACGTGGCGGATTTTATCGGCGAGTCGAACTTGTTTAACGGCACGGTGCGCCGCGTTGAGGGCGATTCGGTGGTGTTGGAAACCGCCCATGGCCTGCAACTGACCAGCCCGCGTAGCCCCAGCGGCGCCGCCCTCAGCGCCCAGGTGGAAGGCTGTATTGCCGTGCGCCCGGAGCTGATCAGCATCGGCGCTGACAACACACCGCTGGCCCGCGAAGTAACCCTTAACGGCCAGGTGGAAGACCGTATCTACCTGGGCAACCTCACCGAATACCGAGTTCGTACCGAACCCTTTGGCATCGTCTGCGTACGCGTGCCTCGGGCGCGGGAACACCAGCAAGCCAGCTTTGAACACGGTGCTGCCGTGCAGATCGGCTGGGACCAGGCCAATGGCTTGGCGATGGGACTTTGATAGGCGCAGTTCGGCAGGTCCACAAATAACTAACCGACACGTTTTTAAATGGATAGCAAAGACTTCATCAAGACAATGCGTAGCTGGCAGAACGGTTCCATCACCCGCCGCGATTTCCTTGGCCGTACCGGCCTGGGCGTAGCCGCCGCTGTAGTCGCCAGCAATATGCCTGGCCTGCTCACCAGCTCCGCCTTCGCCGCCGAAAAAGGCGCCATCGGCGACCGTGTGGCCCTGGCCACCTGGCCCAATTACCACAACCCCGCCAACCTTGAAGCGTTCGCCAGCCAGACCGGCGCCAAGGTGCAGATGAGCGTGTTCGGTTCCAACGAAGAAATGCTCGCCAAGCTGCAAGCCGGTGGCAGCGGTTGGGACGTGTTTGTGCCGACCAACTACACCATCAGCACCTATGTGGAGCTGGGCCTGATCGAGCCGCTGGACCTGACGCGCCTGTCCAACTTCGACCCCAACGCGTACGAAAAACGCTTTATGGAGCAAGGCATCGTCAACGGCAAGGTGTACGCCGTGCCGAAAAACTGGGGCACCACCGGTTTTGTTTACGACAGCGACAAAATCAAAGGCAAGCCCGCCTCGTGGAAAGAGTTCTGGGAGCTGGCTAAAGGCCCGGCCACGGGCCGCGTGATGGTCCATGACTACCAACTGACCGCCATCGGCAACGCGCTGAAATCCTTCGGCTACAGCTTTAACTCCCTAGACGAAAAAGAGTTGGCCGCCGCCGAGAAGCTGCTGATCGAGGTGAAGCCGCACCTGTTCGCCATCAACTCCGACTACCAGCCCTCCATGCGCAGTGGCGATGCCTGGATGTCGATGTGCTGGACCGGCGACGGCTCGCAACTGCACCGCGACTTGCCCAACCTGCAATTCACCCTGGGCAAAGAAGGCGGCGAACTGTGGAGCGACTTCTTCGCCATTCCCAAAGACGCCGAACACCGCGACGCGGCGTACGCCTTTATCAACTTCCTGCTCAACCCGCAGGTGAACAAGCTCGAAGTAGAAGCTCACGGCTACCCAAGCGGTGACAAGCGTGTGGACGCCTTGCTGCCCAAAGAAATGCTCAACGACCCGATCATGTACCCGGCGGCGGAGCTATTGAGCACCTTGGAATTTGGTGCGGCGGCGACGTTGACGAGCCCGGTGCGGGCCGAATTGATGGCGCGTTTCAAAGCCGCGTAAGGGAGCTGCGTAGGTTGGGTTGAGCGCAGCGAAGCCCAGCAAGCCGGCCAAAGGCCGGCGCTTGTCGGTCGCCCATGTTGGGCTTCGCCTACGGCTCAACCCAACCTACGCCCCCGCAAAAAGCGCCAACAGAACAAGCAAGGACACCCCGATGAACATCGCCGTCACCGCCCCGCTGCCTGCGCTACAGGCGGCTGCGCCAGCCAGCCTGGGTCGCCGCATCACCTGGCTGCTGTTGTTGCCGTCCACCCTGTGGTTTGTGCTGCTGTTGCTGATGCCGCTGGTGGTCATTCTGGTTTTCAGCCTGGGTGAGCGCAGCGCGGTGGGTGGTTACACGCCGGCATTCACGTTGGCCAATTACTTGAACCTGGCGTCCCGCGCGGCGGCGTTCAGCAATACCTTGGTGCTTGCGCCCTTGGGTACGTTGGTGTGCCTGGTGGCCGCTTACCCGCTGGCGTACTTCCTCGCGGTCAAGGTGCAGCGCAACCGCTCACTGTTGCTGACCCTGGTGATCGTGCCGTTCTGGACCAGTTTTTTAATCCGCACCTACGCGTGGATTTTTATCCTCAGCGGCAAAGGCATTCCGGCGCTGCTGGCCAGCCTCGGCCTGGACGATGTGCGCCTGATCAACACCCCCACGGCGGTGCTGATCGGCATCGTCTACGGCTACTTGCCGCTGATGGTATTCCCCATCTATGTAAGCCTGGAAAAGCTCGACAAACGCCTGCTTGAAGCCTCCCACGACCTCGGTGCGGGTGCGTTTGAAACCTTTCGCCGCGTCACCCTGCCGCTCTCCGCGCCGGGGGTAATCACCGGGGTGATGCTGGTGTTTATCTTGCTGATGGGCGAGTTCCTGATTCCGGCCATTCTCGGTGGCGGCAAAGTGTTTTTTGTCGGCAACGCGCTGGTCGATCTGTTTCTGCAATCGCGCAATTGGCCGTTCGGCAGCGCGGTGGCCATGACCTTGGTGGCGATGATGCTGGCGATTATCGCGGTGTATCTAAAACTGGTGGCGCGCTACGGCGGCCGCCAGCAAGACGGGATGCTTTGAAATGAATGACAAGGCCCTGTTTCTGCGCAGCTACTCGACCTCGGTGTACCTGTTTTTGTATGCGCCTATCGCGCTGATCATGCTGTTTAGCTTTAACGCCGGGCGCAGTGGCCTGTCGTTTGAATGCTGCTCCACGCAGTGGTTTGGTAAGGCCTTTGGTAACCCGTTCATCATGGAGGCGCTGGGCAATAGCGCGCTGATTGCCTTGTGCTCCGCCTTGCTCGCCACCCTGTTTGGCACCCTGGCGGTTTTTGGTTTGCAGCGGGTAAGCGGGCGGGTGCGCATGGTCTTCGATGCGCTGACGTACTGCGCGATTATCGTACCCGGCATCGTCATAGGCATTGCCACGCTGATCGCCTTTATCACTCTGTTCGACCTGTTCAACCCGTTGCTGGCGGCGTTGGATATGGGCATCCCCAAACTGCGCATGGGCTTTTTTACTGTGGTGGCGGCGCACTCGCTGTTCACCATGGCGCTGGTGATGGTGATAGTCCGCACGCGCGTCGACGCGCTGGATAAAGCCCTGCTGGAAGCCTCGGCCGACCTCTATGCGCCGCCGCTGGAAACCTTCTGGCGAGTGATTCTGCCGCAGATTGCCCCCGCCATCCTGGCCGGGTTTCTGTTGGCGTTCACCTTTAGCTTTGACGATTTCATCATCGCGTTTTTTGTCGCGGGCTCCGAAACCACCTTGCCGATCTACATCTTTTCCTCGATCCGCCGTGGCATCACGCCGGAGATCAATGCCATATCCACCGTGATCATCCTCGCCTCCCTGGCGCTGCTGTTCACCTCCCGTTATCTGCAGGGCCGCCGAGCCGCCTAAGCCCGGCCGACCAAGGAGAGAACTATGCGCGATCAGCTGTATATCAACGGCCAGTGGGTAAACCCGGACCTGGGCGGTTATTTCGATACCCTCGACCCGGCAACCGAACAGGTGATTCAGCGCGTGCCAGCCGGCACCGAAGAGGACATCGACCACGCCGTGCGCGCCGCACGCCGCGCCTTCGATAACGGCTGGGGGCAAACCACCGGCGCCGAACGTGCCGAGTGGCTCGAGGCCTTGGCCACTGAGCTGGAAGGCCGCCAAGACGCCCTGGCCCTGCTGGAAGTGCGCGACAACGGCAAGCCGCTGCCCGAGGCGCAATGGGACATTGGCGATGCCATCGGCTGCTTCCGTTATTACGCCGAACTGGCCCGTGAACTGGACGGCCAGCAGAACGAACCCCTGGCGCTGCCGGACGAGCGTTTTCGCTGCCATATCCGCCGTGAGCCGATTGGTGTGGCCGGGCAGATTATTCCGTGGAATTACCCGTTGCTGATGGCCTCCTGGAAGGTCGCGCCGGCGTTGGCCGCAGGCGCCACGGTGGTGCTGAAACCGTCGGAGCTGACGCCGCTGACTGCCCTAGAGCTGGCCTCGGCTGCCGACAGAATTGGCCTGCCCGCCGGCGTGCTGAATATCGTCACCGGGCTTGGCGCCGATGCCGGCAGCCCGCTGAGCCAGCACCCACAGGTCGATAAATTAGCCTTTACCGGCAGCGTGCCGACCGGGGCGAAAATCATGGCGGCGGCGGCGGCCGACATCAAAAACATCAGCTTGGAGTTGGGCGGTAAGTCGGCGTTTATCGTGTTTGACGATGCCGATATCGAGGCTGCCGTGGAGTGGATTCTGTTCGGCATTTTTTGGAACCAGGGCCAGGTGTGCAGCGCCACGTCGCGCTTGCTGGTGCAGCAGGGTATTGCCAGTAAATTGCTCGATCGTTTGGTTGAGGCCACCCGCGCGATCACCATCGGCAGTGGGCTGGAGCAGGGCGTTTTGCTCGGCCCATTGGTTAGCAAAGGGCAACTGGAAAAAGTCATCGGCTTTGTTGAACAGGCCAAGCTGAGCGGCGCCAAATTGCTCACGGGCGGCAAGCGCCCAGCCCATCTCGACAAGGGCTACTTTATTGAGCCGACTATCTTCGACGAGCCGGCGGAGAACAGCATTATCTGGCGCGAAGAAGTGTTTGGGCCGCTGCTGTGCGTAAAGCGCTTTAACACCGAGCAAGACGCCATTCGCATGGCCAACGCCAGCCGCTTTGGCTTGGCTGGCGCGGTGATGAGCGCCGACCCGCAACGTGCCACGCGGGTAGCCAATGGACTGCGGGCGGGGATTGTTTGGGTTAACTGCTCACAGCCAACTTTCAACCAGGCGCCCTGGGGCGGGATGAAGCACAGTGGTATTGGCCGCGAGTTGGGGCGCTGGGGTTTGGATAATTATTTGGAAGTGAAGCAGGTCACCGAATACATCGGCACCGAGCCGTGGGGCTGGTATTTGAAATAAGGCGGCGCGCTGCAAGCCTGGTGGATCCCCAATCGTCGCACCGCTTTCTGCGTGCAGACGACGGGGATATGTCTGACTCCTCCGTCATCCCCGCGCAGGCGGGGATCCAGGTGCCGCGCTGTCGCGCAGTTATACCTACGCTCTCTCCATATAGCGGTGATCGGGCACCCCACGCAGGCTAGAAATCCGCTGCGCCACCACCTGAAAGCCCAAGCGCTCATACAAGGCTTGGGCCAGTGGATTCTCTGCCGACACATCCAGCGCCGCCTTCGGCCTTCCGCGCGCGTTACCCAGTTTCAGCAAGTAATCGATCAACTGCGTGCCAATCCCTTGGCCGGTCAAACCCGGTTGCACGCCCAAGTGCGCCAAATAATTCAGGCCCTTCTGCGGTGGCTTGATCAGGTGCTCCATCTGCAGGCCTCGACGCATCACCGCCACTGCTGTCAACGGCCCGTAGACGCGCAGGATCTGCCACGTCGCGGCGAGCATATTGCTCAGGTTGTTCTCTGCGTTGACCACCGTGCCGGTCACCACCACGCGCCCATCGAGTTCGCCGACCCAATGCTGGCGATGGCTAAATTGCCCGTGCGGGCTGACAAATACCGTGCGTAGAAAATCTTCGGCACGGGGGAAGACATAATCGAACGCGGCGGGCCCGGAGCTGTAAATCAGCGGTACGGCAAGGTCGACGTCATCGGGGCGAGCGGGGCGGAAGTGGAGGGGCATGGCGGCCTCGTGCGGGCATGAAGATGGGCGAATCTAGCACGATGGTTCCATATTGTTCCAAGGGCAATTTAGGCCAGCCGCTTGAGCACACCCAAACCGGCCGCCCTGCCGCTGGCGAAACAGGCGGTGAGTAGGTAGCCGCCGGTGGGCGCTTCCCAGTCGAGCATTTCGCCGGCGCAGAACACGCCGGGTAGGTGGTTGAGCATCAGACCGCTATCCAGCGCTTCAAACGGCACGCCGCCGGCGCTGCTGATGGCTTCGTCCAAGGGGCGGGTGCGCACCAGGGTCAGTGGCAACGCTTTGATTGCCTGAGCCAACAATTCTGGGTTGGTGAAGGTGGTGGCATCGGTGAGCTCGCGCAGCAGGCCGGCGCGTACTCCGTCGAGGCCGAGCGCGCTGCGCAGATGGTTGCTCAAGGATTTACTGCCGCGCGGTTTGTTGAGCAGGGCGAGCACCTGCTCGGGTTTTTTTTGCGGCAGCAGATCGAGGTGCACGGTGGCGCTGCCATCGCGGTTAATTGCGTCACGAATCGGCGCCGACAGGGCATACACCAGGCTGCCTTCCACGCCTTGCGCGGTCACCACAAATTCCCCCAGGCGCGGCGCTTGGCCCGGCAAGGCAATGGCTGAGGATTTCACCGGCGCACCGGCAAACTTGTCGCGAAAAACCGTGCTCCAGCCCGTCACTTCAAAGCCGCAATTGCTTGGCTGCAGGGGCTGTAAGGGCACCCCACGTTCAGCCAGCAATGCTTGCCAGGCACCATCGGAGCCCAGCCGCGCCCAACTGCCGCCGCCCAGGGCCAGCACCGTGGCGCGGGCTTCGACAGCCTGTTCGCCGTCGACACCGGCAATACGCAAATGCCCGTCAGCGTTCCAGCCCAACCAGCGCTGGCGGGTGTGGATAACTACACCGTGCTCGCGCAGGCGTTTTAGCCACGCGCGCAGCAGCGGCGCGGCTTTCATATCGGTGGGAAACACTCGGCCGGAGGTGCCGACAAAGGTGTCGATGCCCAGCCCATGAATCCACTCGCGCAGCTGTTCGGCATCGAAGCCTTGCAGCAGCTCGGCGATCTCGCCGGCCCGTGCGCCATAGCGGCGGATAAACGCCGGCTTGGCTTCGGCGTGGGTGATATTCATACCGCCCACACCAGCCAGCAGAAACTTGCGCCCCACCGAGGGCATGGCGTCAAACAGCTCAACCTTCACCCCGGCCAAGGCCAATACTTCGGCAGCCATCAGGCCAGCGGGGCCACCGCCAATAATGACGACAGGTAGGGAAGAGCGGGCGAGGGTGGGGTTCATGGTGGCGGGCTACGGCGATAGGTGGCGGCATTCTAACCCGAGCTGCCGCCAGGGGCCGCTACACTGAGTGGCGAACGCTAACTGCAAGGGATGAGCAATGACGGATGGCGCAACGCCCAAACCCTCGGCCAAGCTCGGGTTATTTCTGCTCTCGGGTGTGGTAATCGGCTCAATGATTGGCGGCGGCGGTTTTAACCTGCCGCAGAACATGGCGGTGCACGCCAGCCTCGGCGCCATTGCCATCGCCTGGTTGCTGACGATGGTGGGCATGTTTTTTCTCGCCAACTGTTTTCGCCTGCTTTCTTCTGCGCGCCCAGAGCTTACCGCCGGGATCTACGCCTATGCCCGCGAAGGCTTTGGTGATCTGGCCGGCTTTCAGGTGGCGTGGGGTTATTGGCTAAGCGCAGCCTTTGGCAACGTGGCGTTTGCCGTGTTGATTATGAAGTCGCTGGGCTATCTGTTTCCGGCCTTTGGCGACGGTACCAACTGGTTATCGGTTGGCGGTGCTTCGCTGCTGATCTGGGTGATGCACTTTACCGTGCTATTTGGCGTGCGCCGTGCGGCTCTGCTGGGCTCGATTGCCAGCGTGCTGAATGTCACCAGTTTGCTGGTGACCATCGCGATTATGGCGCTGATGGTTAAAGCCGACATGTTTGGTCTCGACCCGTGGGGCGTTGGCGAGAACCTCGGTAGCGTGCTCAAGCAGGTGGAAACCACCATGCTGGTGACGCTGTGGGTGTTTATCGGCATTGAGGGCGCGGTAGTGATGTCGGCACGGGCGCGCAAACCCGAGCTGGTGGGGCAGGCCACCTATATCGGCTTGGTGGTGTGCACGCTGCTGTATTTTCTGCTGTCGGCGCTGCCCTTCGGCTTTATGACCCAGCCGGAGTTGGCGGCGCTGGATGAGCCGGCAGCGGCCTATATTCTTGAGCGCTTGGTCGGCCGCTGGGGGGCAATCTTTGTCATCGTCTCGTTGCTGATTTCGCTGCTCAGCTGTTGGCTGGCGTGGACGATTCTGGTCGCCGAACTGCCGTTTGCTGGCGCCAAGGACGGCGTGTTTCCGCGCTTTCTGTCGCGGGAAAATCGCTTCAATTCGCCAGCACCGTCGCTGTGGTTATCCAGCGCGGTGATGCAGGTGATTGTGTTTGTGCTGCTGTTTGCCGAGAACGCCTGGATCTGGCTGATCAGCGTGACCGGGGTGATGATTTTGCCCGCTTACTTGGCCAGCACGGCCTACCTGTGGCGCTATGCGTTGAGCCACGCCTATATGCAAGAGCGCGGGCGGGCGCTGCGCAGTGGCGTGCTGGGCAGTGTCTATGCGCTGTGGTTGCTGTATGCGGCGGGGCCGCAGTTTTTGTTGATGTCGAGTTTGCTGTTTGTCGCGGGGTTACCGGTGTTTTATTTCGCGCATCGGCAGAATCGGCCGCATGCGCCGCTGTTCAGTCGTGCCGAAGGCGTTGCTGCGGCGGCATTGGTGGCGGTGGCAGGGATTGCGCTGTGGGCGTTTGTTACGGGGTTGGTGGAGTTAGGGTAGGGCAGGCCTGTATCTAGACAACTGTCTTTGCCAAGGTCGCAGCCGAGAGCAGCACTAACACGCTGCCAATCACCCGGTTCAAGCCCATCGGCTTGCGCCGAAACAATACCTGCCCCAGTACATTGCCGAGCAGCGCCGGCACCACCAGGCTGGCAGCCCGATGCAGATGCTCGATGCTCAACGCCTGCAACGCCCATAAACTGCCGAGCGCGACTACATCGCTGGCGGCAAAAAACACAATGGCTGTGCCGCGCACGCTGCCTGCCGACAACCCGCTGCGCAGCAAGTAAACCACTACCGGCGGGCCACCGGCCGAGGCCATGGCGGTGACCAAACCGGATACAAACCCCATCGGCAATGCCCAGTTGGTCGCCAGCGGTTTCGCCACCGCCGTCACCGGCCGAGGCACCAGCACCAATACCCCGCCGACCAAACACAACAGCGCCACCACCGGCGCCATCCACTGCGCCGGCAACCGTGCCAAGGCCAAAGAGCCCATCGGCACCGCCAACAGCATGCCGGCAATCAAGCGCAATCCCACGCCCCGGTGAACGCTTTTCGCCGCCGCCGGCCACAGGCTGACGCTGCACAGTAAATCCAGCAGCAATACCACGGGTATCGCCACCGCCGGTGGGCTGACGGTGAGCAGGCCCAGCGCCAGCACCATGGCAAAACCAAAACCGCTGTAGCCGCGCAGCACGCCGGCGGCAAAGGCCAGAATCAACAACATGTCAGGCATCCCCTGATGGTGGTGCGCTGACTTTACGGGGCGGCGAAGCGCCACTAAGAGGGCCAGATAAGCGCAGTGCTTGAGCCACCGACCGACAAATCTGCACCATTGTGATCATTTGCCAATAAAGCGCACCAAAACAGCGCGTACCTTCCGCCAAACCAAGGCGATGTGTCGATGGCAAAACCTGATCAATACGCCAACAAAGTGGCTTCATTTGCCATGCCGCGCTTATCTGCCGCACTAATACGGCGCAGAAGGCACGGCTATTGCTCTAGCCTGCGACAAGCCGAATTTGCCTAAGAGTCTGATGAACGCACCTGTCCCCTCTGCCTTGTTCACCCCCAGCTGGCACGCCGAGCTGGAGTTGGCTTATGCCCGCCAGGGTGACAGCACGCGCCCGGTGATGCGCCGCCATCAAGGCCCGCTGCGGGTGCAAAAGCATCTGTATGCCGAAGGCCCCGAGGTGTGTCAGCACATCATTGTTCACCCACCCGGCGGCATTGCCGGTGGCGACCGTTTGAATATCAACGTGCAGGTGCAGCAACAGGCCTGGGCGCAGCTCACCAGCCCCGGCGCAGCCAAGTGGTATCGGGCGGCGGGGCCTGCGTATCAGCAGGTGGATTTACAGGTGGCCGCTGGCGCCACGCTGGAATGGCTGCCGCAGGAAACCATCGTCTACTCCGCCGCCCAGGCCGAACTGACCACCCGTATTGAGCTGCAAGGCGATGCCAAGCTGTTGTACTGGGATATGGTTGCCCTCGGTCGTCCGGCAGCGGGCGAGCGTTTCGACAAGGGGCATTTCCAGTCGCATCTAGATATTCGTCGCGACGGCCAATTGCTTTGGCATGAACGTCAACGTGTAGTCGGTGGTGATGGTTTGCTCGACTCGCCTATCGGCCTCGACGGTAAAACGGTGTTCGCCACGCTGCTGGTCACCGGCGAGCTGCCTGGCGATTTACTCGAACACTGCCGCGAACTCTGTGCCGGGCCGCATGCCCGGGTGCGCGGCGATCTCAGCCAATTGCCGGGCCTGCTTGTGGCACGCTGTCTCGCTAACGAGGCGTTGCATGCGCGGGCCTGGCTGATCGACCTTTGGCGCTTGCTGCGTCCAGCCCTGTTGGGCCGTGATGCTGTACCGCCGCGAATCTGGAGTACCTGACCGATGGACCTGAGCCCACGCGAAAAAGACAAGATGCTGATCTTCACCGCCGGCCTGGTGGCCGAGCGCCGTTTGGCGCGCGGGGTAAAGCTCAACTATCCGGAAGCCATGGCCTATATTTCGGCGGCCCTGTTGGAAGGCGCGCGCGATGGCCGCACCGTCGCCGAGCTGATGCATTTCGGCACCACCCTGCTGAGCCGTGAGCAGGTGATGGAAGGCATCCCGGAAATGATTGCGGAAATTCAGATTGAAGCGACCTTTCCCGACGGTACAAAACTGGTGACCGTGCACCAGCCCATTGCCTAAGAACCGCCTGCATAAGAAGACCCACATGATTATTCGCGACGCCGTTTCGGCCGACCTGCCCGCCATCCGCGACATCTTTAACGACGCGGTCCTCAACACCACCGCGATCTGGATGGACGCCACCGTCGACCTCGCCAACCGCGAAAGCTGGTTTGCCGCCCGCGCCACGCAGGGCTACCCGATTCTGGTGGCCATTGATGAGGCCGATGCGGTGGTGGGCTATGCCTCGTACGGCGACTGGCGGCCGTTCGATGGCTTCTGCAATACCGTCGAACACTCGGTGTATGTGCGCAGCGACCAACGTGGCAAAGGCCTTGGCCCAGTCCTGATGCAAGCGCTGATCGAGCGCGCCAAAGCAGGTGGCAAACATGTGCTGGTGGCGGCCATCGAGAGCGGCAACGCGGCTTCGATTCGCCTGCACGAGCGCCTGGGTTTCATCACCACCGGGCAGATGCCACAGGTGGGCCGCAAGTTCGGCCGCTGGCTGGATTTGACCTTTATGCAACTGATCGTCACCCCTGAACGGAGCGCGCCATGATTCCCGGTGAATACCAGATCCAGCCTGGCGATATCGAACTTAACGTAGGCCGGCGCACCGCCACGGTAAACGTCGCCAACAGCGGCGACCGGCCGATTCAAGTGGGTTCGCATTTTCATTTTTTTGAAACCAACGACGCCCTCACCTTCGACCGCGCGGTTGCCCGTGGCATGCGCCTGAATATTCCTGCTGGCACAGCGGTGCGTTTTGAGCCGGGGCAATCGCGGGATGTGGAACTGGTTGAGTTGGTTGGCCATCGCCGGGTGTTTGGCTTTGCTGGGCGGGTGATGGGCGACCTTTAAAACCCTCTCCCCAGCCCTCTCCCGCAAGCGGGCAGAGGGGGCGTTAGAGATACGAACTCCGTTGAGCTCCCCTCGCCCACTTGTGGGAGAGGGGCTGGGGGTGAGGGCAAGGGATTACGCAGAAGCATTTCTGGGAAACCGATTATGAAAATCAGCAAGCAAGCCTACGCCGATATGTTCGGCCCCACCGTTGGCGACAAGGTGCGCCTGGCCGATACCGAGCTGTGGATTGAGGTGGAAAAAGACTTCACCACCTATGGCGATGAAGTGAAATTCGGTGGCGGCAAGGTGATTCGCGACGGCATGGGCCAGAGCCAATTGAATGCCGCCGATGTGGTCGATACGGTGATCACCAACGCGCTGATCATCGACCATTGGGGCATCGTCAAAGCCGATGTCGGTCTCAAGGGCGGGCGCATTGCCGCTATCGGTAAAGCCGGCAACCCGGATATTCAGCCGGACGTCACCATCGCCATCGGCGGCGCCACCGAAGTGATTGCTGGCGAAGGCATGATCCTTACGGCCGGCGGCATCGACACCCATATCCACTTCATCTGCCCGCAGCAGATCGAAGAAGCGCTTATGAGCGGCACCACCACCATGATTGGCGGCGGCACCGGGCCGGCCACTGGCACCTATGCCACCACCGTGACCCCTGGGCCGTGGCATATGGCGCGCATGCTGCAGGCCGCCGATGCGTTCCCGATGAATATTGGTTTTACCGGCAAGGGCAACGTCAGCCTGCCCGAGCCGTTGATTGAGCAAGTCAAAGCCGGCGCCATCGGCCTTAAGTTGCACGAAGACTGGGGCACCACGCCGGCGGCCATCGACAACTGCCTGAGTGTGGCCGACCAGTACGATGTGCAGGTGGCGATTCACACCGACACCCTGAACGAGTCGGGCTTTGTCGAAACCACCTTGGGCGCATTCAAGGGCCGCACTATTCACACCTACCACACCGAAGGTGCTGGTGGTGGTCATGCGCCGGACATTATCAAAGCGTGCAGCCTGCCCAACGTATTGCCCAGCTCGACCAACCCGACGCGGCCGTTCACGCGCAACACCATCGACGAACACCTGGACATGCTGATGGTTTGCCATCACCTCGACCCCAGCATTGCCGAAGACGTGGCCTTTGCCGAAAGCCGCATTCGCCGCGAAACCATTGCTGCCGAGGACATCCTGCATGACCTTGGTGCTTTTTCGATGATCAGCTCCGACAGCCAGGCCATGGGCCGCGTTGGCGAAGTGATCACGCGCTGCTGGCAGACCGCCGACAAGATGAAAAAACAGCGCGGCGCGTTGCCCGGCGATGGTGCCGGTAACGACAACTTCCGGGTGAAACGCTATATCGCCAAGTACACCATCAACCCGGCGATCACCCATGGCATCAGCCATGAAGTGGGCTCGATTGAAGTGGGCAAGTTTGCCGACCTGGTGCTCTGGCGCCCGGCGTTTTTCGGGGTGAAACCAACGCTGATTCTCAAGGGCGGAGCGATTGCCGCGAGCTTGATGGGCGATGCCAATGCCTCGATTCCCACGCCACAACCGGTGCACTACCGCCCCATGTTCGGCAGCTACGGCGGCATGTTGCACGCCACCAGCCTGACCTTTATCAGCCAGGCCGCGTTCGACCTTGGCGTGCCCGCACAGTTGGGGTTGAAAAAGCAGATTGCCGTGGTTAAAGGTTGCCGCAGCGTGCAGAAAAGCGACCTGATCCACAACGACTACACCCCACAGATCGACGTCGACCCACAGACCTACCAAGTAAAAGCCGATGGGCAATTGCTCTGGTGTGAGCCGGCGGATGAGCTGCCGATGGCGCAGCGGTATTTTCTGTTTTAACCCCAAGTCCCGCACCACCACCGTCGTCCCCGCGTAGGCGGCGGTCCGACGATTCGGGACCCAGGAGCGGAGATAGCCTAGCGAGCGGTATTTTCATGCTCGACTCTGGGTCCCCGCCTGCGCGGGGACGACGGGGTTTTGCCGGTTAGCCGCGGCTTAAGCGCAACAACGCGTGGCAATCGTCGGCATACCAATCGGCCAATTCTGGCCACAGGTTTTCCGGCACATTGACCAACACCGTATGCGTTCCAGCCGCGCGGCCGCTGTCCAGATCAAAGCGGTAGTCGCCGACCATCACCATCTCACCAGGTGCTACTTGCCATTGCTCGGCCAGGTGCAGCAAACCGCCGGGGTGGGGTTTGGGCGGGGCTTCGTCGCGGCCGAGAATATCCTCGGTGGCAAAACAATCACCTAAGCCAATCGCCTCCAGGGTCAGCAGCGCCAGCGAGTGAGCATTGCGGGTCAGAATGCCAAGCTGATGACCACGTTCGTGCAGCTCACGCACCAGTTCAATCGCGCCCGGCGCCGGCTGAGAATTCACCGCCAGTTCGCGTTCATGGTCCAGCAACCAGGCGTGTTTAGCCGCGGCTACGTCAGCGGGGAGGGCGGCGAGGTGGTGGAGAATGTCGTCTTCAGGCGGGATGTCCAACTCGCGGCGAATCGCGGCAAAGTCGTGCACGGCAATGGTCAGGGTGCCGTCCATATCGAACACCCAATGGCGAATCGGGGCCAGGCTCATCAGTGGTCTCCAGTCCATCAAACAGCGCTGGAGTATACGGCAGCACGTAGGGTGCGCTGCGCGCACCGGCACACCTTAGTAGCTCAAGGTCATTATCACGCTGTCTTGGTAACTCCCTGCCGGAACATTGTTCTGCGTGGGGTCTACCGCAGCATCAAAGGTGAAGTTCTGCGCCGTTCCCGTGCCCAGGTAAGTCATCGGTTGGGCGGCGTTCCAGATCACGGTGGTATTGGGTTGGTAGAGGTTGTAGTTCATCCGGTTGGCGCCGCTGGCCATGCGCCGCCAGGGCGCTGAGTAGTTGGCGCCATTGTCGAAGCTAACGCTGTAGCCCTCGTTGTTGGTGCAGGTAACGTTGACGGTTTGGGTGAACTTGGTGAACTGATTGACCAGCGCTTTGCTGCCGAAGTCGACGTCCAGGTTGGCGGTGTTGATCAGGCAGGATTTGGTCACCACCAGGGTCAGTGTGGCGCTGGTCAATACGCCTGTGCCGTAGTTGGTCGGTTCGGAGCAGAACACAATGGTCAGCACCGGCGCGCACGGCTGCACCACGCCCGGTGAGCGGTCCCAGGCGCAAGCACCCAGCACGCCGGAATCGCAGATGGCGTAATACCAGCGAAAACTTACCGTTCCGGTATAGGTGCCGGCCTGCACATTGGGGCCCATAGGAACGGTGAAATACAGCGCAATGGCATTGCCGCTGCCGCCCAGCGACAGCACCGTGAGGCCCGTGGCGGTGCCGGTGGCGCCATTCTGCAAGGGGGCGCCGTTTTGCGTGGTGCTGACCGTATAGGGGATTGAGTAGCCGCCATTGGTGAGGTTGAGGCTGGCAGTGTCGAGCATCAGGCGGATATAGGAGCCCGACAGTAATGACAGGCCGCCAGTACAGCTGATGCCCGCGGCGCCATAGTTGCCCACCGTGGTGGTGGGCAACGCCAGCGAACTGATGGTGCCCATGCTGACGTTGGTGGCCGAGGTGGTACACACGGCACTGGCCACCCCGCTGATGCTCAACAGCAGCAGACACAGCAACCATCGCCACGCGTGGCCGGCTGATCGCAGGCAGAGTCCTTGCGGCAACTGAGGCATGTTGCGCTCCTTGCTAGGGTTTCAACGGCAGGTCAATGGACCGACCAGGTTCACTTCGTCATCGGTTTTTTCCAGGGCAAAAGCCGCCCCGCACGGCTGGCCATCGGGCCGCGTCACGCGCAGTTGGTTTTGCGCGTTCAGGCCTTCGAGATACACCAGGCCATCCCAGCCGACGAAGGCGCGCAGTGGCGTACCGTCCACTGCCACGGGGGATCACCTCGCCACGGCTGTCGATCAGCACAATGCTGGCGGCGACCACCCGGTGCAGGTCGAAATTGAGTAACGCGCCGCTGCCTTGGTGCACGGCGATTCTGTTTTCCACTTGCGGCACGCGCATGTTGGCCGGCAAACCAAGCGGGTCGATTTCGTATTGGCCGCCGTAGTAGGACGGCACCGAGGGCACCAGCAGGTGGCCGTTTTTGTTGGTGTTGCCGACCAGCTGATGTTCGAAGTTCACCGGCACATCGCCCACGCCACTGGTGCTGATCAGCACAAAGGCATCGTCGACGCGGTTGCCGGGGAACACCTCACCATCCATGGCGATCAGCGAACCGGTGGCATCGCCCCACTTGGTCAGGCGCCCGTCGTCGCGGTACATGCCGCCCTGCACTTGGGCATAGGGCGTACGCCAGGTGACGTCGGCTTGCTCATAGGTGCTGCTGCCGGTGGCAAAGCCGAGGTTGTAGCCCACGCCACCGCTGGTGGGTGGCGTGCGCCCGTAGTTGACCCGTTCGCGAAACTTGCCTTGGGTATCGCGCTCGACGCTGGCGCTAAAGGTCGAGCGCATATCGAAGGGAATGATCAGTTGCATGACGGCCGAATACCCTTCGCCATCAAGGTCGCGGTTCATCGCCACGTACATGCTGCTGTTGCCCCACAGGCTGCGCGACCACGACAGGTTGATCAGGCGCGTGCGCTGGCCATCCATGGTTTCGCGATGCCGACATTGCCGAAATCGCCGGGGTTAAAGGAGAACGTTACCTGGTCAGAGGTTTTCGCCAGGGTCAGCTCGTCGCGGCCGTGGTCCAGGGCGCTGAGCATGCTGACGTCGACATAGCCTTTGCTGCGCTGCACGTGTTGCGCACCAAAGCCGAACTGGCGCGAGTAATAGCTGTAGCCGACGTTAACCTGCTGGCCGCTGCTGCCCTCATATTGGCTTTGCGCGACGGAGGGGCTGAGGGTGCCGAAATTGCCCAGGCCGATGGTCGCGCCCACGCCGCCCAGGCGCAGCTCTTCACCGATTTCGGCGTGGGTTTCGGCGGTGAAGTAGTCACTCAGGCCATAGCGGAAGGTGCCACTGCTGACCGAGGAGCCGTAGGAGAAATTCTCCAGCCCATAGTCCTCGCGTAATTTGCCCACCGACAGCGAGTAGTCGAAGAGGTCTTTTTGCAGCAGTGAGTTGGTGACATAGAACGGCACATCGGTGGCCACCTGGCGGCCCAACGCATCGGTGGTGACCACCGTGGCGCTACCGGCACCGCTGATATAGGGCACGTTGCTGACGGTGTAGGGACCGGGGTTGAGTCTGTCGCTGCTGACCTTGGCGTTGTTGATAAACAGGTCCACCGAAGTGGGCACGGCAGCCTCGCCGGTAAAGCGCGGCAGCGGGTAGGTGATCAGGTCCGGGCGCAAGGCAAAGTTACGCGACACCTGTACACCGCCCAGGCGCACGGCGCTGTTCCAGGTCAGCGCGCCGGTAATCAGGTCGCCGGCGATATAGCGGGTCATGGTGTCCTGGTTGTTGTAGCGCCAGTAGGTGTCGTAGCGCATATAGCCGTCCTGGTCGGCGCCCAGGTCGTTAAAGCTGTGACGGTAGATGCCGGTGTTACTCACCACACCGGCGCTGCCAAATACCCGCTGCTCGAAAAAGCTGCTGAGGTAGTGGCTGCCGTCATCGGTGTCGTTGTAATAGGCGTCGTAGTTAAACAGCAAACCAAACGAACTTTCGGCCGGCACGTTGGCGGTGATCGAGCGCGTACCGACCTGCTGGCTCGGTAGCCAGTCGCTGGGCAGCACCAGCTTCAGACGCTGCAACGCTTGGTCATAGCTAAATTGCACACCGGCGATTGCATCCAGCGCCAGCTCACCGCTGCTGCCTTCTGGCAGGCGCACACCGACGGCGCGCAAGTCTTCGCTGTCGACAAAATAGCGCTCGCCTTGCACGTTCACCTGCACCACACGATCACTGGGTAGCTCATTGACGACCAACTCCAGATAAAGCGAATACTGCCCGGCGGCCGTGGTGTCAGCTGCTGCTTCAGGCACTGGCGGCACCGCCTCGACAGACCGCTCAGGCCCTTGAACTGCCGCCGCAGGCGGAGCAGCTAGCACCGGCACCGGCGCCACATTCGCAGGCAGCGTTGGCGCTGAAGCGGGTGCAGCCATTTGCCCGGCGGCCAAGGCATCGCGCAGAGGCCCCGGCATCGGCTTCGCTGGCGCGCTGTCGGCCTCGGCCACCATCGCGGTGGGTGGCGACGCCACGGCCGACGGCGCTGCCGCCAGGGCATCACGCAATGGCCACGGCATCGGTTTATCGAACTCGGCGGCCAATAGCCTTGAGCCCGCGCCAGGCAGCAATACCGCCAACAAGGTAAATGTCAGGTGAATGAAGCCGCCGCATCGCCTGGGTCGCGATTGCGTTTGCTCATCCCTGACGCTATGCACCAGAACGTCTCAGGCGTCAGTGCGGTGAAATGGGCTGGACATCGGCCAGCTCGTTTATGCGCGCCTCCAAGGCAAACGAGTCGCCCGCCACAGTGGCCGGCATTCGCGCGCCGGGCAAGACATAACCGAGCAAGCCCTCGGCGATCACCGTTTTCTTACCGCCCTGGTTGACCGCCACCGCGGCCAAACGGGCATGGGCCGGGCCTTGGTTGTTAAGCAGCAAGTAGCGCTTACCGCCTTCGCTCTGCACTTGAAAGCGCAGGTTCGGTTGCAGCAGTTGGATGCCCGGTTCAGGTTTGCTCGCCGCACTGGCCAAGGCCACGCCATCGCCAAAAACAAACAACGGCACCGAATAGCGCATTTGAAACTTCACCCCCAGGGCGGCATCGGTCTTGGCGTCTGGTGGCAAAAGTTCATCCACCAGTACGCGAAACGTCTGTTCCGTAGCCGCAGGGGCGGCCTGCATTCTCATCAGGCGGATCATCTGCCGCTTCCCTGGCTCGACGGTTACCGCGGGCGGGCTAGCCACCACAATGCGCTGGGCGCTGAGCTGATCGCTGTAATCGCTCTGCCCCCAGGCCAGCACCCGCACCTGCAAACTGATGGGCGCTTGCCCGCGATTCTCCAGCCACAACGCCGCCGCTTTTTGCGCACTTTCAATCTGCGGATTTATCGGCCAGATCAACACCGAACTGGCGGCTGGCGAACAGCAACAGCAGGGCGAGGGTTGGCAGAATCCGGTAATGGCGCAGGTCACGCATAGGTAGCTCCTTTACTCAATTTATAGGTGGCGGATGCGGCTCAGTAAGTCACCGTCACCGTCACCGTATCGCTGTAGATCCCTGCAGACGGCATCGGTGTAACCGCAAACAAACGCGCAAATACCGGGTACGCCACGGTGGCGCTGCCGGCGGGAAAGGTCAGGCTTTTCACCGTGCCGCCGTTACTGCCATTGCCCCAAATGGTGGTGCCGGAATCTTGGTAGAGCTGGTAACGCAAGGTCTCGGCGCCCTTGATCAAAAAGCGCCCGGAGGCAATGTTGCTGGTGTTAAGGCCCGCGCTGAGGCCGATGGTCAGGGTGGTGCCGGGCGTGCACTGAAGCAGAATGGAACCAGCGCCGCTGCTGCTGGTGACATCGACATTGCTCGGCAGCAGGCTGACTTGGCCGAAGTTGATGCTGCCGTAGCTGGTCACATCGGCGGCGCCGGAACCCAGAATGCAGCCGTTAACGATGGCGGCTTTGACCAGAAAGGATTTGTTGATGGGGATTTCGTTGGTGCCGGTGTCGGCATGGCTAAAGACGCTGACCAGGCACAGCGCCAAGCCCTGAAGCAGTCGTGCCAAAAACCGCCCGTTCATTACCAACTCACGGTCACGGTGATGGTGTCGGTGTAGGTGCCCGGGGTGGGCGCGG
>LNAP01002723.1_pt1 | contig 30311 bp, 23 predicted proteins | sample 602601 | NCBI WGS metagenome assembly LNAP01 (sample SAMN02440304, study PRJNA202911) | soil metagenome | biome: Subtropical and temperate rainforests or woodlands; isolation source: soil samples (1 kg each in a 20% v/v slurry with milli Q water) were... ...
CGATCAGGTCGGACGCCAGCATCAGATTGTTCTGCATCTGATTCTCAAAAAATGAAAACCAGATGAGGGGGTCAAGCAGCAATTTAGAGAATTACATCAAGGACATGACGAATTAGGAGAACAGACCATGAAAGGTAGACCGACAACCGATCAATTTCTCAAGCAGTTGCAGATTATGGTTGATCAATTGCGTGATGAGATCAAGGGAGGAGCATACGCCGCAGGCATGAAATTGCCTTCGGAAAAGCAGTTGGCGGCCAGATTCGGACTTGGCAACAACTCGATCCGGAAAGGGCTGGATATGCTCGTTGCCGAAGGATTGATCGAGAAAATACCCCGAGTGGGGAACCGGATCAAGCCGGAAGGCGCAAGCCGCACGCCGGTTACGCTAACGCTGGTATGCATGTCTATTTCCAAGCTTAATCTCGAGCTTTCCGGACTACTTGCCGAATTCGGCAAGATGTACCCATGGATTACGTTCAAAATCAAACATCCGAACGCCATTCCGGAAATCGACGATCAAGGGAATATGGAGCCGTTCGATCTCATCATGATGAGTGATTTCCAATTTCGGCTGCTCGCCGAAGACGGCTACGCAAGCAAACTGGAAGCGCTTTCTGAAAATACGGATTTGTACCCGCAGCTTTCCAACCTGTTTTCTTATGACGGAACGCTTTACTTGCAGCCGCTCATTTTTTCTCCAATCGTGCTTTGCTACAACAAGGCGCACTTTCGCGAATGCGGCCTTGCAGAGCCGGATGGAAGCTGGACATGGAACGATCTGATGCGTAGCGCAGAGAAATTGTACGACGGTCGGGGTCGATACGCAGAAACTGGCCTGGGCGGCGGCGCAGCAAAGTGTGCTGATTGAATCCGGCGCGCAGTTTTTCTTTGGCCAGCATGTGCCGGCGAATTTTATGCGTTTGGGCTTTCATGCCATTGATGCGGAGCGCATCAGGCCGGGGATTCGGGTGTTGGGGGAGGTGTTGGAGCGGTTGTAGATCAGGATCAAAGGCCCCTCTCCCCTAGCCCCTCTCCCGCAAGCGGGCGAGGGGAACCCATCTCAGATCGACCTGCAATACGCCGTAAAGCCCCCGCTTGCTGGCGCCCCGGCTAGGTGAGAGGGCTGTGGAGAGGGCCTGCTTTACGCGTTACTCAAACCGGCGGCAACTTATCCACAACCGGTGCCACCGCCTTTTCAGCCTTGAGCAAATCGCGAATCTCAGTTAACAACACCACATCGGCGGTCGGCGCCGCTGGTTCTTTAGCCTGTTCTTTGTGCAACTTACTAATCGCCTTAACGCCCATAAAAATCGCGAAGGCGACGATTAGAAAGTCCAAGCAGGTCTGCAAGAACTTGCCATAGGCCAGCAGCACCGCCGGCTTATCGTCCACCGCCGCTTTTAGGGTGATCGCCAGGTCAGAAAAATCCACGCCGCCAATCAACAGCCCCAGCGGCGGCATAATCACATCACCTACAAACGACGAAACGATCTTGCCGAACGCTGCGCCAATGATGATCCCCACGGCCATGTCGACCACATTGCCTTTTACGGCAAACGCTTTGAAATCGTTAAGTAAGCTCATCGATGAAGTCCCTGCTGCTGATAGTGATGGTGGCCAGTGTAGAGCAGCGCTGGCGCCACTCCCAGTTTCAAGTGACCCGCTTGGGCGTTGGCTGTTCCCGGTTTTTGCCGCTGGTCTAGGCTGTAAGGGCTACCCCACCCACCGCGACAGGAGACGGCCTATGACCCTTGAACACCATCCGCTGCATAAGGAATTCCCCGAATTCGAGGGGGAGTTGCAACGGTTGCTGGGCCAGGACGCACACTTCAGCAAACTCGCAGCCGAGTATTCGGCCCTCGATAAACAGATTTTTCAGGTGGAAGACGGCCGCCACGCCATGGACGATATGGCGCTCAAGGCGCTGAAAAACGAGCGGGTGAGGCTCAAGCTGGACATTTCCAGGCAACTGCAACAGGCCGCGAGCAAAGGCTGAGACCTTGGCCACGGGCGCCGGTAGCTGAGCTATCATCGGCGCTTTTCGGCGAGGGGGTTGAGATGGCCAAGGCCAAACGTATGTACGGCTGCACCGAGTGCGGTGCGACCTTCCCCAAATGGGCCGGGCAGTGCGGCGAATGCGGTGCCTGGAACACCCTGGTTGAAAGCATGATTGAAGTCGGCAGCGAAACCGCTGCCAGCGGCCGTGCCGGTTGGGCTGGGCAGCAAGCGCAGCTAAAAACCCTGGCCGAAGTCAGCGTGGAAGAAATGCCGCGCTTTTCCACCGCCTCGGCCGAGCTGGACCGTGTGCTCGGTGGCGGTTTGGTCGATGGCTCGGTGGTGCTGATTGGCGGCGACCCCGGTATCGGCAAGTCGACGATCTTGCTGCAGACCCTGTGCAATATCGCCACGCGTATGCCAGCGCTGTATGTCACCGGCGAAGAATCGCAACAGCAAGTCGCCATGCGCGCCCGCCGCCTCGGTTTGCCGGAAGACAAACTCAAGGTGATGACCGAAACCTGCATCGAACAAATCATCGCCACCGCCAAAGTCGAAAAACCCAAGGTGATGGTGATCGACTCAATCCAGACCATCTTTACCGAGCAACTGCAGTCCGCCCCCGGTGGTGTCGCCCAGGTACGCGAGAGCGCGGCCCTGCTGGTGCGGTATGCCAAGCAGAGCGGCACGGCGATTTTCCTCGTCGGCCACGTCACCAAAGAGGGCGCCCTGGCCGGGCCGCGCGTGCTCGAACATATGGTCGACACCGTGCTGTATTTCGAGGGCGAGTCTGACGGCCGTTACCGCTTGCTGCGCGCGGTGAAAAACCGCTTTGGTGCGGTTAACGAGCTGGGTGTATTTGCCATGACCGACCGTGGCTTGAAGGAGGTGTCCAACCCCTCGGCGATCTTTCTCACCCGCGCCCAGGAAGAAGTGCCGGGCAGTGTGGTGATGGCCACCTGGGAAGGCACCCGGCCGATGCTGATCGAGGTGCAAGCCTTGGTCGACACCAGCCACTTGGCCAACCCACGCCGGGTGACCGTAGGCCTCGACCAGAATCGCCTGGCCATGCTGCTGGCGGTACTGCACCGCCACGGCGGCATTCCGACCCATGACCAAGATGTGTTTTTAAACGTGGTGGGCGGGGTCAAGGTGCTGGAAACGGCGTCGGACTTGGCGCTGATGGCGGCCGTGATGTCGAGCTTGCGTAACCGCCCGCTGCCCCATGACTTGCTGGTGTTTGGCGAGGTGGGGTTGTCGGGTGAAGTGCGCCCGGTGCCCAGTGGTCAGGAGCGCTTGAAAGAGGCCGGCAAGCACGGCTTTAAACGCGCCATCGTGCCCAAAGGCAACGCCCCGAAAGAGGCGCCAGCGGGGTTGCAGATTATTGCCGTGACGCGGCTGGAACAGGCGTTGGATGCGTTGTTCGAGTAAACGGCAATGGTCACGTAGGTTGGGTTGAGCCAAAGGCGAAGCCCAACAGGCCGGCCGGAGGCCGGCGCGTATCGGTTCTTGTGGCTCACCGAACGCGGAACGACCCAACCAGCGGGCGTCAGGCCTCGCCCAGCGAGGTCAGTTCGCGCTCGAGCAAATCCTCATCGCCCAAATTCAATTCCACCAAGCGGCGCAAATGGCTGACCGAGTCCAGGTCGATATGCCGGCATTCAAAGCCGAGCAAACCGCCTTCGTCGCGGGCCAGGGTGGCTTCCATACGTACATACACATCCGGGCTCAGGCGAATGCTGGCTTCGAACGATTCGCTGGCGTCGCCGCTCCAGTTATCCGGGCGCTTGGCCAGCAGGCCTTTAAGCGAAAGGTCGTGCAGTTCAACCGCCCAGCGCTGATCGCCCTGGGCGATCTCGGTGCTGGCGTCGAAGGCAATGCGCTGAAAGCGCCGACGCTCGTTGGTTGACTCACTCATGGGGTTTGCTCCAGTAGGCAGTGACTATCCGATTTTATCGGTTCAGTTCGGTTCAATGACTATAGCCAAGCATCGGCCGGCAGTTACTGTTCGGTTGGGCTAACTGTGATGCGCCGCCGTTTGCGCCAATATCCAGCCGCCAAGATGCCACCCACCAAGGCCAGGCCAAATAGCCAGCCTTGGTAAGGGCGCAGGGCTTTTCGTGCGGTCTCGAAGCGGTATTGCCACAGGCGCTGGCTGACGTGTTCGAAATCCGGCTCCTCACAGTTCTGACCAAAATTCGCGGAAAAGGGAACGATCGGGCCGTTATCCACGTAGCGCTGGTAATACTGCCGCGCCAAGGGGTAGTCGCTGAACAGAATCCAGCCAGTGGCGCGGCACAGGGTGGCGGCGTAGGCCTGGCTGGTGTGCGGCAATTGCTCGGCAGCCTGACTGGCGAGGTCGGCGGCAAGCCAGCGGTAGTGGTAGCGGTTGTTCGGCTTGGCCAGATTGGCGTTCTGCCGTTCGGCTTCGTCGGCACTGAGCAGCCCGCCTGCTTGCACTGTGGTGATGCGATCCAACGAGTACATGCCGGCAAACTGGAAGAAGTCCGGTGACATCTCGTAGCCCAGCAACTCCATGCCCTGTTTGCGCGCGATCTGTCCGGCTTGATACAGCGCTTGCGCGCGGCCGGTCGCCGTCCAGCGCGACTCGCCCTGCTCGCGGGCCTGGCCATAGGCGAGGGCGGCGGCTTGCAGTTCGGGGTAGTCGAAATAGGCGGGTGCTTCGTCGTAACGACCTTCACGCAGTAGGCGCCGCGCCAGCAACTGGCGTAACTGTGCAGCGATTGGCCGCGGCTGATAGCTACCGTCTTCGGCCTGCACGGTCGGCGCGACCGGCGGCACGTGGCGATCCACGTAGGTTTTCAGTTCGTCGAGGGTCAGCACCCGCTCGGCGACTTCGGCGGTGTCCGGCCAATAGATATAGCCGCTGCTATAGAGCGCTTCGAAGGCTTGCAAATAGTCGCCGCGCTCCAACGCCAGGATGGCGCTTTCGCCCTCAACCCGGCAGTGCGGTTGCACGGTCTCCTGGTTCCAGTTGCTATCGCGCCGTGAGCCCCAGCTTTCATTTTCCGGGAAGGCTTGTGCGGCCTTGGCATAGGCCGCTTGCGCCGCCGTCTTATCGCCAGCACGCAGGGCCAGCTTGGCGCGTAGCCACCAAGTCAGGCCGTTTTGCGGCGCATGCTCCAGCAAGGTTTGCGTGGCCGCATAGTCGCCATACTGATAACTCACCGCAGCCAAGCGATCGGCGTTGGCCACATTGGCGATGTCGCCGCGCTGTAAGAGCTGTACCAGTTTTTTCTCGCCGGCCGGTTGCCCTTCGTAGTCCCAACCGGAATGGCTGACCAGGTAGGCGGTAAGCAGTTGTTGCACCGGCAGTTGCTTCAGCAGCGGCGCCAGCTGCTCTTCGGGCATCTGTGCTAACTCGACCGCCAGCTGTTTAAGCGAGCTGAAACCGGTGGTGGAACCCAGCTGCAACTGGCTGGCATACAGCGCAATGGCGCCCGGCCAATTATCGGCATCCAGCTCCAGTCGGGCTTCTTCGCCGAGGCTGGCAATGCCCAACTCCATCGGGTCGCTGGCGCCGTCGAGGGCCAATTGCCGGGTCATGCGAAAGGCCTGTTTCGCTGCTTGAATATCAGCCTGCTGCGCCTGTTTGAGTTCGTCCTCCGACAGATCACCGTCGCGCGCAGCCTCCACCCCGCGGGCCAGACTGCGGCCCAGTGAGTAAGCCGCCCAGGTCGCCCGCCACTGGCGCTCGGCCGCAGGCAAGGCCAGCACCTTATGGAAGTAAGCTTGAGCGCTGGCATCGTCGCCCTGAGCAAAGGCCACTGCCCCGGCCGTATACAAGCGCAGCTCCGCCGGCAACTCGGCGCCCGCTTGTTCGACTGCCGCCGCGTCCGTGAGCTGGCGCAGTTCCTTAACCTTGGCCATCTGCTCAGGCGTCAGCCCCTGGGGTTCGGCGATCTCTATCTCTTCCAGATAACGACTCTGCTCGGCATCCCAGCGGCCGCCGAAGTCGTCGTTAGCCGCCGGCTTTAACGCCGGCACCTCAAGCGCCAAACGTCCCGCCTCAAACTTGAAATTACCCTCCGGCAACTCCGCCAGGCTTTGCCCGCGGTCGCCCAACAACCGCAGCTGAAAATCCGGCCCGCATGCCTGGGCAACGGGTGCCAGCAATGCAGCACTGATAGCGAAAGCAAGCAGATGACGGCGAGCGTTAGGGCGTGGCACGAAGTGCTCCAGAACAGGGAGTGGAGGGCGGCGAAGGTTAAGGCGTGGCATGTGATCTTCCTTGATCCAGCTGGCCGCAGCGCAGCCAGCCGACGGCCAGGCGTTGCCCGGCAGGTAGTTGGGTTGAGGTTGGGCGGGTGAATGTTATCGGGTTGTCCAGCGGTTGGTGCAGACGATAGCCGCCAATGGCATCGCCGGCTTCGCAGTCGGTAGCGGCAATGCTCAGTTGTTTGGGCAGGGCGGCGCTACGGTTGCCTGTGTTGATCAGGCTGAGCTCGCTGAGCGAGCCCCGCTGTTGGATGTCTATGTGAATATCGCCGCGCAATGGCTGGCCATGCACCACCGCCTGCAAGGTGGTGAGCGGCCAGGCGCGGCGGTCGCCGGGTAGGGGCAGGCGAAACCACAGCAGGCCTTGCAGATGATCAGGCGGCGAGTCCTTGAGTTGGTTAAGCAGGGCGGCAACCTGCTCCGGTTCGGCGGTTAATTCGCGCCGGGTGCCGCCCATGGGCAGGCTTACTTCGCTCTCAACCCACGGCGCGCCGCCAGCCGGGTTGTCCAGCAGCGCGATGCCATAGGCCGGCAGTGCCAGGTAGAAGGGTTTGCTGGTTTGCTCGGCGTAGGCCTTGGCCCATTGCAACGCCTGTTTGGGCGAGAACAGCCCCGCTTCTGGGCGGCTAACGGCATGCACTTGCAGCACGGAGCTATCCACCGTTTTTAACAGCGTTGGCAGAACAGGGCTGCTTAGCCAGGCGGGCAGGGCGGTAATGCTTAACCTCAGGTTGGCCGGTAATTCGTGGCGTAACTGCTGCAGCAGGTGTTGGTAGTCAGTGAGGCGCGAGCTGGCGCAGTCATGGTCAATTTCCACGCCCTGCACATTCAGCCCAGCCGCCTGCCAATCACCGAGCAATTGCTGCACCTGCTGGCGAATCGCCGGGCCGTCTAGTGTCGGCAGTTGCCCATCCAGGCGCACCACAGCAATCAGTGGGCGGCCATCGTTGCGCAGCAGGGTGGGGTCGATTCGTGCGGTTATCCAACCTTCCCTTGGGTGCGCCTGAGCGGCCAGCACGCGTAAGGTGGAGAAGTCGTTGCGGCTGGCGGCCAAGGCCTGCTGATGCGCCGGCAACCACTGCCGTTGCCAGATATACACCTGATTATCCAAGGGCGCGGGTGCCTGTTGTTCACAGCCAAGCAATGGCAGCAGTAGCAGTGGCAAGAGCAATAGATGGCGCCAAAAGCGCGGGGGGATGGCCACGGCGGGGAGGGCTCGAACAAGAGGTTCAGGTAGGTGTGCGGCAGCGCGCCATGGTGCATCACGGCAAGCGCTTTCGCGAGGGGGGCATTACCGCCGGGCGCAAATAAGTGTCGGTGGTTTGACAGGCGGTAGGGTGTCACCAAAGCTGCAGTAGCGTTGTAAAACAATTAACTGCGGAGTGCAGACCATGGATAAACGATTGCTTGGCAAGGTTTTGACAGTGGCGATTCTGGCTGCGACGAGTTTCGCCGCTCAGGCCGATCAGGCCGGCGGAGGGGGATGTGGTTGGGGCAATATGCTCTTCGAAGGACAGCGCGGTCTGGCCCCTCATTTACTGGCAACCACCACTAACGGCACCTCGGGTAACGCCACCTTTGGCCTCACATCCGGCACCAATGGCTGCGACTCTCACGTCAAACTCGGTTATGGCGGGCGCTCCATGCTGGCCATGAACGGCATGCTCGACTCCATCGCCGAAGATATGGCTCAAGGCCAGGGCGAAGCACTGGATGCTTACGCCACGCTGTTGGGTGTGGAAAAGGGCGACCGCGCGCATTTCGCTCAGGTAACTCACGCCAACTTCGATAGCATTTTCTCCAAGGCCGATGTCACCAGTGAACAGGTGCTGGCCAATACCCTCGATGTAATGAGCAAAGATGCGCAGTTGGCGCGCTATGCCAAGCAGCCGGCGTAACACCGGATCACTTTTTCACAGGCAAAAAAAGGGCTGGTCTTAACCAGCCCTTTTTAGTTTTAGCGCCAGGTTGCTGGCCCTGGATAAGTACACCCGCAAACTATTAACGAGGTGCTTATATAAAGCGCCGATGAACGCGTGCCTGCTGTTACTTACGTTGTAATGGCTCAAGCGTTATTGCGCGCTGCGCCAAATCCCCCCTCATTTCTTCGCGACTGTAACCCGGTTAGTAATACCCGCCTTGCGCGCTGACTATAAAGCCTTAGACCTGCATGCGAGAGCGGCTGGGTCGGCCTTCGCAAGGGAGTGTCTGTTGCTGGAAGTTGCAGCGGCGGTTATTGCTCGGGATACTTTCGTGGGCGCCGATTGCTTAGTCAGAACCGGCACTAAAGTTCCAAGTTGTGGCGTGTATTCCCGCGCGCTAGACCATCGTCGGATACCACCCGTCACAGAAACGTCTAAGCTCGAAAGGCCGCTTGTACGTCCATCCATTCGGAGTTTTCCATGAACAATAACAATAGCGTCTTACGCCACCTGCCCTGGGCAGCGCAGGTGCCTTGGGTGTCGTGGCGTTGCGCCGCGGTGAAGCGATTAATGCGTTGTGGATAGTCGTGGCCGCTGTGGCGCTCTATCTGGTTGCGTACCGCTACTACAGTCTGTTTATCGCCACTAAAGTGATGCAGCTGGACCCCAACCGTGCGACCCCCGCTGTATTGAATAACGATGGTCTGGACTATGTGCCGACCAACAAACACATCCTCTTCGGTCACCACTTTGCTGCCATTGCTGGCGCCGGTCCTCTGGTCGGCCCGGTGCTCGCCGCGCAGATGGGTTATCTGCCCGGCACGCTCTGGCTCATCGCGGGGGTGATTCTCGCCGGTGCCGTGCAGGACTTTATGGTGCTGTTTATTTCCACGCGCCGTAACGGCCGTTCGCTCGGCGAGCTGGTGCGCGAAGAAATGGGCCAGGTGCCCGGCACCATTGCGTTGTTTGGTGCATTCCTGATCATGATCATCATCCTCGCGGTGTTGGCGCTGATCGTGGTGAAAGCCTTGGCTTCCAGCCCGTGGGGCATGTTTACGGTGATGGCGACCATCCCGATTGCGATGCTGATGGGCCTGTACATGCGCTATGTACGCCCGGGCCGCATTGGTGAGATTTCCATCGTTGGTCTGGTGCTGTTGCTCGGTTCGATCTGGCTCGGTGGCCAAGTGGCTGCGAGCCCGGAATGGGCGCCGGTGTTTACCTTTAACGGTATTCAAATCACCTGGATGCTGATCGGTTACGGCGCTGTGGCATCGGTACTGCCGGTGTGGCTGCTGCTGGCGCCGCGTGACTACCTTTCCACCTTTCTGAAAATCGGCACCATCATCGCTCTGGCCATCGGCATTCTGGTGGTCAACCCTGACCTGAAGATGCCGGCGCTGACCCAGTTTATCGACGGCACGGGGCCGGTGTGGAAGGGCGGTCTGTTCCCGTTCCTGTTCATCACCATTGCCTGCGGTGCGGTATCGGGCTTCCATGCGCTGATCTCCTCCGGCACCACGCCGAAGCTGTTGGCCAGTGAATCCCATGCGCGCTATATCGGTTACGGCGGCATGCTGATGGAGTCCTTCGTGGCGATCATGGCCATGGTGGCTGCCTCGGTGATTGAGCCGGGCGTGTACTTCGCCATGAACAGCCCACCTGCTGTGGTGGGTGCAGACGTGGCGTCCGTGGCGGCAACCGTCAGCAGCTGGGGCTTTTTGATTACCCCCGAAGCGCTGGAAGCAACGGCCCGGGACATTGGTGAAACCACCATTCTTGCCCGTGCCGGTGGAGCGCCGACGCTAGCGGTGGGTATCGCACAGATCCTCCATCAGGTGCTGCCGGGTGAAAACACCATGGCCTTCTGGTACCACTTCGCGATTCTGTTTGAGGCGCTGTTTATCCTCACGGCGGTGGATGCCGGTACCCGAGCGGGGCGCTTTATGCTGCAAGACCTGCTCGGCAACTTTGTGCCGGCCTTGAAGAAAACCGACTCCTGGGTGGCCAATATCATCGCCACGGGCGGTTGTGTGGCGATGTGGGGCTGGCTGCTGTACCAAGGCGTGGTCGACCCTCTGGGCGGGATCAATACCTTGTGGCCGCTGTTCGGCATCTCCAACCAGATGCTCGCCGGTATCGCCCTGATGCTCGGCACCGTGGTGCTGATCAAAATGAAGCGCCAGCAGTACGCCTGGGTGACCATCATTCCGGCCACCTGGCTGCTGATTTGCACCACCACGGCCGGCCTGATCAAGCTGTTCGATAGCAACCCGGCGGTAGGCTTTGTCGCCCTGGGTCGCAAGTACAGTGATGCGGTGGCAGCCGGGCAAGTAATTGCCCCGGCCAAGGATGCGGAGCAAATGCAGCACGTGATCTTTAACGCCTACACCAACGCCACCCTCACGGTGCTGTTCCTGTTCGTGGTATTCAGCGTGCTGTTCTATGCCATCAAAGTGGGTCGCGCGGCGTGGGTAAGCCCACAGCGCACCGACAAAGAAACCCCGTTCGAACCTATCCCACACATTTAAGTGTGGTGCGGGCCGGTGTTACGCCGGCCCGCCTTATTGAGGACAGACCATGTTCAATGACCTGAGTCGCATGGGCAAATACCTGGGGCAGGCCGCGCGCATGCTGGTGGGCATGCCCCGTCGAGCACATGGGCAACAAACACCCGGACAAACCGGTGATGACCTACGAGGAGTTTTTCCGCGAACGTCAGGAAGCCCGCTACGGTGGTGGTAAAGGGCGGCCGATTCGCTGCTGCTGATGCCACCTGCCAGACCCTCGCGCCACGCTAGTCGTGGCGCTTTCTATTTGGGCGCCGCCACGGCGTCACTGTTCAGGATTTATGCATGAGCAACGCCCCCATTCCCGTCACCGTGCTCAGCGGTTTTCTCGGCGCTGGCAAAACCACCTTGCTGCGCCATATCCTCAAGGCCGAACACGGCCTGAAGATTGCGGTGATTGAAAACGAATTCAGCGACACGCCGATTGATGGCGAGTTGCTGGGCACCGAGCCGGTACAGGTCATGACCCTGGCCAACGGCTGCGTGTGCTGCTCCATTCATGTGGAACTGGAAAAGGCCCTGTACCTGCTGCTCGATCGCCTCGACAGCGGTGAACTGGCCTTCGACCGCCTGGTGATTGAATGCACCGGCTTGGCAGACCCTGCGCCCGTGGCGCAAACCTTCTTTGCCGATGAAGAACTGTGCGAGCGCTATGTGCTCGACGGCATCATCACTCTGGTGGACGCAGCCAACGCTGAGCGCCATTTAGCCGAACCTATTGCCCAGGCGCAGGTAGGTTTTGCCGACCGCATTTTGGTGAGCAAGCGCGACTTGGTTGACGACGCCCATTTCACCGCCCTGGAACAACGCCTGGCACGCATCAACCGCCGTGCGCCGATTCGAGTGGTTGAGCATGGGCGTATCGACCTGGCTGAGCTGCTCGATGTGCGCGGCTTTAATCTGAATGCCGATATCTCGCCGACCATCAGCTTGCGCCCATTAACACCGGCCAGCAGCCCGGACCGCATCGGCACCCTGGTGCTGAAAAGCGCCACGCCGCTGGATATCGACAAGCTCAGCGCCTTTATGGAAAGCCTGCTGGAAGAGCACGGCAATTCGCTGCTGCGTTACAAAGGCGTGCTGGATATCGCGGGCGACGAGCGCCGCATGGTGTTCCAAGGCGTGCTGCGTTTGTACGGGTTTGACTGGGACCGCGAGTGGGCCGAGGGCGATGTGCGTGAAAGCGTGATTGTGTTTATTGGCGATCAGTTGCCCGAAGAACAGATTCGCGCGGGTTTTGCTGAGGTGGCCGCCTAACGTTCCTGTGGGAAACCGTAGGTTGGGTTGAACCGAAGGTGAAGCCCAACAAACCGGCCGCAGGCCGGTGCGTATCGGTCCCACGTTGGGCTTCGGCCACAAAAAAGCCCGGCACATGGCCGGGCTTTTTACATCTGCAGAACCTTATTTACCGTAAACCGGCAACTTGGCGCAGATGGCTTTGACTTTCTCACGCACGGCGTCGATTACCGCTTCGTTGTTGAGGTCGGCAAGGATGTCGCAGATCCAGCCCGCCAGCTCGCGGCACTCGGCTTCTTTGAAACCGCGGGTGGTCACGGCCGGGCTACCAATACGCAGACCGGAGGTTACGAACGGCGATTTCGGATCGTTAGGTACCGAGTTCTTGTTCACGGTGATAAAGGCGCGACCCAGGGCGGCGTCGGCGTCTTTACCGGTGATCTCTTGCTTGATCAGCGAGAGCAGGAACAGGTGGTTTTCAGTACCGCCAGACACCACGTCAAAACCACGCTCAATAAACACACTGGCCATGGCCTGGGCGTTTTTTACCACTTGCTGCTGGTAGGTTTTGAACTCCGGCTGCAGGGCTTCTTTAAAGCAGATGGCCTTGGCAGCGATGACGTGTTCCAGCGGGCCGCCTTGGGCGCCTGGGAAGACCGCCGAGTTGAGCTTTTTCTCGATCTCGGCGTTGGCCTTGGCGAGAATCAGGCCGCCGCGTGGGCCGCGCAGGGTTTTGTGTGTGGTGGTGGTTACCACGTCAGCGAACGGCACTGGGTTGGGGTACACGCCTGCGGCAACCAGGCCGGCTACGTGGGCCATGTCGACGAACAGGTAAGCACCGACTTTGTCAGCAATGGCGCGGAAACGCGGGAAGTCGAGAATCTGCGAGTAGGCAGAGAAACCCGCCACGATCATTTTTGGCTTGTGCTCAACGGCCAGGCGCTCGACTTCGTCGTAGTCGATCAAGCCATTGCCGTCGATGCCGTACTGCACGGCGTTGTACAGCTTGCCTGACGAGCTCACGGTCGCGCCGTGGGTCAGGTGGCCGCCGTGGGCCAGGCTCATGCCGAGGATGGTGTCGCCTGCGTTGAGCAGGGCCAGGTACACAGCGCTGTTGGCTTGCGAACCGGCGTGCGGTTGCACGTTGGCGTAGTCAGCACCGAACAGCTCTTTGGCGCGGTCGATAGCCAGTTGCTCAACCACGTCGACGTATTCGCAGCCGCCGTAGTAGCGCTTGCCCGGGTAGCCTTCGGCGTACTTGTTGGTCAGTACCGAGCCTTGGGCTTCCATCACCGCTGGGCTGGTGTAGTTCTCCGAGGCGATCAGCTCGATGTGCTCTTCCTGGCGCTGAGCTTCTTGCTCCATGGCGGCGAAGAGTTCGGCGTCGTAATTGGCGATGGTGTTCGAGCGGCTAAACATGGCGGTCCCCTAAGAGTGAGCTGGGCAAGGTTTGATCAAGCGCTGGTGGGCTGCCCAGAACAGCAAAGGCTTGCCCGAAGAAGGCGCGGATTCTACCGGATTAGTCGTTAACTGGCACATGACGGTCGGTCATGTAGCGGGCGAGCGCGCCTCATTGTGCTCAAGAGGCGCGCGGTAGAGGGTTTAGCTGAGCATAAACAGCGCTGTACCGCTGAACTGTGCGGCCAATTGGTTGGCCGTCATCGGTCGGCCGAGCAGGTAACCCTGCACCTCATCGCAGCCGTGTTCACGGAGGAAGTCGAGCTGTTCCTGGGTTTCCACACCCTCGGCGATTACCGCCAGATTAAGGCTGTGGGCCATGGCGATAATGGCGCGGGCGATCTGCGCATCCTGTTCGCCGCTGGGCAGGCCGTCGACAAAGCTGCGGTCGATTTTCAGCACGTCGATGGGGAATTGTTTGAGGTAGTTGAGCGATGAATAACCGGTGCCGAAGTCGTCCACCGCAATGCTCAGGCCCAGCTGTTTAAAGCCCTTGAGCACTTGCATGGTTTCGTCGACATCGCGCATCAGGATGCTTTCGGTCAGTTCCAATTCCAGGCAGCTCGGGCTCAAGCCGCTGCTGTGCAAAATATGCGCAATGCGCTGGCCTAACTGGCCTTCGGCAAACTGTCGAGCAGAGAGGTTGACCGACACTTTTGGCACCCGCACGCCGGCGGCATGCCAGGCGTTCATCTGCCGGCACGACTCCACCAGCACCCAATCGCCAACGTCCACCACCAGGCCCAGCTCTTCCAGCACCGGAATAAACTCGTTCGGCGCAATCAGGCCGCGGCGCGGATGCTGCCAGCGCAGCAAGGCTTCGGCACCGATCAGGCGCTGGCCGTTGGCGCTGAATTGCGGTTGGTAATGCAATACAAACTGCTGCTGGTCGAGGGCATGGCGTAGGTCGCTTTCCAGCTCCAAGCGTTCCAGGGCGGTAGCGTTCATCGCGGCTTGGTAGAACTGGAAGTTGTTTTTACCGCGCTCCTTGGCGTGGTACATCGCGGTGTCGGCGTTCTTCATCAGCTGGCTGAGTTCGTCGCCGTCTTGCGGGCTTAGCGCGATGCCGATACTGGCGGTAACGAAGAACTCGCGGCCTTCAAGAATAAACGGCTGCGACAGGCTCAGCAGAATCTGTTCGGCCACATGAATGGCGCGGGTCAGCGCGCCGTCGCGGGTGTCGCGGGCTTGCAGCAGTAGGGTGAATTCGTCGCCGCCCATGCGCGCCACGGTGTCTTCCACTTCCACGCAGGCGGCCAGGCGCTGCGCCACGTCCTTGAGCATACGGTCGCCGGCGGCATGGCCGAGGGAGTCGTTGATCGGTTTGAAACGGTCGAGGTCGAGGAACATCAACACCACCCACTCCAGATGCCGTTCGGCATGCTGCAAGGCAGTGTGCAAGCGGTCCTGGAACAGCGTGCGGTTGGGCAGGTTGGTCAGCGCGTCGTAGTAAGCCAGGCGATGAATACGCTGCTCGCTGGCTTTGCGTTCGCTGATGTCGCTGAAGAAGCTGACGTAGCTAACCAGGTCGCCTTCATCATCATGCACGGCGGTAATGCCAACCCAGGCCGGGAAGTTTTCCCTAGTGCGGCGTTTGAGCCACACCTCGCCCTCCCAACTACCGTTCTTTGCCAGTTGGTTGAGGATATAGCCCTGATGGCTGCTCTGTTGGCGGTCGGCCATCAGCATGCCGGGCTGCTGGTCAAGCACTTGTGCGCTGCTGTAACCACTGACGCGGCAAAACGCTTCGTTGACCTGCACGATATAACCGGCCGGGTCGGTCACCAGAATGGCGGCGGTGGAATGTTCGAATACGGTGGCGGCCATGCGCAGGTCTTTTTCCGCACGGCGTTGCTGGCTGATATTGCGGCCAACGCCGAGCAAACCTTCGAAGCGCCCATCCTGGTCCCACATCAGCGTCATGCGCATTTCCGTGGGCAGTTTGTGCCCGTCGGCACGCACGCAATCAACCATAAACAGGCGGGTCGCCAATTGCTGGCGCAGGTCGCGCAGTTTTTGCGGGTCGTTCAGCGCCACGCGCACGCGCGCCAACAACTGATCAACATCTGCCAGCTGCCGTGGGTTGGCGGCCAACGGATGGAAGCCGTTGGCAATGATCCACTCCGGCGAGTAGCCGAACATTGCCAGCGCCGATGGGCTGACGTAGTCCAGGTGCAGGTTGCTGTTGGTGGTGAAAATAACGTCGCTGATGTTCTCGGCCAGCAAGCGATAGCGGCGCTCGTTTTTGCGCATCAGCTCGCTGGCTTCGATTTGTTCGGTCACGTCTTTCGCTACGCCGATCAGGCGGTGCACACGGCCATCTGCGGTGCGACTAAGGGCCTGTTCGCGGATGTCGAACCAATGCCAGGTGCCGTCGCGGTGGCGCCAGCGCAGGTGGCATTGCAGCAGCAAGCCATCGCTAACCACCTGCTGCAGATTGCGCATGCGCGCGTACTGCTCGGCGTCGTCTGGATGCAGCACCACTTCCCAGAAGTGCCCGGCCATGGCCTTGAGTTCTTTGCCGCTGTAGCCCAGTTGCTGGCCCAGGCGGTTATTGCTGAACAGCACCCGGCGGTCCGTCATGTCGTGCACATAGAGGGTGTCAGGCACAGCGCGTGCTACGTCGGACCAGAAACGCTCGCGTTCAATCAACGACAACTCAATGCGTTTGCGGCTGGTGATGTCGCTGATGCTGAGCGTGACCGCATGCAGGTCGGCACTTTGTTCGGGCAGGCGTAGCACCAGCCACAAATGGCGCTCGTGGCCCTGTGGCGTGACGATCTGGCTTTCCAGCTCAAGCTGGCGCTGCTTACTGAGCAGGGCGCCGATTAACTGATAGCGCACGCTCTCGGGCGTGATCGGGCCGACATCGACCAAGTGGTCCCATAACTGCTGGGTCGAGTCGACGCCGAGCATCTGCTGGCCAACCTGGTTGATTTCGGTGATGTGCAGGTGGTGCAGCAGCTCGTCGTGCAACTGCGGGTGGGTCTGCAGCCAGTGGTCGAGCTGGCCGAGGGTTTCGATCTGGTGAACGTGCAGGTAGGTCTGCAAATCAGCCAGGTCGAGCACGCAGTGGGCCACGCCGCTGCCTTCGAAAATATCCTGATAACGGCGTCGCGTGTCTTCAAGAACATGCAGCGCCAGTTGCTGTTCGGTGGTATCGCGCAGCACCCAGACGTGGCCTGGTTGGCTGTGTTCCTGGCCGTCTTTGAACACGCTGCGGGTAACGCTGAATACGCGCTGCTGCTGGTGCTGCTGCAGCTCAATACAGATCGGGCTGAAGTCGTCGTGCGCCTCGGTGTCGTGCATCAACGCCGGGTTAAGGCTGGGCAGTAGGTCCAGCAGGTGGCGCCCGCGTGCTTCTTGGCTGGAGAGGCCGAATAAATACGCAGCCTGTGGGTTGAGATAACGCACATGGCCAGTCACATCGGTAACCACCACACACTCTTCGATTGCCCCCAGCGCGGTAGCGGCATCGCGCAATTCGCGGCGCGAGGCGGTGGTCATTTCCCGCAGCCGATGTTGTTCACGTAGCAAACGTGTCAGCGCCAGCAGGGTGAGCAGGGCGCAAGCGATAAACAGCAGGAACTTGCCGGTGATCGCCGACAACAGCTCGGTCCAGGCCAGTTGCTTGTCCAGCACGCTGCGCATTACCAGATCGGTGCCCGGCAGCTCGGTGATGTTTACCGTGTTGGCCAGTTCAAAGGCACTGGCCGTGCGCAGTTGTTCATTGGCTGGCGCGGGTTGAGTTGCCAGCACGGTGTGATGTTGACGGTCTTCCAGTTGCCAACGGTGTTCGCTGCGGTAAAAGCGCTGGATGCTATCGCGCAGATGGCCCAGGCCAAAGCGTACGACCCAGAAGCCCGTCCCGCCGTTGTGGGCCAGCAAGGCATAGATTTGGCCTTCGCCTTCGGGATTGAACGCATATTGGTAGGTGCGCCCGCGGCCACGCTCGACCAGTTGGGCAATAAAGGCTTGGTCGGTCGCGTTCGCCAGCGAATCGGCCTGCGGCCGGCCGCTGCTATCCAGCCACAGCATGCTGGTGACGGAGGGGAACACATTGCGCAGGCTGTCTAACAAGTCGTCGATTTTTTCTGGCGCTGACGGTGGCGCGGTGTTCTGTTTGAGCAGGGCAATGGCCGCGTAAGCGCGCATCTCCACGCCCAGCGCCAAATGCTCGGCCTGTTGCTGGCTATATTCCTGCTCGCGCTTTTGGCGATGCTCTTCAGCCTGCTCCAGCTCGTGGTACAGCTGCCAGAACAGCAAGCCGAGCAGCACCACCACGAGCACGACCAAAGCGCCCTTGACCGAGTTCGGCAGGGTGGTGGCGAGTGAATCGCCGGGGGCGCGCTGGTGGGTGAACATTCGGGGCACGGGCAAGAGTCCTGCGCTGACGGCTTATATAGATGTAGCAGCTATAACACTGTGGACGTGGCTGCTGCCAAAAACGGCTAAGGATGCCTAGTTGTGTGGCGAAGTGCCAGCTATGCCGACGAGTGTCTGTTTGCCCTGCACGAGACATTCCGGTAGCTTTGCCGCACGCGCGTGACGCCCCCGCGGCAATTTGCCTAAGCGCAGTTCGCCTCGGCTTGGCGGCCGTCCAAGCAGTGACTAGGCTGACCTACTCACTGCCTGCGCATAAGTCCATCGGCTTGTGCCTCCTTTATCAAGACATCTCTCATAGAAGCTGGGTTCCTCATGGCTCAATACGTCTACACCATGCATCGGCTGGGCAAAGTAGTGCCGCCGAAGCGGGAAATCCTGAAAAACATTTCTCTGTCCTTTTTCCCTGGCGCCAAGATCGGCGTACTCGGCCTCAACGGTTCGGGTAAATCTACGTTGCTGAAAATCATGGCCGGCGTGGACACCGAGTTCAACGGTGAAGCCCGCCCCATGCCGGACTTGAACATCGGCTACCTGCCGCAAGAGCCGCAGTTGGACCCGGAAAAAACCGTACGCGAAGTGGTGGAAGAAGCCGTTAGCGTGATCAAAAACGCCCAGGCGCGCCTGGACCAGGTGTACGCCCTCTACGCCGAGCCGGACGCCGACTTTGACGCCCTGGCTGCCGAGCAAGGCAAGCTGGAAGCCATTCTGCAAGCCTCAGATGGTCATAACCTGGAGCGTCAACTGGAAGTCGCCGCCGACGCGCTGCGCCTGCCGGCTTGGGACGCGAAAGTGGTGCACCTCTCTGGTGGTGAAAAACGCCGCGTCGCCCTGTGCCGCCTGCTGCTCTCCGCGCCAGACATGCTGCTGCTGGATGAGCCAACCAACCACTTGGACGCCGACTCCGTCGCCTGGCTGGAGCACTTCCTCCACGACTTCCCCGGCACCGTGGTCGCCATCACGCACGACCGTTACTTCCTCGACAACGTTGCCGGCTGGATTCTCGAGCTCGACCGCGGCGCTGGCATTCCATACGAAGGCAACTACTCCGGTTGGCTGGAAGCCAAGTCCGACCGTTTGGCCGCTGAGTCCAAACAACAGTCGGCCCACGAAAAAGCCATGAAGGAAGAACTGGAATGGGTGCGCAAAGGCGCCAAAGCCCGCCAGTCGAAATCCAAGGCCCGTCTGCAACGCTTCGAAGAAATGCAATCGCAGGAATTCCAGAAGCGCAGCGAAACCAATGAAATCTACATTCCGGCCGGCCCGCGCCTGGGCGACAAAGTCATCGACTTCGTTAACGTCAGCAAGGGCTATGGCGATCGCGCGCTGATCGACAACCTGTCGTTCAGCATGCCCAAGGGCGCCATCGTCGGCGTGATCGGCGGTAACGGTGCCGGTAAGTCGACCCTGTTCCGCATGCTTATGGGTAAAGAAACGCCGGACTCGGGCAGCATCGAAGTCGGTGAAACCGTGAAGCTGGCCTGCGTTGACCAGAGCCGCGACGACCTCGACGGCAACAAGACCGTATGGGAAATGGTTTCCGATGGTTCCGACATGATCAAGATCGGCAACTACGAGGTGCCGTCGCGCACCTACGTCGGCCGCTTTAACTTCAAAGGCGGCGACCAGCAAAAGTTCGTTAAAGACCTTTCTGGTGGTGAGCGTGGCCGCTTGCACCTGGCGTTGACCCTGAAAGAGGGCGCCAACGTTCTGCTGCTCGACGAACCGTCCAACGACCTCGACGTCGAAACCCTGCGTTCTCTGGAAGAAGCGCTGCTCGACTTCCCGGGCGCCGCCATTGTGATCTCCCACGATCGGTGGTTCCTTGACCGCGTAGCGACGCACATCCTCGCCTACGAAGACGACTCGCAAGCGGTGTTCTTTGAAGGTAACTACACCGAATACGAAGCCGACCGCAAAAAACGCCTCGGCGACGCCGCCGCTCAGCCGCATCGGGTACGGCATAAAAAGTTGGCACAGTAAGAACACACAACGGAGCCCAAGTGGCTCCGTTTTTTTATCTGCAACGTTGCTCGCGAACCCTGCAAACGCGCGCAGTTTAGCGTCGTCCCCGTGAAGGGAGGCGGGTCACTCCCTCAAGCAGCGGGCAGCAAACGTTGTATGCGTTACCGCGAAACCATGACCCACGTCCAACTCTGACAATCTGTTCATCGCCCCGCGGCTTACCCCGCGCAACCCTTGGATATACTCCCGGCTCGTCTGGGCGGCTGGATCGTTTTTGCCAGCTCGCTGTCTGAGGCGATGGCGTGCCGCCGCTGGCACGATCGAGAGGGATCTACGCATGAGTCGCATCGCAACCAGTTTGGCCATGCTTCTATTGGGACTATTGGTACAGGGACACGCAATGGCATTTTCCAAGACGCTGTATCTGTTTTCCGAGGTGAACGGCATCGTTCTGCTCGACGGCAAGCCCGTGCAAGGGGTGGAAGTTACTCAGGAATACAACTGGCACTGGAAGGACGAGAAAGCCAGCAAGGTCGCTACCTCCGACGCCCAAGGGCGCTTCCATTTTCCAGTGGTTACCGGCAAGTCGTTGACTGCCGCCTTACCGCACCAACCGGTGATTGAGCAAACGTTGCGGCTGTCCTTTCAGGGCAAGCAGTACAAAGGCTGGTTGCACGGTAAAGACAACTACGACGACCGCGGTGAATTGAACGGCAAGCCGCTCAACCTGGTGTGCGATCTCAGTGATGAGCCGGTAGGCCATCCGGAAATCCGCAGTTTCGGTATTTGCGTGCTGCAAAAATAATCACGGTGTTAATAGCTCGGCTATTAGTCAATTCAGTGTTTCAGAGCCAGAAGGGAATCAGGTTTGAGTTCTTTATCTCCTAAACAAGCAGCCAGCGTCGCCTTTCACGTTTACTTCGCCAAAGACATGGGCTCGGGGGAAATGCTGGAGGATCGCGCCGCCGCTGAGGGCCTGGGCGGCCTGTTCGATTTTAAATCTGCTCAGCAGTCCGCGGGCACCAGCGGCGCCATTGTCCGCAAGACCACCGGTTTCACCTATGGCGCCGAAGGCGTGGGCACCCGCCAAGGCGAAGTGCTTTTGGCCTTTCGCGGCACGGATATCACCCAGGATTGGCTCACCGACGCCAACTGCGGGCTGCAGCAAGGCCCGAGTGCCTGGCCGGTGCACGCCGGTTTCAACGAAACCTTTAAATCCTTTCGCGACGACCTCGACCGTTTTATGCGCGGCCGTAAACCCACCACCATTCACTGTGTAGGCCATAGCTTGGGTGGCGCGCTAGCGTCATTGGCGGCGGACCATCTCAGTCAAGCTGGCGTGGGCGGCGTCAAGCTGTATACCTTTGGTGCGCCGCGGGTTGGGGTTGGCGGTTTCGCCCGTAACCTCACCAGTAAATTGGGTGTGGAAAATATCCACCGGGTTTACCACTTGGCCGACCCGGTCAGCATGATTCCGATTTTCCCCTTCGCCCATGCGCCCGATGACGGTCCGGTGTGCCAACTGCCGTGGGGCAGCTCGTTTGCCTTTGATGCGCACAAGATGGGCAACTACCGCACCTCCATCGGTGACGCGAGCTGGACGGGTCTGCGCCGCGTGCAGCAAACCACCCTGGAACGCGATGTGCAGGCCTGGCTGAAAAACGCTAACGGCAGCGTGTTAATGCTCTCGGCGACTTCGCTAATGATGATTTCCAAGGCCATGCAATACCTGATCGCCAAGGCCGTAGGCGTTGCTGCGGGCACCTTGGTAACTGCAGGCATGACCGTGCTCGATCAGATCGCCGGGCTGTTGGTTACCGGCGCGAATGCCTGCAAGGCAATTGGCGATTCGCTGAGTAGCCTGATCGTGCAGATTTTTCGCTTTCTCGGCCGGCCATTGCCTTCTGCGGCCAACCTGACTGTGGCGTTTCTGCGCTGGGTGTTGGAGCTGTTGAGCACCACGGTGATCAACCTGGCACGCCGCGCCATCGATGTTGGCATGCGCTTGTAACGGCTGGGGTTAGTGGGAGCGCAACGCCTTGGCCATGGCCTGGTCGGTGTCGTGGTCCCACTTTTCATCGCGGTCGCTGCTGCGCTGCTCTTGGTAGGCGCGCAGTTGTGCGCTTTCCATTTCGCTCTGGCATTGGCGGAAACCGTCACTCCAGCCTTCGGCGTATTGGGCGTCTTTTAAATAACGCGGCACATCCTTTTTAAAACCACCGGTAATCGCACCGGCGGCTTGCCGACCACTGCCGCAGCCATCGGTATAACCGGCAGCGAAGGGCTGTGGATAACCCTGGGCCACCAGGTATTCATAGCTGCTTTGGCAGGCAGCTAGCAGGGCCAGGATGGGGACTAACAACAGAAACGGGCGCACGGGAAAACTCCAGGTAGCGGGTGGAGAAAGTGTGCGCGGGCGTTTGTGAGAAAAACGTTAAATCGGCGTAAAGCCGGTGTTGGACGTGTTGGCCCTGGTTGTTGGGCTTCGCCTCAATAGTGATACCACTTGAGCTCCACGCTCACTTCATTCTCCGGCGCAGCCAACTGGCTAAACTCGCGCTTGGCCGAAAGGCGCACCCCCAGGTTTGTTGAAATCGCCCATTGCTGGTTAAGGCTCACACTGCGCCGCACTTCGCCGTTGCTGAAGTAATCGCCGCTGGCTTGCAGGCTCAGATTGCCCACCCGGTTATGCCAAAGTACGCCGGTGTTGAAGCCGGCGGCAGGTGTAATAAATGCGGCAAAATCGCTGTTGTGTTCGATGCGCGCGGTGCCGAGGGCGAAGGCCAAGGTGTCGTCATTCAGCGCCCAGGTGCCGCCGACGCCGCCATTCAAATGGCTGACCAAGCGCTCATCGCCATCCTTGCCCAACACCCGCTCCAGGCCACTTGCCACCTGCCACGACCAAGGTTGTAGCAGCTCGTTGCGCGGCGTTAGCGAGCGAATATTGGCCAGGTCCAGATTCTGTAATTGCCAATGGTTACCTTCGTACTGCCTCAGCTTGAGCTGCAGAATTTCAATCTGCGCGCCGAGGGGGAAGCCATACAGGTTGTCGTTAAGGTCGTGATACGCCATGCGCAGGCCGTACTCGGCAAAGGCGCGGTCGTCGCGGCTGCCAGCCCCCAGTTGCCAGGTGCGCGATTCATGGCCTTGTTCCGGCAAACCTGGGCGCTCTACTTCCAAGGGCGGCGGCGGGTTGCGATTAATGCTTTTTAGCAGCGCAAAACTGCGTTGCGCGCTGGTGCTGTCCCGTTCGCCGCTGGCGCTGCGGTATCGTTGCAGGCGAAAGGCGGTGTCTTGGATCAGAGCGCGGCGCTCGTTGGACAGCCCGAGAAAGTCGGGATGTTGCAGTTGCTCTTGGTCGTCCGCCAGTTTCAGTGCCCAGTGTTGTTCTGCGCTGCTCAGCGGTTTGGCGCGAGTCAGCAGCTCTCGTTCGCGTGATGGCCGGTAGTCGATGCTCCTCACCAGGCCTGCGTCTTTAACCGCGCGTACGGTGTCGGTGGGGATGGCGGTGATGGGGAATTGCTCGGTCAGCGTCAGGCCAGGGCGGGCAATCTCCAGCAGTTCTAGCAGGCGAAACGAGCAGTTTTCGTCGAAAAAGAAATAGTCGAAGCGGATCTGTTTGAGCTCCCACACATGCTCAACCATCCGTGCGGTTTCAGCCGGCGTGAGGTTCAGCCGGTACTCCCACAGGTCGCGGTTTTCCAGGCTGCGGTACTCCGCCAGTTTCTCCCGGTAGGGCACCAGGGAAAACAGTCCTGGGTAGCCGCCAGCCAAGCCTTTCCACGCATAAAGAATGCTGTTGTCCATCCCCTCGATATAGGCGCCGAAGTTCAGCGCGTAGCTGAGCAGGGCGGTGTTGTCGCTGTCGATATCGGCCTGGTCGATGCGCAGCAGGGTGTGGCCAAACATGGAGGAGGGGCTGTTTAGATAAGCGGCGGGAAATATCAGTACGGCGCTGTGTGGCGCGATATCGCTAAACCATTCGTTGAATTCCGTGCACGCGGGGGTTGGCAGGTCGTTGAGCTGCAACTGCTCGCGCAGCCAGCGCGTGCGCGCCGGGTAGACGCATTGTGCGTGTTCGTTGCCGCTGCTGACGGGCGCATAAATGGCTGTGAGGGTGGCAGCGAGTTCCGCATCCGGGTGGCTGTCGCCGTCTTTGGCAAGGAAGAATTTCGGGTCATCGACATAGCTGCGCCAGCCGCCGACCTTGCCGGTTTCATAGTGGTTCAGGGCAATCCAGTAAGGATCGAAGGCCAGCGCCTGCACACGTTCTTGAGGGACTAAGGAAGCGGCTTGAGCAACGCCGCCAAGGCATAAGGCCAGAGCGCATAAAGTCCGTTTCAAGAGGGTTGTTCTTCTTCTAAGGAGTGCAGGGAGCTTTGTAGTGACCGGGTTCCGTGTCAAGGCAACAACGCCTTGCCATACAGAATCGGCCGGCGCCAGAATGGCCGCGAACGATGACTGCCCATCTGAACTAAGGATTTTCGATGCCTGATCCCGTTGCCAATGGCCTGCGCTTGGCGCCCGACGCGCTAACCCGTCCCTTCGATCCTAGTCAGTTCAAATTCACCATTACCGACGATCTGGAACCCTTCCGTGGCGTGCTTGGCCAAGAGCGCGCGGTGGAAGCCTTGCAGTTTGGCGTGGCCATGCCGCGCCCCGGTTACAACGTGTTTGTCATGGGCGAGCCGGGCACTGGGCGCTTCTCCTTTGTTAAGCGTTATCTAAAAGCCGAGGGCAAACGCCTGGAAACGCCGTCGGACTGGGTGTACGTCAACCACTTCGACGAAACCCGCGAACCCCGTGCCCTGGAACTGCCGCCAGGCACCGCAACGGCGTTTATCGCCGCCATCGAAGCGTTGATCGACAACCTGATGGCCACCTTTCCGGCGGTGTTCGAACACCCGTCTTACCAGCAGAAGAAAAGCGCCATCGACCGCGCGTTTAACCAGCGTTATGACCGCGCTCTGGATGTGATCGAACGTCTGTCGCTGGAAAAAGAAATTGCCCTGTACCGCGACAGCACCAATATCGCCTTCACCCCAATGAAAGACGGCAAGGCGCTGGACGAAGCCGAGTTCGCGCAACTGCCAGAAGCCGAGCGCGAGCGTTATCACGCCGATATCTCAGCCCTGGAAGAGCGCCTCAACGAAGAGCTGGCCAGCCTGCCGCAATGGAAGCGCGAGTCGAGCAACCAACTGCGCCAGCTCAATGAAGAAACCATCACCTTGGGCCTGCAGCCGCTGCTGGGGCCGTTGTCGGAGAAGTACGCGGAAAACGCCGGCGTGTGCGCCTACCTGCAGGCCGTGCAGGTCAACCTGCTGAAAACCGTGGTCGAGCAGTTGGTGGATGTGGATAAGGTGGATGCCGAGGCGCGCAAGTTTCTGCAAGAGCAGTACTGCCCAAGCCTGGTCGTCGGTCATCACGCCAGCGGCGGCGCGCCGGTGGTATTCGAGTCGCACCCGACCTACGACAACCTGTTTGGCCGCATTGAATACAGCACCGATCAAGGCGCGCTTTACACCAGTTACCGGCAGCTGCGCCCTGGCGCCTTGCACCGTGCCAATGGCGGCTTTCTGGTGCTGGAAGCGGAGAAGATGCTCGGCGAGCCGTTCGTATGGGAAGCGCTCAAGCGCGCCCTGCATTCGCGCAAGTTGAAGATGGAATCGCCGCTGGGTGAGCTGGGGCGGTTGTCCACCGTCACCCTGACGCCGCAAGTTATTCCGCTAAACCTCAAGGTCATCATCATCGGTTCGCGCCAGCTGTATTACGCGTTGCAGGACAACGACCCGGACTTCCAAGAGATGTTTCGCGTGCTGGTGGACTTCGATGAAGACATTCCCCTGCACGACGACAGCCTGGAGCAGTTCGCCCAGTTGCTGAAAACCCGTACCTCGGAAGAGGGCATGGCGGCGCTGACCGCCGATGCCGTGGCCCGTCTGGCAACTTACAGCGCACGCCTGGCTGAGCATCAGGGGCGCTTATCGGCGCGCATTGGCGACCTGTTTCAACTGGTCAGCGAAGCGGACTTTATCCGCCAGTTGGCCAACGACACCGTGACCGATGCCGGCCATATCGAGCGCGCCTTAAAGGCCAAGGCCACGCGCACCGGGCGCGTGTCGGCGCGGATTCTCGATGACATGGTCGCCGGCATTATTCTGATCGACACGGCTGGCGCGGCGGTGGGCAAGTGCAATGGGCTGACGGTGCTGGAAGTGGGCGACTCGGCCTTTGGTCTGCCGGCGCGGATTTCGGCCACGGTGTATCCGGGCAGTAGCGGCATCGTCGACATTGAGCGTGAGGTAAACCTCGGCCAGCCGATTCACTCCAAGGGCGTGATGATTCTTACCGGCTACCTGGGCAGCCGTTATGCACAGGCGTATCCGCTGGCGATTTCGGCCTCTATCGCGCTGGAGCAGTCCTACGGTTACGTGGATGGCGACAGCGCTTCGTTGGGTGAGGTGTGCACGTTGATTTCGGCCTTGTCGCGCACACCGCTTAAGCAGTGCTTTGCGATCACAGGCTCGATCAACCAGTTTGGTGAGGTGCAGGCCGTCGGTGGCGTTAACGAAAAGATCGAAGGGTTCTTCCGGCTTTGTGAGGCTCGCGGTCTGACTGGCGAGCAGGGCGCCATCATTCCTCACGCCAACGTCGCCACCTTGATGCTTGATGAGCGGGTATTGCAGGCGGTACGTGCGGGGCTTTTTAACGTTTATGCCGTGCGTCAGGTTGATGAGGCTCTGGGGCTGCTGGTCGGTGAGCCGGCGGGCGCTGCTAACGAAGACGGCGAATTCCCCGAAGGCAGCGTTAACGCGCGGGTGGTTGAACGCTTGCGGGAGATTTCTGAAATCGGCCTTGAGGAAGAAGAAGACGAAAGCAGCGTGGAGGCCGAAGCCGCTGCGTTGCTGACCGGCAAAGCGGGGTCAAAAGCCGACGCCAAATGACGCTGTGACTGCTCGATGGCTGGTCAGTCATTGAGCAGTTTGCTCCCGGCCACGGCGGGTGGTGGCTGGGCCTGCTTGCCCACGGTCCATCCACAGAGTTATCCACAGCTGCCGGGGATAACCTGCGGGCTTCCCTCAACGGTCCGCCGGGGTGTAGGCTGACCGCCAGACCTCGCGAGGGCCGCCCTCATGCCGCGCAGCCTCTGCCTTACCCGTCAATGCCTTGGCCTGATCACCCGCATCGAGTGCGTGATCCGTCCACTGGCAGGCGAAAACGGCCTTTGGGTCTTGATCTGCGGCGCCGGCATGGCCGCCTCCCAACCTTCGGCAGTTAAGACGCAAGGCCCATTCCACGGGCCTTTGGTGGCTGAAAGTGTGCTTGGCGCAATAGCCGACAACCTGGCCGAGCTGGGTTACAGCCAAAGCGACGAGCCGGCCATCTGGTGTTTGCATTTGCAGGCTGAATTGCGCCGGGTTAACGCTGAGCGGGGTCGCCATTTGGGCGATTGTCAGTTCGGTCCGGAAACCTAAAAGAACGTTTTGTTTAAGCTTTGATCAAGCACCGCAAAGCCTGGCGCTGCGCCTGTTGGCGCGGTCTATCCTGAGGCCGTCCACAAGGTTATCCACAGTTCCTGTAGATAAACAAAATGGTACAAACGCTGGCTGTTTTTTGCCCAGGCGGCGCCCGCCGGTGGCTTGTCTGATCAGGTGCGCTGGGTATACTCGCGCTCACTTTTACCTGCGGTGAGCCACCATGGAACGCTTTATTGAAAACGCGATGTATGCCTCTCGCTGGCTGCTGGCGCCGATCTACTTTGGTCTGTCGCTGGGCTTGTTGGCGTTGGCGCTGAAGTTCTTCCAGGAAATTTTCCACATCCTGCCGAATATCTTTGCCCTGGCTGAGTCCGACCTGATTCTGGTGCTGCTGTCGCTGATCGACATGGCGCTGGTTGGCGGCCTGTTGGTGATGGTGATGATTTCCGGCTACGAGAACTTTGTCTCGCAGCTGGATATCGACGAAGGCAAGGAAAAACTCAACTGGCTGGGCAAGATGGACTCCAGCTCGCTAAAGATGAAAGTGGCAGCTTCCATCGTGGCGATTTCTTCCATTCACCTATTACGGGTGTTTATGGACGCCAAGAACATCGAGCCCGAATACCTGATGTGGTACGTGATTATTCACATGACCTTTGTGGTGTCGGCCTTTGCCATGGGTTATCTGGACAAGCTGACCAAGCACTGACCCCTATCCTTGTATATCTGCCCTGTACATCGGCCGGCCGGCGCATCTGTGCTAGGCTGGCCGACCTTTTTTTGGCCTCAGCGGAGTTAGCGCCATGTCCGAACAGAATATCGACACCTTCACCACCGATGAGAGGCATCGGCCGCCAACTGGGCGACCAACTGCGCGACAACCCGCCACCGGGCGTTAGCCTGGACGCCATTCTGGTAGGCCTGACTGACGCTTTCCGTGGCAACGCTAGCCGCGTGAGCCAGGAAGATATGTCCGCCAGCTTTAAAGTTATCCGCGAAATCATGCAAGCCGAACAGGCTGCCAAAGCCGAAGCGGCTGCTGGCGAAGGCCGTGCTTTCCTGGCAGAAAATGCTCAGCGCGCTGGCATCGTCACTCTGGATTCGGGCCTGCAATACGAAGTGCTGACCGCAGGTGACGGCGCCAAGCCAACCCGCGAAAGCACCGTGCGTACCCACTACCACGGCACCCTGGTTGACGGCACCGTATTCGACAGCTCCTACGAGCGTGGCCAGCCGGCTGAATTCCCGGTCGGTGGCGTGATTGCCGGATGGACCGAAGCCCTGCAACTGATGGGTACTGGCAGCAAATGGCGTCTGTACGTGCCAAGCGAACTGGCCTACGGCGGCCAGGCTGTTGGTAGCATCCCGCCGCACAGCGTGCTGGTGTTCGACGTAGAGCTGCTGGAAATCCTGTAAGGATCTAGCCGCGAAACGTTGAAAGCAAAAGGCCGAGAGCAGCGACTGCCCTCGGCCTTTTGCATTCTGCAGGAAGGTACTTCAACGGTAGGGGTTCCCGATCAGTGCAGCTCAGTGGAAGGGCGCAGCGCGCGGGAGTAGCAGAACAGGAACAGGTTGCGTACCAACTCCTTGAGCACGCTCGGTTCGCTGGAGTTAAGGCCCGTCAGATCCAGGTCGCCTTGCTCGCGCAGTTCATCCAGCGCTTCTTCTTCCAGAACGGCGCAAACCTTGCCGGTATCGCGGTGCAGAATTCGTAGATACGGGTGGGGTCTGTCCAGCCAAGCATCAATCAAATAGGTCATGGCTCATCTCCTTCTCTTGGTTTGATGAGAATAATTCCTATTGAGATAATAGCAAGGGCTAATTTGCTCGCTAGCGCTTCGGTTTGATCGACTGCAATAAAAAGCCCAGCGCTTGGCTGGGCTTTTTGTTCTGCCGTGCAGGGATCAGTGAGTGCGGGCGACGGCGAACTCGCTGAGTTCGATCAGCGCGTCTTTATATTCACTGGCCGGCAACACGTTTAGGCAGGCGATGGCGCGTGAGGCGTAGTCGCGTGCCTGGTTGGCGGTGTAATCCAGTGCGCCGGAGGCTTCCACAGCCGCGCGGATACTTTCCAGATCTTCCAGGCCCCCTTTTTGAATGGCCGTTCGAACCAGAGCAGCTTGCTCCGCAGTGCCTTCGCGCATGGTGTAGATCAGCGGCAGGGTTGGCTTGCCTTCGGCCAGATCGTCACCGACGTTTTTGCCCAGGGTTTCGGCGTCGCCACGGTAGTCGAGCAGGTCGTCGACCAACTGGAAGGCCACACCCAGGTTGTCGCCAAAAGCTTGCAGGGCTTCGGACTGTTCAGCGCTGGCGCCTATCAGCGCGGCTGCGCTATGAGTGGACGCCTCGAAGAGCATCGCAGTTTTGCCGCGGATGACTTCCATATAGGTTTCTTCGGTGGTGCTGGCGTCGCGTACTTTCGACAGCTGCAGCACTTCGCCTTCGGCGATCACGCGGGTGGCGCGCGACAAAATCTGCATCACCGGCAGTGAGCCGAGCTCAACCATCATTTCGAACGAGCGCGAATACAGGAAGTCGCCCACCAGCACGCTCGGTGCATTGCCCCACAGGGCATTGGCGGTCGAACGGCCACGGCGCATGCCAGACATGTCGACAACATCGTCATGCAGCAACGTCGCGGTATGAAGAAATTCGATGGTGGCAGCTAACAGACGCAGATCTTCACCTTGGCCGCCCAGGGCTTTGCCGCAGAGCAAGACCAACAGCGGGCGCAAACGCTTGCCGCCAGCCGAGATGATGTAGTCGCCTATTTTCTCTACCAGAGGAACGCGGGAGACCAGTTGTCGTCTGATAATGCCATCGACGGCGGTAAAATCATCCGCCACCACGTTATAGAAGGCCTGTGGTTGCATCAGTGACAAGTGCTCCTCGAAGGTTGCGCGGCATGCTAGGGGGCAGGGTGGAGGCTGTCAAGGCAAGCACTACGGGTGCTTGCGCGGGGCTCAAGGCTTGCGTACAATCGCGGCCCCTGAACTTCCCTGGGCAGCACCTGCCTTACGCAATTGCAAGGGCGTCCTTCCGGCCCCAAGCAGCCATGCCAG
>LNAP01004325.1_pt2 | contig 30301 bp, 24 predicted proteins | sample 602601 | NCBI WGS metagenome assembly LNAP01 (sample SAMN02440304, study PRJNA202911) | soil metagenome | biome: Subtropical and temperate rainforests or woodlands; isolation source: soil samples (1 kg each in a 20% v/v slurry with milli Q water) were... ...
GTATGGGCTGCGTCACATAACCAGACGGTTACGGCATTCTGCACCAGGCCTGCTAAAATGCGCGCCCTCTTCTTCTGATGCAAACACGATGTCCCGACTCAATCCCCGGCAGCAAGAAGCCGTGAACTACGTCGGCGGCCCACTATTGGTGCTCGCTGGCGCCGGCTCCGGCAAAACCAGCGTAATCACCCGCAAGATTGCCCACTTGGTGCAACAGTGCGGCATTCGCGCCCAGCACATCGTGGCAATGACCTTTACCAACAAAGCCGCACGCGAAATGAAAGAGCGCGTCGGCACCCTGCTCAAAGGCGCTGAAGGGCGCGGCCTGACGGTGTCCACTTTCCACAACCTGGGCATGAACATCATCCGCAAGGAAGGTGCGCGCCTGGGCTACAAGCCGGGTTTTTCGATCTTCGACGAAGGCGATATCAAGGCCCTGCTCAGCGACATCATGCAGAAGGAATACTCGGGCGATGACGGCATCGACGAGATCAAAAACTACATCGGCTCGTGGAAAAACGACCTGATTCTGCCGCCCGAAGCGCTGGAAAACGCCCGCAACCCCAAAGAGCAAACAGCCGCCATCGTCTACATGCACTACCAACGCACGCTCAAGGCGTACAACGCGGTGGACTTCGATGACCTGATTTTGATGCCGGTAAAGCTGTTTCAGGAACACGCCGACATTCTGGAAAAGTGGCAAAACAAGGTGCGTTACCTGCTGGTGGACGAATACCAGGACACCAACGCCAGCCAGTATTTGCTGGTGAAACTATTGGTCGGCCAGCGCAACCAGTTCACCGTGGTGGGCGATGACGACCAGTCGATTTACGCCTGGCGCGGCGCCCGCCCGGAAAACCTGATGTTGCTCAAAGAGGATTACCCCTCGCTCAAGGTGGTAATGCTCGAGCAGAACTACCGCTCCACCAGCCGCATCCTCAAATGCGCCAACACGCTGATCGCCAACAATCCACACGCCTTCGAGAAACAACTGTGGAGCGAGATGGGCCACGGCGATGAAATTCGAGTGATTCGCTGCAAAAACGAAGACGCGGAATGCGAGCGCGTGGCCATGGAAATCCTCAGCCTGCACCTGCGCACCGACCGCCCGTACAGCGATTTCGCCATCCTCTACCGCGGTAACTACCAGGCCAAACTGATGGAGCTGAAACTGCAGCACCATCAGATTCCCTATCGCCTTTCGGGCGGCACCAGCTTCTTTGGCCGTCAGGAAGTAAAAGACCTGATGTCCTACTTCCGCCTGCTGGTAAACCCAGATGACGACAACGCCTTTCTGCGCGTGATCAACGTGCCGCGCCGCGAGATCGGCTCCACGACGCTGGAAAAACTCGGCAACTACGCCACCGAGCGCAAGATTTCGATGTACAACGCTGCCGACGAAATCGGCCTGGGCGAACACCTCGACAGCCGCTACACCGAGCGCCTGCAACGGTTCAAACGCTGGATGGATAAAATCCGCCTGCAATGCGTGGAGAACGAGCCGATTGCTGTGCTGCGCAGCATGGTGATGGACATCGACTACGAGAATTGGCTGCGGCAGAACGCCTCCAGCGATAAAGTCGCCGAAGCGCGGATGGGCAACGTCTGGTTTCTGATTGATGCGCTGAAAAACACCTTAGAGCGCGACGAAGACGGCGACATGACCATCGAAGACGCCATCGGCAAGCTGGTGTTGCGCGACATGTTGGAACGCCAACAAGAAGAGGAAGAAGGTGCCGAAGGCGTGCAGATGCTGACCCTGCATGCCTCTAAAGGCCTGGAGTTTCCTTACGTATTTATCATCGGTATGGAAGAAGAAATTCTCCCGCACCGCTCCAGCATTGAAGCCGACACCATCGAAGAAGAACGGCGCCTGGCCTACGTGGGCATTACCCGCGCGCGGCAGACGCTGGCTTTTACCTTCGCCGCGCGACGCAAACAATACGGCGAAATTATCGACTGCTCGCCCAGCCGCTTTCTCGATGAACTGCCGCCTGAAGACCTCGCCTGGGAAGGCCTGGAAGACACACCTGTAGAAGTTAAAGCGGTGCGCGGTAATGCCGCCCTGGCCGATATTCGCGCCATGATGAAAAAGTAACCGGGCGAACGCCCTACCCTGACTAAACCCAGCAACAGTTGAAATGAGAGCCCTGAGATGCAAGCGCTGAAAAACAAGATTATCGAAGAAGGCGTGGTGCTGTCCGACCAGGTGCTCAAGATCACCAGATCGACCCGCGCCTGATGCAGCAGATTGGCCAGGCGTTCGCCGAGTTGTTCAAGAACCAAGGCATTACCAAGATCGTCACCATCGAAGCCTCTGGCATTGCGCCGTCGATCATGGCCGGGCTGGAACTGGGTGTACCGGTAATTTTCGCCCGCAAGTATCAGTCACTGACCCTGACTGACAACCTGCTGGTATCCAAGGTGTTCTCCTTTACCAAGCAGACCGAAAGCACCATCGCCGTGTCCGCCAAACACCTACTATCGACTGACCGCGTGCTGCTGATCGACGACTTCCTCGCCAACGGCCGCGCTGCCCACGGCTTGATCGACCTGATCAAACAGTCCGGCGCGAGCATCGTCGGCATTGGCGTGGTGATTGAAAAATCGTTCCAGAAAGGCCGCGAAGAACTCGATGAGCAAGGCTACTGGGTTGAGTCCTTGGCGCGGATTAAATCGCTGGAAGGCGGCAAGGTTGAGTTTCTCGAATAAACCTATTCCGCCCGGGATCATTTGGATTCCGCTTAGGCAGTAGGTTGGGTTGAGCCGCAGGCGAAGCCCAACAGGTCGGCCCAGCAGGACCGATACGCACCGTCCTGCGGACGGTTTGTTGGGCTTCGCTGCGCTCACCCCAACCTACAACAAGTTGCCTGCAGACCGGCGAGCACCAGCTTTTGATAGAGCTGCTCTTTGAGCCCATCCGGCTGCGCCAATTGCATACGCTCTAAGTGCCCATCAAAGGTGCCCGGCTCCGGTTGATCAAACAACGCAGCCTTTCCCAGGTCCAGAATCTCGCTGAGTTTGAGCTTGCTCTTTAGCCAGCGCAGTGCGCGCAGTAAGTCCTGCTCTTGCGCCGTGAAATCGCAACCCAACGGGTATTCAGCAAACAGCTGCCGATGGTGTTCGTAGCAGGCCTGCAAACGCTCGGGGGTGTTGTTGCGGTACTCCTCAGCCAAGACAAAATCGTCTGCCAGCTTGCCAGCGTCCTGCGCCTGCTGGATCAGTTCGTCCTGAAAGCGCGAGTCGGCAATTTGCAGCAGAGCGGTGATCACTTGCCCATCGTTTTTACCGCGCAAATCAGCGATGCCGTATTCGGTAATCACGATGTCACGCAGGTGGCGGGGAATGGTGGTGTGGGCGTACTGCCAACGGATATTGGAGCTAACCTCGCCATCGGCTTCACGCCAGCTGCGCAACATTAAAATGGCGCGGGCGTCTTCCAGCTCCTGGGCCTGGGCGAAGAAGTCGTATTGCCCACCAACGCCACTGATCACCCGCCCATCTTCCAACTGATCCGCCGCGCTGGCGCCGAGCAAAGTGATGCAAAACGCGCTGTTGATAAAGCGCGCCTGACGACGCTGCAAGCGCTTGAGGTCTTCCTGGCCGTAAAGCCGATTGATATAGCTGATGCCGGTCATGCCAATGCGCGAGCGGCGCTCATCACTGAGTTGGTGCAGGCGCCGGTAGAACGCTTGCGGGCCAAGGAAAAAACCGCCGTGGATAAAGATGCCGGTGCTGGCGGCTTGCAGATAAGGCTGTAACGCGGCAACACAGGCGGGGTTATGCAGGTCAGCCACAATCATCTGGCCGTTGGCAAAGCGCAGGTTTTGCTGTTCGACGCTAACGCCTTCAGCGAGCAAACCTTGGTGTTGTAGCCAAGCGACAAGCGGCTGATCGAAAACCAGATCGGGCTGCGCATCGCGCCAGGCGGCCAGATCCAGCTGACCCAGCTCATCCACCACGCCAATATTGGCCAGTTGTTGCAGACGCTCATCAGGGAAGACCGGGCGCCGCACAATGCCGGCATCAAACAGCGCCACCAAGCCCGGCACCAGCATTTCGCTGCAGCCGTAAAGGCCATTGGCAAACGGTTGAAGCCCGCCGAAACGCGCAATCAGCTCGGCCCAGCGGGGCGCATTCAGATCCGCCAACAGCGCTTGATAGCCGGCGTTGTCGCCCTGGCGATTAAGCAGCGCGGCAGTCACCGCATCGCCCATCGAACCGATACCAATCTGCAAGGTGCCGCCATCGCGCACCAGGGTGCTGGCGTATAAACCGATGGCGTGATCAGCAACGCCCACCGGCATGTTCGGCGTTGAGAACAACGTGCTCGGTTCGCCGGCTTCTACCAGCAGATCGAAATCATCCACCGGGCGTTCGGCGTCACCCGGCATATAGGGGAGATCGGCATGCACCTGACCTACCAAGAGAATGGTTTCACCCGCATGTTTGCGCGCCTGCAACAGCGGCAGCAGGTCCAGGGTGATATCGGTGTTGCAGCTCAGGCTCAGGTGCTCGGGGCGGGTGATATCGGCCGCCACCAGCTGTGCCACGACATTGATGCCCTTGCGATTGAGGTCGCGCGCCACTTGGCTGTAATTGAGGCTGACGTAGTCTTGCTGCGCCTTAGGGTTATGCAGTTGGCTACCCGGCTGCAGGTAGAACTCCTGCAACTGCACATTGGCCGGCAGCTCGCCACGACGCTGATCGCGCAAATAATCGAGCTCGGGGTAATTGCCGAATACGCGCTCTAGGAACGGCGCCATCAAGCTTTGTTCGAGGTCACTGCTGGCGTGGGGCCTGCCGAGGGAAAGCGCGGTGTAAATGGTCAGCAACCGCTGGGGGTCAACCTTGATGCGCTGATACAGGGCATTGACCAAACGATTGGGCTTACCTAGCCCAAGGGGTAAACCGAGGTGAATCGGCCCGTCGATGCGCTGCAAAATCTGCTCGACGACATAATCCAGGGAGCTAAGGGCCAAGGGTCAATCTCCATAAGACGGCTCATGGAGTGTGACTGCAAAACCGCCGAAATGACGCCTCCAACCGCTTAAAAATTCCGAAGCCAAGCAGAAGCGATTTATGCCGCCCACAAAAAAACCGCCCTGAGGCGGTTTTTTCAAAACATCGCGACTTATTTCAGGCCGGACATTTTTTGGATAGTGGCTTTCAGCTCATCATCGCTGCAATCAGCACAGGTGCCTTTTGGCGGCATGCTGTTGATACCGGTGATGGCCTTGGCCAGCAGGCCGTCGAGGCCGCCTTGATGGTCAGCGCGCTCTTTCCAGGCAGCGTTGTCACCGATTTTCGGAGCACCCAACACGCCCGCGGTGTGGCAAGCGCCACAGTGAGCGGCAATGATGTCGTCCGGCGTTTTCGCACCGCCGCCAGCAGCGGCAGCAACGGTTTCGATACCTTTGCACTCTTCGCCCTGGATACACACTTCGCCTACTGGCTTCAGTCGCGCAGCAATATCATCATTGGTCGTCGCAGCCTGAGCGCTGACCGCCCAGAGGGCCAACACAGCGACATGCGCCGCCAGCATTTTCTTAATTAGGTTCACGCTTACACCCTCTATCGTGGCTAGTGGTTGCGCGAGCGGGCGACAGTATACCGATTAGGCCTTCGTGCCGGAACACGGCATCCTGTCGCAGGTCTTTGTAATGAAACATTGCCGCCCAATGGGCGAGGTATTTCTAGTTTTTATAGTGGGCGAGCCTTACAACCCGACCCAAGACTCAGAAATTGGCGGGAGTCGTCGCGCTGATCAGCCGCGCCGGTTCACCAAAGGGATTACGAAAACGGTGCGGCTTACTGCTTTCAAAGTAGTAGCTATCTCCACTTTCGAGAATATAAATCTCGCTACCCACCGTCAGTTCTAAACGCCCATCCACTAGCAACCCGGACTCTTCGCCCTCATGGGTGAGCATCTCGTCGCCCGTATCGGAGCCTGGGGGATAGGTTTCGTCAAGAAAGGCGATTGCCCTACTCGGATGCGCCTTGCCAACCAATTTCATGGTGACCGCGCCACTGGACAGATCGACCAGCTCGCTCGCTTTGTAAACCACTTGAGTGTGGTTGTCTTGTTCCACTTCGAGGGAGAAAAACTCGACCAACGACATGGGAATGCCGGCCAACACCTTTTTCAGCGAACTGATCGAGGGGCTTACGCTGTTTTTCTCGATCATGGAAATGGTGCTGTTGGTGACGCCCGCACGTTTGGCGAGTTCACGCTGAGACAGGCCTTTAAGCTTGCGAATAGATTGCAGTCGAACGAGAGCCCCCTTGGGAAGATGCAGATTTGAGGGCGCATCATCGCAACAGCGTTCAGTATTTACAACACTTGGTCGGCAATCCTGTTCAGGTGGGAAGCTAGGCCCCGGAATAGACGAGCGGGGCCCGGCGTAAATTACAGAAAATCTGGTACGGAATAGTGCCGGCGGCGGCCGCTACGTCACTGGCGAGTACCTGTTTCCCCCACAATTCAACCCGACTTCCTACGCCAGCCTGGGGCAAATGGGTGAGGTCGACGGTCAGCATATCCATCGACACCCGGCCAATCAGACGGCTCGGATGGCCGTCGATAGTCACCGGCGTACCGCTCGGCGCATGGCGTGGATAACCATCGGCATAGCCCATGGCAACGACGCCCACGCGGGTCGGTTGCTCGGTCACATAACGCGCGCCATAGCCAATCGGCTCACCAGCCGGCAGTTCGCGTAGGCTGATGATCTTCGACTCCAGGGTCATCACTGGCTGCAAACGCGTGGCGTGGTCGTGCGGGGTTTCGAACGGGCTGGCGCCATACAGCATCAGGCCGGAACGTACCCAGTCAGTGCTCTGTAAGGCGGGGAAACGCGACGACCAACCGAGAATGGCCGGCGAGTTATACAGGCTGACCTCGGCCTGCAACCCGTGCCGAGCGTGGGCGAAGGCGGCCATTTGCTCTTCACTGCGGGGGTTTTCCAGCTCGTCGGCGCGGGAAAAATGGGTCATCAAGACGATTTTCGACGCTTTGCCGCTGGCCTGCAGGCGACGGTAGGCATCCTGGTAGTGCTCTGGGAAAAAACCGACGCGGTGCATGCCCGAATCCAGCTTTAGCCAAAACTGCAGCGGCTTACTGATTCGGCAACGCTCAATGGCCTCGATCTGCCAAGGCGCATGCACCACGCACCAGAAATCGTGCTCGGCAATCAACTCCAGTTCGTCTGCCTCAAAGAAGCCTTCGAGCAGCAAGATGGGCGCGGTAATACCGGCGGCACGCAGGCTCAAGGCCTCTTCAATGGCTGCCACAGCAAAGCCATCGGCCTCATTCTGCAACGCCTGCGCACAGGGAACGGCGCCATGCCCATAAGCGTCCGCCTTGATCACGGCTAACGCCCGAGCGCCAGTTAATTCACGGGCCAGACGGTAGTTGTGACGCAGGGCTTCAAGATCAATCAGGGCACGGGCGGGACGCATGGCGACGGTCTTCTTGGCGTTTTTTGGTTGAGAGCAGGCTTACGGCAGCGCGGCGATAACAGTCATTTCCACCAGCGCCTCGGGGGTGTACAGCTTGGCCTCAACACAGGCGCGGGCTGGCGCAGTACCGGGCGTAACCCATGCGTCCCATACGGCGTTCAGGCCGGCATAACCGGCCGCCATGTCTTTGAGGTAGATGGTTACCGACAGGATGCGGCTTTTGTCAGTACCGGCCTCGGCGAGCAGGCGGTCGATATTGTTCAGGGTTTCCCGCGTCTGCTGAGCGGCATCACCGTCGTAACTGTCAGCCAATTGGCCGGCCAGGTAGACCGTACCGTTGTGGATAACAATTTCGCTGTAACGGGTTTCAGTGCGCTGGCGCTGGATGGGCATGCTTGAGGCTCTCTTTGCTGTGGCCGTAACGGGAAATATCCTGATCTGTGGGCGTTTTTTCGCCATCAGGTCAGCCAATAGGCGGCCAGAACCGCAGGCCATGGTCCAACCGAGGGTGCCGTGGCCAGTATTGAGGAACAGATTTTTATACGCGGTCGCGCCCACGATTGGCGTGCCGTCCGGAGTGGTCGGGCGCAGGCCGGTCCAGAACTCAGCGCGGCTCAGATCACCGCCCTGTGGATAAAGATCGTTGACGATCATGTCCAGGGTTTCGCGGCGACGTGGGTTCAGGCTCAGGTCGAAACCAGCGATTTCCGCCATACCGCCAACGCGGATGCGGTTGTCGAAACGAGTGATAGCGACCTTGTAGGTTTCATCGAGGATGGTCGAGGTCGGTGCCATGGCGCCGTTGGTGATTGGCACGGTCAACGAGTAACCCTTGAGCGGGTAAACCGGCGCCTTGATGCCCAACGGTTTGAGCAATTGCGGCGAGTAGCTGCCCAAGGCCAGTACGTAATGGTCAGCGGTTTCCAGCTTGCCGTTAACCCATACGCCATTAATGCGGTCGCCAGCATGGTCGAGGCCTTCGATGCTCTGACCAAAACGGAACTCAACGCCCAGCTCTACGCACATTTCTGCCAAGCGAGTGGTGAACATCTGACAGTCGCCAGTCTGGTCGTTGGGCAGGCGCAGGGCGCCGGCGAGGATATTGGTCACGCCGGCTAGCGCCGGTTCAACACGGGCAATCCCGTCGCGGTCGAGCAGTTCGTACGGCACGCCGGATTGTTCCAGCACGGCGATATCTTTAGCGGCGTTGTCCAGTTGCGCCTGGGTGCGGAACAGTTGCGTGGTACCGAGGCTGCGACCTTCATAGGCAATGCCGGTTTCGGCGCGCAATTCGTCGAGGCAGTCACGGCTGTATTCGGACAACCGCACCATGCGCTCTTTGTTCACTGCATAACGGCTGGCGGTGCAGTTGCGCAGCATCTGCAGCATCCACAGGTATTGGTCGATATCGGCGGTGGCCTTGATGGCAAGGGGGGCGTGGCGTTGCAGCAGCCACTTGATGGCTTTCAGCGGTACGCCTGGGGCAGCCCAGGGCGAAGCGTAGCCGGGGGAAACCTGGCCGGCGTTGGCGAAGCTGGTTTCCATGGCGGGGGCGGTTTGGCGGTCAACGACCACCACTTCAAACCCGGCGCGGGCCAGATAGTAGGCACTGGTGGTGCCGATCACACCGCTACCTAACACCAAAACTCGCATGGTTTGTCTCCCTCGCCGCGACTTTACGCTGACGTTTGATATCTTGATCGAAATTCCGCGCAGTATATGGAGCCATTGCCAGTGCATTTCACTGTATTGATAGCTATATTTGGCGAGAATTCTTGGTAAAAGCCCTTAATACAGAGGCGTATTCCCCATGAGAACCCAACATCAGAGCCGTCGCGAACTGGACAAGATCGACCGTAATATTTTACGGATCCTCCAGGAAGACGGTCGCTTGTCCTTTACCGAGCTGGGCGAGCGCGTGGGCTTGTCCACCACGCCCTGCACCGAGCGGGTTCGCCGCCTGGAGCGCGAGGGCATCATCATGGGCTACAGCGCCCGGCTTAATCCGCAGCACCTCAAGGCCAGCCTGCTGGTATTTGTAGAGATTAGTTTGGACTACAAATCTGGCGATACTTTTGAGGAGTTCCGACGCGCTGTGCTGAAGCTGCCGCACGTATTGGAGTGCCATCTAGTGTCCGGCCATTTCGACTACTTGGTGAAAGCGCGAATTTCCGAGATGGCGTCGTACCGCAAACTGCTGGGCGACATCCTGCTCAAGCTGCCGCATGTACGGGAGTCGAAGAGCTATATCGTCATGGAAGAGGTGAAGGAAAGTCTGACCTTGCCGGTGCCGGACTGACGCGCCCTAGACCAAGACCTGGCGCGTACTGGCGATCAACTGATGCACGCCCTTTTCCACACGCTCGTCGATCCACTCTTCTGGCCGCCGACCATTCGGGCACGGCATACGCGGCGTAGTACCAAACAGGCGGCAAATTAGCGGCCGCTGTTCATACACCGTGCAACCTTGTGGGCCGAGGTGCACGCAATTGAACTCAGCGAGCGCGGCGTCATGCTCCGCGGTGCTTTTCACCGGCAGACGGGACATTTCTTCCGACGAGGCAGTCACCGGCCCACAGCAGTCATGGCAGCCCGGTACACAGGCAAAGCTGGGAATGCGCTGGCGCAGGTGATCGATTTTGCGGCTGTTGCAGCTCATGGGCGGTGTCCTCGGCGGGCGCGCATGGTAGCAAAAGTACTCCGTTCACTTCCTACTCAAGCCTATTCGCGACAGACCGTAGGTTTTTTCCCGCAGCCCTATTGGCCCGGTCTTACCCGGCCTTTATGCTGCGTAAAATTTACCAGGATTTCACACATGAACGCCAGCGTTCAGCCAAGCCTTGGCCAATCGCACGCTCCCTCCTACTACGCCGCCACCGCCAATCGCCAGCTCAGCTACCCGACGCTGAACGGCGAATTACGCGCGGACGTGTGCATTGTCGGCGGTGGCTTTTCCGGGCTGAACACCGCCATCGAACTGGCCGAGCGCGGCTTATCTGTGGTGCTGCTGGAAGCCAACCAGATCGCCTGGGGCGCCAGCGGGCGCAATGGCGGGCAGTTAATTCGCGGTGTGGGTCACGACGTTGAGCGCTTTGCCGGCGTGGTCGGTGCCGACGGTGTACGCGAGCTAAAGCTGCTCGGCTTGGAGGCGGTGGAAATCGTCCGCCGGCGTATTGAGCACTTCAATATTCAGTGCGACCTGACCTGGGGCTACTGCGACCTGGCCAATAAACCCAGTGACCTTGAAGGCTTTGCCGACGACCTGGCCGAGCTGCGCGGCTTGGGCTACCGCCATGACCTGCGCCTTTTACATGCCGACGATATGCACCAGGTGGTCGGTTCCAGCCGTTATGTCGGCGGCCTGATCGATATGGGCTCTGGCCATTTGCATCCGCTCAACCTGGCCTTGGGGGAAGCGGCCGCCGCGCAATCGTTGGGTGTGCAGTTGTTCGAAAATTCCGCTGTTAGCCGTATCGACTACGGCAGCGAAGTGGTGGTGCACACCGCCAACGGCAAGGTGCGGGCGAACAACCTGGTGCTGGCCTGCAACGCCTATCTCAATGGCTTGAACAGCAACCTGGGCGGCAAAGTGCTGCCCGCTGGCAGTTACATCATCGCCACCGAGCCGCTTAGCGTGGCCCAAGCGCGCACGTTGATTCCGCAAAACATGGCGCTCTGCGACCAACGCGTGGCGCTGGACTACTACCGACTTTCCGCCGACCGCCGCCTGCTGTTCGGCGGCGCCTGCCACTACTCCGGCCGCGACCCGCAAGACATCGGCGCCTATATGCGGCCGAAAATGCTCGAGGTGTTCCCGCACCTGGACAAGGTCAAAATCGACTTCCAATGGGGCGGCATGATTGGCATAGGCGCCAACCGTTTGCCGCAGATTGGGCGTTTGAAAGAACACCATAATGTGTTCTACGCCCAGGCGTATTCAGGGCACGGCGTAAATGCCACGCACCTGGCGGGGCGGCTGCTCGCAGAGGCGATTGCAGGACAGGAAAGTCGCGGTTTTGATCTGTTTGCCAAGGTGCCCCATGTCACGTTCCCCGGCGGCAAATACCTGCGCTCACCGTTGTTGGCGTTGGGAATGTTGTGGCATCGATTGAAGGAAGTGATGTAACGCGATTGGCGGACACCGTCGTCCCCATGAAGGCAGGAGCGACGGTGTTGGGATACGTCACCGGCTTATAAGGTCCAGAACGGCCGCAGCGCTTCGTGGTTGGCTTCAGCGCGGGTCAGGCCGATGTCGGCGAGTTGGGCGTCGGTCAGATTGAGCAAGGCGCGGCGGGTGGACAGCCGCCGCCAGAAATTGGCGAGGCGCGAACCCTGCGTCGGTGGCGCTGGCTGACGGATTGCAACCGCCTTCGCCGTCGCCATCTTCCCTTCAAACTCTTGCCGACCCAGGGTCAACCGAACATCACTAAGCCCATTCATTTCCCTCACCTACTTTGTTTGTGTGTCTTGGGAAATGATGATGCGCAGGACAGATTCAAAAAATCACTATTTCCTCCATACAGATCCTCCCAATAGCCAGCTGAATGGTACTTTTCCAGGCAATCTGTATGGGTGTTGCCAAAACGCCATACAGAACGCACCATCTGTGTCTGCTGACCCTACACAGGCACGCCGCCATGACCCTCTATATAAACCTCGCGCAACTGCTCGGAGCCCGAATCGAGCAAGGTCTGTATCGCCCCGGAGACCGCTTGCCTTCAGTACGTGCCCTCAGCGTTGAGCACGGGGTAAGCCTGAGCACCGTGCAGCAGGCCTACCGCACACTGGAAGATCAGGGCCTGGCCCTGCCCCGGCCGAAGTCGGGCTACTACGTGCCCGAGGAGCGGCAAAAGCCGGCGCTGCCGATGGTTTCGCGCACTGCCCAGCGGCCGGTGGAAGTGTCGCAATGGGAACAGGTGCTGGAGCTGATTAGTGTCGAACCGGGCAGTGAGGGTTTGATTCAGCTGGGTCGCGGCCGCCCGGATCACACCAGCCCCACCCTCAAGCCGCTACTGCGCGCGTTGTCACGTCTAAGTCGCCGGCAAGATATCAGCGGCCTGACCTATGGCTGCATCCGCGGCCACCTGCCGCTGCGTAAACAAATATCGCGACTGATGTTGGATTCCGGCTGCCAGATCCCCGGCGAAGATATCGTGGTGACCACCGGTTGCCACGAAGCACTGTCGGCAGCTATCCGCGCTATTTGCGAACCCGGCGATATCGTTGCGGTGGACTCACCCAGCTTCCACGGCGTAATGCAGGCGCTTAAAGGCTTCGGCATGAAGGCCCTGGAACTGCCCACCGACCCGCTCACTGGCATCAGCCTGGAGGCACTGGAACTGGCGCTGGAGCAATGGCCGATCAAGGCCATACAGTTAACGCCCAACTGCAATAACCCCATGGGCTACATCATGCCCGACGCCAATAAGCGTGCGCTTATTGCCCTGGCCCAGCGTTATGACGTGGCGATTATCGAAGACGATGTGTATGGCGAATTGGCCTACCACTACCCAAGGCCACGCACGATCAAATCCTACGACGATGACGGCCGCGTGCTGCTCTGCAGCTCCTTCTCCAAGACCGTGGTGCCTGGCCTGAGGATTGGCTGGATCGCGCCGGGGCGATACCTGGAGCGCGTGCTGCATATGAAATATATGGGCACCGGCACCACCGCACAGTTGCCGCAAATGGCGTTGACCGAGTTTATTGAGGGCGGCCATTACGAGCCGCATATCCGCCGCATGCGGGCGCAATATATGCGCAGCCGCGACGTAATGACTGACTGGGTCAGCCGCTATTTTCCGGCCGGAACACGGGTCAGCCGGCCGCAGGGTAGCTTTATGATTTGGGTGGAAATGCCGGAAGGTTTTGACAGCCTGCGTCTGAATCGCGAACTGAAACCGCACAGCATACAGATCGCGCCTGGCAGCATTTTTTCTGCCGCAGGCAAATACCGCAACTGCCTGCGCATGAGCTATGCCACCAAGCCCGATGCGAAGATTGAAGCGGCGGTGAAGATTGTGGGTGAGACGGTGGGCAGGTTATTGGCGGAGCATGCCTAAAACCTTAAAAGCCCCTCTCCCCTAGCCCCTCTCCCGCTAGCGGGCGAGGGGAACCGAACGCGAATTGCGCGACTAGGGCGGTCAGCTCCCTCTCCCGCTTGCGGGAGAGGGTTGGGGAGAGGGCAAGGCTAACCGCCACCGTTATTCGCCGCCAACTGCTCGCGCCTGCGTCGGCTCCCCCAACCCACCGCCACGCAGCAACAACACCACAAACCCCGCCGCCCCGACCGCCATCAACAGCGGCAACGCATGCCCGCTGACCCACTGGCTAACCGCCCCGGTCAGCAGCGGCCCGATCAGGCAACCAATGCCCCATAGCTGCGAGATATGCGCATTGGCGCGCACCAGCTCGCCGTCGCGAAAGCGCTCGCCAACCAAAATCAGCGACAGGGTAAACAGCCCGCCCGCGCTCGCTCCGAACAGCACCCACACCGGCCAGATCAGCGGTGTATGGAGCAGCAGCGGCACGCACAGGCTGGAAATCATCAGTACCACGCCGCACCCGAAAAACAGTCGCTGGCGTGACATACGATCGGCCAGCATGCCAATCGGCAGTTGCAGCAATGCATCGCCCACGACCACAACGCTGGCCATCAGCAACGCCGTTTCCTGCGTGAAGCCTTGGCGTAGCCCGTAGACCGGCAGCAGCGTCAGCATCATCGCCTCAAAGGCAGCGAACAGGCTGACCGCCCACGCAATCGCCGGCATGCTCGCGCAGAAGGCCCACAGCCCTCGCCCGGAGGCGCTGTGGGCATCCACCGCTGGCGCGCCAGTGCGGCCCAGCAACAGCAACGAGCCACCGATCAGCAAGCCAGTGCCCGTCCAGAACCCCAAGTCAGTTGTGGTACCCAGCAACGTCAGCACCAGCGGACCACACAGTTGGCTCAACGCATAACCGGTGCCATACAGGGCGACTAACTTGCCGCGCCAGCGGTCCACGGCGAGCTGGTTAATCCAGCTTTCGCCGAGGATAAATACGATCGTCAGCGCCACACCCAGCAGCAGGCGCAGGACCAGCCAGACCGAGTAACTGGGGATCAGCGCCATGGTGCTTACGCCCACCGCACTCACCAGCAAGCAAATCTGCATCAACCCGGTGGTACCAAACCGCGCCGCCAACCGCCCGGCCAACACCGAGCCGAGCAACACGCCCACCGCCGGCATGGCGGCCATCACACCAATGGCGAAGTTGCCGTAACCCCAGCCATCCAGGCGCAGCGAAACCAGCGGCATGGTGACGCCCAGCGCCAAGCCAATGCTGACCACCGACGCCACCACGGCGAAATAGGTACCCCAACGCATGACCACAGACCGGGCCGAAAATAAAAACGGCCGGGTTTCCTTTCAGAAACCCGGCCGCAGGTATGGCTCCAAGAGCCGGCCCCTTAAGTCAGGGGCGGACCTTACAAAAGCGTTCGCGTCCTAGCTCAATCGCAGGCCCCGCAAATCGAGATCTCCGGGGCTAAGGCCAGGCGCCCCGGAGCTTTTAAGCGCAGCGTACTGTAGTACGTGAGCATTAAAAGCGAGGACGCAACGCAGCATGGCCGACGACCCGGAGATCGCAGCCGAACTCAGAGCTTGATCCAGGTAGATTTCAGCTCGGTGTACTTATCGAAGGCATGCAACGACTTATCGCGACCGTTACCGGATTGTTTGAAACCACCAAAGGGCGCAGTCATATCGCCGCCATCGTACTGGTTCACCCACACGCTACCGGCACGCAGGGCCTTGGCGGTGAGGTGGGCTTTGGAGATATTGCTGGTCCATACCGCTGCGGCCAGGCCGTAGATGGTGTCGTTGGCAATTGCCACGGCTTCTTCGGCGGTGTCGAAGGCGATCACCGACAACACTGGGCCAAAGATTTCTTCTTGGGCGATGCGCATGGAGTTGGTCACGCCGTCGAAAATAGTCGGCTCAACATAGGTGCCGCCCGACGCTTCCAGAGTACGTTTGCCGCCGGCCACCAGCTTGGCGCCGTCGGTGTGGCCGGCTTCGATGTAGCTCAGCACGTTGTTCATTTGCTGGGTGTCGACCAGAGCACCTACGTTGGTTTCCGGGTCCAGCGGGTTGCCCGGTTTCCAGCCTTTGAGGGCTTCGATTACCAGCGGTACGAATTTGTCTTTGATCGAACGTTCAACCAGCAAGCGCGAACCCGCGGTGCACACTTCGCCCTGGTTAAAGGCGATAGCGCCAGCGGCAGATTCAGCGGCGGCTTGCAGATCCGGTGCGTCGGCGAAGACGATGTTCGGGCTCTTGCCGCCCGCTTCCAGCCACACGCGTTTCATGTTCGATTCGCCGGCGTACACCATCAATTGCTTGGCGATTTTGGTCGAACCGGTGAACACGATGGTGTCCACGTCCATATGCAGAGCCAAGGCTTTACCGACGGTGTGGCCGTAGCCTGGCAGCACGTTAAGCACGCCAGCCGGAATGCCCGCATCAATCGCCAGTTGGGCGATACGGATGGCGGTCAGTGGCGATTTTTCCGAAGGCTTGAGTACCACCGAGTTACCGGTGGACAGGGCTGGACCGAGTTTCCAGCAGGCCATCATCAGCGGGAAGTTCCACGGCACGATGGCGCCGACGACACCGATTGGCTCGCGGGTAACCAGGCCGATTTCGTTGTGCGGGGTAGCAGCCACTTCGTCGTAGATTTTGTCGATGGCTTCACCGCTCCACGACAGCGCGCGGGCAGCGCCCGGTACGTCGATGTTCAGCGAGTCGCTGATCGGCTTGCCCATGTCCAGGGTTTCCAGCAGGGCCAGTTCTTCAGCGTGCTCATCGAGCAAAGCGGCGAAGCGGATCATGATTTCTTTGCGCTCAACCGGCGCTTTGCGCGACCACACGCCGGAATTGAAGGTAGCGCGGGCGTCTTTGACGGCCAGTTCGGCGTCGGCCAGATCACAGCTGGCGATCTTGCCCAACACACGGCCATCGACTGGGCTGATGCAGTCGAAGGTGTCGCCAGACACCGCAGCGGTGTACTCGCCATGGATAAAGGCACGGCCTTCGATCTTCAGGTCTTGGGCACGTTTTTCCCAATCAGCGCGGCTCAGGGTGGTCATGTGTGCGTCCTCTTATTAGTTGAGCTTTATCAAGACGAAACAGGCGGCGTAAAGAGGCGCGCCTGTCAAAAATTCTGCAAGGCCTGCTCGGCCCACTGTGCCGGCCACACTAAACCAGAGCTCGGCGCCTTTCCATTATTTTTTACATTAGGCGAGCAAACACCCTTGTCATGTTCGTTTTATTAAACATAGACTGCCGACCTCGTTGCCAATCCGACAAGCTCCCGCCGCTGCGTGGGGGCTGTGAGCAATAAAACCAACACCTGGACCAGCGCATGAATATCACCGCCATCGTCGACTTCGCCGCCGCCACCACTGCCGCCGAGCACTACCGCCCTGCTGCGGAAAAGGTGCTTAAAGGCGACCCCGAGCAAAGTGTGCGTAACCACTACTCAAGCCCTTGCGGCCAGTTCGCCAGCGGTATCTGGGAAGGCGCCGTCGGCCAGTGGAAAGTGAACTACACCGAGCACGAATACTGCGAAATTCTGCAAGGCGTGTCGGTACTGCGTGATGCCGACGGCAATGCCAAGACGTTGCGTACGGGCGACCGTTTTGTGATTCCAGCCGGCTTCTCCGGTACGTGGGAAGTGCTGGAAGCGACCCGTAAGGTCTATGTGATTTTTGAGCAAGCGGCGAGCTGAGTTTTTCCTGCGTGAAATTTTAGCCCGCTCCCGCGGGCTTTTTTATGGGTCGAGATTTGCGCCTAGCCCGGCCCTCTCCCCTAGCCCATCTCCCGTAAACGGGAGAGGGGAACAGATAGGCGTTTGGGCTACGAACTGGGCCAACTCGCTCTCCCGCTTGCGGGAGAGGGCTGGGAAGAGAGGCTTTTAAAACTCCACCGTACTGGAAACCTCAAACAACCGCGCATCGCCAATCGAGATCAAAAACGGGTTGGTAGACGACGAGTAATAGGTCTTGTCGAACATGTTCTTGACGTTGAACTGCAGCTTCACCTTCTTGCCGCCGAGCTGGGTGTCGTAGCTGGCGAAGGCGTCGGCCACGGTGTAGGCCGGCAGGGTGAAGGTGTTTTCCGCATCGCCAGCACGCTCGCCCACATAGCGGGCGCCAGTGCCGACACGCAGGCGGTCACCGCCCAATACCTGGCCGAAGTCGTACACACTAAATAGCGAACCGGTGTTGCGCGCGACGTTGACCAGGTCGTTACCCTTGAGCGCAGGATCTTTGGTGACCCAGGCATCGAGGTAGGCATAGGTGCCGATCAGGCTGATCTGGTCGGTGACCTGGCCGGTGATATCCAGCTCAATCCCTCGCGAGGTCACGGCGCCCGCGGCGCGGGAAACCAGCTCAGCCTGAGGCGTTCCGGCGTTGAGCGTTTCTGTAACCTGCACGTTTTCCTTATCGATATTGAACAGCGCCACGGTGCCGGTGACGCGACCAGGCATATCCAGCTTGGCGCCGACTTCCCAGGACTTGCCCTCCTCCGGCTCCAAGCCATTAAGGCTGACGCCGCCACTCAAAGGCGCGATGGTGGAGCTCGGCTTAAACGACTCGCTATAGCCGCCATACAAGGAAAACACCTCGTTCCACTGGTACACCACGCCAACCCGCGGCAGCCAGTTCTGGCCATTGATATCGGTGTTCTTGCTAAACGGTCGGCCACGACCTGCCAGTTGGTCGTAAAGCTGATAACGCGCGCCGGCGACCAGAATCCACTGGTCATCAAGGTGAATGGAGTCCTGGATAAAGGCTGACTGGCTGTAGACCTTATCGGTCTGGTCGCTATCGGTCGCAGTAACTGTGGTTGGAATGGGTACCTGGCCGTAAACCGGATCGGCCGCATTGAACCGCACGGGGGTGGTTTGCCGCAGAAGGTCGGAGCGGAAGATCTTCCGGTACTCGTGATCGACGCCAGTCAGCACCTCATGGCGCATTCCGCCAATGTCTAAGTCACCGGAAAGATCAAGGGTACCGAAATGCTCAGTACTCACCGCACCGCGCGTGCCATCCAGACGACGGGTTAACAAGGTCCGACTATTACCGACGAAACCAGTCACCCGCGCCTGATAGTCGTCATAACGATCACGGTTATAGCTGTAGGCAAAGTGGGTTTTCCATTCATCATTCAGGCGGTGCTCAACATCAAAAATCGCCAGGTCGGAACGCCCTTCGGTTTTGTTGTAAGGCTCGTCCAAACGCCGCTCGCGCGGGATCGCCAACGGTTTTTTAGTATCGGGATTAAGGATGGTCCCTCGGTCAAACGGCGTCAGGTATTCGCGGTGCTCCCACGACACATTCACCGTGGTGTCATCACCAAACCAGGCCAGCGACGGGGCGATGGTTTTCTCGCGGCTATTGCCGAAGTTGCGCCAGTAGTCGGCGTCGTCGTAATCGGCCACCAGGCGGTAGGCCAGGTCGGTATCACCAATGGCGCCGGTGGTGTCGAGCTGGCCGCCGCTACCATTCTTGCCATCGCCATAGGTGGAAGCGCGGGCGGTGATGGCGTTGTATTGCTGCAGTTGCGGCTTTTTGCTGATCAGGTTGATCACGCCGCCCGGGTCGAGAATACCGTAGAGCATAGACGCCGGGCCTTTGAGCACTTCCACGCGCTCGACGTTGGCGGTGAAGTTGCGACCCTGCACCGTGCGCATGCCATCGCGCAGAATCGAGCCGTCGCGGTTGTCGCCAAAGCCGCGCTTCATTACTGCGTCCATGGTGCTGCCCAGGGTGTTGGCCTGGGTAATGCCGCTGACGTTAATCAGGGCGTCGTCGAGGTTACGCGGCTGCTGGTCTTGCAGCACTTGTTGCGGAACCACGGCGATGGCCTGGGGAATTTCCAGCAGCGGCGCTTCGGAGCGCATGATTTTGCTGGTCGGCGGCGGCTGGTAGCTCTGCGCGGCTTGGATGTTGCCGTTGACGCGGGTGGCGTCGAGGTTCAGGGCGCCATCGCTGGGTACGGGTTGCAGGGTAAGGGTGCGCTCATCAGCTCGGCGGAAGGTGTATCCGGAGCCTTGCAGCAATTGGCTCAAGGCCTGCTCGGCGCTCATCTCGCCGCGCACGGCAGGGGCCTGCAGGCTATAGGGCGCGTCGTCGCTATAAACCAGACTCAAGCCGGTGACGCGACTAAACGCGCTCAACGCCTGGGGCAACGGTTGCGCAGCGATGGCGAAGCTGTAGCGCGCCTGGGTGGCGGCAACTGGTGCCTCGGCGGCGGAGCTTGGCAGCGGCAAGCTTGCAGTCAGCGCCAGGGACAGACCCCAACCGTTTTTCAGCTTCGTCTTGTACTTCATACGCACCTGATCCGTGAGTGACCCATAACGGGTTTACTGCGAGCAATTCGCAACTACAAGCACTACACGGATGCCAGTGGCCGATACCTCACCCCTGACTGAAATTATTTTTCTGGCTTAGCGCAACAGGGTCAGACCGAGCATGGTGTGGCGCTGAAAACCGACCACGCTGGCCAGGGAATCCAGCACCTTATTCGGGTCTTGACTGGGGAAGCTGCCGCTAATGCGTTGCTCGGCCAATTGCGGGCTGAGCAGCACGATGCGGTTTTGCGAATAGCGTTGCACGTCATCAAGCACCTGGGCCAGGGGCATTTGGTAGAAGGTCAGCCAGCCTTGGCGCCAGGCCAGGCTGGCTTCACTGTCGACCGCGTGCGGGGCAGCGGCCACGCCCTGCTGGTAGCTGACTTGCTGGTTGGCGGTGAGAATTTGTGGCTCGCCGTCAGCCTGCGCGCTGACGGCCACACGCCCAGACTGCACGGTTACCTGCGCGCCTTGCGGTTGCAGGCGTACCTCAAACTGGGTGCCCAACACCCGCGCCTCGCCCTGCGCCGCACTGACGACAAAAGGTTGGCCGGTATGGCTGACCTGAAAATAGGCGGCGCCGCGCAGCAGTTCGATACGCCGTTGCTGCTCGCTAAATAGCACGCGTATCGCGCTATCGGCATCGAGCAGCACGATGGATTGATCGGCCAGGGTGATCTGCCGCAACTGGCCCGGCGCCGAGACGTAATCAGCGCCCATGGCGTCCAACCAACGCTGCGGTTGCCAGCCCAATAGGCCGAGCATCAACAATACGCTGGCGGCCATTGCCACCGAGCCCAACCACAGGCGCCGGGCGCGACGGGGCGGCGGGGCCATGGCCTGCAAGTATCTATGCAGCGATACCGCCTCTTCCTCAGCCAGGCGTTTTGCCGGCACTTCGCTGGCGGCCCACACCCCTTGCACCTGGGCATAGGCTTCAACATGCGCAGGCTCTGCATATAGCCATTGATCAAACGCTGCGCGCTGCGCCTTGGTCGGCCGCCCACGCAGCACCTCATGCCAAGCCAGGGCAGCCTGCTCGGGGGAAGAGGGGGCAGCGGGCACTTCCCGCAGGTGGGCTGAACGGCTCATTGATCACACGCAGGTTTGGCGATGCCGGCGGGCGGGTTAAGGCTCGCTTTGCAGGCATCCAGGGCGCGCATCATATGTTTTTCCACGGCGCTCTGGGACAGTTGCATGGCTTTGGCAATCTCGCCATAGGTGCGGCCGTGTAAGCGATTCAGCAAAAAGATATGCCGCGTGCGCTCCGGTAAACTGCGCAAGGCCAGGTCCACTTGCTGCAGCTCGTAGCGGGCATCCAGCGCCGCTTCGGGGGCGTTGGGCGCGCTTAACTGTTCCTCCAGCAAGCCGCCTTCGTTGCGACTGCGCGAGCTTTCGCTGCGCAGATGATCGATGGCCATATTGCGCGCGCAGCGCAGCAGGTACGTGCTGAGCTCCTCTACCTGAACCTGAGGGCGGCGCCAGAAGCGTAAAAACAGGTCTTGCACCAAATCTGCCGCCGTCGCCCGGCAGCCAACTTTGCGGCTAACCAAGGCCTCCATCTGCGAGCGCTGTGACAAAAACACCCGCAAAAAATCGGCGCGCTGGCTCGGCTCTGAAGCGGCAATAGCCTCAGCGCAGGGCTCGCAATGCGGGTCGGGGTTGGACATGGATTGGCGGCATCAAATCAGAATGGCGCGCAAATGATAATGCCTTGCATTAAAGCCCGATAGAGGCCCCCGGTCGGATCCCGCATAATGGCCGCCGCTTTAGCCTGCTCAGGACTCCGCCGTGTCGCACTCGCCCATCCCCAACAGCCTGCTGGTTATCGGCTACGTCTGGCCTGAACCGCGCTCCTCGGCCGCCAGCGGGCACATGATGCAACTGCTCGATTGCTTTCTTCAGTGCGGCTGGCAAATCACCTTTAGCAGCCCGGCCAACGAGGGCGAGCACAAGGCCGACCTCACGGCACTGGGCATTCGCGAGCAGGCCATCGAGCTCAACAACGAAAGCTTCGACACCTTCGTGCGTGAGCTCAACCCAGCGGTGGTGCTGTTCGACCGTTTTATGATGGAAGAACAGTTCGGCTGGCGCGTGGAGCAGCAATGCCCGCAAGCACTGCGTCTACTGGAAACCGTCGACTTGCACACCTTGCGCGATGCGCGTCAGCAGCTCTTGAAAAACCACCTCGCCGCAGGTCTTGGTGATGATTGCGCAGCGTTACTCAATCCGTCGTCGCCGCAGCTGTTTGAGCTGATGGCGGCCAGCGACACGGCGCAGCGGGAAATCGCTGCGATCTATCGCTGCGACCTTAGCCTGATGGTGTCCGACGCCGAAATCCGCCTGCTCGGCGAGCAGTTCAAGCTATCAACGGACTTGCTAGTGCACTGTCCACTGCTGCTCGACAGCACGCCAAGGGCGACTCGCGCGTTTGCCCAGCGGGCCAATTTCATCAGCATCGGCAACTTTCGCCACGCGCCGAATTGGGATGCCGTGCTTTGGCTCAAACAAAGCATCTGGCCGTTAATTCGTCAGCAACTGCCGCAGGCGCAATTGCACATTTACGGTGCCTACACGCCCCCCAAAGCCACCGCACTGCATAACGCCGCCCAAGGCTTTCACATCATGAATTGGGCGCCGGACGCGCTAGAGGTAATGGAAGCCGCGCGGGTGTGTTTGGCGCCACTGCGTTTTGGCGCAGGCATCAAGGGCAAGATTGTCGACGCCATGCTCTGCGGCACACCCAACGTCACCACGCCGATCGGCGCCGAAGGCATGCACGGGGAAGAGCCGTGGCCGGGCGCGATTGTCGATAACGCCCAGGCGTTTGCCGACGCTGCGGTACAGCTGTATCGCGATGAAAACCGTTGGCAGCAGGCGCAAGACAATGGCTGGACGTTATTGGCGGCGCGCTACCAGATGGCCCATTTCGCACCTCTGCTGATGGCGCGTATCGAACATTGCCTGGCCAATCTCGAGCAGCACCGCTTAGCGAATTTCACCGGCAGCATGCTTCGCCACCACCAACACAAAAGCACCAAATACATGGCGCAGTGGATCGAAGCGAAAAACCGCCCCTAGGGTGCACGACGTGATTACCGAAGCACGCCAGGGCCCTGGGTTTGTTGGGGCAGTTGCAGGAATTTTTACGCAGCGTTAGGTAAACACCTACAGCGCCAAGCACGCCGCTTTGTAACTCTGCGGGCCAGCCAAAGGCGATGTTTGCCCTTGCCCCGAAATGAGCCAATTAAGCGCGCTGCAACCGCACTTGAGGATTGTGAAATGAGAGCCTTCAACCGCCCCGATTGTGAGAAAAATGTCCTGCTCTTAGTGGACTGCGAAGAGCAAACCCGCAGCAGCCTGGAAACAAGTCTGCAACGCTCGGGCATCATTGCTCAGTCCCTATCTGAAGATGCACCGCAATCGACAATCGGCTGCTTGGCCGCCCTTATCGAACTCAAACACTTCGCCAGCCCGCACACCCTGCTGAAACTAAAGCAGGCGAAAATTCCCCTGATAGTAATAACCCCCGACGAAACCCTGTCGCAGATCCAGCGCGCCATTGAACTGGGCGCCACTGCCGTGCTCAACCATCCCCTCTCCCAGGGCTCGGTGTACAGCACGCTGATGATGGCGATTGGGCTACGTGAACGCCTCGACCGCGACACACAAACCATCGGCGAACTGCAACAACGCATCGCCGACCGCCCGCAACTGGTCATGGCAGTGGCGCGCCTAATGGTCGAATACGACTTGGATGAATACACCGCTTATGAACGCCTGCGCGTACTGTCGACGCGCGTTAACCGCAGCCTTGAGCAGCTTTGCTCCGAGCTGGCTAGCGATTACACAAAGCAACGCGGGCGGCTTTCGGCAGTGAGTTGTTAGTCGTTTTATACAGAGCCCAATCAGGGATTGGGTCGCTCTGCAGGGGGGGGGCGAAGAGGATCAAAAAGCCCCTCTCACAGGTAATTGCGCTGGTCTGTGGGCCTTAACAGCTACAGCAATCAAACAACCCCAGCCAGTCGCAACCCTTCAATCTGCCCCTTATCCAAACCTAACAAGCGCTGTAACACCGCTTCGGTATGTTCACCCAAAAGCGGCGGCGCATTGCGGTATTCCACCGGGGTCTCAGACAACCGAATCGGACTCGCTACCTGCGGCAATGTCCCACCCAACGCATGTGGCACGTCTACCCGCAACCCACGGGCCAACACCTGTGGATCGGCAAATACCTGGGCCAAATCATTAATCGGCCCGCAAGGCACCCCAGCTTGTTCCAATGTCGCTACCCATTGAGCGGTGGTCTTGAAAACCGTGGCCTGGCGAATCAGTGGAATCAGCACCGCGCGGTTGGCAACTCGCTGCTTGTTATTAGCAAAGCGCGGGTCATCCGCCCACTCAGCATGCCCAGCCACTTCGCAGAATTTGCGGAACTGGCCATCGTTGCCGACGGTAAGTATAAAGTCGCCATCGGCGGTGGGAAAATCCTGGTAGGGCACGATGTTCGGGTGGGCATTACCCAGGCGTTTTGGCGCGACACCGGTGGTGAGGTAGTTCATGGCCTGATTAGCCAGGCAGGCAACCTGCACATCCAGCAGGGCCATATCGATATGTTGGCCGCTGCCGCCTTGGTCGCGATGGGCAAGGGCTGCCAGCACAGCCACTGTGGAATACAGGCCAGTGAGGATATCGGTCAGTGCCACCCCCACTTTTACCGGGCCGCCGCCGGCTTCATCATCGGGCTTACCGGTCAGACTCATTAGGCCGCCGAGGCCCTGAATCATAAAGTCGTAGCCGGCGCGTTTGGCATAGGGGCCGCTCTGACCAAAGCCGGTGATTGAGCAGTAAATCAGGCGGGGGTTGATCGCCTTGAGCGAGGCGTAATCCAGGCCATACGCAGCCAAACCACCGACCTTGAAGTTCTCCAGCACGATGTCCGACTTGGCCGCCAACTCCCGGACCAAACGCTGCCCTTCGGGCTGAGTGAAGTCCACGGTCACCGACTGTTTGTTGCGGTTAGCCGACAGGTAATAGGCGGCCTCGCTGGTATTTTCGCCATCGGCATCGCGCAGAAAGGGTGGGCCCCAAGCGCGGGTATCGTCGCCTACACCGGGGCGTTCGATCTTAATTACCTCGGCGCCAAGGTCGGCGAGAATCTGCCCGGCCCAAGGGCCAGCCAATACGCGGGAAAGATCGAGAACACGCAGGTGAGAAAGGGCGCCAGGCATAGGAATCTCGCAAAGGCTTTAGATGGTTATTAGCGGAACCAAACTCGGCTCAATAGCGTCGCGAGCGCAGAGGATGCAAGGCGAAAGGAGGTGAGGAAGCGGAGTTGACTGTAGTCAATGAGCATTCCGAACCTCCTTTCAACGCAGCAGCATCAAGCGCAGCAGCTATTTAGCTGAATTTTAGAAGAACGCTTGAATACCGGTCTGTGCACGACCGAGGATCAATGCATGCACGTCATGCGTCCCTTCATAGGTATTCACCACTTCCAAATTCACCAAATGCCGCGCCACACCGAATTCGTCGGAGATACCGTTGCCGCCCAACATATCGCGGGCCATGCGGGCGATTTCCAACGACTTGCCGCAGCTGTTGCGCTTCATGATCGAGGTGATTTCTACCGCCGCAGTGCCTTCGTCTTTCATCCGCCCCAAACGCAGGCAACCTTGCAGGGCCATGGTGATTTCGGTCTGCATATCGGCGAGTTTTTTCTGGATCAACTGGTTGGCGGCCAACGGCCGACCGAACTGTTTGCGGTCCAGGGTGTACTGGCGCGCGGTGTGCCAGCAGAACTCGGCGGCGCCCAACGCCCCCCAGCTGATGCCGTAACGTGCAGAGTTCAGGCAGGTGAACGGGCCTTTCAAGCCGCGCACATCCGGGAAGGCGTTTTCTTCTGGACAGAACACGTTATCCATCACGATTTCACCGGTGATCGACGCACGCAAGCCGACCTTGCCGTGGATAACCGGGGTGCTCAGGCCTTGCCAGCCTTTCTCCAACACGAAGCCACGAATCGCGCCTTCGTCGTCCTTGGCCCAGACCACAAATACATCGGCGATCGGGCTATTGGTGATCCACATTTTCGCGCCGCTGATGCGGTAGCCGCCGTCGACTTTTTTGGCGCGGGTAATCATCGAGCCCGGGTCGGAACCGTGGTCAGGTTCGGTCAGGCCGAAGCAGCCGATGAATTCGCCGCTGGCAAGCTTGGGCAGGTATTTCTGCTTGGTGGCTTCGTTGCCGAATTCGTTAATCGGCACCATCACCAGCGAGGACTGCACGCTCATCATCGAGCGGTAGCCGGAGTCGACGCGCTCCACTTCACGGGCAATCAGGCCATAGCTGACGTAGTTCAGACCGCTACCACCGTATTGCTCAGGAATCGTGGCGCCGAGCAGGCCGACGTCGCCCATCTCGCGGAAAATTCGTGGGTCGGTTTGCTCATTACGGAAGGCTTCCAACACCCGTGGCGCCAACTTGTCCTGGGCGAACTGCTGGGCACTGTCGCGCACCATGCGTTCTTCTTCGGTCAGTTGCTGGTCCAACATCAAAGGGTCTTCCCAGTTGAAGCGAGCGTTAGCGGCCATGTGCGAAATCCTCAAGTAATGGGTGCGGTCCAGCGCGCAGCTGGCGATGGGGTTAATCGTAGTCAGCCCTAGGGAAAAGGCGCAAACGAGGTTTTCGCACATACCTGTGCTAATTTCTCACTCCGTAATGGCGAAAACGCCTGATTAAGCCATCTTTAAGTGCAACTAACGCATACGAGTACACCGATGCGCCGCAAAATCCCCAGCACCGCCGCTCTGATCAGTTTTGAAGCTGCCGCCCGCCATCAGAGCTTTACCAAGGCGGCAGAAGAGCTTTCGCTGACACAAAGCGCCATCTGCCGACAGATCGGCGGCCTGGAAGAATTCCTTGGCATCGCCCTGTTTCGCCGTTCCCGCCGAGGCGTGCAGTTGACGGAAGCCGGGCTGAGCTATAGCCGCCGAGTCGCGGCGCAATTGGATGCGGCAGAACGCGACACGCTGTCGGTGATGGGCCAGCACGGCGCCAACAGCCTAGAGCTGGCCATCGTGCCGACCTTTGGCACCCAATGGCTGCTGCCGCGCCTGAAACGCTTCCAGGTCTTGCACCCGGAAGTGACGGTGAACCTCACCAACCGCACCCGCCCGTTTCTCTTTGCCGACACCGAATTCGATGCTGCCGTGTATTTCGGCGATGCCGTGTGGTCGGGTACTGAAGCGCATTTCTTGATGCCAGAAAACTCCCTTCCGGTGTGCAGCCCGAAGCTGCTGCCGGCCGCTGGAACACTCGACGCCGACCACATCGCCAGCCTGCCGCTACTGCAACAGACCACACGCCCCTACGCCTGGCGCCAGTGGTTCGGCTCACTGGGCATGAGCGTGCCGCGCGATATGACCGGGCCGCGCTACGAGCTGTTCTCCATGCTCGCGCAGGCGGCCCAGCATGAGATGGGCATCGCCCTGATTCCGCCATTTTTGATCCAGCGGGAACTGACCGAGGGCAGCTTGGTGGTGGCGATGCAGCACGCCTGCCTGAGTGACAAGGCCTACCACCTGATGATTCCCGAGCGCAAAACCGAGACGCAGGCGTTAAAGGCTTTCCGCGATTGGTTGGTCGAGGAAGCTCGACAGTATCGAGAACAAACGCCGAGCCCGTAGCTGCGTGTGGCATCAACGTGTTGGCGCCTCGCCCACCACGGTGGTGCGGTACATCTCCCGCCGCGCCCCGTGGTAGTCCGCAATCGGGTTATGCCAGGTGCTGCGGTTATCCCAGATCGCCAGCGTGCCTTTGCTCCAACGCATACGGCAGGTAAAGGCCGGCGCGGTGGGCAGCTGGAACAGATAGCTCAGTATCGGCTGCGCCTCGGCCTGGCTCAGGCCTTCAATGCCGACGGTGTAGGTGGGGTTAACAAACAGCACCTGCCGTCCCGTTTCCGGGTGCCGGGTAATCAACGGATGGGCGCGTAATTCATCGTCGACGTTGCCGTAATGTACCTGCATGTTTTCCAGCATATCGTTGTGCTTCGCCGCTGGGCCGTAGCCGCGCTCGGGGCTGTGCAGCGCGTTGAGGCCCGCGAGGATTTCTTTCATTTTCGGCGATAGCCAGTCGTAGGCCTGACACAGGTTGGCGTACAGCGTATCGCCGCCGTAGGCCGGAATATCGGCGCCGTAGAGCAAGGTAAATGCTGGCGGGCGCGCTTGAAACGACCAATCGGTATGCCAGGCGCCGCCAAACACAAACGGCGCTTTTTCATCGGCCTCTTTGACTACGTGGATGACGTTGGGATGCTCCGCCATGGTCTGCACGAACGGCTCGCGGCCAAATTCACCGAACTGTCCCGTCACCGCCTCAAGTTGCGCAATGCTTAACTGCTGGTCGCGGATAAACAGCACCTGGTGGCTAAGTAACGCCGCGCGCAATTCGGCAAAACCGGCGCTGCTCAAATGGTTGAGATCGACCCCGGTGACATCCGCGCCCAGCGAGCCGGCCACGGGATAAACCTGGATATGCCGGTAGTCACCCGCGCGGTTGTTACTGGCCAGGGCATAAAAGAATTCGCTCATCAGCACAGCCTCTTTTTATTGGAATTGGCGTTAGCGCAATGCCTGCACTGCGCAGGAAAACCATAGCTGCTGACGCGGTAACACATGGCTGTTTGGCCCGGTCATAAGTGCCAAAAGCAGGTCGCTATCCAGGCAAATTCGGCCGTTTTAGGCGTCAAAACCAACCTTGGCGATAAAAAAAGTCGAAAAGGCGACATAAGCCTGATAAAAAGCACGCGCAGCGGCACGCATCAAATTGACGAAAATCCACTGGCTACGTGGCTTACAGCGATTTATGTAGTGAACTTCGAAAATTAACTGACCCCGTAGTCAACAAAGGTTATTGCTACAGTTTTTCACCCCGAAAAAAGCAATTAATCAATACAATTTCTTTTATAAACAGATAGTTATAGATACAAAGCAAGCTAACGTAATGCCCGCGTCACTAACCCGGCTTAACCTGATGAACGGTTATTCACGTCAGGGATGCCGATTGCGCTACAACCGGCACCCCATAAGGCTGCAGGCCCCGCAGGCTGCTACTTTCGTCGGGTTAGCAAGTATGGACAGTCACACCATGACTTGTAGTTATCTAAAGGGTTGCCTTCAGAACTTCTTGATGACCCCACGGTTCACCTGCAAAATGCCGCGCCCTGCTGGTTGCAAGGCTGCGCCACCAGGTCGGTTGAAAAACAGGTTGTGCTGATCCGCCTCCCCCAGTGCGCCATCCGCAGTGCTCTGGTCTTTTGAAAAAACGATCACGCAGGAGATATGAAGTGCACATTGGTGTTCCTCTCGAGACCTTTACTGGCGAGACGCGGGTAGCCGCAACGCCGGAGACCATTAAAAAGCTGATCGCCCAAGGCCATCAGGTGACTGTTCAATCGGGTGCCGGCGTTAGCGCCAGCGTTCCTGACAGCGCCTATCAAGCCGTTGGCGCCAGCATTGGCGACGCCGCCGCAGCCTTGGGCGCCGAACTGGTGCTGAAGGTCGTGGCCCCCAACGCCGCCGAGCTGGCTCAGCTCAAATCGGGCGCGGTACTGGTCGGCATGCTTAACCCCTTCAACAGCGAAAACATTGCGCAGATGGCTGAACGCGGCGTGACCGCGTTTTCCCTCGAAGCCGCGCCGCGCACCTCGCGCGCGCAGAGCCTCGATGTGCTCAGTTCGCAAGCCAACATCGCCGGCTATAAAGCGGTACTGCTGGCCGCTCATCACTACCCGCGCTTTATGCCGATGCTGATGACCGCTGCTGGTACCGTGAAGGCTGCACGCGTACTGATTCTGGGCGCCGGTGTTGCCGGCCTGCAGGCCATCGCCACGGCCAAGCGCCTGGGTGCCGTGATCGAAGCCTCCGATGTGCGCCCCGCGGTAAAAGAACAAATCGAATCGCTCGGCGCCAAGTTCGTTGACGTGCCGTACGAAACCGACGAAGAACGCGAATGCGCCGAAGGCGTTGGCGGCTATGCCCGTCCGATGCCCGCCTCGTGGATGCAGCGTCAGGCCGTGGCTGTGCATGAGCGCGCCAAGCAGGCTGACATCGTCATCACCACGGCACTGATTCCGGGCCGCAAGGCGCCGGTGCTGCTGAGCGCCGAAACCGTGGAACAGATGAAGCCCGGCTCGGTGGTTATCGACCTCGCCGCGGCCCAAGGCGGCAACTGCCCGTTGACCGAGGCTGACCAGGTTGTGGTTAAGCACGGCGTGACCATCGTTGGCCATACCAACCTGGCAGCACTGGTCGCGGCAGACGCCTCGGCACTGTACGCACGCAACTTGCTGGACTTCCTCAAGCTGGTTATCGACAGCGAAGGCAAGTTCCACGTCAACCTCGAAGACGACATCGTCGCCGCGTGCCTGATGTGCCGCGAC
>LNAP01001306.1_pt1 | contig 30288 bp, 23 predicted proteins | sample 602601 | NCBI WGS metagenome assembly LNAP01 (sample SAMN02440304, study PRJNA202911) | soil metagenome | biome: Subtropical and temperate rainforests or woodlands; isolation source: soil samples (1 kg each in a 20% v/v slurry with milli Q water) were... ...
TAGCGAGAAAGTTAAATGAACGTCCAAGAAAAACACTAAACTACCAAACACCGGCAGAAAAATTTGCCCAATATGTTGCATCGACCGGTTGAATTCAAGCCCGCTTAGACGTCATGCAATTAGTTATAAAAATAGCTTAACTGCATTGCCTACACTTTACGTGGACTAAGTTGACTTTATGAAGTCCTCAAATAAACACAATGCATAAGCGTAGTATTTACCATCAGTCTTTTATGAGGTGAAACTAATCGCTTATACAGTGTCGCTCATAAAACTCGATATCTTTCTGAGCAAGATATCAACTATTATTTAGCTTTCTCTTTTCTAACACCCTTAAATGGCTCACCATCCGCTTTTTGATCCATAAAGCGACCTGTCTCAGAATCACGCTTTGTCCAAATTTCAGTCTTCGGATTGTAAGTTTGTGAACGGTCTCTAACTGCACCAACGCGAGCGTTGTCACCAACAGGATTATTTTTAGCCATATAACTCCTTAGTAAATTTAGTATGCACATGGAGGTGCTATTTAATTGCAACTTATGCAGTCTCTAATTGCAACTTATGGGGTCACTTACAACAAAAGGAGCCGAAGCTCCTTTTTTAATATTAACCGCACTTACTTTCACCGCAATTCAGGCAAGTGAGGCAGCCATCCATAATGATGCTGGCTTTAGTATTACATTTCTTACAAAGCTGTGCACCTTTTGGGAAGCCTTCGTCGTTTACTTCTTCACCCGGTTTTGCGTGTTTTTCAAAGTATTCAGCTTTTTTCTCTTCAACCAGTTTTTGCTGGTGCTGGTCTAAGCCCGGTTTTTTCAGCATGCCGATTTCTTGCAAGTGCTGCTCAACCACTTCGCCGATCTCTGCTACCAGACTAGGTACGAATCTGCCGCCTTTTTTGAAGTAGCCGCCGCTTGGTTCGAATACGCTTTTAAGCTCTTCTACCAGGAACGTTACATCACCGCCTTTACGGAACACGGCTGACATTACACGTGTCAGCGCTACGATCCATTGAAAGTGCTCCATGTTTTTGGAGTTGATGAACACTTCGAACGGGCGACGGTGCTCTTGCGGTGTGCCTTCGTTCATGACGATGTCGTTAATCGTGATGTAAAGCGCATGCTCAGTCACTGGTGTTTTGATTTTGTAGGTGTTGCCCACCAGTTTTTCCGGGCGGCCTAATGGCTCACCAAGCTGCACCACATTGTTTGCATTTTCAGCAACTTTAGCTTCAGCGGCTTTGGCTTTGTCTTCTTCTGACACCAGGTTGTAGCCGACGATTTTCTTTTCAATTTTAATTGCCATGTTGTTCTCCTTACCCTCTCCCGCACCGGGCGAGGGGATTATTCTATGTCATTCCGTGCTACGACACGGAATCCAGCGACGTTAAAGGCACTGGATTCCGACTTGTGTCGGAATGACGATCAAAACTTGCCGTAGTAGCCTTCTTTTAACGCATCATACAAGTTAGCAGCTGAATGCATTTCGCCGTCGTACTCAATCTCTTCATTACCTTTTGCTTCAATTTCAGTGCCATCTTCCAGCGTGAATTTGTAGGTGGTGTTTTCCAGATCTTTCTCGGTTACCAGCACTCCTTGGAAAGCTTCTGGGTTGAACCTGAATGTGGTGCAACCTTTAAGGCCTTTGTCATAGGCGTAGAGATAGATGTTTTTGAAGTCTTCAAAATCGTAATCTGTCGGTACGTTAATGGTTTTTGAAATTGAGCTGTCAATCCATTTTTGTGATGCAGCCTGAATATCCACGTGCGCTTTTGCCATGATGGTGGATGAATCCAGGAAGTAATCCGGCAATTGCTCTTCAGGTTTGTCGCTGAATGGCATTGCATTTGGGTTAATCAACTCACGATAAGCCAGCAACTCGTAAGAGAATACGTCGACTTTCTCTTTTGATTTTTTGCCTTCACGAATCACGTTACGTGCATAGTGGTGCGCAAAGCTTGGCTCAATACCGTTACTTGCGTTATTCGCCAGTGACAGTGAAATAGTACCGGTTGGCGCAATTGAACTATGGTGTGTAAAGCGGACGCCTTTAGTGGCGATCTGGTTACGCAGGCCTTCCGGGAACTGCTGCATATAGCGGCTGTATTTACCCAGCAATACTTTACCGGCAATCTTCTGGCCTACTTTAATACCGTCTGCCGCCATTTCCGGGCGTTTTGCCAGCATGTCAGCCGTCACTTCAAATTTCTCATCCATGATCGGAGCCGGGCCTTTTTCTTCGGCCAGTTGCACGCCTACGTTCCAGCCTTCTTCTGCCATGACGCGCGTCACTTCTTCAGTGAATTTGATTGACTCTTCTTCACCGTATTTCAATTTCATCATGGTCAGGCTAGAGCCTAAACCTAAATAACCCATACCATGACGGCGTTTACGCATAATTTCGTCACGTTGCTGTTGCAGTGGTAAACCGTTAATTTCGACGACGTTATCTAGCATACGCGTGAAGATAGCGACCACTTCGCGGTATTCTTTCCAATCGAAGTAAGCTTCGTCAGTGAATGGTTTTTTCACAAAACGGGTCAGGTTAATTGAACCTAACAGACAAGCACCGTAAGGTGGCAATGGCTGCTCGCCGCATGGGTTGGTGGCGCGGATGTTTTCGCAGAACCAGTTGTTGTTCATTTCATTAACGCGGTCGATCAAAATAAAGCCTGGCTCGGCAAAGTCGTAAGTGCTGGACATAATAACATCCCACAAACGACGTGCTTTGATGGTTTTATATACGCGGCAGGCCACTTTACCGGCATCTTTACCTTCAGTTTTAGTCAGGTATTTACCTTTGATTGGCCACTCGCGCCATACTACTTGGCTGTCATCATTCACATTCAAGTTATCAATGATGGCTTCTTTTTCTGTTACCGGGAACGCCAGCTTCCACTCGGCATCGGCTTTTACCGCTTCCATGAATTCCTTAGTAATCAGGCATGACAGGTTGAACTGACGCAAACGACCATTTTCACGCTTGGCTTTAATGAAGTCAGTAACATCAGGGTGTGAGATATCAAACGTTGCCATCTGCGCACCGCGACGACCACCTGCGCTGGATACGGTAAAACACATCTTGTCATAGATATCCATGAAAGATAACGGGCCGCTGGTGTAAGCACCAGCGCCGGCTACAAACGCACCTTTTGGACGCAGGGTAGAAAACTCGTAACCGATACCACAACCGGCTTTCAGGGTTAAGCCAGCTTCATGTACCTTGCCTAAGATGTCGTCCATGCTGTCAGATATCACACCGGACACTGTGCAGTTAATAGTAGAGGTAGCAGGTTTATGTTCCAACGCACCCGCATTAGAAGTAATACGGCCAGCCGGAATTGCACCGCGACGCAACGCCCATAAAAATTTCTCATGCCACTCGGCGCGTTTTTCTTCAGTTGTTTCTACATCAGCCAGCGCACGTGCAACACGCGAGTATGAAGCGTCCATGTCTGCATCAACGTTGTCGCCCTGCTTAGATTTCAGGCGATACTTTTTATCCCAGATATCAAGTGAGACCGGTTGGATTGGTATTTCTTTTTCAACATCTGCACTTGAATTCTTGGCAGTATCAACGGCTTTTAGCATGGATTAACCCCTTTTTAATTGACTCGAATCGACCTGTATTATTAACAGTTACATAAGTAAAGCACTATGGATTAAGCCGTAATTTTCTTGTGATAGAAACTTCGGCTTAACCACAACATATTGTGTTTTTTTAGCAATTTAATCATTTAGTAGTGGTAGGTCAAGATATTTTTTTAACTTAATTTTGTTAAATAATGTTAATTTTTTCTTGCCTTTATGCTATGCCGCACTGGGGTTGATTATGCGCCTGGCGACAAATAATACTTAAGTAATCCTGCCAGATAAAATCAACTGTTCAGCCTAAGGAAAACACGGAATAAGTCGCCGAGCGAGATAAAGTTCAAGGCGCACGGAACGCAGAACCCGAGATAGTATGAGTTATACAGCGAGGGTGCGAGTACCGCGCAACGCAGAAATTTGCTCGCGTAGGCACTTATTCCGTGTTTTCCTAAAATAATATGTGCGAAAATGACACCATGTCACGTAACGTTTACACATTTCTGCTTTATCTGCTGCTGCCGTTCACGCCACTCAAGTTACTATGGCGCGCAAGAAAGCAACCCGAATATCTGGAGCATTGGCAAGAGCGCTATGGGTTCTACAAACTTAAACCACACAAGCCGGTTATCTGGCTGCATTGCGTGTCAGTAGGTGAAACACGCGCAGCCGAACCTCTGATTAAAGGCTTATTAGCGCAGCATCCCAACCATCAAATTTTACTCACGCATACCACTCCCACCGGCCGCGCCACCAGCGAGCAACTATTCGGGAACAGCGTAAGCAGAGTCTACTTGCCTTACGACCTGCCGTTTGCGGTTAAGCGCTTTTTAAAGCACTTTAAACCGGTGATCGGCGTGCTGATGGAGACCGAGCTTTGGTTTAACTTAATCGCCAGTTGTCAGCAGCGCAAAATACCGCTGTTACTTGTGAACGCGCGTTTGTCTGAGAAATCTGCTCAAGGTTATCTCAAGCTCGGCAAAGTTGCGCAGCAAGGCCTGCAAGGGTTAACTGCTACTGCTGCACAAACGGCACAAGATGCAGCACGTTTACAGAAGTTAGGTGCAAATAACATCAGTATCATCGGCAATATAAAATTTGATGTAGCACCACATGACGATGCCACAACAAAAGGGCAGTTGTTAAGAAATGTGATTGGCAATGAACGCCCGGTCTTTCTGGCGGCCAGCACCAGGGACGGAGAAGAAGAACTTATTCTTGACGCAGTTACAGAAGCTAACATCCCAAACCTGCTAACGATTATCGTACCGCGCCACCCGCAGCGATTTGATGCAGTGGCAGAGTTGCTTAAGAAAAAGACATCCGGTTTTGTCAGGCGCTCAACACTTACCAATGATGCAGTTGTGAACCCACAGACACCTTTTGTGCTCGGCGATTCTATGGGTGAAATGTTCACCTACTACGCCAGTTGCGACGTCACTTTCATCGGCGGCAGCCTGTTACCACTGGGTGGGCAAAACCTGATTGAAGCGTGCAGCATGGGGAAACCGGTACTAATAGGGCCACACACGTTTAATTTTGAGCAGGCAACAGAAATGGCGATTGCCGCCGGTGCAGCGAAACGGGTACAAGATAGCAGCGATTTAGCGCGGCATTTACAAACTCTATTCGCCGACCCTGACAAACAAAATGCCATGAGTGCGGCTGCATTGCGCTTTAGCGACGAAAGCCGCGGTGCTACAGAGCGCACGCTAAGTTTGCTGAAACAACACCTATAAGCGCTATAAAACCTCCACACTTTGCACCAGCACCAACTCGCAAGCGCCGCTACCGCTGTCCTCACGCGTAAGTGAGCTTTTCCAGCGCCAGCCATCAGCTGTTTTAGCTTCTACCAAATAGCCTTGCAAGCGCACTATATTGCCCGCTTTGATACTTTGCAGGGTTTTTCTAACGTTAGCATCTGCCGGGATCATGTGCATATTGGCGCTATGCGATTGAATTTCTTCACGCGGGATAGGAAAGTTATTTACATGCCAGTAATAAAAACGACCGCCCTGGCTGATGCTGATATCTTTGAGCACATCTTCGTCAGACATACGCCCCCAGCCTAACGCTAAATCAACTGGGGATAGATCTGCCTCTCGCTCGAAGTAATAGCCTTTACTGGCAAGCACGCGCGCTCGAATACTGAATGCTGCCAAAGGCGTGACCTGAAAACCACTGATTGTTTGTTCTGCAGCAGAACCAGCGCTACCCTGATAAGGCTCTTCTGCCACCAGCACACCGGGGCCATGTTCGATCTCTCGCTGCGTAACATAATGAAACGCACCATAACCTATCAGGAAAATAAATAAGAGTCTGGTCCAGGTCATCCGCATCGTTATGCATCCAAATGCAACACGCTAGCGAATAAGTTTACTGACCGTCTTGAACACTTCACCTTCAGCAGCGCCCAGCCACTCAAACACGACAGATTCAGTATTGGTAATAACACAACCCGCGTCACGCATTCTGGCTAGCGCGTTGGCCTTGTTGGCAGGGTTACGTGAGATCACGGCATCTTCTACGACAAAAACCTGTTTACCGGCTGCAATAAGGTCTAGCGCGGTTTGCAGGATACAGATATGCGCCTCCATGCCGCAGAGAATAATCTGCGAATGGTCGCGGGTAAGCTGACGCCTGAATTTAGCTTCAGCCAGGCAGGAAAATGTAGTTTTATCGACCGGATGTATACCAGGTATCAATGCGGATAACTCAGGGACGGTATGCCCCAGGCCTTTAGGATACTGCTCCGTCATGATCATTGCCACATTAAGCAAGCCTGCAGTTTGGGCGAGAATGCTGCAGTTTTTTAGCACTATCTGCATCGCGTCAGTTGGCATTACCGTTGCCAGCCGACTTTGCACATCGATGATCACAAACTGGCTAAGGGTTACGTCTGCTTTAAGCGGTGCGCTCATATATGCCTGTCTCGTTTATTGTGCGCCGGCTGCGAGTATCAGCTGCTGGTTAATATCAGCCAGATCAGCTTCCGCCACCACGCCCGAAATAGATTTCAGGCGAATGATATTCACCAGATAGTTGTAACGTGATTGCAGCAAATCACGTTTAGCGAGGAAATACTGCTGTTCCGCGTTGAGCACATCAACACTGGTACGCACGCCGACTTCGTAACCCAGCCTGGTTGAATCTACCTGAGACTGGCTTGAAATCAGAGCTTGCTCATAGGCTTTAACCTGCGCAATGCTGGTGCTCAAGTTCAGGTAGGCACGCTGCGTTTCCAGCTCAGTGCTGCTGCGCGCAATATTCACGTCATCTTGTGCTTTTTGATAATTTAATACCGCCTGGCGCACACGCGAACTGGTTGCACCACCTTGGTAGATAGGAATTTGCAACTGCAAACCGATTGCGGCGGTTTGCAGTTCATTGCCAGAACCAAACGCTGATGCACTGCCATTGGCATAACTATCCGTGTAACTTGCTACTGCATCCAGCGTTGGTAAATGGGCCGCATTCAAACGCTCTATTTCCTGCTCTGCAAACTTGGCTGCATCCTGCTGGATCTGGATATTAAGATTATTAACCGTAGCCACTTCGAGCCACTTATCCATGGCTTGCTCCAGCTGAGCGGTTTTAATGTCGGCTTTCACTGTAGCCAGCTTTTGCGGAATTTTTCCGGTAAGCGACTGTATCGCGTGCTTTGCGAGCTGCAGCTCATTGATATTAGCGATTTCCTGCGCCAGCACCAGATCAAAGCGCGCCTGTGATTCATTCACATCGGTAATCGTGGATGTGCCTACTTCAAAGTTTGCTTTTGCCTGCTCAAGCTGGCTTAGTATCGCTAACTTTTGCGCAGCAATCAGATCAATCTTATCCTGTGCAATCAGCACATCAAAATACGCCTGAGTCACGCGCAAAATCAACTGCTGCTGACTCAAATGCAGTTGCTTATCGGCCTGGCTAACCTGCGTTTTGCTTTGGTCCATCTGCACCAGATTTTGTTTTCTATAAATTGGCTGCCTTACATCAACGCCGTATTTATAGGTTTCAAAATTTGCCGTGCTCGGGTCTCTGTTCACGCCTATATAGCGGATATCGGTATAAAGTTTGTTAGCATCTGCATTAAAATTAACCGATGGTCGATATAGCGCTTTGCCCTGCTCGATGATTTCCTGCGCGGCCTGATTAGCGCTTAACGCTGAGGCCAACGTAGGATCATGCGACAACGCCTGCTGGTAGATGTCTATTAAAGAATATGCCTTTTCATCTGCCTGCACCTGTGTGGCCAGTGCCAGCAATAACGTGATAGATGTGGCTAGATGTTTAAGCATAATTTAATCAGAACTCAAACTTTTCAGCCTGCGGCGCATTATCGAGCGGCGACAGGCAAGTTTCAAAAATAGCCTCTTGGCGGAACTCATGTTCGCTGACGCGCTGCGTCAATGTGGCTTCCATAATCGGCATTTCACCAATGACGGCAAATAAACGGCCGCCGACATTGAGCATTTTTTCAGCCGCAACCGGACGTAACGGCAGTGAACCGGTAAATATAATCACATCATATGGCGCTTCTGGCGCATATCCATTTGCAGCATCTGCCACATGCAAAGTCACATTATGGATATTCTGTTTTTGCAAACGCGCCTGAGCCGTTGCTGACAGCTCGGGATGAATTTCCACAGCATGCACATGGTCTGCCAGCGTTGCCAATAAAGCTGTTAAATAACCGCTGCCGGTACCTACCAGCAAAACTTTGTCCGTTTTTTTTACACCAACAGCCTGCAGAATGCGGCCTTCAACCTTTGGTGACAGCATGGTATGACCGTTGCCAATCGGCAATTCAATATCAGCAAACGCCAGACCTTTTTGTGACTCAGCCACAAAATTCTCACGCGGCACTTTATCCAGAACCGCCAGCACGACCGGGTCCAGCACGTCCCAAGTGCGAATCTGCTGTTCGATCATGTTAAATCTGGCTTCGCTCGTGTTAAATCCCATGGCTGCGTTGCTAATTGCATGTGTTGCTGTCTGTGTCATTTTCATCACTCTTAATATGTTTTACTTTGCATAATTATAACGCAACTACCGGCATCGGTTGCTCCGGCATTTTTACTCTAAACCACGCCGCATACAATGCAGGTAAAAACAGCACCGTCAGCAGCGTTGCAATAGCCAGACCGCCCATAATTGCTACCGCCATCGGGCCAAAAAACACGCTTCTTGTTAACGGAATCATCGCCAGTATCGCAGCAGCCGCAGTCAGTACAATCGGCCTGAAGCGGCGAATTGTAGACTCAACAACAGCCTGCCACTCCGCCATGCCGGAAGCTTTATCCTGATCAATCTGGTCTACCAGAATCACCGAATTACGCATAATCATGCCAGACAATGCAATCGTGCCCAGCATCGCTACAAAACCAAAAGGCTTATCAAACAATAGCAACGCGAGTGTGACACCGATTAAACCCAAAGGTGCAGTCAGCAGCACTAAAAATACGCGTGAGAAACTCTGCAGTTGCACCATGAGTATCGTCAGCACCGCGATCAGGAACAAAGGTACGCCGGCAGCCACCGATGCACCACCTTTGGCCGATTCTTCAACTGCGCCGCCGGTTTCCAGCGTTACGCCCAATGGCAGACTGGCTTTAATAGCACCCAACTGATCTTCTATCTGCTGCGACACGACCGGCGCCTGCAGACTACCCTGCAGGTTTGCACGTACCGTTATCGATGGTTCACGGTCGCGACGCCAGATTACGCCTTCTTCAAAGTCGGACGTAATCGTTGCAAATTGCGATATTGGCACACTCGCGCCGGTCGGCGTGTTCATGGTCAGATCAGCCAGATGCGATAAGTGGGTACGCTCTATTTCGGTTCCGCGCGCCACCAGATCAATACGTTCGTTGCCTTCTCTGAATTCGGTAATATATAGCTCATTCATCGCACCGCTGATGATATTCGCCACATCGACAGAACTCACGCCCAGCAGTCGTGCTTTGGCTTGGTCGACTTCGACATGAATGACTTTAGTCGGCTCCTCCCATCCCAGCTGCACATTCACCAAGTTTTTATTCTCACGCATAATGTCGGCAATCTGATGCGAAATATCACGAATCAGCGGGATATTGGTGCCAGACACCCGGAACTGCACCGGGAAACCAACCGGCGGACCATTTTCCAAACGCAGTACTGAGGCACGTAATGCAGGGTAATCATTTGCAAACAAAGCAAGTAAATCTGTACGCAACGTTTCACGTGCCTGCAAATCCTTACTCAAAATCACAAACTGCCCAAAACCGCGATGCGGTAATTGGATATCCAACGGCAGATAAAAGCGCGGGCCACCGGTACCAATATAAGCGACAAAGTTTTCTATGCCCTGATTTTTTGCATTCCACTGCTGCAGCCAGCGCTCTAGCTTCTGTGCCTCAGCATTGGTTGCGGCATATGAGGCACCTTCTGTCATGCGTAAGTCTACAATCAGCTCCAGCCGCGTTGAATCAGGGAAGAACTGCTGCTGTACCTTACCAAAACCCGCAATAGAAATCACAAATAAAATTAAAGTCACGGCAATCACGGTTTTGCGGTAGCGTACGCAGGCAGTCACCACCGCGCGGAATGTACGGTAAAACGCCGTGTTATAAATATCATGATGATGGTGCTCAGTAGTATCTGCCTGCACTTTCTGCTGTGTCGCACCGAATCGCCTGAACAGCCAAGCCTTCAATCTTGAAGGTTTATTTGTCGGCGCATTGAGGTAATCCGGCAGCAAATGGTAGCCCAAGTACGGCACAAATATTACCGCTGCAAACCATGAGATCACCAGCGCAATGGCAGACACCTGAAAAATGGAGCGTGTATATTCACCCGTTGATGACGCAGCGGTAGCAATCGGCAGAAAACCGGCCACTGTAACCAGCGTGCCAGTTAGCATAGGCATAGCGGTTGAGGTGTAGGCGAAAGATGCGGCTTTGACTCTATCCCAGCCTTGCTCCATTTTCGAAGCCATCATTTCCACCGCGATAATCGCATCATCTACCAGCAAGCCCAGAGCCAATATCAATGCACCAAGCGAAATTTTATGTAGGCCGATATCCAGCAGGCTCATTACCAGAAACGTAGCCGCCAGCACCACCGGAATCGTGATCGCCACTACAATACCGCTACGCCAGCCCAAGGAAAGCAGGCTCACACCGAGCACAATGACCAGAGCCTCTGCCAGTGACTTTACAAAATCATTGACGGAATTTGCTACGATTTTTGGCTGCGAAGTTACGCTATGCAGCTCCAGGCCAACCAGCAACTGCTGTTTGACCCGAGCGGTTACCTCATCCAATGCACGCCCAAGTGCAATTACATCGCCGCCATCTTTCATGCTCACGCCGAGCAGCAATGTGTGCTGACCTTCAAAACGAATGCTGCTGCGTGGCGGATCTTCATAGCCTCGGTACACGCGCGCAACATCATTCAGGCGGAAATCCTGCTGGTTGGCGCGCAGGCGAATATTGCGCAGGTCTTCCAGCGTGTCATAGCGACCGGATACCGCAATACGGACATGCTCGGCACTCGAATCATAACTGCCGCTTTTGACCACTGCATTCTGTGTCTGCAATAGGCTGATAAGCGTATTAGCACTAATTCCCAACGTAGCGAGCTTCGCGTTGGATACTTCAATAAAGATGCGCTGCTTCTGCTCGCCAAAGAACTCGACTTTAGCCACATCTTTTATTTTCAGCAGTTCGGTACGAATCAATTCCGCCTGTTTCTTCAATGCTGCATTATCAAAGCCATCACCGGTCAGTGCATACATGGTGCGGTACACATCGCTGAACTCATCATTGAAAGTCAGGCTCTCAATCCCCTGCGGCAAGGTATGGCGAATATCACCGACTTTTTTGCGTACCTGGTACCAGACTTCCGGAATATCTTCTGAAAAAGTATCGTCTTTCGCCACGATAAAAATCATGGATTCACCGGGGCGCGAATAACTGCTGGAATAATCCAGGTGCGGTACTTCCTGAATTTTCTTTTCCAGCTTATCGGTGACCTGCTGCTCAACCTCCTGCGCACTGGCTCCAGGCCAGCTGGTGCGTACCAGCATCACTTTGAATGTAAACGGCGGGTCTTCAGACTGGCCTAGTTTGGTATAAGCAAGCGCACCGGCAATCAACAGCACCAGCATAAAATACAACACCAGTGCCTGATGTTTTAATGCCCAGTTCGATAAATTAAAACGTTCGCCTGCATCATTTGCAGGCTGTTTATTTTCCCCGGCAGAATTTAATTCGCTCATGGCGCTGTACCCGCCACCGGTTTAACCTGCTGCCCCTTAACCAAAGTATGCACACCGGCAATCGCAATTTTTTCACCCGCCTGCAAACCACCGGTAATCATGACCCCCTGTTCCGAAAACTCACCTGCGGTCACTTCACGCGGCTGGGCTTTATTTTCTGCATCTATTACCCATACCAGTTTTTTGCCATTGCGCTCAGTCAGTGCCGCCAATGGAATCAGCAGCTGTGATTGCGGTGCCTGCTGCTGATTAAATTTCACCCCAGCCGTCATGCCAAGCTTCACCATATCATCTGCATCGGTCACACTCACTCTTACGTTAAAAGCGCGTGTTGCAGAATCCGCTGCCGGAGCAATTTCACGCACGCGCCCAGCATAGGCTTTATTTGGGTTAGCCCACATTTTAATAGTCACTGGCGTGCCCGGCTTGACCTCGGCCATACGTGATTCCGGCACTGCCACCAGCACTTCGGTTTCTTTAAGGTTCGCAATCTGCACTACTGCCTCACCCACCTCTACAACTTGTCCGGGCTCGGCACGTATCATAGTGACAACACCGTCACGGTCAGCAAGCAGGCTGGCATAACGTGTCTGGTTACCTGAAACATTGGCTTGTGCCTTGACCTGTGCCAGCCTGGCTGCCGATGTTTTCAGCTCTGCTTCACGAATATCCAATGCCGAGGCTGAAATGAATTTTCTGGCAAATAACTGTCGCTGCCGTTCCAGCTCCGCCACAGCCAGTGCATGGCTGGCCTCTGCTGAACGTACATCAGCCATCGCGGCAGCGGCATTCAAATTAACATCTGCAGCATCCAGCCGCGCAATCAGCTGGCCTTTTTTCACCTGCGCACCCACATCAACCTTACGCTCTATAATCTTGCCGCTGATTCTGAAACCCTGGCTAGCTTCAAAACGCGGACGCACTTCACCTACCAGCACCATAGAATTTAATGCACTGGAATCGCCAACGACTATGATCAGTGTAGGGCGCGGCGGCGCAGGAGGCTCAGCGGGTTTATCGCAACCAGAGAGTAAAACCAAAGATAATGCCAACAATAGTCTGATTTTCATGGTGCACACTCATTCATAATTTTTATTTTTAAACTTTCATGCAACAGGAGCAGGCTGTCGCAACAAGCCCTGCAACAGTGCGCTTTGCATCAATTGCAGCCGCGCTTCTATGTCTGCCCACTGTATCCAGCCCTCTTGCCCCAAGGCAATCTGCAGGGAACACACGCCATGGATACCTGCCCATATAGTCTGCGCAATCAACTCTGAATCACTAAGATCTGCTCTGAACAAACCTGCCTCAAACGCTTCCTGCACCACATGCTTCAGCTGCGCGTAGGCATCCTGCTCCGTGTTTCCCTGCTGTATTTTGGTGATATCAGGATTGCAGGGTGCACGTGGCGTCATGAACATCAGGCGGTAATGGTTAGGATTCTGCAACGCAAACATGGCGTAACCCTTACCCAAAGCCTGAATACGAGCTATCAAATCGGGAAGTTGCATCACCTGATGCATACCGCTGGCTAGTTTTAAAAAGTCTTCATCACATACGGCCTGCAGCAACGCCTCTTTATCGGCAAAGTGATTGTATAAAGTAGTGGCTGAATAATTGATCTTTTTGGCGATTTCGCGCATGGAAACGGCATCAATGCCACGCTCCACAAACAAATGTCGTGCTGCGTCCAGTATGCTGGCACGTAACTTTTCACGGTCTTGCTCTGATCTTATTCTAGGTGGCATGGCAAAAATTATAATAGTTAACGGTGTTAATTTAACACCGTTAACTATAGAGGTAAAGCATTTGTTTAATATTTATTGGTTCACGGTCTTTAAGGCCAATATGCTCTAAACCAGAATTGATTAAATATTTTATGGAACAAAATCTTATGGTTTAATTACTACAAGACTTTTATCTTCCGGAGTGATGTATGTAAACTGAAAAAACCGCGTAAACAGGTCTCTTACACGATCAATCATTGCAAATCCATGCAACTACTGAGCGGTTTTGACAACATACAGCACGTGTCGGTTACATGCTAGACTAGGCTGCGTTACGGCATGCTTACGCCCGCATATTAGTAGCTGCCGCTTTTGATTTTTTTGTGGCTTGGCGTGCATTCGTGTAAAAATAATTAAAAATAAAATCTGCAAGGAATCTACACATGTTTTTTGATTGGTTCAATACAAAAGAAGCAGCACTTCTCGGAATAAAACTAGCCGACTATTTATCGACCGAAATAGCAAAAAATAACAACAAGAATCTAAAAAAAGCAAATGATCACGGCGCAAAAGTCATGCAAAAAATCTGGGGTCAGCTGAGCGAATACCAACAGCAAAATAAACTGAATTTCCTAAAAAAATCAAAACTGGCAAATGAGTTCAGATGGAGATTGATGGAAAACGGGCATCCTGAAGATTTTGCCGAGAGTGCGACAAAAGAACTTTTACTTCACATGAATTAATGCGTTTAGAAATTAAAAGAAATGTTAAAAAAATTAGTACGCCTATTATCTAAAGACAAGTCATCCCGCCATAAAAAAAATGATTCCAATGCTATGGTAGAAACCATAGTTGCTGAACAGACATTGCCACTTACCGCTACTGAACTCAAAGATGCGGGGGATCAGTCTTTTAAAGCTGGCGACTTGACTCAAGCAGAACTTTTCTATAATCGGTCTCTTGAAATCGATTCCAACCAGCCTGCCGCAAATAATAACCGCGGCATTGTGCTTTACTACCTGAATCGATTTGAAGAGGCGCTAGCAAGTTATAACCGCGCAATTGCACTAAAGCCGGATAACACTCAGGCATACAATAATCAGGGCATTGTACTGAATGATATGCATCGTTCAGAAGAGGCATTGACAAGTTATGATCGCGCCATCACGCTGAAGCCGGATTACGCTGAGGCTTATTATAATCGGGGCATTGCATTGAATAACCTGCAGCGGCTAGATGAGGCATTAGCAAGTTATGACCGCGCGATAGCACTAAAGCCGGATTATGCAGAGGCTTATTACAATCGAGGGCTATTGCTTAATAATTTAAAGCGCTTGGATGAAGCGTTAACTGATTATGACCGTGCACTTGCACTTAGACCGGATCATGCTGAGGCATTCAACAATCGCGGCGTTGTGTTGAATAATCTGAAACGGTTTGAAGAAGCGCTAGCAAGCTACGACCGAGCACTTGTGCTTAGACCGGGGCATGCCGAGACATACAACAATCGAGGTACCGCACTAAGTAACCTCCAACGGCTGGACGATGCATTAATCAGTTATGACCGCGCGATTGAACTGAAACCTGATTATGCCGAAGCTTACAACAATCGTGGACTTGTATTTTATGACCAGCAGCGCTGGGAAAAAGCATTAGCCAATTACAATCAGGTCATTGCACTAGACCCCGACTATGCTGAGGCCTATTACAATCGTGGCATTGTATTGAATAATCTCAAGCGCTCGGATGAAGCATTAGTAAGCTATGACCGTGCTGTTGCACTCAACCCAGACTATGCAGATGCCTATTACAACCGCGGAATTATCCTTAATGATTACGGCCGTCTGGATGAAGCATTAGCAAGCTATGACCATGCGATTAGATTGATGCCTAACCATGAGTTTTTATATGGTTACTGGCTACATACCCAAATGCAGCTTTGCCATTGGAACAATTATGATAATCAAATGATACTGCTGGCCAACAAAATTGAGCATGATGAGAAGGCTTCACCGCCATTTGTGGTTCTCGCACAATCCAGCTCTCGTGCCCTGCAAAGAAAAGTAGCAGAAATTTTTGTGCAAAGTCGATACCCCGCAAATGATGCACTTCCTCCGCTTTCCAAGCCCCCCAAGCATAATAAAATACGCATTGGTTATTTCTCCGCAGACTTCCGTAATCACCCAGTCTCATTTCTAACGGCAGAATTATTTGAAGTGCATGACCGAACCAGATTCGAGCTTATTGCATTTTATTTTGGACCCGATACAAAAGACGAGATGAAAACGCGTATTGCAGCTGCATGCGATCAATTTATTGATGTTCGCCAACGCTCAGATCAAGAAATAGCCTTAATGGCGAGAAAACTGGAGATAGATATCGCCATAGATCTGAGTGGGTTCACAGCAGGAAGCAGAGCGGGAATATTCGCATTAAGAGCCGCACCCGTTCAAGTGAGTTACTTAGGGTACCTGGGCTCAATGGGCGCTGAATACATGGACTATTTAATTGCAGACAGCACGATGGTTCCACCGCTACATCAAAAGGACTATACAGAAAAAATTATCTACTTACCCAGTTATCAGGTTAATGACTCCAAACGCAGCATTGCAGATAAGGTATTCACTCGAGAAGAATTGGGATTGCCCTCTACAGGCTTTGTGTTCTGTTGTTTTAACAACAATTATAAAATCACGCCCAATACATTTGACAGCTGGATGCGAATACTCGAGCAAGTTACAGATAGCATACTATGGTTACTCGGAGACAATCCAACTACTGAAAACAACCTTAGGGCGGAAGCCGCGCGCAGAGGTGTTGACACACAACGCCTGATCTTTGCCAAGCGGCTACCTTTGCCTGAGTATTTAGCCAGATATCGTGCGGCTGATCTATTTTTAGATACATCACCCTACAACGCCGGCACTACTGCCAGTGATGCACTTTGGGCTGGGTTACCTGTACTAACTTATCTGGGCGAGACTTTTGCGGGCAGGATGGCAGCGAGCTTACTCAATGCAATTCATTTACCGGAGCTTATCGCGACCACACCACAAGAGTACGAGACGCAAGCCATAGCGCTTGCCACACAGCCTGAGAAATTAATGAAAATCAAACAGAAGTTAGCTAATAATCGGCTAACGACACCCTTGTTTAATACTCAGCAATTCAGTCATCATATCGAAGCAGCCTACACACAAATATATCAGCGCTATCAAGCAGACTTAATGCCGGATCATATTCATGTAAAAGCAAATCACCATGAACAAATATGATTGTGATGTGCAATTTCTTTACGTTGATGATCTAACCGAGTGCCACAAAGCTTTATTCATCCGATAAGATCACTGAATTAATTTGAATAAGCCTCACAAACGTGCGGGCTGGGCAAGAAAGAATTTCAAGTCATCTGATACTGGCTCAACTTATACCAGAGTGAGCGCTCGCTAATCTCTAGAAGCTTGGCTGCCTTGCTTTTATTGCCTTGTGTGGCAGCCAGTGCCTCTGTTATCAACTGCCGCTCCAGCGCCTCAATCGCCGGCGGTAAAGCTAGTGAATTAGCCGTAGCAGAGGCTTCTGGCACCCGCGCCGGTACATGACTTACCATTTCAGTTGGCAGGTGCTTAGGCAACACGGTTTGATTGCCGCTGATAATCGCCGCGCGTTCCAGCACGTTCTCCAGCTCGCGCACATTGCCCGGCCAGTCATAGCGGGTTAGGGCATCAATCGCTTCCGGTGAAATGTCAACACGGCGCTTGGCCAGAAAATGCTGCGCCAGTTTTGGAATATCTGACTTGCGTGCTTTAAGCGCAGGCAAGTCGATACGGAATACATTGAGCCGGTAATATAGGTCTTCTCGCAGCTTGCCGTCTTTGATTGCCTCGCGCGGATCACGGTTGGTTGCGGCAACTACGCGGATATCAACAGCAATCGGCCGATTGCCGCCCACCCGTTCAATGACATTCTCCTGCAATGCGCGTAGCAGTTTTGCCTGTAACGCCATCGGCATTTCGGTGATTTCGTCCAGAAACAAAGTACCGCCATCTGCCAACTCAAACTTACCGACACGATCTTTAATGGCGCCGGTAAATGCGCCTTTTTCATGGCCGAACAGTTCAGACTCCAGCATCTCATGCGGAATCGCTGCGCAATTCACTGCCACAAATAAGCCATTACTGCGGGGCGAGCCGGCATGAATAGCACGCGCAACCAGCTCCTTGCCGGTACCGGTTTCGCCTGCGATCAGCACCGTAGCTTTTTCCGGCGCGACCTGGCGAATAGATTCAAACAGCTGCTGCATGGCTGGGCTAGTGCCCACCAGCCCAGCATCCGGCGCTTTATCTTCCCGCAAGTACTGGTTTTCAACCACCAGACGTGCAAATGACAAGGCGCGCGCAATCGCAAGCTCCAGCTCTTCAAGATCAAACGGGCGCAGAATATAATCGGAAGCACCACTCTTCATGGCGTCGATAGCGGTTTTGACTTCTCCCTGCGCCGTTACAATAATCACCGGCAGATCAGGATCAACCAGCGCATTCTTTCGACCTTGCTCCTGTCCATCTTCCTGCCCGCCGGCACGAATAGCCTTGAGCAACTGCAGACCGCTCATATAGGGCATGTGCAGATCGGTAACAACACAATCTATATGCTGGGTATGGATAATTTCTAGCGCTTCACGCCCATCTTTGGCAGTCAGCGGCTTATAGCCAGCCTGACGTAAACTGATTTCCAGTAAACGCAGCATATGCGGCTCATCATCCACCGCCAATATGGTTTTAATCGTTTGCGACATGGTTCTCTTTATCGTTATCTTCTAGTTAATCATTATGGCCAATTGCACAATCTTAATGCACCTGCAGTTTGGGCAGCTTGACCCGGAAGTCTGCGCCATGACCAGCTGCACTACCACTGACAGAGCGGCTCGGCAGCGTGCTTGCTTCAACGGTCAGCGAGCCGAAATGTGCGGTCACAATCTGCCTCGAAACAGCCAGACCTAAGCCAATACCACCTTGCCGTTGCGTAAAGAACGGATCAAATATCTGTTGCCTGAACGGCTCATCAACACCCTTGCCATTATCTGCCACGCTGATAGTAACACTATCCTCAAGCTCGAACAGCGACACCACCACCCGACTGCCATTTTCCAACATCTGGATGGCATTGAGCAATAAATTCAGAATTACCTGCGTAATTTGCTCGCCATCACACTCGATCAGCACACGCTTCAATGCCTGAGCGTGATCAGCTTCTTTTTCCAAGGCTTTAATTACCAGCTCCAGACTGATCTCTTTTTTATTCGCCTGCATGCGCAGCATGGCTACAGCATTTTCCAGCAGGCCAACCAGGTCATGCAGCGCAAATTCCGGCTGCCGCGGCCGCGCAGAATCCACCAGCGTAGAGACCAGCTTATTCAGGCGCTCGGTTTCAGAGGTAATAAAGCCAGCTACTTCCTGCGCTTCTGCACTCAGGTTTTTCTCGCGCGCGAGTACCTGCGCCGATGAGCGCAATATACCCAGCGGCGTTCTGATTTCATGGCTGATTGCCGCCGCCATTTCACCGGCCACCGCCAGCTTTGCTGCTCTTGTCAGGTTATCTTTAGAGAGGTTGAGATCATCGATCATTTTTGCAAAAGCGTTAGTCATCTCGCGCACTTCAGTCGGACCATCCGGCGCAGGTGGCAAGCCCTGAGTTGTAGAACGCATTAATCGATTAGCATACGAAGTAAGCCTGGCAAGCGGTGTGGTGATAAAACGTGATAACGGTGCCGCAAGCGCTGTAGCCAGAAATGCTGTCACCACCAGTAAAAAGATGAACATGTAGCCCATACGATGTACCGGCGCCATCACAACGGCGCGGTATTGTGAAATTTCGACTTGCCACTTGAAAATAGGGGCTGTTGCCTGTCCATTGCCGTTTGAACGCACCGAAACATCATGCCCTGCAACTACCTGCTGCCATTCAGCAGTCTGCGCCAATGGTTTACCGTGCTCATCCAGCAGTGCCGCCGCACTGCCCTGACTTTGCGTATTTTTGAGAATTTCTTCGATCTCACCCCAGTCAAATACTGCCCAGAGCGTGCCGACCTTATTGCCATCATGATCAATAATATCGCTGGCTATGGGCAGGCGCTGCTGCTTTATAGCCGCCAGCAGCAGAGGATGTCGCTCCAGCTGAGTGCTTACCCACGGCTGCACTGCGTCAGCAGGCTGACCAATCTGCTCAGCCTCACTTGAAGCAATCACGCGATTATCAGAACCCACCACATACAGCGCATGATAAACCCCGCGGTAACTTTGCTTGAGATCCGCCAAAAAATGCGACAAACGCTTATCCACATCACCGATCTGCGCCTCATACATGATATCCAGCCGACTCCAAGAAGCCACATTCTGCAGGCGCTCGAACATCATACGATCAACTTCACTGAGTGCGGCACTGGCGCGCGTCTGCATACCGCTCACGATCTCGTCATGCAGCGCGGTACGCGCCTGATAAAAGGCGAGTATTGTCATGATCAGCATAGGCAATAAGGCGGTAAGAAAAAAACCTGCCAGCAAGACTTGTCTGACGGAAAAAGGCCTATTTAGCATGGGCTCCATTAGCTATAGTGTACAATTGGGCATTCTCATTTGTAGCAGTCATTCATCATGATTCAGCAAAAAACTAGGGCATTTCGCACCTGCTTACGACGCCTGTCAATATTTGCAGGCAAGCAAGTAGCTTATGCGGTCAGTGTAGCCTTGCTGGCTATGGTATGCAAGATTGCCCATGCCGACGAAACTATAGACGGAACCGCAGCTGAGTCATCAGGTTTTAAACTTGGCGGCTACTCAAGCGCAAGTATCACCGCACCACGCAAGGGTAATACTGAGTTCAATCTGAATGAACTCAGCCTGTTGCTAAGCTGGGACAACAATGCCCGCCTTAAATTTTTCGGTGAACTGGAACTGGAACGCCCGCTCAGTTGGAATGAAAACAAAAAATTCGACAGCAAAAACAGTTATTTTGACCTGGAGCGACTTTATCTCGACTATAACGTTTCCGAAAAAATCAATATCCGCGGCGGGCGCTTTTTAACTCCGGCCGGCCGCTGGAACCTGTTGCATGCAGCCCCGCTGGTATGGACCGGCACCCGCCCGCTAGCCACCAATTACTTATTTCCCGCTGCAATTAACGGCGTCATGATGCACGGCTCTACCCCGGTAAACATAAACGGTGAGGACCAATCTTTTGAATACTCGTTTTTTGTTGAAACCCTCAAAGATCAGGACAAAGAGGACAATGAGATCAGCTACAAAAATGTAGCTGGTGCTCACTTTAAATTAAACAATCAGTTTAATCTGGGCTTGAGCCTCGCCACGTTTACTGAAGACCGCCCCGGCTCTCCCGATTACCGTATGATCGGACTCGACTTTATAACGCATATCAAAGGCTGGGAATTAAGCGGCGAAGGCTTTCAGCGCTTTACCAGTAGCGGCAATGATGGCGGCAGCGGTGCCTACCTGCAGAGTGCAGCGCCACTAGGTAATAACTGGTATTGGCTAACCCGCCTGGAAACTTTCCATAAACCCGATGCAATTTCAGGTGAACGCTGGGTGCTGGGTGTTACCAAACGCGTTACGCCCAAACAACTGCTTAAAATGGAGTTCATAGGCGGCAGTGATGACTTTACTGATACCCCACGCGGCTTTATCGGCTCATTTGCGGTGCTGTTCTGATGGGGCCATTGTTTAAACATATATTGGCAGCATTTTGTGCATTTTATGCACTTTCCGCTGCGCAGTTCACTTATGCGGAAGAATCCCGCCCGCTCGCGGTCATTGTATCCAGCAATGCTGAAACTTCGGTAATTCAGCAGCTCAGCCCGCGTGATCTGGGCCCGGTTTACTGGAAGAAGAAACAATACTGGCAGGGCGGTGCACGCATACGCCCGGTTAATTTGCATGCTGAACATCCATTACGCATTTATTTCTCGAAAGTTGTCCTCGACAGCGTGCCGAGCGAACAGGGCGATTATTGGAATGGCCTGTATTTCCATGGCACCACACCGCCTTACAGCGTGCAGTCAGAAGAAGCGGTGCTGCGTTATGTCAGCATGACCAAAGGTGCCATCGGTTACGTGGATGCCTGCAATCTGGATGACCGGGTAAAGCCTCTGTTATGGATTGATGACAATAGCGTCACCAATAATAAACCTGCGTTACATTGCCAGCCCTGACCATTATGCAAACCTTCCACGACTACTCTCAATATGGGTTAGCGCCTTCTTTCAACTCTCCAAGCTTATAGGCACGCGCGGCAGTCTGGTAATGCGCGATAGCTTCATGTAAAAGAAGCTGATTCATAGCTACCGGGGCAGATTCCAGAGTTAGCGGATCTACCTGATAAGCCTCGGCTTTCTGCTTGGGTGACAGCACAATCAGCGTATCGTTTTTGTAGTAACCCAGCTCCTGATAATTGCTGATAAAGGCACGCGGCGGCACTTTTTTTCGCTCGGCATCAAACATGGACTGCCCGAAGAAATGCTGGCTGCCTTTTGCTCCCATAATGTCCAGCAAGGTAGGTGCAATATCAATCTGGCTGACCATGCGTGAATAGTGGCCAGCCGGCAATAAATCAGGTGAATAGAAAAATAACGGTATATGGTATTTATCTACCGGCAATTTGGTTTTACCGGCAGCAGACGAGCAATGGTCGGCCACGATCACAAACAAGGTATCCTTGAACCAGGGCTTGGATTTTGCGCTCTCGATAAACTTGCCGATTGCATAATCGGTATATTTAACCGCCCCCTTACGGCTTCCCTGCGGCAGATCTATCTTACCTTCCGGAAACGTAAACGGCCGATGATTAGAAGTTGTCATGATATGTGCGAAAAATAGAATCGCCGGCTTCACATTGCTATCAATAGTTTGCAGGGAATTATTGAATAAACTTTCGTCATCGACACCCCATACATTCTCGGCCTGAATGGTACTTTTATCGAAGTCGGTACGATCTACCACCTTGTAATCGTTACCTCTGAAATAAGAATTCATGCTATCGAATACGCCATAGCCGCCGTAAATAAAAAACGTGCTGTACTGCTGTGCTTCCAGAAACTCGCCCAAGGTCGCCAGGTGGTCACTATCCGGCCTGTGCACAATGGCCTGCCCCGGAATCGGCGGAATCGCGATAGACAGCGCATCCAAACCACGCACGGTACGCGTACCGGTAGCAAACACCTTATCAAACACTAAACTCTCTTTAGCCAGCTTATCCAGATAAGGCGTTAAATTTTCTTTATTGCCGTAACTACCCAGATAATCAGCAGACAGACTTTCCACCATGATCAGCACCACATTTTTCGGGCGCCGTTTGAATGGGCCAATACTTTTTGATTCTATACCTGACTCATTAGCGCTAAGCGCTTTTGAAGATGGCAGCCTTGACACACCGGCCTGTTGCAAAAGCTTGTCAGCCTCAGCCTGCGGAATTGTTTTATAAAATCTATCATAATCCAACTCATTGCGGCGCACGGCCGCAGCGAAAGTAAATATTCCGTTACCGGCCAATTCATTCGCGTAGGCATTTTTACTGAATTGCATCTGGTCTACATTGGTAAATGCATAACTTAGCGCAGGGAGAAAAAAAGCTAGCACCAGCAGATGCATCCTTTTTTGCAAACTATGTGGCTGCATTTCAAACCTCACGCGCTTGCCAAGCAAAAATAAAATAAGCATTACAAATAGTGCAATCGCTAGCAGTATCAGCGGTACCGGATAGGACTCGCGGATATTGCCAACTACTTCATGCGTATAAACCAGATAATCTACAGCAATAAAATTAAAGCGTGTACTGAATTCCTGCCAGAAAATAAATTCAGAAACTGCACCGAACACCAGCGCAAACATCAGCAAGAAAGCCATCAGCCAGCGTGCATTATTTAACCAGTTTTTATTGCTCCAGCGCGCTGGTATCAATGCTGAGACCAGTAATGCAGGCACCAGTAAATATGCCCATGCTGCCAGATCAAACCAGACACCAACTGCAAACGCTCCCAGCAATTCGGCTACTTCCATTTGCTTCCAGCCGGCATGCATACTTAAAGCCAGCCTTAGTATCAGCCACACACTCAAAGCAAGACCCGTCAAAAATGTGTAATAAGGAAGCGTTCGAAACGGCGTTTTAAGCAAATTGGGCATAGAGCAAACATTACTAATAAAATAAGGCTGTAAGTAAACGCAAACTCTATGCCATATCTGTAAGCAATTGTTTTTTATCCGCTTTAGATTAACGCTTAATACCGGACTCATACAAAATTTGCGGGGTTTTATTACGAGCAGGGATCAATTTATGCAGGTTTTGCAGTCTTGGCTATCCGCTAATCTAGTACGACCGTTTGCAAAATCGATGAATATTTAATAAATAACACTCAATGCATAAAATCATAACAAATTGATTATTAACATAATTTAATTTAAAAGTTTTGTTTTATTACATTTCACTAACACGGCAATTATAAACAAAACTGATGCTCCAGATCATCGGCATGCTACTTGCTCCAATGTAATCATCAGTGTTAATAGCGAAATACAAAATGCAAAATCCAGCTTATTTAGGTTCATCATATTTAAATGCCGCACTTTTGACCTTGGGTAACAGCTCGGCCTTCTTTAATGCTGAGGTCGCCTATAAAACGCGTCCACTCGCAACCTCAAAAAGACAGCGTGCAGAAAATATCAAATTAACAACTTCAGATTGCAATGCAGCCGACCGTAGCGAGATCGAACAGTTTGTACACGACGTATTTGCCAAAACATACGGTGCGAACGTACAGCACTTTATGCCAAACCTGGTGAGCTTGCGCGATGAAGAAGGCGACATTGTCGCTGCGTTCGGTTTACGCAAAGCTGACGAACACCCTCTGTTTCTAGAGCAATATCTTGACGCGCCGATCGAAACGATTTTTTCAGGTCGCTTTAACAGAAACATTACGCGCTCGCAGATTACTGAAATCGGCAATCTGGCAGTATCTAATCCGCGTAACGCTGGCGTACTGATTGCAAACGTTATTCAATACAGTCTGGATATGGGAATAGAGTGGGGCGTAGCCACCGCCCACCACAGCCTGCAAAATGGTTTAGTCAAAGGCGGCCGGGATGTTTATGCGCTACAGGCAGCAGATCCGGCAAGATTGGATCCGGCAGAATTTGCCAGCTGGGGCACTTACTACAATAATTTACCGCAAGTGGTTGCTATTCGCGGAGTTGCACAAGTTTGACTGTAAAAATGATTACCAACGATCTGTTACAGGCCATAAGCCGTAACTCGCCAGATCAAATAGCATTGCGTGGCACCGATAGTTCACTCACTTATGCAGAGTTAAATACTGCAGTGAGCCACCAGACGGAAATGTGGGCAGCGCAAACCGCAGCTTCAACAACCAAACACCCAACCATGGCCTTAGCCGTTGAGAACCATCCGGCGTGGATAGTACTGGATTTGGCGGCAATGGCATGTAACAGGCCTTTGGTGCCGTTGCCTTTCTTTTTCTCACCCTCGCAGTGGCTGCATGCAATGCAGAATGCAGGCGTTTCAATACTGGTGACTGACCAGCCGCAGCTATTCGAGCCTTTGCTAGCCACCAATATTTTAACTAGCAGCCAGTTTGAGCTAGCCGGTAAAACACTTACGCAATTTGCGTTACGCAATTTTGATCAAGTAACGTTACCGCATAACACCGCTAAAATCACTTACACCTCAGGTACCACCGGCAACCCCAAAGGCGTATGCCTGAGCAACGAAAACATGCTCAATGTTGCGAAGGCGATTGCTGCGGCTACCACAGTTTCTTCTACTGACACGCATTTAAGCGTATTACCGCTGGCAACTCTTTTAGAAAATGTCGCCGGTGTTTATGCAACACTGCTTGCAGGTGCAAGCTGCCACTTACTGCCTAACCATGAAATCGGCTTAAGTGGTGCAACCGGGCTAGATATCAAGAAACTATTGGCAACCCTGAAACTGACCCAGGCCAGTACGGCTATTTTCACACCGGAACTGCTGCATGCACTGGTGGTCTGTATTGAAGCTGGAGCAGACGCCTCAGACTATCTGCGCTTTCTGGCGGTAGGTGGCGCTTCGGTTTCACCAGCTTTGCTGGAGCGTGCAAGAAAACTCAAGATACCGGTATACGAAGGTTACGGCCTATCTGAATGTGCATCAGTGGTTGCGCTGAATGTGCCGCTTGGCAACAAGATAGGTACGGTAGGTAAGCCATTGCCGCATATTAACGTGAGCTTTACCGAAGAGCAGGAGATTGTCGTGAATGGCAATGCTTATCTGGGTTATGTCGGGCAAGAGCAGGCCCAGCTAAATTCTGTACATACCGGTGATATTGGTGAGCTGGACCAAGACGGCTACCTAATTATTACCGGCCGCAAGAAAAACATATTTATCACTTCATTCGGGCGCAATGTGTCACCGGAATGGGTGGAACGCGAATTGAAAATCACCCCTTGCATTGCGCAGGCCGCATTGTTTGGGGAAGCAAAACCATGGAATGTGGCAGTCATCGTGCCAAGGCAGGCGGCTACTGATGAGCAGGTTGACGATGCAATACATGCGCTCAACAACAGGCTGCCGGATTATGCCCGTATCAGTCGCTGGGTTCGTGCGGATGCGCCATTCAGTACTAAAAACCAGCAACTCACATCCAATGGCAGAAATCGCCGCGATGTGATTCTGCAACACTATCAAAATCAAATTAACGCTCTATATGAAGGAAAATCAGCATGACTGTTTACCAAAAATTACTGCAAGCTACAGAAAGTGAACGTAACGAATTAATGAGTTTGCCGCTCATCCAGCAAGGTGGCAAAGGCACTATCACGCTGCAAACCTACATCGCCTTTCTCACACAGGCCTATCATCACGTCAAGCACACCACACCACTGCTGATGGCTTGCGGTGGCCGCCTGCCTGGCCACTATGAATGGTTGCGTACCGCCATTGGCGAGTATATTGAAGAAGAAATGGGCCATCAGGAATGGGTGCTGAACGACATTGCCGAATGCGGCGGTGATAAAGAAGCTGTGCGTGCCAGCAAAACACCGGCAACCAGTGCCAGTATGGCTACCGAAGTTATGGTGGCTTATGCTTACGACATGATCAACCGCGTTAACCCGATTGGATTTTTCGGCATGGTATTAGTGCTTGAAGGCACCAGTACTGCAGTAGCGACACAGGCTGGTGAAACGCTGATAAAAAGCCTCAACCTGCCGAAAAAAGCTTTCAGCTATCTGCTGTCACACGGCTCACTCGACATCAGCCATGTTTCGTTTTATGAAAGTCTGGTGAATCAGGTGACTGATGAAAACGACCAGGCCTGCCTGATTCACAGTGCAAAAATATTTTATAAATTGTATGGCGATATTTTCCGTACAATAGCAGATGAACATATGCACAATTAAGGCGGGTTTCTATGCAGCTTAAAAACAAACGGATCTTGCTCACCGGTGCCACCGGCGGTATCGGTAAACATATTGCGCTCTTACTGGCACGCAAGGGTGCAAATCTGGCTTTGGTTGGCCGCCATGCCAACAAGCTGGAAGAGTTAGCCAATGAAATTAACAATAAAGGCGGTAACGCCAAGACGATTGTGGCCGATTTTGAGCTTGCCGAAACCGCAAGGCAGGTGGCTACTGAAGCGCAGCAGAAGCTCGGCGGCATTGATATTTTGATCAATAATGCCGCTATTATGGATTTTATTCAGTTTGAAGACCAAAGCCCGGAACGTATCGCGCAAATGATACAGACTAACGTTACCGCAACTATCCAGTTAGCGCATGCCGTATTACCAAAATTCAAAGCGGCCGGTCAGGGCCACTTTGTTATGATAGGCTCGATTCTAGGTTCGCTGGGCTTTCCATATTACGCAACCTATTGTGCCAGCAAGTTTGCAGTGCACGGCTTCTCACAAGCACTGCGTAGAGAACTGATAGATACCAATATCGGTGTGAGCTATATCGCACCGCGCGGCGTCAATACATCCTTGAATGACGCAGTTACACTCGCCATGCTAGCCAAAACTGGCGGCAACCTGGATGAACCGGAAAAAGTAGCCGCTATTGTGGTCAAATCGCTGGAACAGGAAAAACAGGAAGTGTTTATCGGCCAACCGGAATCATTCTTCGCCTGGCTTAACGGCGCTGCACCTAAAATCGTTAATATTGGACTTAAGAAACAAGCTCGATTGGCAAAAGAATTTGCTATCAGAAAGTTGAAGTAGTCGTTTCAGAGTTTTTACAGGTACAGCACTACTGGAAATACAGTAACTGCAAGAACCACTAGTAGCCACTGCATGCCCCAGCGCTCAAGATGCCCGGTAAAATGTAAAACCAAAGCTGAAATTGCCACTACATAGTAAAGTAGATAGAGAATTAATGTCATATATCCCCGCTCAAATAATTATTTAGTTTTGTTATTTTTAAACTAGTGTAACAAAAAAAATTTAACAAAACTCAATTTTAATCGTGCAGTCTTAATTCTTTACAATCTGAACAATATTTCTGAAGACTGTTCATGCTACAACAGCAGTAGCAATCTAATAATTAGCCTTATATGTTCAGCCTTAATTTTCTACCTGTCATTATTTATATAAATCATTCCCGACTTAAACGCTTGGTTTTATGGCAGTTTTAGCGTATATTTGAGCGATTGCTAGGGGTCTGTATTTTTAATCGAATATAGTGAGACACACCCTTTGAACCTGATGCGGGTCATGCCGCCGTAGGGAATGCAGCGTTTACTGCTCCCTATGATTTATTAATTTTTCAAAAAGCAGGCCATAATAGATTCTATCTAAAGATAAATTCTATCAATGCAGCTTTTTTTGGAGCACACAGTGAACGCGACTGATAAAAATCTTTCCAAATTTCTTAATGAAACCGCCTCTGTAGATGAAGGCGCGACCAAACCGTTTGCAAAATCACGTAAAGTTTATGTTGAGGGTTCACGCCCGGACATTCGCGTACCATTTCGCGAAATTTCATTAAGCGATACCCCTTCAGCTTTTGGCGCTGAAAAAAACCCGCCGGTTGTGGTTTACGATACCAGCGGCCCATACACTGACCCAACGATCAGCATCGACATTCGTAACGGCTTGCCAGCATTACGTTCGACATGGATTGAAGAACGTAACGATACTGAGCAACTGGACGGCCCAAGTTCAGCATTCGGCCAGCAGCGTAAAATTGACCCGGAACTAGCAGAAATGCGCTTTAACCTGACACGTTTGCCGCGCCGTGCCAAGCCAGGCAAAAACGTATCGCAAATGCACTACGCACGCCAGGGTATCATTACTCCGGAAATGGAATTCATTGCGGTCCGTGAAAACCAACGCCGTGAAAACATGAGCGAACTACTGCAAACCCAGCATCCGGGCCAAGATTTCGGTGCCAGCATTCCAAAAATGATCACGCCTGAATTCGTGCGCGATGAAGTTGCACGCGGCCGCGCCATTATTCCAATGAACATCAACCACCCTGAAATCGAGCCGATGATTATTGGCCGTAACTTTCTGGTGAAAATCAACGCCAACATCGGTAACTCTGCACTGGGCTCTTCAATCAATGAAGAAGTTGAAAAAATGGTGTGGAGTACACGTTGGGGCGGCGACACCGTAATGGATTTATCAACCGGCAAAAACATCCACGAAACCCGTGAATGGATTATCCGCAACTCCCCAGTGCCTATCGGTACCGTGCCTATCTATCAGGCTTTGGAAAAAGTTGACGGTAAGGCTGAAGACCTGACTTGGGAAATCTTCCGCGATACTTTAATTGAGCAGGCAGAGCAGGGTGTGGATTACTTCACGATTCATGCTGGTGTGCGTCTGGCTTACATCCCGATGACAGCAAAACGCATGACCGGTATCGTGTCACGCGGCGGCTCTATCATGGCGAAATGGTGCTTAGCGCATCACAAAGAATCGTTCCTGTACGAGCACTTTGAAGACATCTGCGAAATCATGAAACAGTATGACGTGTCATTCAGCTTAGGTGATGGCCTGCGTCCAGGTTCAATCTACGATGCCAACGATGAAGCACAATTCGCTGAACTCAAAACCTTGGGTGAACTGACGCAAATCGCATGGAAACACGACGTGCAATGTATGATCGAAGGCCCAGGCCACGTACCGATGCACCTGATTAAAGAGAATATGGAACTGCAACTGGAACATTGCGGTGAAGCTCCATTCTACACATTAGGCCCATTAACCACTGACATCGCACCTGGCTATGACCACATCACTTCAGGTATCGGTGCTGCGATGATCGGCTGGTACGGCTGTGCCATGCTTTGTTATGTAACGCCAAAAGAGCATTTAGGCTTGCCGGATAAAGAAGACGTACGCGTTGGTATCATCACCTACAAGATCGCAGCGCATGCAGCGGACTTGGCAAAAGGCCACCCGGGCGCACAGATCCGTGACAACGCTTTATCTAAAGCGCGTTTCGAATTCCGCTGGGAAGACCAATTCAATCTTGGCCTAGACCCGGAAAAAGCCAAGGAATTCCACGACGAAACATTACCGCAGGAAGGCGCAAAACAAGCACACTTCTGCTCAATGTGCGGACCACATTTCTGCTCAATGAAAATATCACAGGATGTACGTGATTACGCCGCAGAAAAAGGCGTTTCAGAACAAGAAGCGCTGACCAAAGGCATGCAGGAA
>LNAP01001278.1_pt1 | contig 30287 bp, 31 predicted proteins | sample 602601 | NCBI WGS metagenome assembly LNAP01 (sample SAMN02440304, study PRJNA202911) | soil metagenome | biome: Subtropical and temperate rainforests or woodlands; isolation source: soil samples (1 kg each in a 20% v/v slurry with milli Q water) were... ...
CTTTTGGGCCGTCAAAGCCCGAAAGCCTGCAATCTCAAAACCCCTCTCGTCCGAAAAAAACACTCCCGCTCAATGACTTGGAAGTTCTTCACGGACGACAAACTCGTCATTGCGAGCCACCGGATCGCGCGAACGCGCGCCCGATGACAGGCTCCGCGAAGCAATCCAGAATCCCACCGCGGAGACAGTCTGGATTGCTTCGTCGCGTTGCTCCTCGCAATGACGGAATTTGCAGCTCCGGCCGCCCCCTAAAACACCGCCAAATATTTCAGCAGGGAAATAATGCCGATAATGATGACGACGACGCGTGCGATCTGTTTGGCGCGGCCATCGAGCGGCAGCATGTTGATGAGATAGAGCACCAGAATGATGACGAGAAAAGTAATCAGAATGCCGATGAGTACGGACATTGCATCGCCCCCGTTGATGGCGAGGCCGTCAAGGCTTCTCGCATGCCGCTAAAACGCCGTAACCGGCGAAAGGTTCCGCAGTCCGGAACCGGGCTCTGGATAATTTGGCGGCGCAGAGAAGGTAGCCGCTGAACGCCACCATCGAAGCGGCGCGCGCCGGCGAAGCGGGTCGGGGTTTCGCGGTGGTGGCCTCCGAAGGCAAATCGCTGACGAGCCAGACCGCCAAGGCCACCGAAGAGATTTCGGAGCAGATCGCCGATATCCAGAAGGTAGCCGGCGACGCCATCAAGGGCATTGGGCAGCCAGGTGACGGACTTCCTCGGGACGATTCGCGCGGCCTGATTATTCCTGCGCGACCACCGGCACGCGCTGATAGCGCGCGCGCAGGCGCTCCGGGGCGGGGGAGAAGTTCAGCGAGGCGCCGCGCTTGTCGGCGCTGCGGTTGGCCACTACCAAGCCGCCCTCACCGACGACGAGGTCGCCCTTGCGAAGCGTCGGATCGTTCTCGATCTTGACCGGCGCCAGTCCGATCTGGTCCTTGCCGTTGCAGGTGCAGCCCGCCACCATCTCGTTGCGATAGCGGAACGCGTTCGGCAGCTCGCTATAGGGCGTTCCATTCTCGGTCGCGGCATCGTCGATGCTGCCGCCATACACCACTTTGGTGTCGCTGGCCGGGCAGAAATTGTTGCAGGATTCCGCCCGGCTTTGATTGCCGGATCCCGATATCGGGAAATAGCGTCCATCGCAGGTGCGCACGCAATAGGCCTGACCGCCGCCGCCGGCGGAGCGTGGACGCACTTCGTCCTGCGGTGCGGAGGGCCCGCCTCCGCCAAACGGAAATTGCATCGCCGGCCCGCGAGAACGGCCGCCATTAAAGGCGCCGAACAACGCGGAGAAGAAGTCCTCGGCCTGCGCGACCGGGGCCGCGGCCGAAACGCATACCAGAGCCGCCGCGCCCAGCGCCAACCGCTTTCCTGATCTCCAGTTCATGCTGCTGACCTCTCCCGGCTTGCTGGTCAGTACAACGACGAGTTCGAGAGCATCGCCTGGCGGCCCGAGGATGCGGTCGTCGCGGCCGGGCGCGGCTGCGAGGTGATCGGGCGTGCGGTGATCACCGTCCTGGTTGCCGTCCCAGTGTCGATCGCGCGGGCTTCGATGTGCGGCGAGTTCTTCGGCAACACCACGACCTTGGTGCCGACATTGACGCGGCTGAACAGGTCTTCGACATCTTCGTTGGTCAGGCGGATGCAGCCCGACGACACGAACTTGCCGATTGTCGAGGGGTCATTGGTGCCGTGGATGCGATAATCGCTGGAGCCGAGATACAGCGCCCGCGCGCCGAGCGGATTGCCCGGACCGCCCGCCATAAAACGTGGAAGGTACGGTTGACGCGCGATCATTTGCGCCGGCGGGTGCCAATCCGGCCATTCCGCCTTACGGCTGATGGTTTGCACACCGGCCCAGGTAAATCCCTCGCGGCCGACGCCGACGCCGTAGCGAATGGCGCGGCCTTGGCCGAGCACGTAATAAAGCGTGGTATTGCCGGTATCGACGATCACGGTGCCCGGTGCTTCGCGGGTGTCGAGCGCGACAACGGCGCGCCGCAGGCGCTCGGGCACTGCGCTGCCGTCGCCTTCATCCGAGGTCACGTAATCGGACGGAAATGAATCCGGCTGGGTCGACGCGTAGCCCAACGCCTGGGCGCTGGCCGCGCTCGAGAGAGCGACGGGCGCGAGTAACAGGGTGCTCGCGAAAACAAGCGCGCAGGTTGCGCGCGACGAAGGCCGGCGATTGGCTGCGATCGACTGTGTCATGTGCTGCCCCATCGGATGTGCATCGGGTGATGCTTCTGCGGGAACAAACGCGACCGGGGCACGGCAGTTCCGTCCGAATCAAGCTGATCACGAGCCTGTCAAGCGCGGGGGCGCTCACGAATCCGCGATGGAACTTTTGCTGCCGGCGCCTGTTGAGGCCGCACAAGTAGGCCCGCTGCGCCTTCGCGACTTCAGCCGTACGCGCCGTCACGCGGAGGAGAACCATTGTGCGTGCGCTTCCCAATGAACGTGCAATTCCGAACGGCCAGGCAGGAACGCCACTGCCCGACAGCAAAGGCACGCTCCCGCCGGTCATTCGCCGCGCCGAAGTGGTCGCGTTCGCGCTGGTGGCACTTCTGATCATTTGCGTGACCGCCGTTCTTTATGTCGCCAAGGCTTTCTTTCTACCGGTCGTAATGGCCTTCGTAGTCGGCACCATGCTGTCGCCGGCGGCACGGTACCTTGAAGAACGCCGCATCCCGCGCGCGGTGTCGGCTGTCCTGATCGTGGCTGCGGTTTGCGCACTGGTTGCCTTCATGGTCGGGCTTATCGCATCGCCGGTCGTGGAGTGGAGCACCCGCCTCCCCGAACTCGGTTCGCTCCTCCGGGAGAAACTCCACGTGTTCGATCGGCCGCTGGCGCTCTGGCAGCAATTGCAGGGAATGCTTGGCGCCTCCGACACGCTGCCGGGCTCGTCGTTCCAGCTTCCCAAGATAGAGTGGCTGCAGCCGACCGTTGAATTCCTGTCGCCGACCCTCACCGAATTCCTCTTGTTCATCGCCACGCTGATATTGTTCATCGCGAGCTGGCGCGATCTGCGCCGCGCCTTGATCATGACGTTCGGCGATCGCACCTCACGGCTGCGCACGTTGCGGATTCTCAATGAAATCGAGGAACATCTCGGCGGCTATCTTTTGACCGTGACCATGATCAATCTCGGCGTCGGCGTTGCGACCGGCGTGATCTGTGCGGTCACGGGAATGCCCAATCCGGCCGGACTTGGTGCGCTGGCCGCGACCTTGAATTTCCTGCCCATCATCGGCCCGGTCGTGATGTTCGCGATCCTCACGGTAGTCGGCGTCATCGCGTCTTCCACGCTCAGTGCGGGCCTGGTCGCGCCATTGGCTTTTGCCGGGCTGACTTTTCTCGAAGGTCATTTTGTCACACCGGCCATCATCGGACGCCGGCTCGAACTCAATGCGCTCGCGGTGTTCATCGCGCTGGCGTTCTGGACGTGGCTGTGGGGGCCAATGGGCGGCTTTCTGGCGTCGCCGTTACTGATCGTGGCGCTGATCCTGAAAGAACACTTGATGCCGGTTGACGCGCCACAACTGCCCCAGGACTGACGGGGGTTTCGCTTGCGGAACTTCCCGCAAAGCGGAGCGTTTGACCGGTGAAGTAACTTCGATATTCGGGAGCTTTTGATGTCGAGCACTGATGGCGAAGCCGGCATGAGAAATCTGGCGGATAAAGCGACCTATGAACGCCTGGAGAAGGATGTAGCAGCCGTGAAAAACGATATCGCAGCCCTTACCGATCAGATCACCGATGCACTCAACTCATTTGCCGGCACCGCGAGGAAGCAAGCGAAACGGGGCTACAAGGAGGCCCGTGCCAACGCGGAGTCAGCAATGGACGATATGTCGGAGCGCGGCGGCGCCATGATGGATGCGGCGCAGAACGCAGCCTCTTCGATCGAGGAAACGCTGGAGGACGCCATCACGCAGCGGCCGCTGGCAACGGTGGGGCTGGCGCTCGGCATCGGCTTTCTGATCGGCCTAACGTGGCGCAGATAAGGGTTGGCGACGGCGGCCAATGTCTGCCGCCCCGCGACCGTCACAGCCTGATCTTGATGGCGGCGCCGGCGCGCCGCCGTTTCTTTGGTTGAATCTGTTTTAGATCGAGGCGTCAATGTTTCAGCGAATGATCGATGATTTCAAGGAGAGTACGGGCACGGCCTTGCGGCTGACGTCGATGGCGGCGGCGGTGGCCGGTGCGCTGTTCGTCATGATGTCGTTCCTCTGCGCGGCGGCCTTCGTCTTCGTGCTGCAAAACTACGGACCGGTCGAGGCCTGCCTCGCCGGCGCTGCCATCTTCTTCGTCCTCACGCTGATCGCGGCCGGTTGCTACATAACACGCCGGAACCAGATCAAGGCCCGTGCCGAAGCGGCCGCCAGGGAGGCTGCGAAATCCGCCAAGTCCACAGTTCAGACCGTCCTGAGCGATCCCATGCTGATGGCTGTGGGACTCCAGGTAATCCGCGCGGTCGGCGTCAAGCGGCTGATCCCGATCCTGGCGATCGGCGGGTTGGCGCTGGGGTTCCTGGTGAGCCGCAACGCCTCGGCTTCCAACGACGAAGCACCGGCGGAGTGATCGCGCAGCTCACAGTTCGTCATTCCAAGACAGCCTACAGGGCTGAGCCCAGAATGCCGCCGGTTGACTCAGGTAACGCAGCGGCCGGGCTGCAGCAGCTTTGCGACTTCGGTCAGCACGCTGACAACGGGCTCGCAGGCGACCGTCATTTTACGGTCCCCGGACCTTGTCATGGAGGGCATGCGCGGCGCGTTGCGGGTCTCAATCATCGCTGGCAACCGGACCAGGACCGAGGTGTCGGAAAGCGCCTGCAGCCGAAGCGCGACCGTCCGCGTCGGGATCGCCGGGGCGGTAGCGCCCGCGATGCGATCGGCCTTGGCGGCGCGATTGACCGTGCTTTCGGACGATGCCGATGGCGGAGCCTGGATGCCTCCCGTGAGGGCATGACCTGAGGCAATGGCGCCAAATGCGACGGAAGCAGCGATGACGCCGAAAATTCCCTTCGAAATTCCGTTCGAGAGCTGTGACATGTGCGTGGGTCCCTCGCCCCATGGCGATCGTGGACACAACGCGAACAAACCGGGCGGGTTCGCCAGCCCGCTATCACTTAACCGTGTGCAAAAATATTTGGTATCGGTGGGAACGAACAAGCAGCCCCGGGAGTCATCCCGCAGCCGGTTATCCCCCCTGCCCCATTGACCGGCGACGTAGGGCGCGATCGTGGTGATGCCGGTCGCGCCCTGCTTTTTTCCCGGGATTTGGCAAGTTTTTGGCTCCCGCCCCACCAATCGTCTTAGCTAGGGTGACGTTGCTCACGCCTGGCGAGGGCTAGAGTTAAGGCGTCCGACTAGCGACGCCGATGCAAACAGCTGAGGGCCGACGCGTGCGGCAGCGCGCGGCAACGGCTGTTCGAGCACCATTGGTGGCGAGAGAATTTTCGCGAAAAACACTTCGGATATGGTCGCGGGTCAATGCGGCGCTGGGGAGCAATGAACGAACCGCATCAACAGATGAAATGCGTTTCGCAAGGCATTTTGCGATTACGCAGGTTACCTAAGTTCGCCGCCGCCAGACTCGAACACCCGGCGCAAGTGATCGGCTGCTTGGTGCGAGCATTTTGGAAAGTCGAGATGTTCTCGTAGTTTCAGCTCAGCAAGCGGCATTCTCTCGACGCTATACGGGCGCATGGCGCGGGTATCCGTTTTTCTGACAGCAGATCTGCTTTGGCAAGTACACCGTGGCATTCCGCCGTGCTGGGATCGGCCCACAGCATGCAGCGGCGCTGATCAACGCCTGCTCGATGGTTGTGTTCGCTCTGCCCGCTCCAAGATTCGATCTGAAGATAGTCGGAGATGGCGGGAAATGCTTGCCGCGCTTCTCGTACCAATAGCGATAGGCGGAGTGGTTGATCGCATCGTCCCAGCGGACGAAATCGACCATGCCGGCGATACGCAAGCCATCACCCGCCGGTCCTCCCGGTGACAAGGAACCCCTACCATGAAACGAAGAATCCAGACCTCGCCACTTCCGCTCAAGAGACGATGTGCGGCCGCCTCCCAAATGACGCCGGTTAAATTACCAGCTAGACTTTGTATTACCCACGGGTAATATAAAGCCGTCGATCGGTATCCCTGCGTCCCCAGGCGAACGTAATATGGACGTCCCGCGCTCCTCAAAATCATCACCCTGGCTTCCGTTGGGTAGCCGTCGCCGTGCGCGCGATGAGAAGCGGGAGGCCGTCCTGCGGACCGCGGTGCAGTTGTTTCTTGAACAGGGGTACCACCACGCCACGCTCAACGAAGTCGCCGAACGGCTGAACATCACCAAACCCGCGCTCTACAATTACTTTCGCGGCAAGGACGAAATCCTGTTCGAGTGCTGGGCGATGGGACAAGAACGGGTCGACAGCTTCATCGCCGACATCGGCGCCAGCGGCGGCACCGGGCTTGCCAAATTGCGCAAGCTCGTGCGCGCCTATGCCGAAGTCATGTCCACCGATTTCGGCGCCAGCCTCGTCCGGTTCGACGTGCGCGATCTGAGCGAGAAGAATCGCGAAGTCGTCCGCGCGGGCAAGCGAAGCATCGACCTCACCTTTCGCAGCTACATCACCGAGGGCATTGCGGACGGCTCGATCAAGCCGTGTGACGCCAAGCTCTCGGCCTTCGCCATCGCCGGATCCTTGAACTGGATCGGACACTGGTACCGGCCCGACGGGCCGCTGCCGCCGGAAGCCATCTCGGAAGAATTCGCTCTCCGTCTCACCGAGGGACTGGCGCGTCGGCCCCGGAGAAAGAAGGCGCACCCATGACGTAAAATGAGTCTGTGTGTCGATCAAACCGTCGTGGGCGCATCCGATTGCCCTGCGGCCGGCCGAGAAATGCTGCTTACGAAAAATCAAAACAAGAAAACGGGAGATGGAAATGCTGCATAGAATGGGACCGCTTGTATTGAGTGCAATGCTGGCGCTGGTCGTGCCGGCGGCGGCCGAGGAGCAGGCGCCGGGAGTTACGCCCACCAAAATCAAGCTTGGAAATACCGCGCCTTACAGTGGACCCGCATCCTCGTACGGCACGATTGCGAGGTCGGCGCTCGCGTATTTCGAAATGGTGAACGACAAGGGCGGGATTCATGGACGCAAGGTCGAGGTGATCAGCCTCGACGACAGCTTCTCTCCGCCCAAGGCCGTCGAGCAGACGCGCAAGCTCGTCGAGGGCGAAGAAGTCTTCGCAATCTTCATGCCCCTGGGCTCACCTACGTCGGCGGCGACGCAGAGCTATCTGAACGGCAAGAAAGTGCCGCAGATATTCGTCACTTCCGGTGCCGACAGATGGAACCAGCCTGAGAAGTATCCATGGAGCATCGGCTGGAATTTGCAGTACGCAGCGGAAGGCCGCATCTATGCCAAGTATATCCTGGACAACGCGAAGGATCCCAGGATCGCGGTGCTTTATCAGAACGACGAATTTGGAAAGGCCGTTCTGAGCGGCCTGAAGGAAGGCCTCGGCGACCGGGTGAGCGCGATTGCCGATGTCGTGAGCTATGAACTCACGGATACGACGGTGGATTCACAGGTCGCGAAGCTGAAGAACAGCGGCGCAACTGTCTTCGTCAGTCTCACGACGCCGAAGTTTGCCGCGCAATCGATCCGCGCCGTCGACAATCTGGCCTGGAAGCCGCTCTTCATCCTGCCCAGCGTATCGAATTCGATCGATCCGGTTTTGACCGGCGCCGGGCTCGAGCGATCGGTCGGCGTAATATCCGCTTCCTATGCGAAACAACCGTCCGACCCGCAGTGGCGCGACGCCCCCGATTTCAAGGCGTGGTCCGCATTCATGGACAAGTATTATCCATCCGGATCCAAGACCGACTGGCTCAACGCCTACGGCTATGGAATGGCCTACGCCATGCATCAGGCACTGGAAATGGCTGGCCCGCAGCTGACGCGCGAGACGCTGATGAATGCGCTCCATAGCATCCGGAACATGGAAGTGCCCATGCTGCTCCCGGGAATCACGATCAGCATCTCCAAGACTGACCACGCGCCCATCAAGTCGATGCAGATGCTGCGTTTCAACGGCAGCGCGTGGGAAACAATCGGCGGCCTGCTGTCGGGGAAGGAAGCGTCGAGCAACTGAGGAGCCCTGGTCGCTCCATACATCGCAAGTCCGTTCGCCGTCTGTGGCGGACGGGCATCCGATCCCGCGATAGCTGTCGGCGCGAAACCAAGAAGGCAATTCATGTCAGAGAGCCGAGATCATCCCAGCGCCGAGCGGACGCAGACTGCCAGCTTAGCTGACCGCCTTCAGCGCCTGATCGAGCCCGAGTGCGGCACAGGCGTCCAGGTCATCAATTTCGGGGTCATGGAGGACGGTCACGCCGGTCTTACCTTCGGCTTTGAAGTGGTTGACGCCGGCGGCGCGCCGCACGGCTCCTACGTTCTGAAAATGGCGCCCGCCGGCGTCGTCCGGCGCGGCAATACCGACGTTTTCCGCCAGGCGCCGCTGCTGCGGGCGCTCAGGAAATGCGGGCTGCCCGTTCCCGAAATTCCCTGGGCGTCGCCGCACGAGGAGCAATTGGGGACGCCATTCCTGGTCATGGAACGCATGCCCGGGCGGGTGTTTTTGGTCTGGGAGCCGCATGCATCCTTCTCACGCGAGCCAGCGCAGCTACGGGAAATCTGGCTGCAGGCCGCGAGGCTGCTGGCGCGGGTTCACACAATCGATTGGCGAGAGGTGTTGCCCGATTGGGAGACGCCCAGAGCCTTGCCGGAGGAGATCGCGCGCTGGACGAAAATCCTGCGTCACGCCGAAGATCCGGATTGGTTTGCGGCCGGCACCAAGCTCGGGACGCTGCTCGCGTCACGAATGCCGGACGAAGCGCCGGTCGGCCTGGTGCATGGCGACTTCCAGCCCGGCAACATCCTTTACGAGAACGGCCGCGCGGGCGGCCTGATCGACTGGGAGCTGGCTGCGATCGGCGCACAGGGCCTCGACCTCGGCTGGATGTCGATGATGATCGACGAAGATGCATGGCACCCGGATTGGCGGCCGGTCGCTCCGATATCCGCCAAAGATCTGATCGAATCCTATCGTGAGGCCGGCGGTCCGGCATTCCTCAACCAGGAATGGTATCAGGCGCTCGCGCATTACCGTCTCGGCGCGATCGCCTGCCTCAATGTCAAACTTCATCGCACGGGCAAGCGTCAGGACGCCCTGTGGGAACGCTTCGCCCCGTCTATTTCGTTCCTGTTCGCACGCGGCATCGAGCTTGCCGAACGCGCGACCGCCCTCGATCCAGAAGGAAACCATTGAATGATCGATTTCGAACTACCCGCCGACCTCGTTGCGCTGCGCGATCGGGTGGAAGCCTTCATCGCCGATAAAATCGTTCCGTATGAGAACGACATCAGGCAGACCGCACACGGCGCGCCGGAGCCCTTGCGCCGCGAACTCGTCGCCCTGGCGCGGGAAGCCGGACTATTGTCGCCGCACGCGCCGAAAGAATACGGCGGCCTTGGGCTCGATCATCGCGGCATGGCGGTGGTCTTTGAAACCGCCGGCTGGTCCACGTTGGGTCCGCTGGCGCTGAATATCCAGGCGCCTGACGAGGGCAACGTCAATCTGCTCAATGCCATCGCCACGCCTGAGCAAAAAGCGCGCTGGCTGGCGCCGCTGGCCCGCGGCGAGATTCGCTCGGTATTCTCGATGACGGAGACCGTCAGCGACGGCGCCGGTTCCGATCCGTCGCTGCTCAACACCGTCGCCCAGCAGGACGGCGACGGCTTCCTCATCACCGGCAAGAAGTACATGATCACCGGCGTACCCGACGCCACGATCAACATCGTCATGGCACGCACGCTCGACCCCTACGGCAAGGATCTGGGGGCGACGATGTTCTTCGTCGATCTCGATGCGCCGGGGTTTCGCGTCGACCGTATGCTGGAGACAATCGACTCGAACTCTCCCGGCGGTCACGCCGAAGTCTCGTTCGATCGCGTCCGTGTCACGCCGGATCGCGTGCTGGGCGAAGTCGGCCAGGGCTTCCGCAATGCCCAGGTTCGGCTTGGACCGGCACGGTTGACGCATTGCATGCGCTGGCTCGGTGCGGCGCGGCGCTGCCAGTCGATCGCGGCGGAACATGCCAGGCGCCGGCATTCTTTCGGCCGCACCATCGGCGAGCATCAGGGCGTCGGCTTCATGCTCGCCGACAACGAAATCGACCTGCATCTGTCGCGACTGGCGATCTGGCACACCGCATGGCTGCTGGATCAGCACGACAAGGCACGCAATGAAACCAGCATGACAAAGGTGTTCTGCTCCGAGGCGCTGGGCCGGGTGGTCGATCGCTGCCTGCAAATTCTCGGCGCGATCGGCATCACCCGCGACACCGTCGTGGAGCGGATCTACCGCGATATCCGGCCCTTCCGCATCTATGACGGTCCTTCCGAAGTTCATCGCCACGTGCTGGCGCGGCGCGTGCTGGCGCAGAATGATCCGATGAAAAGGTAGCGACCGATGCCGAGCCGGCTCAACTACGAACAATTGTACAGTTCGTTTCGCTGGAATATTCCCGCGCGCTACAATATAGCGGCCGACGTCTGCGACCGTCACGCGAGAGATCCCGGCAAAGTGGCCCTGATCGGCGTGGACAGCGACGGCAAGACCTGGGAAATGACGTTCCGGGAGGTGCAGCGCAAGGCCAATCAACTGGCGAACCTTCTGGTGTCGCTCGGGCTGGTGAAGGACGATCGGGTCATGCTGTTGCTCGGCCAGAATGCCTGGACGGCGATCGGACACGTCGCCTGCTGGAAGGCCGGACTGATCTCGGTTCCGGCGTCAACATTATTCGCCGCCGACGCGATCACCTACCGCCTCAATACCGCCGGAGTGCGAATCGTCATCACCGATCTCGCCAATTTACCGACGGTGGAGAAGGCAAGGCTCCTCGCGCCGGCGCTGGAGCACGTCTTCCTGATCGATGGGGCCGTCCCAAATGCGCCTTCCCTTCCCGGGACGCTCGAAGCCGCCAGCGACAGCTTTGAAAATGTCGATACCGCTGCCGACGACCCCGCGTTCCTCAATTTTACCTCAGGCACGACGGGCAATCCAAAGGGCGCGCTGCAAGCCCATCGTTCGATGCTGGGTCACCTTCCCGGGATCGAACTAGGCCTGGATTCCTTTCCCCAGCCGGGTGACTGCATGTGGTCGCCGGCCGACTGGGCATGGCTGGCGGGCTTGATGGATGTGCTGATGCCGGCGTGGTTTCACGGCGTTCCCGTGCTCACCTTTCGCGCCCCGCGTTTCGATCCGGAGCAGGCCTTCGCCATGATGGGCCGCCACCGCGTCAGGACCGCGTTGCTGACGCCGACGATGCTGCGGGTGATGCGGCAGATTCCCGATCCGGTTAAGCGGTACCGCATCGATTTGCGCGCGATCATTTCGGGCGGTGAGTCGGTCGGCAAAGACCTGCATGAATGGGCGAACGACACCCTCGGTGCCCCCGTCAACGAAATGTTCGGTCAGACCGAATGCAATCTCGTGCTGGGCTCAAGCGGCAGGATCATGCCGATCAAGCCCGGGGCACTGGGGCGCGCCATCCCTGGACATGTAGCTGGCATCGTCGATGACGATGGTCAGCCATTGCCCGCCGGCGATATCGGCAATCTGGCTTTCCGCAGCCCCGATCCAGTGATGATGCTCGAATACTGGCAGAACCCCGAGGCGACCCGGAGCAAATTCGCGGATGGCTGGCTGATCACCGGCGACCTCGCGCGTTGTGACGAAGACGGGTACTTCTGGTTCCAGGGGCGCGCCGACGACGTCATCACGAGTGCCGGCTATCGCATCGGACCTTCCGAGATTGAAGACGCCCTGGCCCGGCATCCCGCGGTGGTGATGGCGGCGGTGGTTGGCGTTCCGGATCCGATTCGCACGGAATCCATCAAGGCGTTTATCGTTCTGAAGGAGGGGATCTCGCCGAGCGAGACACTGGTCGAGAATGTGCGCGACTTCGTCCGCGACCATCTGGCCAAGCATGAAGTGCCGCGCGACATCGAATTCGTCGCGGCGCTGCCGATGACAACGACTGGCAAGATCCTGCGGCGGGAATTGCGTGAGATCGAGCGCACCAAGGTTGCCGCGAGCCGCGACTGACCCTCTGCCACGGCAACCGGGCAACCGTCATTTCCGTTCCGACTGCAGCCCTCGTTTTGTGCTCTTCGAAACGGCTTTGCGTCCGTGCGCTTGCGCATCGACCGCCTTGCTCGATCTCGACCCGTTCGGCTTCATCCCGTTCGCGCGGACGGGCGCGGCTGCGGCATCGTCGCCGGCGACACTGCGAAGGCCGAACGTGATGAATTTCCTGTAGGTCTCGACCGCGTCCTGAAGTGCGGTCGAAATGTCCGGACTTCGTCCAACGTGATGCGAATAGACGTAGTCGCGGGCTGAGATCAGCAGGTAGGCAAGCGTATCGAGCTCACGCTCCTCGTAGCCGGCCAGTTCACCCTGATCCCAGCTTCGCTTCAGCGCCCTGCGATAACGCTTCATGATATTGTCGATGTGCTGTCGATACGCCGCGGGCGCCGCCACTTCGGCCTCATGCAGCAGGCGAAAGAACCAGGGGTGGTTCCGCGCGTATTCCAGGAATCCGATGAAGCCCTTGGTTTCCATTTCGACGAAGTTCGATGCACCCTTGACGCGATCATGGAGGAAGTCGAGAGCCTCAACGCCCTTCATCGGCAGCAGTTGATCGAACAACTCGGCGCGGCTCTCGAAATAGGCATAAAACGTTCCGTGTCCGAGACCCGCATGCTCCATGATCCGCGAGATCGACGCTTCCGCATAACCGTATTGGCCGATGACCTCGGCCGCCGCGTCGCAGATCGCCTGTCGCGTACGATGCGACTTCTCGACCCGGGTCAGTTTGGGTTTGCGGGGCAGTCTGCCCGCCCTCGCGGCGTTGCTCACCTCAAGACCCGCGTCTTTGCTCTTTGCCATCCAGTCCGGTCCATCGCGAGCCCGCAGCTTGTTGTGGGCGCTCCATTTCCGCAAATTAGCACATTCAACGGCTCGGCAAGCCGCTGAATGCGACGCATTTGCTATGGCAGCAGCGGACAAGCACGCTCGCCGGCCGGACGAAACGCCCGCTCCGGCGGGATCTCGGACAGGATGTTGTAGTAATCCCAGGGCTCGCGCGATTGCTCGGGCGTTTTCATTTGTCCGATATAGGCCTTCCGCATCAACCGCCCGTCCTCGCGCAGCTTGACGTCCTGGCTGTAGAAATCATTGACCGGCATTTCACGCATCTTGGCCATGACCTTGAGGGGCTCCGTCGTACCGGTCGCCTTCACGGCCTTCAGGTAGTGACTGACCGCGCTATAGGTGCCGGCATGGGCCTCTGCAGGCATGAACTTGTTCCGCTTGAAGAACCGCTCGGACCACGTGCGGGCTTCGGGGTTCAGGTTCCAGTACCACACCGTGGCGAACATGATGCCTTGCGCCTGTTTCGGACCGAGGCCATGGGCATCGGACAGCAGGAAGGCGGGCGCAACCAATTGCTGTTTCGTCTTCAGGCCGAACTCGTCTGCTTGCTTGATCATGGTTGAAAGATCCTGGCCGGCGCTGAGGAACGCCAGGATCTCGGCGCCCGACGTCTGTGCCTGAAGCAGCATCGAGGCAAAATCGAGCGTCCCCGGCGGATGCTTGACGCTACCAATGACCTTGCCCCCGCCTTCAGTCACGACCTTGGTGATGTCGCGCTCCAGCGCATGACCGAACGCCCAGTCCTGAACGATCAGAAACCAGGTCTTCTTGCCTTGCCGCGTCAATTCGGCCGGCAGCGCATTGGCAAAGAGAAAAGTATCGTGGCTCCATTGCGCGGTATTCGGCGAACAGGCCTTGCCCGTCAGGTCGGCGCTGGAGGCGCCGGCATAGAGCGCGATTTTGTTCTTGCTCTGAACCAGTTCGCGCACGGCGAGCGCGACCGCCGAGTTGCCGATATCGGCGATAACGTCGACGCCGGTCTCGTCGAACCATCGGCGGGTAATTCCGGAGCCGATATCCGGCTTGTTCTGGTGGTCGCCGGTCAGCAGCTCGATCGGTTGCCCGAACATCGTCCTCCCAAAATCCTCGATGGCCATGCGAGCGCCATCGACCGAACCGGGCCCCAGCGCCGACGACAGGATGCCGGTCATGTCAGTCGAGACGCCAATTCTGAGCGGTTTCTTCGGCTCCTCCGCATGGCTCGCCGTCGCAAGCAGCACCGCGGCAGCGGCCACAGCGAATTTCCAGCAACGCATCTGGCTTCCCCCTCGTGATGCGACCGGTTGGCCCGCTCGCTTGAACGACCTTTAGGAATATCTGCTGGACACGTCAACAAAAATGACTAATGAGTCGAAAGTCGAAATTAGCGATTTTGACACCGGCGGGGCGGTCCGAGTAACGGCGGCCGTCGTTCGGGACCGGCGAAAAACGCGAGCCAGGGGAGGATCGAACCATGAGCGGATTGGCGTTGCCTGACGCATTGGCGCGCAAGACGATCATTGATCTCATCGAGGAACAGGCGGCGCGCCGCCCGAACGCGCTGGCCCTCACCGCGGTATCCGCCGCCGGGGGCGAACAGCGCCTGAGCTATGGGCAGTTGTCATGGCGCGCGAGCAAGCTCGCCGCCGGGCTGCAGAGGCTCGGAATCGCCAGCGGCGACCATGTCGGTCTGATGCTGAATAACGACGTCGGCGTGGAAGCCTGCGTGACGATGCTCGCTTTGCACCGCATCGGCGCGGTCGTGGTGCCGCTGAATACCCGCTTTGCCGCCGACGAAATCGTCTATGTGGTCAACAAGGCGCGGTGCTCGACGATCGTCGCGATGCGGGAGTTCTGGCTGCTGCTTGAGAGCCTCAGGCCGCGAATACAAGGCGTCGAGCGCTTGATCACCGTGGGCGGCGACGCCGGCGCGGCGCCGATGGATTGGCATCATGTCTTCGAATCGGCGCCTATCGCGCAGGCGAGCGGGCCAACGGTTTTGCCCGACGCCATCTCGGAAATTCTGTTCACATCCGGCACGACGGCCCATCCCAAGGGAGCCGTGATGACGCACAGCCGAAGCGTGGTCTCCGCCTACGGCTTCTCCGAGGCCATGAGCCTTGGCGAGAACGATGTCTACCAGAGTTTCTTCCCGTTCTTCACGACCGCAAGCCTGCACTGCCTGCTGCTGCCGAGTTGGTGGGCGGGCGCTCACGCGGTGCTCGATCCGGCCTGCGACCTGCCCGCTGTTATCAGCCGCATGGAACGCGAACGGACGACCAAATATATCGGCGCACCCTCGTTCTATATCTTCCTGCTCGAAACTTATGATCCCGCCCGGCACGATTTGTCGCACATGAAGCTGTTCGACTATGGCGGCGCGTCGATGTCGGTGGAGGTGATCAAGCGTCTGGCCGAGACATTCCCGCACGTCGAACTGCGCCAGACCTATGGGATGACCGAGAGCGGGCCGGCAGGCACCGTCCTGAAGGGCGAGCATTCAATGTCCAAGCTTGGTTCGGTCGGACTGCCGTGGCCCCTGACCGAGGTGCGCATCGTCGACGACGCCGGCGTTTGCGTCAACGCGGGCACGCCCGGAGAAATCTCGATCCGTAGCCCGAGCGTGATGCGGGAATATTTCGATGAGCCCGCGCTCACCCACGCCACCCTCCGGGATGGATGGCTGCTGACCGGCGACATCGGATATCTCGATGCGGACGGCTTCCTCTATCACCTCGATCGCAAGAAGGACATGATCATACGGGGCGGGCACAACATCGGCTCGCTCGAAGTCGAAGAAACCTTCTTCCGTCATCCTGCAGTTCAGGAGGCCGCGGTCGTTGCGGTACCGCACCCCAAGCTGGGCGAAGACATCCAGGCCTTCATCGTGCTTCGACCCGGGCACTCGGCAGGAATAGAAGAGTTGCGGACATTCTGCCTCGACAAGCTCGCGGACTACAAAATTCCGCGCCGCATCGCCTTCACCGACACTCTGCCTCGCGGCCCGATGGGCAAGGTGCTGAAATCCGAATTACGTAAATTGGCGACTGAATAGCCTCAACGGAGAACCGACGATGAACCAGGCTGACTATCGGACCATAAAAATAGAGCGCCGTGGCCGTGTTCTCTACCTGATCATGAACCGGCCGGCGACGCTTAACGCCGTCGATGCCCTCATGCATACCGAGTTGGCGCGCGTCTTCCGCGACGCCAACGACGATGCGGAATCCGACATTGTCGTGCTGACGGGCGCCGGCCGCGCTTTCTGCGCCGGCGGCGATGTCGACTGGATGCAGGATGCGATCGACCATCCCGAAAATTTTGAATCGACCGTGGCGGAAGCAAAGCAGATCGTGTTCTCGCTGCTCGACTGCGAAAAGCCCACGATTGCCAAGGTCAATGGCGCGGCGGTCGGGCTCGGCGCGACGCTGGCGCTGTTCTGCGACATCGGCTTTGCCGCCGAGACCGCTATTTTCGCCGATCCCCATGTCTCGATCGGCATGGTCGCCGGCGACGGCGGTGCGGTGATCTGGCCGCAGTTGATCGGATTTGCACGTGCCAAGGAGTTTCTGTTCACCGGCGACCGGATCAACGCCGTGCGTGCCAGCGAAATCGGACTTATCAATCGCGCGGTACCGGCCGACAGGCTGGACGCCGAAGTGGATGCATTCGCCGACCGGCTGGCCGGCGGCGCAACCAAGGCGATCCGCTGGACCAAGGTCACCGCCAATATCGCCCTGAAACAGCTTGCGCACAGCATGATGGACACCGGCCTCGCCTATGAAGCCCTGACCAACATCAGCACGGATCATCGCGCGCGCGTCCAGGCATTCCGCGAGCGATCAAGTCGCGCCGCTTCTCAAAAGGCCACCTCATGACAACAGCCAAATCCGATTTCGAGGGGCTCACCGCGCTGGTGACGGGAGCCGCAGGTGGCATCGGCCTTGCGATTGCAGAGCGTCTTGCCCAAGGCGGCGCTCGAATCGTGGCCTGCGATCGGGACCAGCCGCGTCTCGAAGCGGCCGCACGCGGCCTTGCAAAGGATACCGTCGCCGTCGCCGGTGATATCGGGACTGAAGACGGCGTCGAGACCTTGGTCGCACACGCCATCGCGCAGACCGGCACCATCGACATTCTCGTCAATGGCGCCGGGATCGCCGAGCCGATCGTGCGAACGGTCGATCAAAAGCTGACCGATTGGCAGCGCGTCATGGACGTCAACCTGCGGGGCACATTCCTGGTCAGCCGTGCCATCGGCCGTCACCTGCTATCGCGCAAAGCCCCCGGCGCCATCGTCAACATCGCCTCGATCGCAGGGATCGGCGGCATTCCCGGTTCCAACGGTTACGGCGTATCGAAGGCGGCCGTCGTTCATCTGACGCGAACACTCGCCACCGAGTGGGCCCGGAAGGGCATCCGTGTCAATTGCATCGCGCCCGGCTACATCGACGCCCCGATGGCACTGGAGATGTTTGCCGACGGCCGGGTCGACCGCAAACTGATCGAGAGGCGCACGCCGGCCGGGCGGCTGGGCCGGCCCGAAGAGATCGCAAACGCGGTGGCGTTTCTCGCCTCGCGCGCAGCCTCCTTCATCACCGGCGTCACGCTTCCGGTGGATGGCGGATGGTGCGCCTATGGCGGACCGTGAGAAAATCGCCCTCTTCCTGAGCCTTTTTGTTCATCCGTTAGGCGACATCTGATCCCGCGACCGGCGCCTCGCGATCCCACGCGAACGCAACGCCCCTTTTGCGCAAAACGGCTCTCTGTACCTTGCCCGTTGCGGTCTTGGGCAGTTCCTCCACAAACTCAACATAGCGGGGAGCGGCGAAACGCGGCAACGCCTTGTCGGCATGCCGAATGACCTCGTCCGTCGTCAGCGCAAATCCGCTCGCCGGCACAATCGCCAGCATGAGTTCGTCTTCGCCGCCCGGAATGCTGGATGGGACCGGATAGGCCGCCACCTCTTCGACGCCGGATAACTGGCCGATTGCCGCCTCAACTTCGGTGGCGGCGATATTCTCGCCCCGGCGCCTGATGCAGTCCTTGGTACGATCGACGAAGGTGATCAGGCCATCGGCATCCTTGGTGCCGGCATCGCCAGTATGAAACCAGAGATTCCGCCAGGCTTCCACCGTGCGATCGGGCATATCGTGATAACCCACCATGAAGCCAAACGGGATCTTTGGCCGCACCAGGACTTCCCCGAGTTCGCCCGGCGGAACAGGCCGGTCTGTTTCCGGGTCGGCGATGATGACCTCGAAATGCTCATCGTGAACCCAGCCGGCTGCGCCTGGCCTGGAGTGCCCGATCCGCCCCCACACCGGTATATTCACCTCGGTCATGCCAAAGCCGGAGATGATGTCGCGAATGCCGAAACGATCCCGAAATTCCGCTTCATGCGCCGGCAAATTGGGGGCATTGCAAGCCACCCTCAACCGATGCTGCCTGTCATCCGCGCGTTTGGGCTGCGCCAGCACGAAGGCCGCCAGCGCACCCAGCGTATTCGTCACCGTACAATCATGCCGTCGGATATCGTTCAGCCATTCCGACGCACTGAACCGTTGCCGGATCACGGCAGGTATTCCCATCTGGAGACTGGCTCCGAGCTGCATCAGCAGCCCGTTGGCATGGAACAGCGGCAACGGGATATAGAAGCGGTCCTCGCCCGTCAGTTGCACCGCCTTGATCTGTCCGATCCCGTACAGCGCGCAATGAGCATGGGGCATCAGCACCCCCTTCGACGGGCCGCTGGTGCCGGAAGTGTACATGATGCAGGCCACGTCCTCGGCGCGCGGCAACGGCCCGTCGTATGGCGAGGCGGCGCGCCATCCATCCCAGTTCAGCAGTTCGACTCCCGCCAGGTTCAAGGCGGAAATGTCGCCGGGCACGGCAATACGCCGGAGCGTTTCGACCTCGGCGGCCACCTCCGCCACTGCCGCCAGCAGCGAGGAATGGACGATCACCAGATCGGCGCCGCAGTTGCGGAGCTGGTGCCGCAGGAAGGCGCCTCGCAATTCCGTATTCAGCATCACCGCAACGGCGCCGAGCGTGCCTATGCCGAGCCAGGCACGCACGAAATCGATGCTGTTCGGCAGAAAGATGCCGACCTTGTCGCCGGGTCTTATGCCGAGACCGGACAGATAACCTGCGACGCGGCAAACCTCGGCAGCGGCTTCGCCGAAGGCGAGGCTGTCACCATCGACCATGCTGACCCAAGGCGCCGTCGGCCGCAGCCGGCCCTGCTCGGCCAGAAAGCGCGGCAATATCCAATCTCGCGGATCGACTGACTGGCCAATCATCATCAAACTCCTGTCCTGCGGTCGCTTCGGAGCAAGATCGCCGTTCTTTGAGGAGCGATCCCGCTCTATCCTTGTTCAAGCATGATCCTCGGGTCGAGCCGAGGGCAGGCCTTTTCCAAAAGCCGATGCCCAATTTTCCGGATCATGCTGCAATCTAATGGCCAATCACGATCCGTTCCTCGGCTTGATCGAGCCCCTCGACCCCACCGGCCCAGATCAACCGCCCGCTGTCGATGAGATGGAATCGCTGCGCCAATACGCGCGGCACCTTGGCATTCTGCTCCACGATGACGACCGCCGTGCCCTGAGCATTGATCTCGCCGACGGCGCTGATGATCGCGTCCACGATCACCGGGGCCAATCCCTCCGTCGGCTCGTCAAGCAGGAGATAGCGTGGATTGGTCAGCAGCGCGCGCGCGATGGCCAGCATTTGCTGCTCCCCTCCGGACAGCGATGTTCCGTTGGCACGGCGCCGCTCTTCGAGGCGCGGGAACAGCCTGTAGATCCTGTCCCTGCTCCAGTAGCCCGGCGGACGCAAGCTTTCCACGAGACGCAGATTCTCCTCCGCCGTCAGATTACTGAAAATCTGCCGGTCTTCGGGAACCAGAGCGATACCGCGGCGGCTGCATAGATAGAGCGGCCAATCGGTGATGTTGGAATCATCCAGCCGGCGTTCGCCGCGGGCGAGATGGTGCGCACCGGCCAGAGCGCGAAGAAGGGTGGACTTGCCGGCGCCGTTGCGGCCGATCAAGGCGACGATTTCGCCAGGCGCAACGGTGAGGCTGGCGTCGTGCACGGCCTGAGCCTTGCCGTAGAATAGATCGACGCCGCGCAACTCAAGCATCGGGCATTCCCCCGGTGCCGAGATAAAGACGCCGAACTTCCGGATTGCGCCAGATCGCGTCGGGCCTGTCGCGCATCAGCACCTCGCCGCCGACCATGACGACGATCTCATCGGCAATTTGCGCGACGGCATCCATGTTGTGTTCGACGAGTAGAATACTGCGGCCCTTGCGGACACGTTGCAGCAATTCTATCGTGGTCTCGATCTCGGAATGGCCGACGCCGGCGAGCGGTTCGTCCAGCAGAAGCACCCCGGGATCCGGCATCAATGCGAGGCCAAGCTCGACCGCCCGCTGCTTGCCGTGGCTCAGCGCGCCGACAGGCAAATTCAACTGATCTTCCAGGCCGACAAAGACCGCAATCTCGCGGGCCCTTGCTTCCAGCGCAGGCCAGGCGGAAATCGAACGCCAGAACGGCTGGAGCCGGAAGGCACGCGGCTGCGCTGCCAGACGAAGGTTTTCCAGAACCGTCATGCCGCCGAATATGTTGATGATTTGAAAGCTGCGGCCGAGACCTGCTGCAGCTCTCTTGTGAACGGAAACTTTCGTGATCTCCCTGCCGGCAAGATGGATCTGGCCGCCCTCCAGCGGGACCCGGCCGCTGATCGCGTTGATCAGCGTGGTCTTGCCGGCGCCGTTGGGCCCTATCAGGGCCAGCGTCATTCCGGCACCGAGATCGAGGCTGACGTCGTGCAAGGCGCGAAATGCACCAAAGTGCACGCCGACACCTCGGCAGGACAATGCCGGGCTGGCGGAATCGGCTAACGGCGTCGCCATAGCCTCGCCCCCAGTCCCGCGACTCCCTGCGGCAAGAATATGGTGCACAGGATGAAGATCACGCCGAGGACGCCATACCAGTAGGGTGTCAACGCCGAGAGGCCCTCGCGCAGCAGTTCGACCAACATCACCCCGATTACCGGCCCGGCCAGCGTACCGCTGCCGCCCAGCAAGGTCATGATCACCACGTCGCCGGAGACCTTCCAGTTCAGCAGTTGCGGGCTGACATACATCATCAGCGACGCCAGAAAGGCCCCGGCAAGGCCGGATAGCCCTCCGGACAGGCCAAGCGCAGTCAGCCGCAGAGCGGCGATGTCGAACCCTATCTGTTCCGCCCGGACCGGATTTTGCCTGACGGCCTGTAGCGCCTGCCCGAGCGGCGAGTGTTTCAGGACACCGCAAAACAGCAGCGTGATGCAAAAGCCGGCAAAGATCAGCCAGTAGAAATTCGCCGTGTTGATGAAATCGATGCCTGCCACCTGCGGCCGCGGCACGCCGGCCAGGCCGTCGACGCCGCCCGACAGGCCGCGCAAACGGGTTGTCATCACGATCGCGATCAATTCGGAAAGCATCAAAGTGAGCAAGGAAAAATACAGACCGGAAACCCGGCGGCTGACGAGTCCGAACAGCAGCGCCACGCCGCCGCCGGCGAACGCCGCAACAACCAGGCCCGCCAGGAATGACCACTTGCCGTTCATCATCGCCCAGGATGCGGCATAGGCGCCGATGCCGAAGAACGCCGCATGGCCAAAGGAAAGCATTCCGGTCAGGCCAAAGGATATGTCGTAGCCGAGGGCGAAGATCGACCATGTCATGATCAGCGCCGCGAGATAGAGCGTGGCCTCGTCGGGCGAAAGCAGGCCGACGGCCAGAAAGCCTAGCGTCAGCGCGCCGATCGACGGCATCTCCGGATGCAGCCTCATCTTCATGCTGTCCGTAGCCTGACGCCGAAAAGCCCCTGCGGCCGCAACAACAACGTGGCGACCAGAACTGTATAGGTCGCGATATCGATCCATTCGGCGGCGTATTGCTGACCATAAGCGCGTGTCATGCCGATCAGCAGCGCACCGGCCACCGCGCCGCGAATATTTCCGAGGCCGCCAATGATGACGACGATGAAACAGTCAAGGATGATCGTGGATCCCATCTGAAGCTGTATCGGCAGCATGGGACCGGCGACGGCGCCGCCGACGCCCGCCAGCGCCGCGCCCAACGCGAAGATCCCGGTGCGTACGGCGCTGACCTTCACGCCGAGCATTTCGGCCATGATGGGGTTGTTGCTGCTGGCGCGAAGGATCAGGCCGAGCGAGGTGCGCTCGATGCCGAAGAACAGCAACCCGCCCATTGCAGCTCCGAACAGCACGACGAAGAGCCGGTATTTGGAGATATCGGTGTCGAAAAGATAGACGCTGCCCGACAGGTTCGGCGGCGGAGCAATGCTGCGCAATTGCAGCCCCCAGATGATCCGCACCACTTCCTCCAGCACCAGGATCAGGCCGAAGGTGGCGAGCAGCTGGAATTCATGGGGCCGATCATAAATTGGCCGCAGCACCGCTCGCTCGATCAGGGCTCCTGCGACCGCCAGCAGCAGCGGGGCGATGCATAGCGCAACCCAGAAGCTGCCGGTGCTTGCCGACAACTGATAGGCTAGGTAGGCGCCGAGCATATAGAGGGCGCCATGCGCAAAGTTGATGATGCCCAGCATACCGAAAATCAGCGTCAAGCCCGCCGACAGCAGGAACAGGAGCATGGCAATGCTGAGCCCGATGATGATGGTCGACATTTCGCCCGTATGGCTGGCCGCTTGTGGATGATGCGCCTGGCTATCCGGCCAGGCGCATCGTGAGGACGAATGTCAGGGGCAGGGTTTGAACAGTGCCTGCGCCTCGAACGTCTCGGTGATTTTCATCACGACTGCTGGGTTTTCGCCGCCACCCGGCACGGCGGTGCCAAACAGGCCAATCTGGTCAGCCTGATTGTCGCAAGCGCGCATGTGCTTGACACCCTCCACCGAATCCTGCCGCACGCTGTTGCGGAACGCGTCGACCCACTTTTCCTTGTCCCAGCTCTGGGTGCTTTCGACCGTATCGAGCCACCAGCTCAATCCATCATAGGCCTCACCGGCATACTGGCTGGGAGGTTCGTTGTACTTGGCCTGATAGGCGGCGACGAACTTCCTGTTGCGCGGCGTATCCTCGGTGAAGTGATAGCGCAGCGTCGAGTTCAGGCCGAGAGCACCAGCCGCGCCGACGGCCTGGCCCAGCGTCTCGTCCATCAGCATGGTCCCCACTACCTTCATCTTTTGCGGCAAGTTGATTTCGCCACCCTGCTTGAGCGAGGTCACGACGTCGCCACCGACCACGATCAGCGCCAGGCAATCGGCACCAGACTTGACAGCCTTGTCCAGCATGATCGAGTAGTCCTTCGATCCGATCGGAGCAAACTCCTCGCCGACCACATCAATTCCCTTCGTGGCGAGGTCCGCGCGGAGCGCCGCCCACATGTCGCGACCGACCTGGTAGTCGGCGATGATCCCATAAACCTTCTTCACTGACCGGCGTTTGGCGAATTCGCCGATCATGGCGTTTTCCATCGACACCGTGTTCGAGGTCCGGAAGGTATAGCGACTCTTGTCGGCGCCGGTGATGCGATCGTCGGCCGACAGGGTGACGATCTGCGGCACCTTGCGTTGATCGGTAAGTTTCATGATGGCCAGCGTCGAGCCCGAGGAAACTTCGCCGAAGACCGTATGAACCCCTTGCGACAGCGCACGCGTCGCCTTCTGCACCGCGACCTGGGTCGAGGTTTCGGTATCATCCCAGATCACCTCGATCGGCTTGCCAAGAACCTGCCCGCCGCGCTCCTCGATCGCAATCGTGGCGCCCCGGCGCATGTTTTCGCCGATGATGCCCCAGGCGCCGCTGAGCGGGATGATGCCTGCAATACGGAATTTTTCGGCGATCTGCGCCGTAGCGGCCGAAGTCGAGGCGACGCCGATCGCCAAGGCCAGACCAGCCATACTGATGGAACGAAGACGCATGATGTTTTCTCCCCAGCCCTTTAAAGCCGCCCTTGCGTGGACGATCACCTCGCCTATTATCACCGTATTCGCAATATAACAACATCGTTTCTATATTGGAGGAAACAGAATGGCGCGCATCGCACCGCTTGCAGCCGAGCCCGGCGATCATTCGCCGGATCTGCAGGCCCTGATCGACTTCGTCGGCTACCGGCCAAATGCGTTGTTCACCATGGCAAAACGCCCGGGTCTGCTGGAAGCCGTGCTTGCCATGGTGGGGGTGTCGATCAGAGGCAAGGGAAGGCTTCCGGAGGATTTCCGCTTTCTGATCGCGGCGGAAACCAGCAGGGCCGCTGGCTGCCGATACAGCGCGGTGCACGCCGCGCACGCCGCGGCCCATGCCGGCATGGCAGTGACCAAGATTGCGGCACTGTCCGAACATGAGGCCTCGCCGCTCTATACCCCGGCCGAACGCGCGGCGCTGCGACTTGCGGCTTCGGGTGGGCGGATGCCGGCAGGCGATCCGGCCGGGGACTTCGCGTGCGCCATGAACTATTACGACGAGGATGAGCTGATTGAGATTGTCAGCGTCATCGCGCTCTTCGGATGGTTTAACCGCTGGAATTCGCTTATTGGGAGTGATCTAGAACAAGAGCCCGGTACGTTTGCGGAGCGAATCGCATGCCTTCAGCCCGACGAGTTCGCCCGAAAGAGCGAAAGTTGAGCAATACATTGCCCGAACCGTCGGGACCGCGAGAATTGCCACGATCGGCTTCCGCCGACAAGCGACGGCTGGGCCGAACCCTTGAACTGGTCTTCTGGGTCCATATCGAGATGGCCGATCTCGCCAACCAGGTGCTGGAGCAATATGGCCTCGGCCGACCACATCACCGGGCGCTCTATTTCGTTGTCCGACGTCCCGGGATCACCGTCGGCGAACTGATGTCAATCCTGCGTATCACCAATCAGGCCCTGTCGCGCACCATCAACCAGTTGGTGAAGATGGATCTGATCGAGCAGCGGTCGAGCAAACAAGACCGTCGCCATCGCTGTCACTTTCCCACCGCAAAAGGCATCAATCTGGATCAGCGATTGACGGAACGGCAGCTCGACCATATCGATCGCAGCCTCGCCGACGTCTCGAAGCGCGACTTGGAGACCTTCTGGGACGTTCTGCACCACATGGTGCGAGAGCAGGACAAGCCCTGGATAAGCGACCTCTAAGCAAAAGTCGCGCAGGCGGGCACCATCGACATCTCGTCAATGGCGCCGGGATCTGCGAACCGATCGTCTGCACGCGGGCAGGCTTTTTCGGACCACGCTCTATTGGCCGGTAAAGCGTGCCGGGCGCTTTTCGACAAAGGCGGCGGCCCCTTCACGAAGGTCTGCCGTCTGGAAGGCTCGCGCTTGCGACGAGGCCTCGCCGTCGAGGGTCGAGGCCAGAGATGAACTCCAGGCGGCCTCGATCTGGTTCTTGATGAGGCCGAGGCTGACGGGCGGTCCGTCGGCGAGCCCCTGCGCGATGGCCAGGGCCTCGTTGAGCAGTTCGCCATCTTCCACCATCTTCCAGATCAAACCCCATTGTTCGGCCTTTTCGGCAGTCAGCGGCTGTCCCAGTAGAGCAAGCGCGCGGGCACGCGCGATGCCGATCGATCTCTGGAGAAACAGCGACGTTCCGGCGTCGAGCGCGGCACCCAGCCGGACGAAGCTCAGTATGAAACGCGCAGAACGCGCGGCGACCACGATGTCGCCCGCCAGCGCAATGCCGACACCGGCGCCCGCGGCGGGTCCGTTCACGGCCACGACGATCGGCTTGGGCGAGCTCCGCATTTTTTCGATCAGCGGATTGATCGAGGCGCGCATGTTGGCGCCGATCTGTTCTCCCGCGCTGAACGTGTTTCCGCCACCCAATTGCGCCCCGGCGCAGAAACCCTTGCCCGCTCCGGTCAGCAGAATGGCCCGCACCGCGGCATCGCCGATCGCCCCGTCGAACGCTTCGCGCAGATCGCCCATCAGACTGCCGGCGAGCGCATTGTATTGCGCGGGATTATTGAGCGTCAGGATCATGACGGATCCGCGCCGCTCGGTGAGAACCATCGACATGCTATCCTCGCTCCTGCCAATGGCTGGCGAAGTGCCAGCCGGAACTTTCGGCCCGACGTTTCCTGCATCGTACGCTCGCTACAGGGAGCGCGCGATCAGCAGCTTCATGATTTCGTTGGTGCCGCCATAGATCTTCTGGATGCGCGCGTCGACGAACATCCGCGATATCGGGTATTCCTGCATGTAGCCGTAGCCGCCGTGAAGTTGCAGGCATTCGTCGGCGGTCTCGACCTGCTTTTGCGTGCACCACCACTTCGCCATCGACGCGGTCACGGCATCGAGGTCGCCGGCGATCAGGCGCTCGATGCACCAGTCGAGAAACACCCGCGCGATGGTGGCTTCGGTCTTGCGCTCGGCGAGCTTGAACGCCGTGTTCTGGAAATCGATGATCGGCTGGCCGAATGCCTTGCGCTCCTTGGTATATTCGGCAGTCAGCCGGACCGCCCGCTCCATCGACGCAACGGCGCCGACGGCGATGATGAGCCGCTCCTGCGTCAGTTGCTGCATCAATTGCTTGAAGCCCTGCCCCTCCTCCTCGCCGAGCAGGTTTTCGAATGGTGCCACCGCATCCTCGAAAAACAACTCCGATGTATCGGAGGCGTGCACGCCGATCTTGTCGAGGTTGCGCCCGCGCTTGAAGCCCGGGTTGCCTGCGGTCTCCAGAACGATGAGCGAGAGCCCCTTGGCGCCCGGCCCGCCGGTGCGCGCGACAACGATGATGAGGTCGGCGGTTTGACCGTTGGTGATGAACGTCTTCTGCCCGTTGATGACGTAGCTGTTGCCTTGCCGCCGCGCGGTGGTGCGTACGCTCTGCAGGTCGGAGCCGGTTCCAGGCTCGGTCATTGCGATGGCACCGATCAGCTCTCCGCGCGCCATGCCGGGCAACCAACGGCGCTTCTGCTCCTCCGAGCCGTAGTTCAGGATGTAATGCGCGACGATGCCGCTGGAAACCGTCACGCCGCTCAACACTTCCGGGACAATGCTCTCAATGTCCTCGAACACCGCCGCGTCATAGGAGCCCGCCATAGGCCTCCGGGACGCTGGGCAGCAACGCGCCCATATCGCCGAGCGCTTTCCAGGCGGATCGATCCACCATCTTCTGCTTCCGCCATTCCTCGGCGTGCGGAGCAAGATCCGTGGCAAGAAATTTCCGGAACTGGTCGCGGAAGACGTCCAGTTCCTCGGTCATCCAGGATGAACGGTAGATCATGGCGCAATCGCCTTACAGCAGAAGGAAGAGTTTCGGGTATGTGTCGAGGGCCCGGTCCGGCCGGCGCCCTTGTCTCAAATCAGGATGCCGCCGCCGCAGACCACCACTTGGCCGCTGATGTAATTCGATTCCGGGCTGCAAAACAGATAAACCGCGCCGGCCGCTTCCTCCGGCGTGCCACCGCGACCGAGCGGAATCATTTTGGCCATGTTGTCGAGCATCTGCGGCTGGACACCGACCTTGATGTCGCGCCCGGCGACATCGATGGTCTTCTGCTGGGCCTCGATCGGCTGGGTCAGGCGGGTGTTGATCAAGCCAAAGGCCACGCAATTGACATTGACCTTGTAGCGTCCCCACTCCTTGCACATGGTGCGCGTCAATCCGATCAGCGACGCCTTGGCGGAGGAGTAGCTCGCCTGTCCGGCATTGCCGTAGAGCCCCGCGATCGAGGAGATGTTGACGACCTTGCGGAACACCTCCTGACCGGCTTCGGCTTCCTTCTTGGCGAATATCCGGATCGGCTCGGCCGCGGCGCGCAGGATGCGAAATGGTGCGACCAGATGCACATCGAGCATGGCCTGGAACTGTTCGTCGGTCATTTTCTGGATCGTTGAATCCCAGGTGTAACCGGCGTTGTTGACGATGATATCGAGGCCACCGAACTTCTCCACGGCGGCGCCGACGAAACGATCGGCAAAGCCGGGCTCCGAAACGCTGCCATTGACCGCGATCGCCTCGCCGCCGGCCGCCTTGATTTCGGCGACAACTGCGTCGCCAGGCGCAGCATCGAGGTCATTGACCACGACCCGTGCGCCCTCGCTTGCGAGCTTCAGCGCGATGGCGCGGCCGATGCCGCGTCCCGACCCCGTGATGAGCGCGACTTTTCCCTTGAGTTTCGACATTTGGTATCCTCGATCAGAGCGCGATGATGGCTTCTCCGGCGAGCTTGATCTCGCCCTTCTCGTCCTTGGTTGTTAGTGCGAGCCTGGCCCGCTTTTCGCCCTTGTCCTCGATCAATTCGGTCACATGACCCTCGCAGGTCAGGCGTGCCCCAAGCTGCGTGATCGCCGCAAAGCGTGTCGAAAACGAACGAATACGGCCTGGCTCGATCGCATCGGTCAGCGCCTGACCGAGATAGCCCATCACCAGCATGCCGTGCGAGAACACATCCGGGAAACCCGCATCCTTCGCGAAATCGATGTCGACATGCATTGGATTATGGTCGCCCGAAGCGCCGCAATACAATGCAAGTGTGTGCCGCGTGATCGCCGGAAACGTCTTGTGAACGATGCGTTCGCCGACCGCCGGATGGCTGATTGCCGTTGCGCTCATGTTTCCCCCTAATTCCGCACGACAATAGTGCGTGCGGTGTCGGCGACGGGGACGCCATGCTGATTCACGACCTCGGTCTCGACCACCACCATCGTCATCGCGCCGCCTTTCTTGTCGGTGACGCCGGTGACGCGTGATTTGAAGGTCAGCGTGTCGCCGACGACAACGGGAGCGTGGTAGGTAAAGCGCTGTTCGCCATGCAGCACGCGGGCGAGATCAATCTTCAACTCGGTCAGGAACTCGAACGGACGCTCGTTGTCCATCATCTCGAGGCAGAACAGATAGGTCGGCGGCACCGGCGTCGCCGAATAGCCTTGGGCGCGTGCGGCCTGCTCGTCGCGGTAAACCGGATTCTGCTCGACGAGCGTATTGAGGAAGTAGCGCAGGCGCCCGGGCTCGACGCGCGCGGTGACCGGCGCAAAGCTACGCCCGACGGCGGATTGATCGACCATGGTGTTTCCTTACGCGCGCTCGTACAGCGTCACCACGCAGGCGCCGCCGAGGCCTAGATTGTGTTGCAATCCCAATCGCGCGCCATCGACCTGGGTTGCCGCAGCGGTTCCCCGCAATTGACGGGTCAGCTCATAGCATTGCGCCAATCCGGTAGCGCCCAGTGGATGCCCCTTCGACAGCAGGCCGCCGGAGGGATTGGTGACGAACTTGCCGCCATAGGTATTGTCGCCATCGTCGATGAATTTCGCAGCACCGCCCTCGGGACAGAGCCCCAAGGCCTCGTAGGTGATCAGCTCGTTTTGCGCGAAGCAATCGTGCAGTTCGACCACATCGAGGTCCTGCGGGCCGACACCGGCCGCCTCGTAAACCCTGTTCGCCGCGGCACGCGCCATGTCGAAACCAACGACCTGCATCATGTCGCCGGCGCCGAAGGTCGACGGGGTGTCCGTGGTCATCGCCTGGGCGGCGATGCGGACGTCCTTGCGTAGACCATGCTGGCTGGCAAATTTCTCCGAAACGAGCACCGCGGCCGCACCGCCACAAGTCGGCGGACACGCCATCAGCCGCGTCATCACGCCCGGCCAGATCACCTGATCGTTCATGACGTCATCGGCGGTGACTTCCTTGCGAAACAACGCCAGCGGATTGTTGCCGGCATGGCGGCTCGCCTTGGCGCGGACCTTGGCAAAGGCTTTCAGCGGCGTGCCGTGCTTCTTCATGTGACTGAGGCCGGCGCCGCCGAAATAGCGCAGCGCCAACGGAATGCCGGGTGCATCGACCAGCTTGTCGGCGGCTGTATCGAAATCATCGAACGCGCTTGGCCGGTCGGTGAAGACGGCGCCCAGCGCGCCGGGCTTCATCTGTTCGAAGCCGAGCGCCAGCACGCAATCGGCGCTGCCAGATTCGATCGCTTGACGGGCAAGGAACAGCGCCGTCGAACCGGTCGAGCAATTATTGTTGACGTTGAAGATCGGGATGCCGGTCATTCCGACCGGGTACAGCGCGCGCTGCCCGCACGTCGAGTCGCCGTAGACGTAACCGACATAGGCCTGCTGAATCAGGCCATAGCCCAACCCGGCATCGGCGAGCGCCAGCCTTGCCGCCTCTGCGCCCATCACGTGATACGGCGCGTTGGCGCCGGGCTTGACGAAAGGGATCATGCCTACACCGGCAACATAAGCGCGAGACGACATCGG
>LNAP01001027.1_pt1 | contig 30282 bp, 28 predicted proteins | sample 602601 | NCBI WGS metagenome assembly LNAP01 (sample SAMN02440304, study PRJNA202911) | soil metagenome | biome: Subtropical and temperate rainforests or woodlands; isolation source: soil samples (1 kg each in a 20% v/v slurry with milli Q water) were... ...
GGACGCCGCGACGGGCGACACCTATACCAGCTCGATGACGGTCTACGATTCGCTTGGCGCCGCAAATTCGATGCAGATCACCTGGTCCAAGACCGGCACCAACACCTGGAGCGCGAGCTTCGCCAACCCGACCTCGGCCTCTGACACCACCACCGCGACGGGTACGGCTTCCGGCACGATCGATATCACTTTCAACAGCGACGGCTCGCTCGCCAGCACCAGCCCGGACCCGGCGACCGTCTCGATCACAGGCTGGACCGACGGCGCGGCCGACAGCACCGTCACCTTGGATCTCGGCACCGCCGGCAAGACCGACGGCCTCACGCAATATGCCTCCGGCGAGACCACACCGTCCGTCAACGTCACCAGCATCGATTCCGACGGCCTGTCCTATGGCAAGCTTTCCAGCATCGCGATCGGCGATAACGGTGTGGTCAACGCCACCTATTCCAACGGCCAGACCATCGCGATCTACAAGATCGCGGTGGCGACCTTCGCCGCTCCCAACGGGCTCGCCGCCTCCAGCGACGGGATCTATTCGGCGACCGTGACGTCGGGCAATGCCGCGTTGCAGGCCTCCGGCGAGAACGGCGCGGGCACGATCTTCGGCGGCGAGCTGGAGTCCTCGACCACCGACACCTCCAGCCAGTTCTCGAGCATGATCTCGGCGCAGCAAGCCTATTCGGCCGCGTCCCAGGTCATCTCGACCGTCAACAAGATGTACGACACCCTGATCTCGGCGATGAGGTGAGTGGTGCGTAGTGGAGAGTCCAGAGTTGTCGGAGAGGCATTGCTGCGTCGGCTGCAGCGACTGGTGTCGCGGGCCGCGACCGCCAAGGGCGGCGACCGCAGGCAATTGCTCGCGCTGATCGACGACGTCGAGACGGCGCGCCGTGAACTGCTGCGGGAATGCGCGGAGGTCGAGGGTGAGATGAGGCAAGCATCCGTCAGGAAGACCGCGATCGGCGCTTACCTGCGAAACGCGCAGGCCGGCCGCGGCAAGCGGAATAACTAGAAGAAGGCGATGACCATGACTGTAGCCAAAGCCAAGAGCCACGCCACGAGAACGAGCGCCGCGAACGGCGACACGCGGATCAAGTCGCTGATCGCGCTCATCGACGTTCTGACGGCGCTGGTCGCCGAGGAGAATGTGGAACTCGCCAAGGGCCTGCCGGCCTCGCGCCTGAAGCAGGTCGACGAGAAGAACCGCCTGGCGGAGATGTTCGAACGGACCGTTGCTGAGTGCGCGGCGGGCACGACCAGCCTGAACGTCGCGGACCGGATTCTGCGCGAGCAGCTCATGGAACGGATCCTGAAGCTGCGCGCGGCGATGGACGAGAACCTGGTGCGCCTGCGCGCGGCGATCGAGGCCAGCAACCGCCGGATCGAGGCCGTCATGCAGGCGATCCGCGAGCAGATCGCGGCGGTGTCGCCCTATGGCGCTTCCGGCCGGGTCGCCGTGCGCTCCGTCTCCAGCGGCACCAGCCGCAGCGCCTGACGAGTCGGGGATCCCGCCGTGTCACTCAATATCGCGCGATCGATCGCCTTCAGCGGGCTGTCGGCCACGTCGGTGCAGATCAGCGTGACGTCGTCGAACATTTCGAACGCCGACACGACGGGATACACCACAAAGACAGCGAACCAGTCGAGCAGCGTCACCAACGGCGTCGGCACCGGCGTCACAGTGACAGGCATCACCTCGACGGTCGACAAGCTGCTGCTGAAGTCGCTGATCTCCGCGACCTCCGAGCTCGGATCGGCCGACAAGACCAACACCTATCTGACCTCGCTCGAGAAGCTCTACGGCTCGACCAGCAGCACCGATGGGAGCTCCACGGGAACCTCACTCGCAAACAGCATCGCCACGCTGGAATCGGCGCTGTCTTCGCTGGCGAGCACGCCGAGCAGCGCCTCGCTGCAATCCAATGTCATCAGCGCACTCGATGACGTCGCGAGCCAGTTGCGGGAGACATCGAACGGGATCCAGAAGCTCCGTGGCGACGCCGACCAGGACATCTCGTCCTCGATCGACGACGTCAATGCGGATCTGGAGCAGATCGCGGATCTCAACGCTGCGATCAAGCAGACGGCGGCGGCCGGCCAATCGACCGCGGACCTGGAGGACCAGCGCAACACCGCGCTCCAGGACGTCGCCTCCAAGATGAACATCAGCTATTTCACGGCGTCGAACGGCGATCTCCAGATCTATACCACGTCCGGCCAGGCGCTGGTCGACAGTACCGCGCACACGATCAGCTATACCGCCGCGGCCAACGTGACGGCGTCGACGACTTACACCGCCGGCTCGTCGTCGAGCGGCTTCAGCGCGATCACGGTGAACGGGGTCGATATCACCTCCCAGATATCGGGCGGCGATATCGGCGCGCTCGTCACCTTGCGCGACAAGACCCTGCCGGACGCGCAATCCCAGCTCGACCAGCTCGCCCAGCAACTCGCGTCGGTGATGAACAGCGTCTCGAACGGCGCTTCTTCTGTGCCGGCGCCCACCAGCCTGACCGGTACGACTGCCGTCACCAGCAGCACGGCGCTCTCCGCCACCGGCACGGTGCGCATCGCAGCCACCGACCAGAGCGGCAATCTGGTCTCCTACGGTGATCTCGACCTCTCGTCCTATTCCACGGTCGGCGATCTCGTCACAGCGATCAACGGCATCTCGGGATTGTCCGCATCTGTCGATTCCGACGGCCATCTCTCGATCACGACGACCGGCTCGGGCAATGGTGTCGCCATCAACGAGATGACGAGCTCGGTGGGAAGTTCAGGCGAAGGATTCTCGGAGTATTTCGGTCTCAACGATTTGGTGACGGGAACGAGCGCGTCGGATATCGCGGTCAACAGCAAGATCCTGTCCGGGACCAACGAGCTTCAGCTCGCGACACTGGACTCCTCGTCGAGCCTGACGGTCGGCAGCACGGTGCTGTCGTCGGGGTCCGCCGCCGTCGTCAATGCCTTCTACGATGCCTTGACGGAGTCCCGGACATTTTCCTCCACCGGCGGGCTCGCCGCCACCACCGGCTCCCTCGCCGATTACGCGTCGGCCGTCGTCTCCGATGTCGCGAGCAAGTCGTCGCAGGCCTCCACCAACTACACCGCCAAGGAGACCGCGCAGTCGACCTATGCGAACTCGCTGTCGTCGCAGTCGGGCGTCAACCTGGACGAGGAATCGGCGAAGCTCAGCACGCTCCAGAACAAATATTCGGCAGCTTCAGCGCTGATCCAGGCCATCAACTCGATGTATTCGTCGCTGCTCTCCGCCGTGCAGTCGACATAGGAGGCAGTGGGGCATGGTGGCGATGCGGGTCGCGACCTTCGCGCAGTCGAGCAAGATGATCTCCGACGCGCTGCGCGTGCAGGCGGTGATGGCGGAGAAGCAGGTCCAGGAATCGTCGGGCATCATCTCGAGCGATCTCGGCGGCTACGGCTCGGACGCCCAGCACGTCGTCAACCTCCAGGTCTCGGTGACGCGCGCGCAATCCTATATCGACGCCGCGACGCTCGCCGACAGCAAGGTGCAGGTGATGTATTCGGCGGTCGGCTCGATGACCGATATCATCACTCAACTTCGCTCCCAGCTCAGCGCCGCCTCGACCGGAAGCTCGACCGAGACGAATTCGGTGATCAGTTCGGCCCAGCAGATGCTGGAGGAGATGGGGTCGATCATGAACACGCAGTATGACGGCCAATATGTCTTTGCCGGCGGCAGGACCGACACGGCCCCGGTCGATCTCACTGGCTTTTCGTCGGGGACGGGGTCCCTCACTACGGCGGACAGCAGCTACTACGGCGGCGACGACGAGCTCGCCTCGGTGCGTGTCGGCGCCGGCCAGACCGTTTCCTATGGGGTCACCGCCGACAATTCGGCGTTCGAGGAGGTGATGCGTGTGCTGAAATTCGTGGCCAACAGCACCTCGCTGTCGTCCGCGGACATCTCCAGCGCGCTCGATCTTGCCAGCACGGCGCTCGACGACACGGCGGCCGTGCAGGCGAAGCTCTCCAGCGCGGCGTCCTCGATCGAGACGGCGAGCGCGCGCCAGACCGACTACAAGAGCTATGCCGAGACGTTGTCGAGCGACCTCACCAGCGTCGACGTTGCCGCCGTTACGGCGGAGCTCTCGACCTACGAGTCGCAACTTACCGCGTCCTATTCGGCGCTTGGCAAGATCCTGAGTCTGAATCTTGCGAGCTATCTGAAATAGGCCGGCCTCATTCGGCCGCGATGCGCTCCATCGCCATGGCACGAAGCCGGGCGCGCTGGATCTTGACGCCGTTGGCGCTGTCGGTGACGGGAAAGGCTTCCACGACATAGAGTCGCGCCGGCACCTTGTAGCCGGCGAGCCGGTCGCGCAGATGCGCGATCAGCGTCTCCTGCATTGGCGTCTCGTTCGCCGGGATCACGAAGGCGACGCAGCGCGCCTGGCCCTTGAGATCGACTGCAACCACCTGGGCGTCGGCCACCCCGTTGCACGATTTGAGCTCGTCCTCGATCTCGCCGGGCGCGACGAGGAAGCCGCCGAGCCGCATCGCATCGCCCGCGCGGGTCTCGTAGACGAAGGTACCGTCGCCGCGGAGCCGGCCGATGTCGCCGGTGCGGAAGAAGCCGTCCGCTGTGAACGCATCGCGCGTCGCATCGGGATTGTTGAAATAACCGAGGAAGCGGGACGGCGCGTTGATCTCGATCTCGCCGGAAACGTCGGGCGCTGCAAGCTCGCCGGTTTCGGTGTCGCGCACGCGCACCTTCGCGTCGGCCGACATCGGCCAGCCGCCGCCCTCGATCCGATCGGCAAAGGCATCGCCGGGGCGGGCGATCGAGAACAGGGCCTGTACCTCGCTCGAGCCGTACAGGCCGAACAGCGGCAGGCCGCGCGCCTCGGCCTCCGCGGCAAGCTCGCGCCAGCCGGGCTGGAACGCGGCGAAGCCGCAGACTTCCAGATGCGGGAACGGGCGTGGTGCATCGGTGAGGGCGAGGATGCGGCGGAACATCTCGTCCGAGCCGAAGGCGTGCGTGATGCCTTGCGTGCCGAGGATCTCCAGTGCCGGTGCTGCCTCGAAGGCGTCAAGCACGTGAACGGTCGCACCCGCCGCGACGAAGCCGAGCAGGCTCGTCATGCCGAAAGTGCCGCAGAACGGCAGCATGGCCAGCAGCGCATGACGCTGCGGATCAAGCTGGAGCGCGCGGGCAACGGAATTGGCGTGCGTGGCCAGCGTCCGCTGCGAATGCGCAACGAGCTTCGGCCCCTTGGTAGTGCCTGAGGTCGTGTAGAGCAGCACCGGAAGATCGACCTCATCTTGAGCTGGTGCCGGCGGATAGTTCGCGTCGAACGCATCGAAGCGTACGCAGGGCCAGTGCGCCGGGATCGCATCCGCACCGACCACCGCGAGCCGTTGCAGTGCCGGCACCTCGTCCTTTGCGACATCGGAGAGGATCGCAGCAAAGTCGATCGCACGGAATGCGGCCTCGACCACCATCAGCCTGGCGCCGGACAAACGAAGCAGATGCGCGACTTCCGCGCTGCGGTAGCGCGTATTGACGGCCGCGACGATCGCACCACAGCGGGCGGCGGCGAACAGCAGCGCGAGCCATTCGATCCGGTTGACCAGCCAGACTGCGACCACGTCGCCCCTGCCGATCCCCTGCGCCGCAAGCCAGGCCGCGGTCTGCTCGATCCTTTCGGTGAACTCCGCGCGCGAAACCGGCGTGCCGTCGCATACGAAGGCGGGATCGGCGACGGGCTCTGACCGGATCAGCGATTGCAGCGAAAACGCGTTGGCACTCATGGCAAGGGAGTAACCCGATCGCGCCAACCTGTCTACTTGGTGCCGAACATCCGGTCGCCGGCATCGCCCAGGCCCGGCACGATGTAGCCGTGGTCGTTGAGCCGCTCGTCGATCGCAGCGGTCCAGATCGGCACGTCCGGATGCTCGCTCTGGAACTGCGCGATACCCTCGGGCGCGGCCAGCAGGCACACGAAGCGGATGTCGCGGGCGCCGCGGGCCTTGAGCAGGGAGGCGCCCGCGCAGGCCGAGTTGCCGGTCGCCAGCATCGGGTCCATCAGGATCACGGTGCGGTCGGATAGGTCCTGCGGCGCCTTGAAGTAATATTCCACGGCCTGCAATGTTTCGGGATCGCGGTAGAGCCCGATATGGGCGATGCGCGCCGAGGGCATCAGCGCCAGCATGCCGTCGAGGAAGCCGACGCCGGCGCGCAGGATCGGCGCCAGCGTGAGCTTTTTGCCGGCGATCTTGGGCGCCCGCATCGGCGCGATCGGCGTCTCGATCTCGACCAGCTCCAGCGGCAAATCGCGCGTCACCTCGTAGCCGAGCAGCATCCCGATCTCGTTCAGAATCTCGCGAAAGCTCTTGGTCGAGCGATCCTTCTCCCGCATCAGCGAGAGCTTGTGCTGGACCAGGGGGTGGGCGATGACGTTGACATTGCCTGTGCTCATGAAACCGCTCTACACGGTTCCCTGGAATTGTGCCAGATCGGCGCGGCGTTTTCCGCGGGGACGGCCCGCCTCGGCGGGCAACGTCACCGCACTGTGGGCCGGGTTGCTCGCCGCGTAGGCAGTCAAGTTCGATTCACGGTCGGAGCAAGAAGGGGCTAGACGCCGAGCCCGCGCGCGACAAGCGTGATCACGAGCGTCAGGATGGCGCCCCAGATCAGGCTGAGCGTCATGGTCAGGATGGTCGTTGTGACCGCCTGCTCGAGATTCCCCTTGAAGGGCTGCATGCTAGCCGTCCGAGGCCGGGCGCGCGGTGACGCGCGTGCCCAGCAGCAATGCGCCCATCACTGCGACCAGGATGGCGATCTTGAGCTCGATCATGTCGTTACCTCACAAGGCGGGCCAGATGTCGCTTCATCCCGTCCAGCCATCGGGCCGCAAGCGCGACCAGCGGACTGCCCTGGTTCTCGATGTCGAGCTCGAAGGTCTCGGCCGGAAACACCAGTGCGCATCGGGCCGGCGCGCTGCGGCGGTGGGCGAATTCGACCGCGGAACTCTTGAACAGGAAGAGACCGCCGGCGCGGCCCTGCGCCTCGCGGGCAACCCAGAGGCCGGCCCGGTTGTGCCCGATGAAGAAGGCGGGAATGGCGGGGCTGACGACATCGGGATCGAGCGGCTTGAGCGCCGTCGCCGCGCCAATATCAGGCGCCCCAGTTCGTGACTTCGATGCGCGGTGCACGGCTTGTAGAGCAACGGCAGCCATGGCGGCCTCCTCACACATCTGCAGCGTCATGATGTCTGCCGCGGTGGATCAGGGGTGGAGATGCCAGACATAGATTGCGGTCCGCAGCGCAATGAGCGCGGTGAGCACGCTGCCCATCGAGAGCAAAGTCAGCGCGCCGAGCGCGAGGCGCTTGAGCTGTGCCTTGCGCGCTGCCGAAATCAGCACCGGGCGCTCCGCCCAGGCGAGAGGCCGTTCAAGACCGTGGGTCAGCATCGACATCTTCGGAAGTCCTTGTCTGTGGTTGCGGCGAGAGCCGTCCTGATCCGTCTCGTAGGATGATGATCCCGACGTAGGATTGCGAGATGAGCGCCAGGGCAGTCATATAGGAATGTCATAAGGAAACCGGACGTCGCGCCGTCAGCCCCTTGAAGAGGTCGGCGCGCAGCTTCGATCGAACCCCAGGCGTTACTGGGGCCGAATGCGTCATGCCGATGGCTGCGGCGAAAGCGAGCCGTAGGCGTGGTTCTTCGATCTGGCTGAAGAAACCGTCCAGGGTTGCATCCGCATTCTGTTGCTGCCCGTGGATTGCCGCGCACAGTTTTGAGAAGCTTCGCCGGAAGAAATGGAGGGTATCATCAAGCTCGCGCCGGCCGCCGAGACGATCGAGCTCTGTGGCGAGCGCCACAACATTGAGCCTGTCGGGTTCGTCCAGCGTCACCGCAAAGCGCAGCACCGCCAGTTGCCAGGCCCGAAGCAGCCTCTGCGGTTCTTCAGTCGATTGCAGCATGTGAGAGCCGGATGGCCGCGCCGCATCAGGCTCCGACGCCATCGATCAGCTCCTCGTCGGCGATCGCGGCGAAGGCCCTGGCGATCTCCGCCCGGCCGGCGGCGTCGAGCGGCACGATCGGCAGCCGCGTGTCCGGCCGCATCAAGTTGAGCATGGCGAGGGCGCTCTTGAGGGCCGCCGGGCTCTCCCTGGAGAGGCAGGTGATGAGCGGGATCAGGCGCTTGTGCAGGTAGCGTGCGGATTGCAGCCGGCCTTGCCTGACCTGCGAAAAGATCGTGCGGCAGAGATCCGGTGCGATGTTGGCAACTTCCGAGATCACGCCATCGCCGCCGTCCGCGATGTAGGCGAAGGCGGTAACGTCGTCGCCTGACAGCAGGCGAAAGCCCGCAGACAGGTGCCGGGACAGGCGCATCGGACGGGTGATGTCGCCGCTCCCATCGCGCAGGCCCACGAACTGGCGGGACTCGACGAGACGCAGGAGCGTCTCGTCCGCGAGCGGGCGCAGCGTGCGGGAGGGAGCGTCGTGCAGGATCACGGGCAAGCCGATCGAGCCGGCGATCGCCCGAAAATGCGCGAGCATACCCTCCTGCATCGGCTTGTTGTAGGCAGGGACCACCGCCATCACGGCGTCGGCGCCGGCCGCCTCTGCTCGCCGCGCGAGTTCGATGGCATGGCTGGTCGCATTCGACATCGCGCCCGCGATGATCCGCACGCGGCCGCGGGCGACGTCGGCCGCGGTACGGATGACGAGCTCCTGTTCGGCCGGCGAGAGCGTCGGCGCCTCGCCAGCGGTCTCGCAGACCACGAGCGCGGGAACGCCGGCCGCGACTTGGCGCTCGCAGAGAGCTGCGAACGCCTTGAGATCGATCGCGTCCGCCGTATCGAACGGAGTCGGCATATCCGGGATGAAGCCGGTGAACCAGGCTGAGGGAGGAGTGAACATGGCTTTTCGCCCGTATGCGCCGGCTCAGGCGGCGCGGCGTGCGCTGTTGCTGCTGGGGCTCTTGCCCATGTCGAGCTCGATCTCGCGCGGCAGCTCGACGATGGTTTCGGGATGCTGGCCGTTCTCGAACAATGCGTATTTGATGGCCTGGACGCGGCTGACGAACAGGCCGCCATAGAGGCCGTTTTGTTCCTGCGCGACCCACTGTCCGCTGTGGTTGCGGCCGATGAAGACGATGGTCGAGGGCGAGGTGCACGACGGAGGTTCGACGAGTTTCACGGACTTATTCCTTCCGATTGACAGAGGTGGCGGGCGCATGTCCCACAACCGCCTGATCAATATCGTTTCAAGCAGATATGATTTCGAGTGAGGCTGCGCGGCGATCTCATAAGCGCGCCATAAAGGCCTGGGTTCAGGTCAACTCGTTGACGACATGGACCAGCGCGAACAGCGCACCGAATGCGGCGCATTCGTCCCAATGATTGAGGGCGCGACCGAACAGCGGCTCGCGCCGCAGGAGGGCGACGGCGGCGCACAGGACGATCGACATCCAGAGCAGCGCTGCGAGGCTCCGCCCGAAGCCGATGCTGCCGAAGGCGGCAAGGAGTACCACGCGGACGGCAAAGCGCGCGATCGCGCGTGTCGGGCTCAGGACCGGCGATACGTCCGAAGATTGCGGCAAGGCGCTAACCTCCGGCTAGCTCAGCTGAAGTTCTCGCAGCCGAGCGGCTCGTAGAACGGGTCCGGAGCGGGACGCACCGTGGGAACGCTTGGCCGCGATGTCTCCACGGTCAACGCCTGGACCTCGAGGAAGGCCGACAGCAGCGCGAGCGCCAGGTCGGCGTGACGTGCCTCGACCGCGTTGTCGAGCCAATCCGGCAATTCGCGCTCTCGCGAGAGCGCGCAATGCCACTCACCCTCGTCATAGGCGATGCGGCGGACCTGCCACAGAGGCAGCTCCAGCTCCATCAGCGCCAGCACGGCATCAGCCCAAGCCTCCACGTCGACCAGGCGCATCACGCGCGCAGCGCGTTCGCTCTGACCGAGTGAGGGAAAGCGCCGGCAAGCAGTGTCGATGATCTCGAGCATCAGCGGCTGCGTCATCGCATGCGCATCGCGCAGGCGTCCGCTGAGTGAGGGGGGAGCATAGCGTCGGAGAGCGGCGGTCATGTCAGGCCTCCTGGAATTGGCGTCGGTCAGTCGGCCGGCCTCTCCAAGATGGCTGGAAGGACATTTGAAAACGAGATGGGGAAGAGGCGGGAGATATAAGGATTTCATAAATGCACTGTCGCCGCCAGTTCGGGCGTCTGGGCTGCGTTCAATCTCGACCGCAGTCTTTGTGCGAAGCAGGCATTTATAGAAGCAGGCCTTTTGAAAAGACCTCGGCCACCGTCCGAGGTAACAATAGGCAGCGAGGACGATGGTAGATCGCTTCCTTGCGTTGCCGGTCCGAGCGACCGTTTGGAATGCGCTGTCGGGGGCGTATGGCCACCGATCACGACGTCCCGGGTTTTTATGAGATTCCTATAACGTCGCCATAGCGCTCATCTCGAAAACCTATGCCCGGGGTGGCACTTGAACGCGGTGAAAGTTCCGGCCAGGAGCCGCGGGGCCTGCGTTGCGCTTGATTCACCGCAAGCCGCCTGCCGGGAATAGAGACACAGTTGCCTCCGGGATGGAGTGCAACGAGGAGTATTCCCATGATGGACATTCTGATGCTGGTGCTAGGCTTCGGCTTCTTCGCCCTTGCGATCGGCTACACCTACGCCTGCGAACGGCTGTGACGGAGCAAACCATGATCTTCGATTATGCGCTCGCCGGCGCCGTCTCGTTCGGCCTGCTGGCCTACCTCACCTATGCGCTCCTGCGGCCCGAGCGGTTCTGACCCGTGCTGCTGCTTCTCGAATTGCTGCTGGCCGACGCCGCGCTCGTCGCCTGCCTGCTTGCGTTCCTGCTGCCGCTTCTACGGCGGACACAAAGTCTGAAGGGTTAATGCCATGACTATGATCGGTTGGCTCCAGATCATTCTTTTCTGCGCGATCATCGTCGCGCTGTGCAAGCCGCTCGGCTGGTACATGACGCGCGTGTTCAATGGCGAGCGGACGTTCCTGTCGCCGGTGCTGCGCCCGATCGAGGCTGGCATCTACTGGATTTCCGGCGTCGACGAAAGGCGCGAGCAGCATTGGCTGACCTATACGGTCGCCATGCTGCTGTTCCATGTCGGGGGCTTCCTCGTCATCTACGGCGTGATGCGCCTCCAGGCCGTGCTGCCGTTCAATCCGGCAGGCCAGGGCGCGGTCGCCGAGGATCTGTCCTTCAACACCGCGGTCTCCTTCATCACCAACACTAATTGGCAGAACTACGGCGGCGAGAGCACGTTGTCCTATCTCGTCCAGATGCTCGGCCTGACGCATCAGAACTTCCTGTCGGCGGCAACCGGCATCGCGCTGGCGATGGCCTTGATCCGCGGCTTCTCGCGCGCCTCGATGCGCACGGTCGGAAATTTCTGGGTCGACGTCACCCGCTGCACGCTCTACGTGCTGCTGCCGATCTGCGTGGTCTACACGCTGTTCCTGGTCTGGCAGGGTATGCCGCAGACGCTCGGCCCCTATATCGAGGCGACCACGCTCGAAGGCGCCAAGCAGACCATCGCGGTCGGCCCTGTCGCCTCCCAGGTTGCGATCAAGATGCTCGGCACCAATGGCGGCGGCTTCTTCAACGCCAACGCGGCGCACCCCTTCGAGAATCCGACCGCGCTGTCGAACTTCGTGCAGATGCTCTCGATCTTCACGCTCGGCGCCGCGCTCACCAACGTGTTCGGCCGCATGGTCGGCAACCAGCGCCAGGGCTGGGCGATCCTCTCGGTGATGGGTGTGCTGTTCGTCGCGGGCGTCGCCATCGCCTATTGGGCGGAAGCGAACGGAACCTCGATGCTCCATGCGCTGGGTCTGACCGGCGGCAACATGGAGGGCAAGGAGGTCCGCTTCGGCATCGTTGCGTCCTCGCTGTTCGCGGTCGTCACGACGGCGGCCTCGTGTGGTGCCGTCAACGCCATGCATGACAGCTTCACCGCGCTCGGCGGCATGATCCCGCTGATCAATATCGAGCTCGGCGAAATCATCGTCGGCGGCGTCGGCGCGGGCATGTACGGCATGCTGCTTTTCGTCATCCTCGCGATCTTCGTCGCCGGATTGATGGTCGGCCGCACGCCGGAATATGTCGGCAAGAAGATCGAAGCGCGCGAGGTCAAGATGGCGATGCTGGCCATCCTGGTGCTGCCGCTGATGATCCTCGGCTGGACCGCTGTCGGCGTGGTCTATCCGGCGGCCGTCGCCTCGATGGCGAATGCCGGACCGCATGGCTTCACCGAGGTGCTCTATGCCTTCACCTCGGCGACCGGCAACAACGGCTCGGCCTTCGCAGGCCTCACCGGCAACACCTTGTTCTACAACCTGACGCTCGCAAGCGCGATGTTCGTCGGCCGCTTCTTCATGATCGTCCCGGCCATGGCCATCGCGGGCTCGCTTGCGGAGAAGAAGTCGATCCCGCCGTCCACTGGCACGTTCCCGACCACGGGTGGGCTGTTCGTCGGCCTCGTCGTCGGCGTCATCCTGATCATGGGCGGCCTGACCTTCTTTCCGGCGCTCGCGCTCGGCCCGATCGTCGAACACCTGGCGATGAACGCCGGCAACCTCTTCTGAGAATCTGGAGTGACCTCCATGGATACGATGAAACTACAAAAACGTGCTGCCGTCTCGGCAATGCTCGATCCCAGGATCGTGATGCCCGCGATCCGCGCCTCCTTCGTCAAGCTCGATCCGCGGCTGATGGTGAAGAATCCCGTGATGTTCGTGGTCGAGGTCGTGGCCGCGCTGACCACGGTGATCTTCCTGCGCGACGTCGTCACCGGCGGCACTGGCCTCGGCTTCACCTTCCAGATCATCGTCTGGCTCTGGTTCACCGTGTTGTTCGCCAATTTTGCCGAAGCGGTGGCAGAAGGGCGCGGCAAGGCGCAGGCCGAATCGTTGCGCAAGACCCGCACCGAGAGCCAGGCCAAGCTCCTGACCGGCGCAGGCCAGGCCTTCGAGCTGGTGCCGGGCACGAGCCTGAAGGTCGGCGACATCGTGCTGGTCGAGGCCGGCGATACCATTCCTTCCGACGGCGAGGTGATCGAAGGTGTCGCCTCGGTGAACGAGGCCGCCATCACCGGCGAGTCCGCGCCCGTCATCCGCGAGTCCGGCGGCGATCGTTCCGCGGTGACCGGCGGCACGCAAGTGTTGTCCGACTGGATCCGGGTCCGCATCACGGCAGCCCAGGGCTCGACCTTCATCGACCGCATGATCAAGCTGGTGGAAGGCGCCGAGCGGCAGAAGACGCCGAACGAGATCGCGCTCAACATCCTGCTCGCGGGCCTCACCATCATCTTCGTATTCGCCACCGTCACCATTCCGAGCTATGCGGCCTATGCCGGCGGCTCGATCTCGGTGATCGTGCTGGTCGCGCTGTTCGTGACGTTGATCCCGACCACCATCGGCGCGCTGTTGTCGGCGATCGGTATCGCCGGCATGGACCGCCTGGTACGCTTCAATGTGCTGGCGATGTCCGGCCGTGCGGTCGAGGCCGCCGGCGATGTCGACACGCTGCTGCTGGACAAGACCGGCACCATTACGCTCGGCAACCGGCAGGCGACCGCATTCCGTCCCGTGCGCGGCGTCACCGAGCAGGAACTGGCGGATGCAGCCCAGCTCGCCTCGCTCGCCGACGAAACGCCGGAGGGCCGTTCGATCGTGGTGCTGGCAAAGGAGAAATACGGCATCCGCGGCCGCGACATGGCGGAGCTCGGCGCCACTTTCATCCCGTTCACGGCGCAGACCCGCATGAGCGGCGTCGATGCGGGCGGTTCGTCGGTCCGCAAGGGCGCGGTCGATGCGATGCTCAACTACGTCGGCGGCGGCGCGCCGCTGGCAGTTGCTTCGGACAATGCGGCGCGGGCGATTCAGCCCGCGGCACTGTCGGATCTCGGTCGCGAGGTCCAGAGCATTGCTGACGACATCTCGAAGGCCGGCGGTACGCCGCTTGCGGTTGCGAAGGACGGCAAGCTGCTCGGCGTCATCCAGCTCAAGGACATCGTCAAGGGCGGCATCCGCGAGCGCTTCGCCGAGCTGCGCCGCATGGGCATCCGCACCATCATGATCACCGGCGACAACCCGATGACCGCGGCGGCGATTGCGGCGGAGGCAGGCGTCGACGATTTCCTGGCGCAGGCAACGCCGGAGGACAAGCTCAAGCTGATCCGCGACGAGCAGGCCAAGGGCAAGCTGGTTGCCATGTGCGGCGACGGCACCAACGACGCCCCGGCGCTGGCGCAGGCCGACGTCGGTGTCGCCATGAACACGGGCACGCAGGCCGCCCGTGAGGCCGGCAACATGGTCGACCTCGATTCCAATCCGACCAAGCTGATCGAGGTGGTCGAGATTGGCAAGCAGCTGCTGATGACGCGCGGCGCGCTGACCACGTTCTCGATCGCCAATGACGTCGCAAAGTACTTTGCGATCATTCCGGCGATGTTCCTGGCGTTCTACCCCCAGCTTGGCGTGCTCAACGTGATGAACCTGTCGAGCCCCCAGAGCGCCATTCTCTCGGCGATCATCTTCAACGCGCTTGTTATCATCGGGCTGATCCCGCTGGCCTTGAAAGGCGTCGCCTATCGCGCCGTCGGTGCCGGTGCGCTGCTCCGCCGCAATCTCTTGATCTACGGCCTCGGCGGCATCGTCATTCCCTTCATCGGCATCAAGGCGATCGACCTCGTCGTGACCGCCTTGCACCTGGCTTGACCGTCCTCGTGCGGCGCAAGGCGCCGCGCGCCATGACGAAGACTTAGGAGACCAAACATGCTCAGAGAAATCCGCCCCGCCATCGTCCTCCTGCTGGTGCTCGCCGCCATCACGGGCCTTGCCTATCCGCTGGCCATGACGGCCATCGCCGGCGCACTCTTCCCGGCGCAGGCCCAAGGCAGCCTGATCGAAAAGGACGGCAAGGTGATCGGCTCCGCCCTGATCGGTCAGGAGTTCAAGGACGAGAAATATTTCCACGGCCGTCCCTCGGCGACGGTTGCGCCGGACCCCAATGATTCGACCAAGATCGTGCCCGCACCCTACAACGCCGCCAATTCCGGCGGCTCCAATCTCGGCCCGACCAGCAAGGCGCTGGCCGACCGGCTCAGGGAAGATGTGGACAAGCTCAAGGCCGAGAATCCGTCCGCGACCGTGCCGGTCGACCTCGTGACGACGTCGGCCAGCGGCCTCGACCCCGACATCTCGCCGGAAGCGGCGCAATTCCAGGTGCCGCGCGTGGCGAAGGCGCGGAATATGCCGGAGGATCAGGTCAAGAAAATCGTAGCCGCCAACACCGAAGGCCGCTTGCTCGGGCTGATTGGCGAACCCAGGGTTAACGTTCTGGCACTGAATCTCTCGCTGGATCGCGCCGCCGCCAGGTAGTGGTCTAGGCTCGCGTCACGCAGATGATTATATTGGCAAAATGGTCCGAGAGCGCCGCGATCCCGAACAACGTCCGTCGCCCGAGGCGCTGCTGGAAGCAGCGCGCCGGGAAGGGAGTACGAGCGGCAAGCTGAAGATCTTCGTCGGCGCCGCTCCCGGCGTCGGCAAGACCTATGAGATGCTGCAAAGCGCCCACGCCCGGCGCAAGTCGGGCATCGACGTCGTGGTCGGCTTCGTCGAGACCCACGGCCGTGCCGAGACCGAGGCGCTGGTGCGCGACCTCGAAGTGATCCCTCGAAAGCGGCTGGACTATCGCGGGCAGATCGTCGAGGAGATGGACCTCGACGCGGTGATCGCGCGCCGGCCACAGATTGCACTGGTCGACGAGCTCGCCCACACCAACGCGGCCGGCAGCCGCCATCCCAAGCGCTATCTCGACGTCGAGGAACTGCTCTCCCACGGCATCGACGTCTACACCGCCGTCAACATCCAGCACATCGAGAGCCTGAACGACGTCGTCGCCCAGATCACCCATGTGCGGGTGCGCGAGACGGTGCCCGACTCCGTGTTCGACCGCGCCGACGCGATCGAGCTGATCGACCTCACGCCCGACGATCTGATTCAGCGCCTGAAGGAGGGTAAGGTCTATGTGTCCAGGCAGGCTGAACGTGCGCTAGAGCACTATTTTTCGCCGGGCAACCTGACCGCGCTGCGCGAGCTTGCTTTGCGGCGCACCGCCGAGCGGGTCGACGAGCAACTGCTCACTCACATGCAGGCGAATGCCATTGCCGGTCCCTGGGCCGCAGGCGAGCGCATCCTCGTCTGCGTCAGCGAGGATCCGCGCGCGGCCGGTCTCGTCCGCTACACCAAGCGGCTGGCCGACCGGCTGCATGCGCCGTTCACCGCGATCTCGATCGAGACACGGCGATCCCTGCAATTGTCCGACGAGCAGCGCGACCGGCTGGCCGATACGCTGCGGCTCGCGGAATCGCTTGGCGGCGAGGCGCTGACCATTCCCGCCGTCGGCCGCCGCATCGCCGACGACGTCGTCAGCTTCGCTCAGGGCAACAACGTCACCCAGATCGTGATCGGCAAGTCGACGCGTTCGCGCTGGTTCGAGATGACGCGCGGTTCCGTCGTGCACGATCTGGTGCGTCGGGCCGGCAATATCAGCGTTCACGTCATTCCAGGTGACGAACTGACGAGCGAGCCTGCGCCGAAAACGGCGGTACAGACCGCTGCACGGTCCGAGCCGTTCGACGCGGTTCCTTACCTGAAGGCGCTCGGGATCACCGCGCTCGGCCTTGCCGCAGCGGTGGCCATCAAGCCGTATTTCGGCATCGAGAACGTCGATCTCATGTTCCTCACTGCGGTGGTCGCCGTGGCAGTCCGCTATGGGTTGTTGCCGTCGCTGCTGGCTAGCATTGCGGCGTCGCTGGCGTATAATTTCTTCTTCCTGCCGCCGGTCTACACCTTCACCATCACCGACCCGACCAACGTCGCGGCGTTCTTCTTCTTCATGCTGATCGCATTCCTGGTGTCCAACGTCGCCGCGCGCGTGCGCACCCAGGCCGACGCCGCCATTGGCCGGATCAGGATGAGCGAGCAGCTCTACGCCTTCAGCCGCAAGCTCGCCGGCACCGCGACGCTCGACGACGTGCTGTGGGCGAGCGCCTACCAGATCGCCTTGATGCTGAAAGTCCGGGTGGTGCTGCTGCTGCCGGAGGAAGGCCTCCTCACCGTGAAGTCCGGCTACCCGCCCGAAGACGATCTCGACCAGGCCGACCTTGCCGCGGCCAATTGGGCCTGGAGCAACGACCGCCCAGCCGGCCGAGGTTCGGACACGCTGCCGGGTGCCAAACGGCTGTTCCTGCCGATGCGGACCGGGCGTGGCCCGATCGGCGTCATCGGCATCGACAACGACCGCACGGGGCCGCTGCTGACGCCGGACCAGCGCCGGCTGCTGGATGCGCTGGTCGATCAGGGCGCGCTGGCGATCGAGCGCGTGCTGCTGGTCGAGGACATGGACCGTGTCAAGCGTACCGTCGAGTCCGAGCGGCTGCGCTCCGCGCTCCTGACCTCGATCTCGCACGATTTGAAGACGCCGCTCGCCTCGGTGCTGGGGGCGGCTTCCACCATGCGCGATCTCGCCGGTGCGCTATCCGACACCGAGAAGCGCGATCTGCTCGCCACCGTGATCGACGAGTCCGAGCGGCTCAACCGCTTCATCGCCAATCTGCTCGACATGACCAAGCTCGAATCCGGAGCGATCGTGCCCAACACGGCGCTGCACGATCTCGGCGAGATCGTGGGCAGCGCGCTGCGGCGCGCCAGCAAGATCCTGACCGCCCACAAGGTGGAGCTGCTGCTCGCGGCCGATCTGCCGATGCTTCAGCTCGATGCCGTCCTGTTCGAGCAGGTGCTGTTCAACTTGCTGGACAATGCGGCAAAATACTCACCGCCGGACACCACGGTTTCGATCACGAGCAGGCGCGAGCGCGATCAAATCGTGCTGGATGTCGCCGACGAAGGAGGCGGCATCCCGCCTGATGAGCTCGAGAGCGTGTTCGACAAGTTTTACCGTGCGCAGAAAGGCGATCACGTCCGCCCCGGCACGGGGCTCGGGCTCGCCATCTCCCGCGGCTTCGTCGAGGCGATGCGCGGCACGATCTCCGCCGCCAACCGCCGTGACCGCAGTGGCGCCGTCCTTACCATCCGGCTTCCCATCCCGACAGACAGCCGCGCATTGGATACCGCCGCATGAGTGCTGCCCCGATCAAGGTCCTGGTCATCGACGACGAGCCGCCGATCCGGAAACTGCTGCGGATGGGGCTGACGACGCAAGGCTATGAAATCCTGGAAGCGTCGAACGGCAAGATGGCGCTGGAGAAGCTGGTCGAGGAGCCTGCGCTGATCATCCTCGATCTCGGCCTGCCCGACGTGCAGGGACACGAGCTGCTGCGCACCATTCGCGCCCGCAACGAAGCCGTTCCGATCGTGGTGCTGTCGAGCCGCGGCGACGAAGCCGGCAAGGTGCAGGCGCTCGATCTCGGCGCCGATGATTATCTGACCAAGCCGTTCGGCATGGAAGAGCTCCTGGCGCGTCTGCGCGCCGCGCTGCGGCACCAGCTCCAGATCCAGGGCGAGCGGCCGGTGTTCCGCACCGGCGATCTCTCGGTCGATCTCGTCCGCCGCATCGTCAAGGTCGGCGAGCGTGACGTCAAACTGTCGCCGAAGGAATATGATCTTTTGCGCGTGCTGGTGCAGCACGCGGGTAAAGTGCTCACCCACCGCTTCCTGCTGAAGGAGCTGTGGGACGAATTGACCGACGCGCAATATTTGCGCGTCTATGTCCGCCAGCTGCGCCAGAAGATCGAAGCCGATCCGGAACGGCCGCAATTTGTGCTGACCGAGACGGGGATCGGCTATCGGTTGAAGGCGGGGGATTGAGACCCGTAGGGTGGGCAAAGGCGCAAAGCGCCGTGCCCACCATTTTCTCGTTCCGATAAGGTGGTGGACACGCTTCGCTTTGCCCACCCTACGATATCCCGTGCTGGGCGAGCAGTTAGCCCGCCTTGCGATGCCGCGCCGTTGAACGAGTCGATTTTTTCGCGGCCTGCCGCGGCCCCGTCCCACGGCGCGCGTGCGGCTTCGCCGCCGTCTTCTTGCCGCCGCGTCCCTTCAAGCTCTGCTTCAGCGCATCCATCAGGTTGACGACGTTGCTGGGGCGCTCCTCGGGCTCCGGCAGCTCGATTGTCTTGCCGCTGGCCTTGCGCTTCACCAGCGCCTTCAGCGCGGTCTCATATTCGTCCTTGAACTTGCCGGGGTCGAAATGTGCCGCCTTGGTGTGGAGGATGTGGCCGGCGAGCTCGACCATGTCCTTGGTGATCTTCGGGCTCTTGATGTCGTCGAAGAACTCGTCCTCGTCGCGCAGTTCGTAAGGAAAGCGCAGCGTGGTGCCCAGCAGGCCCTTGCCGAGCGGTTTGATCGCGATGATGTGCTCGCGGTTGGTGAGCACGATCTTGGCAAGCGCCACACGATCCTGGTCCTTCATGGCGTCGCGGATCACCGCGAACGCATCGACCGCGGCCTTGCCGTCGGGCGCGATGTAATAGGGGTGGTTGAGATAGCGCTCGTCGATCTCCTCGCTCGGCACGAAGCTCTCGATGTCGATGGTGTGGTTGCTCTCGATCTGCACCGCCTCGAGCTCCTCCGGCTCGATCTCGACATATTTGCCCTTGCGCAATTCGTAGCCGCGGCCCTTCTGGTCGCTCTCGACAATATCGCCGGTCTCGGAATCCACCATCTGCTGCTTCAGCCGGTTGCCGGTTTCGCGGTTGATCATGTGAAACCGCGTCTTCTCGGCCGCCGTGGTCGCCGGATAAAGCACGACCGGGCAGCTGACCAGCGACAGCCTCAACGTTCCCTTCCAGTAGGCGCGCGGTGCCATTCCATTCTCCGGTGTTCAAGGCGATTTGGAACCCCAACCGCCCCGTGGGGTTTTGGTTCCGGATGGGGCTTGGGCCGTGATAGGCTTGAATCCCCGAATGAAAAGCGGGACTGGCCGTGCTGCAGAAACTCTCAACTTATCGAAAGAAACGTGACTTCGAGAAGACGCCGGAGCCGTCGGGCAAGACGGCGGTGACGCCGTCGAAGCAGCGACGCTTCGTGATCCAGAAGCACGATGCGAGCCGGCTGCATTACGATCTCAGGCTCGAATTCGACGGCGTGTTCAAGTCCTGGGCGGTGACCAAGGGGCCCTCGCTCGATCCGCACGACAAGCGGCTGGCGGTCGAGGTGGAAGACCATCCGCTCGACTATGGCGATTTCGAAGGCACGATTCCGGAAGGGCAGTACGGCGGCGGCACGGTGATGCTGTGGGATCGCGGCACCTGGGAGTCGGAAGATCCCGAACGCGGCTTCAAGAAGGGCGATCTGAAGTTCACCCTGCATGGGGACAAGCTGCACGGAAGCTGGGTCCTGGTCCGCATGCGCAACGACCGCACCGGCGGCAAGCGCACCAACTGGCTCCTGATCAAGCACCGCGACGAGTTTGTCCGCGAAGGTGCCAAGAACGACATTCTTGAAGAGGACAAATCCGTCGCCTCCGGGCGGGCCATGGAGGAGATCGCTGAGGGCAAGGGGCGCGCGCCAAAGCCGTTCATGCTGGCCAAGGGCGCCAAGACCAAGGCCGATGCGGTCTGGCAATCCAACCGGTCCGGGGAAGCGAAGGGGCAAACGGTCAAGCCGGCGCCGCGCAAGGCATTGAAAGGCAGCAAGGTCGTCAAGACCAAGGCGGCCAAAAAGAAGGCCTCGACGGCGACGAGTGCCAAAAAAGTCTCGGAGATGCCGGACTTCGTCGCGCCGCAGCTCTGTACGCTGGTCGAACGGCCGCCGGCCGGCGAGGGCTGGTGCCACGAGATCAAGTTCGACGGCTATCGTGTGCAGCTCCGGGTCGAGGATGGCAAGGCGACGCTGAAGACGCGCAAGGGTCTCGACTGGACCGGGAAGTTCGGGTCCATCGCTGAGGAGGCCGCCGCGCTGCCGGACGTGGTGATCGACGGCGAGATCGTCGCACTCGACCACAATGGCGCGCCGAACTTCTCCTCGCTTCAGGCTGCGTTGTCCGATAGCAAGACTGACGACCTGATCTTCTTTGCGTTCGACCTTCTGTTCGCCGAAGGGCAGGATTACCGGCGGCTGCCACTTGCCGAGCGCAAGGCACAGCTCAAGAAGCTGCTGGAGAAGCGGAAACGGAAATCGAGCCAGATCCGCTATGTCGAACATTTCGAGAGCGGCGGCGATGCGGTGCTGCAATCGGCCTGCAAGCTCGAACTCGAAGGCGTGGTGTCGAAGAAGCTGGACGCGCCCTATCGCTCCGGCCGCACAGAAAGCTGGACCAAGGCAAAGTGCCGCGCCGGCCATGAGGTCGTGATCGGCGGCTACAAGACGACCAACGGCAAATTCCGTTCCCTGATGGCCGGCGTGCAGCGTGGTGATCATCTCGCCTTCGTCGGCATGGTCGGCACCGGCTTCGGCGCCGATAAGGTCAAGCGCATCATGCCGTCGTTGAAGGCGATGGCGGCCAAGGAAAGCCCTTTCGGCGGCAAGAACGCGCCGAAGAAAGGCCGCGAGGTGCACTGGCTGAAGCCGGAGCTCGTCGCCGAAATCGAGTTCGCCGGCTTCACCGCCGACGGCAATATCCGCCAGGCCGCGTTCAAGGGCTTGCGGCAGGACAAGCCGGCCGAGGAGGTCGAGGCGGAGACGCCTGTCGATACCGAGCTCGCCGAGCCCACAGCCGGCAAGCGCGCGGCGAAGACGGCGAAGCGCTCGAAGGAATCCGGCACGGCCGAGGTGATGGGCGTCGTCATCTCCAAGCCCGACAAGGAGCTGTGGCCGGACGGCGGTGACGGCGAGGGCGTGACCAAGCTGGATCTCGCGCGCTATTTCGAGGCGGTCGGGAGCTGGATGATCGAACACCTGAAGGGGCGTCCGTGCTCCATCGTGCGTGCGCCCGACGGCATCGGCGGCGAGACGTTCTTCCAGCGTCATGCCATGCAGGGCACCTCGAACTTGCTCGAACTGGCCAAGGTCTCCGGCGATCGCAAGCCATACCTGCAGATCGATCGCGTCGAAGGACTGGCCGCCGTCGCGCAGATCGGCGGCGTCGAGCTGCATCCCTGGAATTGTGCGCCTGATGCCTACGATACGCCGGGCCGGCTGGTGTTCGATCTCGATCCGGCGCCGGATGTCGGGTTCGCCGATGTCGTCGAGGCCGCCAAGGACATGCGCCAGCGGCTCGTAGACCTCGGCATGGAGAGCTTCTGCAAGACCACGGGCGGCAAGGGCCTGCATGTGGTGGTGCCGCTGCTTCACGGCGCGCGCGACAAGGTGAGCTGGAAGGAAGCCAAGGCCTTCGCCCAGGGCGTCTGCCAGTGGATGGCCAACGACGATCCGGAGCGCTATCTGCTCAACATGTCGAAGAAGCTGCGCGAAGGTAAGATCTTCCTCGATTATCTCCGCAACGACCGGATGTCGACGGCGGTGGCGCCCCTGTCGCCGCGGGCGCGCGCGGGGGCCACGGTCTCGATGCCCGTCACGTGGGCGCAGGTGAAGAGCGATCTCGATCCGAAGCGCTATACGCTGCGAACCGTGCCGGGCCTGCTGCCGCGGTCGAAGGCGTGGGACGGCTATGACGATGCGGCCGCCTCGATCAAGGCGGCGATCAAGAAGCTTGCGGGGAAAATGAAGTAGGGTGGGCTCCGGACACCGCATCCGCAGGGGTGCCCCAAGCGACTTGTCCGCCATAGCTCGAAGAGCGAAGGCGGAAGCGTGCCCACGATCTTTTCGTCACGACGAATAGGTGGGCACGGCGCCAAAGCGCGCTGGCCCACCTACAAGTCGAAGCGGTCGTGCTTGCTAGATCCGTCCCATCAGCAGCAGGATCAGCAGGATGACGATGACGAGCCCGAGGCCGCCGCCGCCGTAATAGCCGGTGCCGTAGAACGGTCCGCCGCCGATGCCGCTGAAGCCGCCAAGCAAGGCGATGACGAGAATGATCAGAATGATTGTACCGATAGACATGCGAAACTCCTCCAGCCCTTCCTCAAAAGGGTCGTTGCCAACCTGTCTCGTTGTGCGAGGGCAACTTGCCGCAGGTTTTAAAGTTCCATCTTTGAAACACGGCCGGCGCATCAACTTGCATGGAACCATTGGGCACGCCGCCGGCATGACTATGTGTGTATCCGTCACCATAGGGCAGGGCCATGTCAGCACCGCTTGTTGTTTCAATTCCGCACCGTCTTGGCCGGGAGGAGGCGGTACGCCGGCTCAAGACCGGGCTTGGTCGCGCCGCCACCAGCATTCCCGTGATGCAGGTCGAGGAGGAGCGCTGGACCGGCGACAGCATGAATTTCCGCATCCGCGCGCTCGGGCAGATCGCGAGTGGTCAGGTCGACGTCGGCGATGATCAAGTCCGGGTCGAGGTGGTGCTGCCCTGGCTGCTGCAGCGCTTTGCCGAGATGGCGCAGGCCACGATCAAGAAGCGCGGGCAGTTGCTGCTGACCAAGGACGGGGGAAAGTAGCTTCAGCCGCGCGTGCGCGGCCGCGAGGGCCTGATGGTGGTTGCCGTGCGAGCCTCGATGACGGCAGCGGGAAAATCACCGAAGGCCTGCGTGACCGGCAGTTCGTGGCTCTCATGGCCCTTTACGACATAACCTGTGATATCGACGGTCGCGTCAAATCCATCCAGCGCGGGCCATTCCCGGCCGGCTTGGGTGAACGGCGCGAAGTGGCGCCCGACCACGACGATCGCCGCAGCGCGGCCATGGCGGCGGGCGAAGGCGATGACATGGTCGGCATGTGCGCCGCGCACCGCCAGCGGCTGATAGTCGCCTTCCGCGAAGACGTCGGCGAGTTCATTGCGCAGCTTCAGAAGACGCCGTGTCCAGGCCAGCTTGATCAGGCCGTCGGGCCAACTCCTGGTCAGGCCACGCCAATCGGGATCGTCCAATGAGGCCAGCGCCGCGTGCCGCGCAGCAAAGTCGACCGGGCGACGGTTGTCGGGGTCGACCAGCGACAGGTCCCAGAACTCGGTGCCCTGGTAGAAGTCAGGCACGCCGGGCAGCGTCGCCTTGAGGGTGAGCTGGCTTAAAGAATTCAAGGCGCCGAGCAGCGCGACGCGCCGGGCCAGCGTTTGCAGTGACTCCAGGAATTCGCTGGATAGTGCGGGATCGAGGATCTTCTCGATGAAGCTGTTGACGCCGCTCTCATAGGCTTCATGCGGGTTGAGCCAGCTCGTCTCTTCCTTGCCCTCCCGCGCGGCCTTCAATGCATAGGCCTGGACGCGATCGACGAAGCCGGCATCGACCGGCCCCTGCAGCGGCCAGGCCCCGAGCAGGGTCTGGTAGAGCATGTATTCGAACGTCGCCGACGGCGCGCGGTAATTGCCGTGGAGCGTGAGGTGCGGCGCGTTCAGCACCTTCCAGCGCGAAACCGCGCTGGTCCAATCGCCGGGAATCTCGCTGAGCGCGGCGATACGGGCGCGGGCGTCCTCGCCGCGCTTGGTGTCATGCGTGGCGGTCGCCGTCATCCCCAGCGGCCATTCCCTGGCGCGGGCCTGCATGGTCTCGTGGAAGGCGGAAATCGTGAGGCCGGAGCTGGCGGGATCACCGCCGACCTCATTGAGCGCGAGCAGCCGGTGGAATTGATAGAACGCGGTGTCCTCCAGCGACTTCGCCATCATCGGCCCGGTGAATTGCTGCACCTTCAGCGCGAAGCGGCGCACGCGCGGGGCGCCGTGCGGGGGGCGGCCGGGCTTGAGCAGGTCCATGGTCAGGGCATCGCGCAGGAAGTCGAAGATGCCTTCGTCCGCCGCGAACCATTCCGCACGGGCGCGCGCGATGGTGTCGTCGATCAGCTTGCGATCGGACGCCGTCGGGCCGCTGTTGGTCAGGTAGGTGCGATACACCGGGAAGTGCAGCACATAGAGCTCGAGCGCCTGCCGCAGGCTGTCGGCGGAGAAGTCGCGGGTCGAGTAATGCCCGTTGGCGATGCGCGCGAGCAGGCGGGTCAGCACGGTGAATTCGCTGGTGAGCAGGGTTTCCAGCACGCGCCGCTTGGCGTCCTTGACGTAAGGCGCAAGCCGCGGCGGCCGGTTGCTGATCTGCCGCCAGGTCTCGTCCAGCGCCCCCAGTCCCCCGGCATCGACCAGCACCTGGGTGATGACGTTCATCCATTCATAGCCGGTGGTGCCCTGAACGCCGGCGAAGTGCGGCAGGCGTTCGTGCTCGCACAGGATCTTCTCGATCACGGTGTAGAACGGCTTGGTGTTGCCCTGCGCGTCGCGGACCAGCCGGCGCAGCCGCTGGCAATATTGCGCGGGGTCGCGCAGGCCGTCGATGTGGTCGAGACGAATGCCCTGCAGCTTGCCGTTGGCGACAAGCTGCTTCACCAGCCGGTGCGTGGCGGCGAAGGTGCTCGCGTCCTCGACGCGCAGGCCGGCGAGCCCGTTGACGTCGAAGAAGCGGCGGTAATTGATATCGCTGGAGGCGAGCCGCCAGTGGCCGAGCTTGTAATGTTGACGCTCGAGCAGATGATGCAGCGTCAGCGTCTGCGCTGGACGATCCGGGGCGGCACGATAGGCGCCAAGGCCGCGGGCGATGATTTCGGCGGCACCCGGGATCTCCCTGAGTTCGGCCTTGAACGCGGGGGCATCCTTGCGGTTGGGACGACGCAATCCCGTATAGCGCGCCGCAAGCGAGAGCAGGCGTTTGCCCGCGTCGGTCTCGCCGGCGTCGGCCTCCTTCACGATCATGCGCAGCAGCTCGCCATAGCGCTCCGGCGCGATCGGTAGGCGATGCTCGAAATACCAGGCGGAAAAGCTTCCCTCGTCAGGATCGTAGCGCAGCTCGATGTCGCCGCGCTCGAGCGCCTCGCCATAGGATGCACCCAGGATCGGCAGCAGCACGCCGCCGCGGGCGCGGTAGGGCAGCAGATCCCAATCGATGTCGAAGGACACGGCGTGAGGCGAAGCCTGGCCCCATTCCAGTACGTCGAGCCACCAGGGATTGTCGGCGAAATGCACGCCGACATGATTGGGCACGAAGTCGATGATGAGGCCGATGTCGTGCCTGGTCAGCGCTTCGCTCAGCCGGGCGAAACCGGCTTCGCCTCCGAGTTCCGGATTGAACTGGCCGTGATCGACGGTGTCGTAGCCGTGGGTCGAGCCCTTGCGCGCCTTCATCACCGGCGAAGCGTAGAGATGCGTGATCCCGAGCGTCTTCAGGTAAGGCACGACCGCGGCGGCTTTGTCGAAGTCGAACTCCGCGGTGAGTTGAAGCCGGTATGTCGCGAGCGGAATGGCCGGGGGCATGCTAACCTCCGAGGCGCCAGATGACCGACCAGGGCGGAAGCCGGCCGCCGGTCTCTTCGCCCCAGATCGTCGTGCCTGCGCCGACACTGGATGTGATCTCGTGGTCCGAGAGATTGGCGGTCAAGCGCAACTCTGTGCCGTCGCCCATGCGCCAATGCGTGGTGAGCAGGCCGTTGTCGGCCGCCTCGGCCGCGCCGAAGCTCGCGCCCTTCAGTCGCGGCATGATCTCCTTGCGGCGGAGCGCGAGCAGCTCCCGGACCATTGCGAGCCTTGCGTCGTGCTGGTGCGTGCGGCCGGTCCAGTCGAGCACCGCCGATTGCAGCGTGGCCGGATCGAGAGGGTCCGGCACCTCGTCGCCGTATCTCTCGTAGGCCCAGGCATATTCCTGCCTGCGCCCCTTGCGGACGGCGTCGGCAAGGCCATCCTGGAAATCGCAGAAAAACGGGAACGGCACCGTCGAGCCCCATTCCTCGCCCTGAAACAGCATCGGCACCATCGGTGCGAGCAGGGTCACGGCGAGCGCCGCTTCGATCTGCCTCGGCGATGCCAGGCTTTCGAGCCGGTCGCCGAGCGGGCGGTTGCCGATCTGGTCGTGGTTCTGCAGGAAGTTGACAAAGGTCGCCGGCGGCAGCTCGCCGCTCGGCTCGCCGCGTGGCTTCTTGCCCCAGAACTCCGAAATCTCGCCCTGGTAGACGAAGCCGGAGGCCAGCGCGCGGGCGAGATCGAGTCGCGGCGTTTGATAATCCGCGTAGTAACCGGCGAGCTCGCCGGTCAGCATCACGTGCCAGGCGTGATGATAATCGTCGTTCCACTGCGCGCGATACTTGCCGTTCGGGGGCTCCTGCATCGCGTCGAGCAGGCTGGCGCGATTGTCGCCGTTCTCCAGCACGAGATGGATGTGCCGCCCGGTGGCCTTGGCGAGCTCGCCGGCGGCGACGCTGAGATCCTGCAGCATCGATACCTCGCCGGGGATCGTCACGATGTGGTTGGCGGCATCCAGCCGGAGGCCATCGAAGTGATAGTCGGTGAGCCAGGACAGCGCGTTCTCCACCGCGAAGGCGCGCACCTGCGGCACGCGGTAGTCGATCGCGCTGCCCCAGGGCGTGTGCGCATCGGTGAAGAAGGCCGGCGCGTAGCGGCCGAGATAATTCCCCTCCGGGCCGAAATGATTGTAGACGACGTCGAGGAAGACCATCAGCCCGCGCAGATGCGCCTCGTCGATCAGCGTCTTCAGGTCTTCGGGCCGGCCATAGGCGCTGTCGGGCGCATACCACAGCACACCGTCATAGCCCCAGCCGCGGCGGCCTGCGAAATCGGCCAGCGGCATCAATTCCAGCGCCGTGATGCCGGTTGCGACGAGATGATCGAGCTTGTCGATCATGGCGCGGTAAGTGCCTTCCGGCGTGAACGTGCCGACATGGGCCTCGATCAGTACTGTCTCTTCCCAGGGACGGCCGCGCCAATCTCGTGCACGCCATGCAAAGGCGTCGTGATCGATCACTTCGCTCGGGCCGAACACATCTTCGGGCTGGAAAGCCGAAGCGGGATCTGGCACGTCGATCTCGTCGTCGATCCTGAACTTGTAGGCGCTTCCGGCGGCGAGGCCGGAAATCTCGGCCACGTACCAGCCATCCTGCCGGCGCTGCATCGCGTGTCTTCGTTCGAGCAGGAGGTCGACGCGGCGCGCGGCAGGCGCCCAGAGGCGGAACGACACGCCGCCCTTCATAGGCTTCGCCCCGAAGGACGGCCTCATAGCGCCCCCGCGAAGGCGAGCACGGAGCGCGGCGGCGCCTTGCTGTCGCTGCCGGGCAGGAAGTCGATCGTATTCAGCTTGGCATCCGTCGTGTTCAGGATCTGCTGCCAGCCTTTGTATTCGGTCATTTTGGGCAATTTGAATGCGATCTCTTCGGGGGCGGCGTTCAGTACGATAAAGATTGCAGCCCCGCCCGGTTCCACCGGCCCCATCACGTAGGAGAGGAATCTCCCTTCCGGGAATTTCCAGTCGTTCTCCGTCATTTCGTCGCCCGCAGGTGTGAGCCACAATGCGCCGTAGGACACGCCGTCGGCCGGGCGGCCGTCCAGCCAGCGATGGCTGCGAAGTTGCGAGAACCGGCGGCGGATGTCGGCGAGCTGGCCGACGAAATCGACCATGTCGTCGTCCTCCTTTCCGAGATTGTCCCAGCCGACCCAGCCGATCTCGTTGTCCTGGCAATAGGCGTTGTTGTTGCCGGACTGCGAATTGCCGACCTCATCGCCGGCGAGGATCAGCGGAACGCCCTGCGCCAGCATCAGACAGGCCAGCACGTTCTTGCGAAGCTGGCGGCGCAGGCTGAGGATATTCGGATCGTCGGTCGGGCCTTCGACACCGCAATTGTTGCTGTGGTTGTCATTGGAGCCGTCGCGGTTGTCCTCGCCGTTGGCCGCGTTGTGCTTCTCGTTGTAGCTGAAGAGGTCGGCGAGCGTGAAGCCGTCGTGGACGGTGATGTGGTTGATGCTGGCGCGCGGCCGCCGGCCATCGTGGTTGAACAGATCGGAGGACGCCGTCATCCGGCTGGAGATGTCGCCGATCAGGCTGCCTTCGCCGCTCCAGTAGCGACGCATGGCGCTGCGATAGCGATCGTTCCATTCCGACCATTGCGAGGGAAATGCGCCGACCTGGTAACCGCCGAGGCCGAGGTCCCACGGTTCGGCAACCAGCTTGACCGTCGCCAGCACCGGATCCTGTCGGATCGCGGTCAGGAACGAGCTGCCGCGATCATAACCGTTCGGTCCGCGCGCCAGCGTGGTGGCGAGGTCGAAGCGGAAGCCGTCGACGTGGCAGACCTCGACCCAGTAGCGCAAGGAATCCATCACCATCTGCAGTACGCGCGGATGAGTGAGGTTGACCGACGAGCCGCAGCCGGTGAAGTCGTCGTAATAGCGCGGGTTCTCGCGATTGAGCCAGTAATAGGAGGCGTTGTCGATGCCCCGATAGCACAGCGTCGGGCCGAGATGGTTGCCTTCGGCGGTGTGGTTGTAGACGACGTCGAGCATCACCTCGATGCCGGCATCGTGCAGGCGCGCAACCGTGGTTCGGAAGGAGTCGAGTGCATTGTCCTGGGCGTAGCGCGGCTCGGGCGCGAAGAAGCCGATCGTCATTGGCAACAGCGCCGCAATAGGCGCAGGTTCCGCTCTTCCGACGACGCCGGAACTGCAGAAGCAGATCGAGCAGCTCGGTCAGAAGGCCGTAGAGGCGATGCCGAAGTTCAGCTCGTTCTTTACGAACAACTTCCCGAACCCGAAGACGATCTCCGCCGAGGCAGCGAACGTAACCGTGAACGGAGAAGCGCTGCAGCTGCAGAAGCTTCACGTTGAGTTGAAGGGCAGCGAGCTGGTCGGGCTGATCAAGGGTTTCCTGACCAATGTTCTGAAAGATGAGGAAGGCCTTAAGCAATTTATCGCCGCGCTGTATGATGTATATGCGCCGTTCTTGAAGGAAATGGTCAAAGCCGGCAGTGCGAACGCCGAAGGCGACACAGGCTCGCTCGATTCGATCATGCCTTTCCTGGAGAATAAAACATTAGCTGTCGAATTCATCTATACGTTCTTGAAAAACAATTTGGAACAAGTCGTAGCGAGCTTTGATCAATCGCTGAACAGCTTGCCTAAGAACGAAGACGGCAAGTCGGTGCAGGACTTGCTGAACGACAACCAATCGTTGACGATGGATCTGTATGTAGACGCGGAGAACGTAACCCGCAAGTCGACAAGCGTATTGCTGCTCACGCTGCCGGATTCGGCCAAGCATGGACTCAAGTCGATTAAAGTGACCTCCAGCGGCGAAGTATGGAACGTCAACAAACCGGTGACGATCGATCCTATCGACACAACCGGCGGAGTCGTGGAGTGGATGAACAAATCCGGACACCTGACCTCGAGCAAGCTCGTCGCCTCGCTCGATCCGAAGTCGGACCTCTACAAGCTGTTGAAGGACGAACTGAACATCACGAAGAAAGAA